>CXWL01007890.1_pt1 | contig 35417 bp, 27 predicted proteins | sample 590931 | NCBI WGS metagenome assembly CXWL01 (sample SAMEA3498368, study PRJEB10139) | groundwater metagenome | biome: water well; material: biofilm material | place: Germany | collected 2015-04-27
CCCGCTCCGAACCCCGCACCGGCACGGTGGCCACGGCCACTCCGTCCTTGCGCAAGGTCAGCCGGTAATGCCGCGCCCGCTGGCTGCGGACAAAGACCAGGTCGGGGCTGGCCACGACTTTGGTTGCTGTCAATTGCGGCGATTGGCTGCTCATGTCGCATCCTTGGCTAAACGTGGCCGATGCCGGACGCCAGCCGGCAGTTCTCGGGGATAAAACGACCCGTTAACCTGAGGGAATAGCCCCATTCCAGCGGAGTCTTTAAAATTTTTCTGCAGGACCCGGGCTGAGCAGTTGTTATAGCCTGAATGCTTGCACCCGGGTTAAACACTTGTAGGCTGCCTGCCTGTTAAACAAATCCATGCCGCCAGGATTGCCCATCTCCCACTCATCACGCCAGCAGACTAGGGCCTTTACCTTGGTGGAAATCATGGTGGTCGTCGTGATTATCGGCCTGCTGGCGGCGGCCGCCATCCCGGCCTTTCGGCTGGTCACCCTGCGCTCCCGGGCTTCGACCGTCGCCAACGACTATCGCACCTTCTCCACCGCCTTCATCACCTACAGCCTGCAGAATGGCCGTTACCCGGACAATCAGGCCAATCCGCAAGACCCCATGCCCCAGCTCGCCGGCCAGTTGACCGACGCCTTCATGCAGCGCACCCCGATCGGCGGCTACTACAAGTGGAATTTCGACATTCCCGCCGACGGAGTCCCGGCCAAGGCCGCGCTGATCATCCAGGCTGCCGTGGGCAATCCCCTCGTTGACGACCTCGATCAGCTCGAGCGGATCGACCAGCTGATAGACGATGGCAACCTTGCCACGGGCATCCTTCAGCTCGGGTCCACCAACTCATTGGTTTATATCATCGAACGATGAGTGTCACTTACCGCATCACTCTGGTTCAGCTCAAGCGCGACGCTTCCGGCGTCGGCGCCGCCAGCGACAAGATCGAGCATGGCAATCATCCGGTCGAGGAAGTCGTCCGGCTGGCCGGCAAACTCCTCGTGCTCGACCTCTCAAGCACCAAGGCCGAGCCGGGCATCATTGTGCAGCGCGGCGACAAGGGCTGGCGCATCGGCATTCACCAGGGCCACCTGCGCATGCACAAGAGCATGTCGCTGTTCGACGATTTCTGGAGCATCGACAATCCGGCGGAGCTCGCTGAGCTGCCCCCTTTCCGTGTCCCGGCTGCTGCCGCCCCCGTGCCTCACTCCCCCGGTCCCGTCCGGCAACAGCATGGCGCCATGCGCACGGTGCTTGAGGCCGCCGGCCTTTTCGCCGTCGCCGTCGTTCTTGTTGCCGTCGGCTTGCGCTTCGGGCTCCCCCAACGGCGCCTGAGCGATCTGCCGCCGGGCGTGACCATTGTCTCCTCCACCCGCGAGCGCGCCACGATCTTCAAGACTGTCGCCGGCGCTTACTCCACCGGCAGGACCGCGGGCAACAGCTTGGTCGTCATCACCGAAGACGGCCAGGTATCCCTCGGGACCATCGGCAAGGATGGCAAGCCCGCCACACCCCGGCTGCAGGAACAAGCCCGCGCCGGCCTGCAGGGCAACATTGCCTGTGTCATCACCTCCTTCGGCATCATCGCCGGCATTGAGCCGCCCGAGGCCGTCAAGGTCGGCAACTTCCAGTGGAAGAAAGCGCCTGACTCGGTGACCGCAGTAAACTGACCGCGGCTCACAGCAGCTCCAGCCGCCAGCCGGGGGGCACGCCCTCTTTCAAACTCAACCAGCCGAAGCTCGCCCGGGCGCCACGGTTTGGGCGCGTGATACAGCCGGGGTTCAGCCAGCGCACGCCCTGTGCGTCCGTCTCGTCACGCGGCACATGCGTGTGGCCGTGCAAAAGCAGGTGGATTCCGGCCGGGGCCCGGGGCGGCGCGATGTGCGTCAGGTGACACCGCCACCCGGCGCGCTCAAGCCGCAGTTCCAGCGGCCAGAAATTGTGCCACTCGTTGTTGCCGAGCACCACGTGCAGCGGTTTGCCGAGGCTTTCGAATGCCCCCAGCGTCGCCGGCTCGCACACATCGCCCAAGTGCCAGATCTCGTCGGCCTCCGCCAGCCGCGCCGGCAACCCCGGTGGGTAGCGGTCGTGCGTGTCGGCGATGACCGCGATGCGTGTCACTTGACGACCGGGCTGCCCACCAGCGGCACGTATTGCTCTTCGCGCAGGTCGGCGGTGCGCCGGCCGGCCAGCAACTGCCACCACACCCGCGCGCTCGCCGCCACCACGATCAGCACCAGCACCATGAACGCTCCCGTCACCGCCGCATCGATGTAATTGTTCAGCAGTTGCGAGCGCCACATCGCCAGGTTCAGCTCCGGGCCGCCTTGCGCGAGACGCGCCTCCAGGCCGCGCGCGATGGCCAGGAACCCGACCGGCGCGGGACTGAATATTTTCATCCAACCCGCCGTCATGGTCGCGGCCAGCAGCCAGGCGAGCGGCCCGAGCGTCACCCACGCATAGCGCGCGCGGTCCATCTTGAGCAACACGGTTGTGCCGAGGGAAAACGCGATGACCGCCAGCAGCTGGTTGGCCACGCCGAAAATCGGCCAGAGCGAATTGATGCCGCCGAGCGGATCCACCACCCCCTGGTAGAGAAACCAGCCCCACGCGCCGACAAACAGCGTCGTCGCCACCGCATTGCCCGTGAAGGATTTCGTGTCGCCGAGTTTTGGGGAGAACAATCCCAGCAGATCCTGCACGAGGAAACGCCCCACGCGCGTGCCGGCGTCGATTGTCGTCAGGATGAACAACGCCTCGAACATGATGGCAAAGTGATACCACAGCGCCAAGGCGGCCTTGCCCCTCGACTCCGCTCGGGGCCCTGAGCCCGTCGAAGGGCTGCCGAGCACGCCGGCGAACATCTGGGCCATGCCGACCGCGAACGTCGGCGCCCCGCCCGTCCGCCCGACCATCGTTTTCTCACCCACGCTGGCCGCGAGGTCTCCCATCTGCGCCACCGTCACCGGGTAGCCCAGCGCGGTGACCTTGGCGACCACCGCCACCGTGTCGCCCTTCATGTTCACCGCGAAATATTCCCCCGGCTCCATCGCGCAAGCCGCGATCAGCGCCATGATGCCCACGAGCATCTCCGTGACCATCGCGCCGTAGCCGACCATGCGGATGTGGCTCTCCCGGCTGATCAGCTTCGGGGTCGTGCCCGACGAGATCAGCGCGTGGAAGCCCGACACCGCCGCGCAGGCGATGGTGATGAAGACAAAGGGGAACCACGGCCCCGCCACGACCGGCCCCGTGCCGTCGATGAATTTCGTCAGCGCCGGCATCTTCAGCATCGGGCCCACGGCCACGATCGCCACCCCGAGCGCGGCCACCGTGCCGATCTTCATGAACGTGCTCAGGTAGTCCCGCGGCGCGAGCAGCAGCCACACCGGCAGGATCGAAGCCAGCAACCCGTAACCCATGAGCCACCACGCCAGGGTCGTGCCCTGGAGCGTCAGCCAGCCCTCCACCGCCGTGCCGCCGACGTATTGCCCGCCCCACACCGCCGCGAGCAGCGCGACGACGCCGAAGACACTCGTGCCGATGAGCCACCGGCCGCTCGCGCCACCATAGCGCATCGCGCAGCCCATGATGACGGCAATGGGCATCGTCGCCGCGATGGTAAACACGCCCCACGGGCTCTCCGCCAGCGCGTTGACCACCACCAGCCCGAGCACGGCGAGGAGAATGGTCATGATGGCGAGGATGCTCACGAGCGCCACCAGCCCCGCAAACGGCCCGACCTCCTCGCGCACCATCTGGCCGAGGGATTTGCCGCGCCGCCGCACCGAGCAGAACATGATCACGCTGTCGTGCACGGCGCCGCCGAGCGTGGCGCCGATCAGCATCCACAGCATCCCGGGCAGAAAGCCGAACTGCGCCGCCAGCACCGGTCCGACCAGCGGCCCCGGCCCGGCGATGGCCGCAAAGTGATGGCCGAAGACCACCCACTTGTTCGTCTGCACAAAATCCTTCCCGTCCTCGTGCACCAGCGCCGGCGTCGCCCGCAGCTCGTCGAGGGTCAGCACCTTCGCCATCAGCCAGGCCGAGTGAAACCGGTAGGCCACGGCGAACACGCACAGCGCCGCGACCAGCATCCACAGCGCGCTCACCGGTTCGCCGCGCGACATCGCCAGCACGGCAATGGACGCGACCCCCAGCGCGACGACAAGGATCCAGGTTCCGGCCCGCAGCCAAGAGGGGAATTTCATGGGGTAAACGACGGTTTAACTAGGGCCGGGGCCCCGCGCCTCCAAGCGCGAAATCAGCTGCCGGACTTCCGGCCGGCGGCGATTTTCCGTTTCAGCCATTTTTCGTAGAGTGCGGCGTTCAGCGGCAGCTCGACCGTCTGGCTGGTCCAGGCGGACAGGAGCATGGCGTTGGCCAGTTCGAGTGAGTGGAGGCCCTCGACGGCGGGGGCGATGAGCGGCACCCCGTCGAGGATCGCCACGGTGAAATTCGCCAGTATTTCGCTGTGCTGGCCGCCGTGACCGAGGCCGCTGAGTTTTTCCTCCGTCGTGCCCGGGGTCAGAAAAAGCTCGCGGGAAGTCCGGCTGAAGACTGACGCCGGCGTTGTGTTGCGGGTCAATTGCAGCACGTCGTGTTCGCAGACGATCCGTCCGCCGTCGGCGACAATTTCCAGCCGGTTGGTGCCGGGAGCCTCACCGGTGGACGCGATGAACACGGCGTGCGCCCCGTCCTTGTATTCCAGGTAGGCGCTGACGTCGTCCTCCACCTCGATGTCGTGGTAGCGGCCGAAGTGGCAGTGGGCGCGCACGCGCACCGGCATGCCGGTCATCCACTGGAGCAGGTCGAGGTTGGGCGGGCATTGGTTGAGCAGGATGCCGCCGCCTTCGCCCGCCCAAGTCGCGCGCCAGGCACTGGATTGGTAGTAGGCCTCCGAGCGGAACCAGTTCGTGATCGTCCAACTGATCCGCCGCACCGCGCCGAGGCTGCCGCCCCGCACCAGATCGCGGATTTTCCGGTAATAGGGATTGGTGCGCTGGTTGAAGACCGTGCCGAACACCTGTTGCGGCCGGCGCTTCGCCGCCGCGATCAGGCGCACGGCCTCGGCCTTGTGCACCGCAATGGGCTTTTCCAGCAACACGTGCAGGCCGGCTTTGAGCGCGGCGAGGGCCAGCGGGGCGTGCGACGGATGCGGCGTGGCAATCAGCACCGCGTCCACCAGCCCGGATTTCAGGAGCGCGGTCGGTTCGGTGAAAAATTTCACCCCGGACAGACTGGGCCGGCGCGCCGGGGAACGCGTGGCCACGGCCGTCAGCACCAACCGCGGGATTTTCCCGTCAAGGATCTGCGCGGCATGCCCCGACCCCATTTTGCCGTAACCAATGAGACCAAGTCGGACTTTTTGCATGTCTGGTCAGAGTGTTGTCCGGCGCGCCGCCGGTAGGGCGCAGCTCATATCATCCGACTCTTCGGGCATCCCACAAGGAAACCCGCTGCCGGCGAGGAAGGCAATGCCTTTGGTGAGCGCGGCTTGCCCGGCCGGACCCGGTCCGCCCAGAAAATCCTTGCGCGAGGGGGTGCAGGCCGTAGCTTCCCCGATTCCGTGCTGGGTCCCCATCGTCTAGCCCGGTTAGGACACCACCCTTTCACGGTGAGAACCGGGGTTCGAATCCCCGTGGGGACGCCACCCGCCAGGCCTTTGGATCCCAAAGGCCATGGCGAGGTGTCTCGCCGGAGCACACTGGGCGAAGGCGGACCACATGCACTATGTCTACGTTCTGAAGTCTAAAAGCCACCCCGGCCGCTTTTACACCGGTGAAACCGATGATTTGCGCCGTCGCTTTAAGCAGCACAATGCCGGGTCGTCGCAGCACACGGCCAAATACATTCCGTGGCAGCTCATCTGGTATGCCGGATTTGCGCTTCGAAGCATACTTGAAATCTTCCGCCGGGCGGGCTTTTCAGAAAAAACACTTCGCCTGAGCCCGGTTTGGCGGGCGAATCAATCCCCNNGTCCGCAGCCGATGAACTTCGCCGAGATCGCTTTGCCGGGCGCCCGGCCCGGACAAATACCGGGCTGGCAGCTCAGCCGCAGCGAATGCTGCGCGACTGATCCCGGCTGGCCAGCAGGCCAGAACAGGAAGCCAGCAACGGTGCGCCGCCCAATATCAGCCCATGAACTTTTCTGAGATCTCGTCTTCCCTGCCAAATACCGCCGTCACCGCCATCGATGGGCTGTCGTTCCCGCGCGTGGCCTCCGGCAAGGTCCGCGAGATCTTCGATCTCGGCGACGCCCTGTTGCTCGTCGCCACCGACCGGCTCTCGGCCTTCGACGTCATTCTGCCCGACGGCATCCCCGGCAAGGGCGCGATCCTCACGCAGATGAGCCATTGGTGGTTCGCGCAGACCGCGCATCTTATCCCCAACCACCTGCTGCCCGACCAGGCCGGCGAGTTTGCCCGCCGCGGCCTCACGGATCGCGATCTCCAGCTCCGCAGCATGGTCGTGAAAAAACTCCAACCCCTCCCCATCGAGTGCGTCGCCCGCGGCTACCTCATCGGCAGCGGCTGGAGCGCCTACCAGCACAACGGAGAGGTGTGCGGCCTCAAGCTCCCCGCCGGCCTGCGCCAGGCCGACAAACTCCCCGCTCCCATCTTCACGCCCACCACCAAGGCGCCCAAGGGCCAGCACGACGAGCCGATCACCGATGCCATCGGCGCTGATGCCCTTGGCGAAAAGCTCTACGCGCAGGTCAAGGCGCAGAGTCTCGCGCTGTATCAGTTCGGCCACGACCGCGCCCGGTTGGCCGGCATGATCCTGGCCGACACCAAGTTCGAATTCGGCACCGACGCCGCCGGGAAACTCCACCTCATCGACGAGGTGCTCACGCCCGACTCCTCGCGTTACTGGCCGGCCGATGAATACCGCCCCGGGATGTCGCCTCCGAGCTATGACAAGCAATTCGTGCGCGACTACCTTCTCGCGCTCAAGTGGGACCAGAAACCGCCGGGCCCCCGCCTGCCTGCCGAGGTCATCAACCGCACCCGCGACAAGTATCTCGCCGCGCTGCGCAACCTGCTCGGTTGATTTCACAGGAGACAATAGAGACAAGACCGGCGAATTGAATCTCTCTGTTTACTCTGTTATCTCCCGTGAAATCGCAGTTCGGGGTGGTTTACCCCAAGATCGCAGAGTTCGCAGAGCCAAACCTTGAGGTATTATTTGAAACTCTCCGCTTCCTCTGCTACCTCCTGTGACAATAATTCAGCCGTTCTTGTGAAACCCCTCCGTCTTCTGTCCTCCGTTCTCTGTTTGCTGTGTGCCGCCCCGGCAACCCAAGCCCGGCTTGGCGACACGCTGGCGCAGATCTCCAAGCACCGGGGCAAGCCCGCCGGCCAGCCGGAGAAGAACAAGGCGGTGTGGCTCTTTGAAGGGAATGACGGCCAGCTGGCCTACGCGGTCCGTTTCGACGCCGAGGGCCGCTCCATCGCCGAGACCCTGCGGCCCGGCTTGATCGGCCGCCAGCTGCACTCCGACATCGTGACGGATTTCATCAAGGCGCAGCGCGCGGTCTTGGGCGACTCGCAGACCGTGCGCGAACTGAACCCGGGGGAGAAATACACCTTCGCCGGCCGGCCATTCACCGTGGCCGACAACGAATTCGTCGTGGTGGACGAACCCCGCGGTTTCCTCCTCGTGTGGGTCCGCGGGTCCCTGCCCTCGGTGACGGCGATCACGCCCGCCGCGCTGCAATAGTGCCGGCGGACTCCGGCGCACCCTCGGCATTCCCCATGGCCAATAATATTTCCGCGGGAATCCTGTTGGGCCTGCTCCTGTTGGCCACCGCCCGGGCCGCTGAACCCAAGTCGTGCGTCTTTTGCGCGATCATCGCGGGCTCGCGGCAGCCGGAGGGGATCGTCTACCGTGACGACCGGGTCATGGCGTTTCTCACCATCGGGCCGCGCAATCCGGGCCATGTGCTCATCGTGCCGCTGGCCCATGCGGATAATTTCCTCGAGGTGCCGGCCGCCACCATGCACGCGATGACTGATGCCGCAAAAAAACTGGCCGCCGCCATCACGCGCACCGACCTGAAGATGGAGGGCTTCGTTCTCCAGATGAACACCGGCCGGGCGGCCGGCCAGAGTGTCTTCCACGCCCACTTGCACCTCATCCCGCGTTACGCGGACGAACCCCCCGCCAAAACCCCCGAGGAGCGGGTCGCGATGACCGAGCTCGCGCCGGTGGCGGCCAAGATCCGCGCGGCGTTGGACAAATAATGATCNNTGGAACGGCGCGCTGGCGAGCACTTCCTGCAGTTTGGCGAGCGCCTCGGCCAGTTTCGGCACCTGGCACACGCTCGCGCCGTCGTCGGAGTCATGGACATGCACCACCCAGGCGCCGGTCGCCTCGTCGCCCACGTGAAACACCGCCCCGTGCAGATAATTGCCGGGTAACCCGGGGTGCGGGCCGGCACCCGGCACGAGAAAGAGCGTGTGCAGCGGATCGTGGACGGCGGCCACGCCGTGCTTGGCGCGGTGGTGAACGGCCTTGCCGATGACCATGACGCGCAGTTTTTCCGCCCGCCCGCGCTGGTCCAGCGGCAGGGACTGCACGTAGCGGTCGTAGATGCTGGCGTTGGTCTCCAGTTCGCCATCGGTGATCTTCCCCGCGATGAAGTCGGCGAGGTTGTGGGCGTGAAACAACGGGAGTCGCGCCAGCGAGCGCGCCGTGACGTGCCCGGCCTTGTGGTCGGCGGAAGCGTAGACCTGCTGCGCGACGTAGAGCCGGCGGAGCGCGTCCTGGTAGGCGGGGGTGGTCGGCACCGCGCCGATGGAACTGTGGTCGATCTTGTCGAGCACGGCGTGGTCGAATTCAGCGTGGGGGTCGGTCATGGGGCGGCGCAGAGGGAACTGGAGGAGGCATTGTCCATTGCCGGCGCTCAATGTCCAATGGTTTGACGCCGGACCGGGTTTGACCAAGCCTTCCCCCCGCCACCCGGGGCCGCCGTCGGTTCCGCCTCCACCCGATCCCGCCATGCCCAAATACTGGATGATCACCAACCGCGATACCTCGCCAACCAACATCGGCACCGGTCTCGCTTCCGCCCTCAGCTTCTATCTGTCGGACACCACCAAGGGCCTCGATGTCCTCAGGAACTGGAAGCCCGTTTCCGCGGAGCTTTTCTGCACGACCCTCGCGGCACAGGCCGACAAATTTCCCGAGCTGAAACCCCGGGAGCATGAGCGCCAGAAGCACGTCACGCTCTTTGTCCACGGCTACAACAACGACTGGAAGGATGCCGCCAGGCGTTACCGGCAGATCACCGACGACCTGTTCGCCGGGCCCAGCGGACTGGGCCTTTGCGTCCTCTTCACCTGGCCCTCCAACGGGCAGACGGCCCACTACCTCGCCGACCGCGAAGACGCCCGGGCCTCCGGACCGGCCCTGTCGCAGGTCTTCAACCTGCTTTACGAGCAGGCCATGCTCATGCAGCGGAAAGCGGCCGACGGCACGGCGGTGTGCAAGGCCAAGGTCAGCGTCATCGCCCACAGCATGGGCAACTGGGTTTTGCAAAACGCGCTGCAATATACCTGGGAGCGCTACAACAAACCGCTCCTCGTCAGTCTCATCAACCAGTGCGTGATGGTCGCGGCCGACGTGGACAACGACCTCTTTGCCGGGGGTGAAAACGTCGGGGCCGGCGGGTCGGAAGGCATCGCCAATCTCTGCTACCGCATCACGGCGCTTTACTCGGGCAAGGACTCGGTGCTCGGCATGAGCGCCGGGCTGAAGCACTTCGGCAAACGCCGCCTCGGCCGCTCGGGACTCGACCGGGAATCCAAGCAACCGGACAACGTGTGGGATTTCGACTGCAGCCCGCTGTTCAAGCCGGGCGAGGACAACATCCACAGCGCGTATTTCTACACGCCCGCCATCCAGCAGGTGCTGAAGGCCGTGCTGCAGGGCTACGACCGGGAGATTGTCAGGGCCGGGCCCGCTCCGAGGTGAGCCGCTTCCCTTTCGAAACACCCCCTCGGCGTGCCGTCTGGGCGAATTGCGAATGTCACCTATTAAGTGATCGTGGGCTTGAGCGCAGGATCCTTGCTGCGGGAAGTTGAAGGCCGGTCCGGTGTTCAGTCGCCGGAGTAGCCGGGGATCTTCGTGATATCGACCACATCCACCTGCGCGGGGTCGAGGTAGTCCTTGGCATACCGCTCGTAAACGCGGGAGCGGATGAAGATGTCGAACAGGTCGGGGTCGATGTGGCCGTCGAGCCGCATTTTTCCCAGGATGTGGAGCGACTCGGTGAGGGTCTTGCCGGGTTTGTAGGGCCGGTCGCGCGCGGTGAGCGCCTCGAAGATGTCCGCGATGCCCATGATGCGGGCCTGCACGGACATCTGGTCGCGGGTCAGGCCACGGGGGTAGCCCTTGCCGTCCATCCGCTCGTGATGGCCGCCGGCGTATTCGGGGACATTCCTCAGGTGCCGCGGCCAGGGCAGCGCCTCCAGCATCTGGATCGTGACCTCGATGTGGTGGTTGATGATCTGCCGCTCGGCCGCCGTGAGCGTGCCGGCGCGGATGGTGAGGTTTTCAATCTCGTCCGCCGTGAGAAAATCGACTTCCGCGCCCGTCGGGTTGCGCCAGCGGTATTTCTTCGCGATGGCGCGAACGCGCTCCTGGTCCTCGGTCGTCATGGCCTCGCCGCCGATGTTGCAGAGGCGGAGAAACTCCCGGTCTTCCTGGATTTCCCAGAGGCGCGCACGGCAGGTCTGGTCCACGGTCTTGGCGTTGGCTCCCGGAACCATGCCGGCGCGGAGGGCCGCGAGTTCGGCGTCGCGCTTGAGGATTTCGAAGCGGGTGTCGACGAGGTGAATGCGGTCGAAGATCGTCTGGAGTTTCCGGGCCTTGTCCACGATGTGGACCGGGGTGGTGACCTTGCCGCAGTCGTGGAGCAGCGCGGCAATCTTGAGCTCGTAGCGGTCAAGGTCGGTCAGTTGCCACCCGGTGTGCGGACCCGATTTCGTCTCGTGCACGGCCTCCGCCAGCAGCATGGTGAGCACGGGGACGCGGTGGCAGTGGCCGCCGGTGTAGGCCGACTTCTCGTCAATGGCCTTGTTGAGGAGGCCGATGAACGATTCGAACAGGTTTTCGAGCTGGAGGATGAGCAGCCGGTTGGTAAGCGCGACGGCGGCCTGCGAGGCGAGCGATTCGGCGAGGCGCTGGTCGGTCTCGCTGAACGGCACGATCTCCCCGGTGGTGCGCTTCCGGGCGTTGATCAGCTGGAGGACGCCGATGATCTCGTCCGCGTGGTTCTTCATCGGCACCGTGAGGAAAGACTGGGAACGATAACCCGTGTGGCGGTCGAAAGCCTTGGTGCCGTTGAAGTCGAAGCCTTTTTCCTGGTAGGCGTCGGCAATGGCGACGGTGCGGCCCTTCAGCACGGCATAGGCGACCACCATCGAGTTGTTCTCGCGGCCCTGGGCATCGCGGAGCTGGATGGGGGGATAGGGAATCTTGACGCCCGTGGTGCCGCCCATGGCGATGCCGAGCGAGTCGTTGCGGATGATGGCAAAAGCCAGGGTGTTCTTCCCGGGCGGATGCCGGTAGAGCGTGCCCCCATCGGCGTTGGTGATTTTCTTGACCGCGAGGAGGATGGTTTCGAGCAGCCGGTCGAGGTTCTTTTCCTGCGACAACGCCACACCGATCTGGTTGAGCTCCGCCAGGCGCCGGTTGAGATCGTCCGAAGGCTCGGGCCTGGGTGTGCTGTCCATGCACCCAGCCTAGACCGACCCGGGGTGCCGGTTCAATCCCGCTTACAGCCGGTTGCGCTTCAGTTCCCGCAGCGGGTAGAATGTGCCGCGCCAGGTGACGCCCCCGGTCCAATGCGTCACCGCCATCGAGCGGAGCAGGATGTAGCTGAACACCGCCATGCCCAGCGGCAGGAACAGCCCGTGCCACCAGCGGCCGCCGGCGAAACGCGGCTGGTCGCAACCCACCGCGAGCATGAGCAGGACCGCCCCGGCGTAGCACCACCAGACCGGACCGGCCGTCACGAACAGCGCCACCACCGGCCAGAGATAGCCCAGCAGCAGCGCGGCCGCCCCCAGCGGCGGCACCCAGAAACGATAATCCGCGCCGGCGTAGGCGTTCTTCGTCAGCCCACGGATCATTTCACCCATCGTGGCATACCAGGAAACCGAGATCGCCCCGGCTCCGAGCACAAATTCGCTGAATCCCCCCGCCTTCATGAGCTTGCCGAGCTTGATGTCGTCGTCCGGCCGGAGGCGCAGCGGCTCNNTCAGGAATCCGCCACGGGCGGAGGCCGACCGTGAAGGCCACACTGAAAGCGTTCACGCAGATCCCGAGCCAGTGCCCGTGCTCGCTGAGCTGCGGCACGGCGGCGAGGTGGTCGAGCGACTGGGCGCGGGCGTGGGCCACGGCCCGCCGCAAGACCTCCGGCTGGAAATGGATGTCGGCATCGGTGAATAGAATCCATTCACCGGTGGCGCGGGCCGCGCCGAGATGCAACGCGTGGGTCTTGCCGATCCAGCCTTCGGGCAACGCGCGGACGTGCTCCACCATCAGCCGGGGGTCAGTCGCGGCCAGCCGGTCGAGCAAGGCCCCGGTGTCGTCTTCCGAGCGGTCGTTGACCGCGATGACCTCCAGGTCGGGGTAGTCGAGGGTCAGGATGGTCGGCACGGCGGCGGCGATGGTGGCAGCTTCGTTGCGGGCGGCAAAGACGACCGACGCGCGCGGCCAGGCCACGGGAGTCGGGGCCGAGAGCGTGGCGAGTCGCTTCAGCCGGCGATTGCCGCGCAGGACCTCCTGGGCGACGAACAGCCAGCCCAGCAGGATGAAGGCGGCGAGCAGGAGGGAAAAATTCATCGGGTTGTCATCGCGAGCCTGGCCCGGCCGGGCGTGGCGATCCAGCTACATGGATTGCTTCGTCGCGCCGCTCCTCGCAATGACAGAAAAGCAAAAAATTGGATGCCCGTGAACCTGCACGGACAGCTTGGGTCCGTCTGCCACAGCCTTGGTGACGGCGGAAGGCGCGCTCCGCCTAAATTACATCGGCGGACTGGTGTCGCCCGAGCCGGCGCGTTCGATCTTCACGCGGCGCGCCCGCTCGGCGTTGGCCTCGGTCACGTGCAAGCGGTATTCGCCGACGACCACCTTGTCGTCGCGCTTGGGCACATGGCCGAAATGCCGGTGCGTCCACGTGGCGACGGTCTCGCGGGGCGTCCACTCGAGCGGCCAGCCCGTCTCGGCCTGCAACTCGCGCATGGTGAGCGAGCCGCTGACGGTGATGGCGTGGGCCGTGCGCTCATAAATGGGGCCGCTCTCGATGTCGGTCTCGTCGCGGATATCGCCGACGATCTCCTCCAGCACATCCTCGAGCGTGACGAGCCCGGCGAGCGCCTTCTTGTCGTCAAGCACCACGGCGAGGTGGCTGCGCGAGTGGCGGAAGCGCTCGATCATGGTGTGGAGCGGCGTGGTGAGTTCGAACCCAACGACCTCGCGGACGAGCGGGACAAACGAAGTGTCGGTCCCGAGCGCGCTGATCTGCCAGAGCCACTCGCGGACGAGCAACAGGCCCTCGACTTTGTCGAGCGAGCCGGAACAGACCGGAAAGCGGCTGTGACCGCTGGTCTGGGCGATGCGCAGGTTTTCGGCCATGGGCCGGTCGGACCAGAGCGCCACCACCTGGTCGCGCGGCCGCATGATCTGCTGGGCCGTGGTCTGCCGGGCGCGCAGCGACTGCACCATGAGCTTGTTGATCAGGGCGTCGCCCGGGTGGGGATGCCGGGCGTGGGAAAAGACATATTCCAACTCCTCTGAACTGAAATTGTTCTCCCCCTCCCCCGGCTCGAGGCCAAACCACCGGATAATGCGGTTGGCGGTGCTGTTGAGCACCCAAATGAAGGGATAAAAGACATAGTGAAATACCATCAGCGGGGCCGATACCCAGAGTGCGACGGGCCGCGCGTGCTGAATCGCAAGCATCTTGGGGGCCTGTTCCCCAAACACGATGTGGAGGAAGGTGATCAACACGAAGGCCACGGCGAACGAGACCGAATGCACCACCGTCGGATCGGTGATGTCCCACTGGGCGAAAACCGGCCCGAGGCGGCGGGCGACGAACGGTTCGCCCACCCAGCCGAGCCCGAGGCTCGCCAAGGTGATGCCCAGTTGGGCCGCCGACAGGGCCGCATCAAGCTGGCCAATGGCTCTGATGGCGAATTTCACCCGCCAGCCGCCCTTTTTCGCCAAGGGCCGGAGCTGGCTGGCGCGGACCTTTACCAGCGCGAACTCCGCGGCCACGAAAAATCCGTTGGCGAGCACGAGCCCGACAATGATGACCGCCTCCAGCGTGATGCCAAAAAAATCACCCATGGGTGGCGCAAATTAGAGTCGCCGGCCGAGCGCGCAAATCATTTGCCCCGCCGGGAGGATAAACCCGCCTGCACTAGGCGGTTAAAAGCATAAACCGGGCGCGAACCACGAGTTACGATTCGACAAGCCGGCGCCCTGCCCGATACCTTGCATCCAACTTATGGCCGGCTCCACCCCTGACAAATTGGCCAACCGCATCCTGCGCGGACTGGTCATCGGTATCATCCTGGGTGTCGCCACCCTCTTCGCCGGACCGCACGTGCCCATCCCGGAATTCCTCCAAGGTTGGCTGACCCACGTGGGCATCAAGAGCTCCGCCACCCTGCTCGAGCTGATGCGCGGCACATCCACGGTGTTGCTCGATCCCTTCGGCCGCGTGTTCCTGCGCCTGTTGTTCTTCGTCGTCATGCCCCTGGTGTTCGCCTCCCTGGCCACCGGGGTCGTGCAACTCGGCCGGCCCGACAAGCTCGGGCCGCTCGCCGGCCGCACCTTCTACTTTTTCTTCCTCAACATGGCCATCGGCGTCGGCCTCGGGCTGATCATGATGAACACCCTCGAGCCCGGCCACCAGATCGACACCGCCACCAAGGAGCGGCTCATGGCCGAATACGGCGGCGCGGCTCAGAAACACGTCGCGGCCTCGGCCAGCCAGACCGGTCTCTCCTTGGCCGTCATCGTCGAGATGTTCATGCCGGCCAATCTGCTGGCGTCCGTCGTCGGCTCGACCACCGCCCGCATCGGCGACGTGCTGCCGCTCATCCTCTTCGCGATCCTCGTCGGCCTCGTCGGCACCACATTCCCCGACGAAAGACGGCGGAAGCTGCAGGAATCCCTTGAGACCATCACCGACCTGATGACGGGTATCGTGCACCTCGCCCTGCGGCTGGGACCTTATGCCGTGCCCTGCCTCATCTACAGCGTCCTCGTCAAGTCCGGCCTCGACATCCTCGTGGCTCTCGGGGTGTTTGTGCTCGGCTGCGCGGGCGTGATGGCCCTCCATCTGTTCGGCGTCATGTCGATCTGGCTGCGACTGTGGACCACGTGGCGGCCGCGCGCATATTTCGCCGCGATCAAGGATGTGCTCGTCACGGCTTTCTCCACCAGCTCCAGCAACGCCACGCTGCCCACCGCACTGGCGAACGCGACGGAGACGCTGAAGATCACGCCGAGCACCGCCGGCTTCGTGCTGCCGCTCGGCACCACGATGAACATGAGCGGCACCGCCCTCTACGAAGGTTGCGTCGTGCTCTTCGTCGCCCAGGTCTTCGGCGTGGACCTGTCAATGGGCCAGCAAATCACCCTGTTGTTGCTCTCCGTGCTCAGCGCCGTGGCCGTGGCCGGCATCCCCGGCGGCTCGCTGCCGCTGATCGCCGGCCTGCTCATCACCTTCGGCATCCCGGCCGAGGGCATCGGCATCATCCTCGGCACCGACCGGATCCTCGACATGTGCCGCACGGCCACGAACGTCGGGTGCGACGTGACGACCGCGCTGGTCGTTGACGAGCTGACGAAACGCGCCGAACAGAAGGTCGCCTGAAGGAGGCGGGGCGCGGCCTACGGCTCGTGGCGGTAGACCCGCACATAATCGATGCGGAATTCCTGCGGGAGCTGCGTCGTGGCGTCGGGATAGCCCGGCCACAGGCCGCCGACGGCCAGGTTGAGCAAAAGGAAGAACGAAGCGTCTTCGAACACCCAGTGGGCTCCCGCGGGCAGGTCCGCCGGAGTGCGTGAATGGTAGATTTTCCCGTCGAGGAGCCAGTCGATGCGACCCGGTTTCCAGTCCACGGCGAACACATGGTAGGCCTCGCTGAACGTCGCGCCGCCGGGCAGCTGGGTGGATTGGGTCAGGCCGTGCTGGGCCGAGTAACCCGGACCGTGCAGCGTGCCGTAGAGCGTGCCGGGCTGGTGGCCGCACAGTTCCACCACGTCGATCTCGCCGCACGCCGGCCACGGCACCCGGTCGATGTTGTCGCCCAGCATCCAAAACGCGGGCCAGATCCCCTGCCCGCGCGGCAGCTTCAGCCGGGCCTCGATGCGGCCGTGTCGCGTGGCGAACCGGCCGTGGGTCTTGAGCCGCGCCGAGGTGTAGCCGCCGCCGGCCGTGCACACGGCCTTCAGGACCAGCGCCCGGCCGTCGGTGGCCGCGGGATCGGCCGTGACAAAGGAATTCGTCCGCGAGTCCGTGTAGGTCTGCAGCTCCTTGTTGCCCCAGCCGCTGTCGCCCAGGTCGTGGACCCAGTTCGCCGGGTCGGGCCCGGTGCCGACCGGCTGGTTGAATTCGTCCTGCCAGACAGGAGTGGTGGCGAAGGAAGTCATGGTGCAGGTGAGTGAATCAGGATGCAGATAATGCGCTTCATTGGGCGGAACTCATCGGTCGGGGCCGACGTATCGCCGCGCCTCATGGTAATGCTCACTGATCGGTGCGGAACCAGATCCGGTATTGCTCACCGGCACCGCCGGTGTCGGCGAACGGTTGCATGATCAGTTCGCGCGGCGTCTCGTCCCACGGTCCGCGCACTTTCGCGGCAAAGCGGAGCGCCGGGCCGGCACTGGCGGCCGGCACCGGGGCGATGCCGCGCTCGAGGCGCAGTTCCGGCAGCGCACTGAGTTTCCCGTTCTTGGTGGCATCGGCGGCCAGAACAAAGGGGCCCCACGCGCAGGCCGTGCGCGCGAAGTTGGTGTATTCGCCGCGGATCGTCCGGCCCTGCAGCGTGAACGTCACGTCGAGCAGGTCGCCGTCGCGCCATTCGCGTTCCGGGATCTCCGCCCAGCCGGCGGGATAGCTCCGGTCGCCGATCCGCAGGGGGGCGGCCCATTCCGGCACCCGGAACCGCAGGGCAAAACGCACGGCGTGCGGTGCATGGATCACGAGCTTCGCCCGGCCGGCGTGCGGGAAAGCGCTCTCCTGGACGAGTTCCAAGTCCGTCCCGTTGACGGTGAACTTCGCCCGGGCGGACTCGAAGGTGTTGACGCACAGCGCCCCGTCGGTCTGCAGGAAGGCGAATGTCGGGGCTAGGGCCAGCCCGCGCGGGCCGCTGGAGTGGCAGCAGGTGACATACTGGTCGTATTTTTTCACGCCTTCGAGGGCGGTGAAGTAGCACCAGTCGGCCCCGTCGGGTTGCTGCGCGGCGGTAAGGTGATTGTAGAGGGAACGTTCCATCTGGTCGGCGTAGGCGGGCTCGCCGGTCAGCCGCAGCAGCTGCAGGTTCAGTTGGATCCACGTGACGGTGGCGCAGGTCTCGCCGACGTGGGCCTCGTTCCCATTGGGCAACTCGTGGTCGGCGGCGAAATGCTCATACGCACTGGTCGTGCCGGTGAGGTAGAGCCGGTTGGCCACGATGTCGGCCCACCCGTTCGTGACGGCGGTAAGCACCGTGCGGTCGCCAGTGGCGCGGGCGTATTCGCATAGGCCCACCAGGTTGGAGAGCATCTCGTAGGCCTTGGCGTTCGCGGTGCGGCTGACATCCTTGCCGATCAGCAGGGAGTGCACAATCGCCGCTCCGCCCGCCTCGTCGTAAGCGCCGACGATGTAGCGGGCAAAGGCCAGGTAGCGCCCGTCCCCGGTCAGGCGATACAGCAGGATCACCGGTTCCAGCACGCTGGTGGCGGCCATGCCCATGTGGGTGCCGGCTGCGTTGATGCTGCGCCGGGCCGGAAACGCGGCGATCAGGAGGTCGCCGATCCGGCGCGCGGCCTGGAGGGCCGGCGCAAACCCGGTGTAGCGGTAGTAGGTGAGCAGCCCGATGAGATCATATTTGTGGCTCCACACATCCCAGTCCGCGTTTTCCTCGAACCACTTTTGATCTGCCGGGCGGTGGAAGCGGTGGTCAGGGAGGTAGGTGCCGAGATAGCCGTCGGGTTCCTGCGCCGCGATCAACTCTGCCACCACCTCCTCGAGCTTCCGGCGCAACGCCTCGTCGCCCGTGTAGGCCCAGGCGAGGGTGGCGGCATGCAGCCATTTGCCGATGTGTTCGCCGATCCAAGGGTGCGAGCCGGGCTTTTGTTTGAACCCGGCCAGCAACGGCACGGTGTCGACGACGGCCAGACGGTGCGCCACGTTCGCATCGATGCGCCCGCCGAGCCAGCCGTCAACGTGCACGAGGCCGGGGTCGAGCGGACGGACCACGTCGGGAAGAAGGGGGGCCACCTGGTCGGGCACCGGCAGCGCGGAGGTCGCCCCGAAGGCCAGGGCCGAACTTAAGCCAGCAGGGAGGAGGAAGCGGCAGATGATCATGGGAGTATTGGGGTCATGAGGGTGAAGGAAATGGTGCGGTTCAAATGAGGCCAGCCAGCGTGATTCCATGGCATTCGTCCCCGGAAACAGTCTTTATCGCCGGAGCGGTGGTGCTGTATTTCGCAACGCGAAATCCCAGTCGGGTGAGGAGGGGCCGAAGGGCGGCGGCCCATTTGGCGTAGCCGGCGGCGTTGGGATGGAGCAGATCGGGAAATTCTTCCGGCTTGGCGTCGCCCCCGGGATTCGCGAACGACGTCCACAGGTCGAGCCAGGTGACCTGCGGCTGCCCCGTCGCGGCCGTCCGCAGGAGCTCATTGAGACTCCTGATGCGGTCGGCGGGTCGCTTTTGGGCCGCCGAGCTGGGAAAAACACCGCACAGCACCACGGGCATGGCCGGATCCTGGCGGTGAAATGCGGCCAGAATCAGCCTGATGTTGGCGGCGATGGTCTCGGGTGCGGCGCCTTGCTCGATGTCGTTGGTGCCGATGAGGAGCACGACCGCGCGGGGCCGGAGCACGAGCACATCCTCCCGCAGGCGGAAGAGCACCCCGCGACTGGTGTCCCCGCCGATGCCGCGATTGGCCACCTTGAGGGTCGGAAAATTCCCGCCCAGATCGTCGCCCCAACCGTGCGTGATGGAATCTCCCAGGAAAACAACCGCGCCCCGGTCGCGCCGGACAGATTGGGCAAAGGCCTGACGGCGTTCACGCCAGATTTTCTGAAACCAGTCGCCCCGGGTGAACGGTCCGGCCCCGGGCAATCCGTCGCCAGCCGCCGGCAGCTCGAAATTTGCCCCTGATTTGCCGCCGGAAACGCAACCTGTCACCAGGAGGACCGGGAGCAAGACCGCCAACGGGGCAAAGACCCGGGCGGAACGCTGGGCGAATCGGAAGAGGCCGTTCACGGCGTCAAGGTTGCAGGCTGTCTGCAAAGCACTGGTTGCAGCTCGTCGCGATGGGGAATGGAGGCGGAGGCACCCGGACGGGTGACGCACATCGCTCCGGCGCGACAGGCCAGCTCCAGCGCGGCCAGCAGGGTCGCGCCCTGCATGCTCGCGGCGAGCAGATAGCCGATGAAGGTGTCGCCGGCCGCCGTCGTGTCCACCGCCGTCACCTTGGGCGCGGTGACAAACACCGGTTCGCCTTCCGGCGGCACGCCCCATGCGCCGGCGGCGCCCAAGGTCAGGATCAGAGTGGCGCGCGGGCAAAGTTTCCGCAGGCCGCGGAGAATGTCGGCCGGAGCCGTCCCGCCGCCGAGCTCGGCGCCCTCATGCTCGTTGACGACCAGCCAGTCCACGGCGGTGAGCGGATACCTGGCCACCGAGGCGTGCATCGGCGCGGGATTGAAACACACCGTGAGGCCGCGCGCCCGGGCCGCCGCGAGAGCCTCGGGCACACACGACGTTTCATTCTGGGTGAGAAACCAGTCGCCGGGACCAAAACCTTCGAACAGGCCCGGAAGCCGGTCGGGCTGCAACGCGAGATTGGCGCCGCCATGCAGGACGATCGCGTTGCGGCCGGCCGCATCGACCTGGATGATCGCGTGACCGGCGGGTTGATCAACCGCGCGCAACCGTGCGGTGTCGACGCGCTCCGTCCCCAGCAATTCGCGCAGCCAGTCCGCTTCGCGTCCGAGACAACCCGCATGACAGACCTCGGCGCCGGCGCGGGCCAGGGCGACGGACTGGTTGAGCCCCTTCCCGCCGGCTCCGCAGGAGAAAGCCGTGCTCGCCAGCGTTTCCCCGGGCGAAACGATGCGCTCCATGCGGTAGACGTAATCGAGGTTGAGCGAACCGAGGTTGAGGATCCGGGACATGGTGTAACGAAATCGGGCCGTCAGTTGGTGCGGTTGCGCCGGCTGCGATAGGTGTCGAGCACCACGGCCAGCACGATGACCGCCCCGGTGATGATGCGCTTCGTCGGCTCGCTGGTGCCGATCTGCGCCAGCCCGGCCTCCAGCACGGAAATGATCAGGACGCCGAAAAACGTGCTCACGACCGAGCCGCGCCCGCCCATGAGGCTGGTGCCGCCGATCACGACGGCGGCGATCACCTGCAGTTCGACGCCGATGCCCGCGTTGGGATCGGCCGCTTCCAGGCGCGACACCTGAAACAGCGCCGCCAATCCGGCGAGCGCCGCCACCAGCACGAAGACGGTGATCTTGTAAGGCCGCGGATCGATGCCGGCCAGCCGCACGGCCTCCTCGTTCGTCCCGATGCCGATCAGGTAGCGGCCAAAAACGGTCTTCACCAACACCACCTGCGCGACGACCATGCACGCAAACGCCACGAGGAAGGCCGGCGAGACGCCGAACACGAACGGCGTGCTCAGCCAGGCAAAGGTTTCGCCGATGTATTCCGTGCGCGAATCCGTGAGGCGGTAGGCCAGGCCGCGCGCGATCTCAAGCACGCCGAGCGAGACGATGAACGAGGGAATCCGCCACGCCACCGTCACCGCGCCCGTGACGACGCCGCACAGCGCCGCGGCCAGCACGCCCAGCAACGCCGCCGGGAGCGGGCCCCACCCCCACTTCATCACCGCGACACTGACGGTCGAGCCCGCCAAGGCCAGCACCGAGCCCACCGACAGGTCGATGCCGCCGATGATCAGCACGAAGGTCATGCCGACCGCCATCACCAGCAGATCGGGGATCTGGTTGGCGATCGTGCTGAAGGTTTTCAGCGTCAGGAAATGTTCGGAGCGCAGGCCGAAGAGCCCGATCATCACCACGAGGGCGCCGAGCAGACCGAGGTAGCCGCGCACCAGGGAGGGAATCTTGGGCGAAATGCTCATGGGGGTGTCGTGGTCAGGCCGCCGCTCCATTTGTGAAGCCACTGAAGGCGGCGGCGAGCATGGCGTCCTGGCTCCAGGTCCCGCGGGCGAAAATTTTCACCAACCGGCCCGCGCTCATGACGGCGATGCGGTCGCAGACCAGCATGAGTTCCCGCAGGTCGCTGGAGACGATCACCTGCGCCTTGCCGCGGCGCGCCAGTTCACCGAGCAACTGGTAGATCTCGAATTTCGCGCCGATGTCGATGCCCCGCGTCGGCTCGTCAAAAAGCATGACCGGCCGGTCGCGCTCCAGCCAGCGGGCGAGCACGACCTTCTGCTGGTTGCCGCCGCTGAGTTCGCCGACGGGCTGGGCCGGGCCGGAGCAGCGCACGCGGAGCGCCGCGATGTGGCGGGTCGCGAGCGCCCGCTCGGCCCCGGCGCTGATCCAGCGGCCCAAGGGGCTCCGCCGCGTGATCGTGGCCATGTTGCCGAGCGCGACATTCGCCGCGACCGGCTGGGGCAGAAGCAGGCCCTCGCCCTTGCGGTCCTCCGTGATCAGCGCGACACCCGCCCGCACCGCATCCTCCGGCGAAGCGAGGCGCACGGGCCTGAGCGGCGAGCCCAGCCAGATTTCGCCGCGGTCGGCGCGATCAGCGCCGTAGATCAGGCGCAGCAGTTCCGTGCGGCCGGCGCCGATCAACCCTGCGATGCCCAGGATTTCCCCGCCCCGCACCTCGAACGACACCTCCTGCACGGCCCGGCCCCGGCTGAGCCCGGCCACGCGGAGCAAAGTCGCCCCCGTCGGGCGTGCCCCGAAATCAAGATGCTCGCCGACATCGCGCCCGACCATCAGCCGCACCAGTTCGGCCGGGGTTGCCTCCTTCATCGCGCCGACCCGCACCAGGTCGCCGTCGCGCAGGACGGCGAACCGCTCCGCGACGCGCGCCAGCTCCTCCAGCCGGTGCGAAACATAAACCAGCGCCACGCCCTGCCGCTTCAGCCGCTCAATCTGGGTGAACAGCAGCCCGACCTCGCGCGCGGTCAGCATCGCCGTCGGCTCGTCGAGGAGGAGCACGCGGCAGGGGTCGGTCAGGTTGCGGGCGATCTCGACCATCTGCTGGTGGCCGAGGCCGAGTTCGCCCACCGGTGTGGCCGGATGGATTTCCGCGAGCCCGACCTGCGCCATCACCGGCCGGGCCTGCGCAAGCAGCCGGGCCCGGGAGATCCAGCCGGCCCGATGGGGCAATTGCCGGAGGAAAATGTTTTCGGCCACGCTGAGGGTCGGCACGAGGTTGAGCTCCTGCATCACCATGCGCACGCCCAGCCGTTCCGCTTCCGCCCGGTTGCGCGGGCGGTAACCGGCGCCCAGAAAACGCATGCTCCCGGTGGTCGGCGCGACCAGTCCGGCGATGATCTTTGCCAGGGTGCTTTTCCCCGCGCCGTTTTCTCCGGTGAGCGCGAGCACCTCGCCCGCGCGCAGCGTCAGGTCGATGCCGGCGAGCACTGGCCCGGTGTAGGTCTTGCCCAGTCCGGAGACGGTCAGGATATCCTCCGCGGTTGTGCTGGGCGGCGACGACATGGGTGAAAGATCGGTGGGGCGGGCTTCAGGGGGCCGTGACGAGGTCCACCGGTGTCTCGATCACCTCGCCCAACCGGCTCTGTGGCGTCTTGGCGGCGAGGGCCTTCAAGGCGATCTCGATGCCGAAGACGGCCTGGTCGGCGGCATGCTGGTCGGCAGTGGCGAGCACGCGGCCGTCCTTCAGCATGGGTTTGATCGCGTTGATGTTGTCGTAGCCGACCACGAGGGTCCGGCCGGTTCGGCCGGCCGCGCGCACGGCCGACACGGCCCCGAGCGCCATGCTGTCGTTGTCACACAACAGGGCCTTGAGGCCGGGATGCTCGTTGAGCAACGCCGCGGCCACCGCGTTGCCCTTCTCCATTTCCCACTGGCCGGACTGCACGCCGACCACCTTGACGCCGGCGGCCGCCATGGCGTCGCGAAAGCCCTGCGTGCGCGACTGCGCATTGGTGGTCGTGGAGATGCCCTCGATGATGGCGACCTCGTCGCCGGCGTGCAGCGATTTTGCCAGGTGCGCGCCGACCAGTCTCGCACCGCGGCGGTTGTCCGGGCCGACGAAGGGCACGCGGAGGTTCTTCGCCTGGAGCACAGCGGGATCGAAGCGGTTGTCGATGTTGACCACCAGGATGCCGGCCTCGACGGCCTTCTGCACGACGCGCACCAGCGCCTTGGAATCGGCGGGGGCGATCACGAGGGCATCGACGCCCGCGACGATCATCTGGTCGACGATCTTGATCTGCGCGCCCGTATCGATCTCGTCCTTGATGCCGTTGGTGATCAGGTCGTATTCGGCGGCGTGGAGTCGTTGGTGCTCGCGCGCACCGTTCTCCATGGTGAGGAAAAATTCGTTGGCGAGCGACTTCATCACTAGGGCGACTTTGGGCTTGGCGGACGCCAGCGGGGCGGCGAGGGCCAGGGCCAGCAGGCCGGGGAGAAATATGCTGCGGAAAACAAGACGGAGGGGCGGGCGCATGTTGGAGCCAGGGTCGGGGTTTACGGTGCCAGATAGACGACGGCGCGGCTGATCATGATTTTCCGGCCNNCCGGACATGCGCCAGAGATCGTTGTCGTGCGTGTTCGGCACGATGTAAGCGTCCGCGACCAGGTCGCTCTTCACGCCGTCGACATAAACGTCGGCGCGGCCGCCGTCCTTGGCGAGATCGCCGGCCAGGGCGATGCCCGTGCCGTCGAAGGCGAGCGTGGCCTCGCTGCCGGCGCCTTCGGCGATCCGGAGGCGGATCTTGTCGGACCAGATGTTGCCCTCTTGCTCGATCCACTGGCCCTGCCATTGCCAGGCCGTGTCGCCGACCCACAGCACTTTCACCGGCAAGCCGAAGCCGGGGGCGTCGAGCGGCGGGGCCTTCGGCGGTTGAAGCGGAATGACAACCGTCGTGTCGTTCACCTCGCCGCCGGCCTGCCGGATGACCGCCACCGCGCGGGCCTCGGTGGATTTCACGATGTCGTTGAAGGAGTAATCGGTGTAGCTGAATTTTTTGTCGGCGATGCTGGTGACGGCGGCCCGGTGTTCGGCGGGGATGCGGTCGTAGCCGATCATGGCGCCCAGGACGCCGCAGGCGCTGGAGGGATTGCAGTCGGAGTCCTGGCCGCAGCGGGTGGAAATCTCCATCGTCTGCTGCCAGTCGCCGCCGCCGTAGAGCAGGCCGAAGGCGATGTAGGCACCGTTGAGCTTGGCGTCGATGTTGAAGGCGCGGTTGACGCCGTCGGGGCAGACGTCGTCGCGGTCCCACTTGTCCTCGATCTGCTGCCAGACTTTCTTCCAATCCCTGGGCTCCCGGGCGGACCAGTCGAGCAGGTCGCGGATGATGCGGCCATAGCCGCTCTCGGCGGGGATGGAGGCGAGGCCGGCCTCGACGACCTTGCGCGGGTCGGTCTCAAAATAGGCGGCGGCATACATGCCGGAGACGAACATGCCGCCGTAGAGGCCGTCGCCGTGCGCCATCACGCGGCCGACCCGCTCGGCATACTGGTTGGCGGCCTGCGGGAGACCGGGGCACATGATGCCGATGAAGTCGGACTCGATCTGGAAATCGATGTCGTCGTAATGGATGTTGTATCGCGGACTGCCGGAGAGCGGAGCGGCGAGACCGCGGTTGAGATTGCGGCGCGAGCCGGCGTTGCCGTGCCAAAGCTCGTATTTCGAGTTTTTGAACGCCGCGCCGTAGTCCGCCGAGGTGGCGTTGAGCCCGACGGTGTCCATCACCTGCGCGAAGGTCATCTCGACGTAGAGGTCGTCCTGGACGATGGCGTTGGTGATGGGCAGGGGCTTGATCGGGCCGTCGATCGTCCGGCCCAGCGACTTGAACTCGGTGGGCGCGCCGTAGGCGACACCGATCATCTGGCCGGCCCAGGCGCCGCGGATTTTGTCGAGCAGCGCCTCGCGGGAAAGCGCGCGGCCGGGGGCCGCCAGCCCCCGCGGAGCCAGCATCAGCAGGGCCAGCAAGAAAATGATTTTGGGGTGGTTTTTCATGGGAGAATGGTGGCGCGGCTCAGCGGGCGGCCCGCACGTAGGTCTGGATGGCATGTCCGGGAATCGCGCAGGCAAAGGACTCGCCCCCGGTGGCCAGGGTGAACCGGACCGGCTGCTCCGTCTCGTTGAGCACGACGACAGCCAGCGAACCGTCGGGGTTGGCGAAAGCGACGGACTGCAACCCGGCGGGTCCGCCGCCGGAGGCGATCCGGTGTGCGCCGGGCCGCACGAATTTGCTGAAGTGGCCGATATGGTAGAAGGACGAGCCGTAGGTGACCTGTTTGGTTTCCGTGTTCACGATCACCGGGGCATCGCAGAAATTGCCGACATGGTTGGGACCGCCGCGCTGGTCGAGCACGATGTTCCAGTCGATAAAGCCGCAGACCCCGTGGCGGAAATCGCCGATCATGTTGCGGGCGTAGCGCTCGCCGTTCGCCCACTGGCCGACGAGCCGGCCGCTCTCGACGCAACCCTCGGTGAAGAGGATCACCTTGTCGGGAAATTTTTCCCGCACCCGCGCGGAAGCCGCGTAGTCATCGCTGACATACCAGTGGACGCCGAGCCCCCAGAGATAACGGGCCGCCTGCGGATCGCCAAAAAGGGCGGCCGCGCGGGCCTCGATGCGGTCGCGGTTGTGGTCCCAGCCGAGCAGCTTCACGCCGGCCAGGCCGGCGCGCTGGAGGGCGGGCCCGAGGTGATCGCGCACGAAGTCCCGTTCCTGCTCCGGGGTGTAAAGGCAGGATTCCCAGGTCTGCTTCGCCTCAGGCTCGTTTTGCACCGTGAGGGCCCACACCGGGAGGTTCTCCTCGCGTTGCATGGCCTGGCAGAATTTCACGAAAAAGTTCGCCCACGCCGGAGCGTATTCGCCGCGCAACGAGCCGCCGTCGTCCATGCGGTTGTTGGTCTTCATCCACGCCGGGGGGCTCCACGGGGAGGCCATGAGGTGGAGCTGGCGGCCGGAGATGTTGTTCACCTCGTGGATGAGCGGCAGCACCCAACGGCGCATCGGGGCGAGGGTGAAATCGTGGAGGTCATAATCCCCGGGCGTGGCCGCGAGCGCCCACATGCTGAGCGAGAAATCGCAGCTGTTGATGTGAGTGCGGGCCAGGGTGTAGCCGAGTCCCTCCGTGGGACTGTAATAGCGCCGGAGCACCTCCGCGCGTTGATCGGCAGAGAGCTGCGCCAGCACCCAGGCGGATGATTCGGTCAGGGCGCCGCCAAAGCCCGTCATTTCCTGGAACTTCTGCGCGGGGTCGATGGCAAGGGCGCCGATGGAAGCGTTGGTGGCGGACCCCGTTCCGGCCTGCCGTTTCGACATGCTCAAGGCCCCGAGCTCGTCGCGGGGCTGGCCGGCCGGGGTTTGTCCTGCGGTCTGCGGCGCAACCGCAGGCAAAGGAGCGGCGATGGGGCTGAGACGGTGACCGTTGTCCCGGGCGGTCTCGGTTACTGACCAAGTGTGTGAGGCGGGGAGGAAGGACATGGGAAAAGCAGGAGAATTAGTGCGCCAGCTCAGTCGTAATTGAGCCGGGCCACGACAGGAAAATGATCGCTGGCCTGGCGCCCGCCGCCGGCATCGTTGATGATTTCCACGCTGGCGGTGCGGAGCGGCCCGCGCGTAAGGATCCAATCGATCCGCCGTCCTTCGCGGCGCGGCGGCTGGAAGTCGTGGAAGGTGTCGAGCGTGGCATCGCCCAGCCGTTGGGCCGCGCTGTTCCAGGTGTCTTGGAAAAACCCGTCCTGCACCATCCGGGCATGGCTGGGGTCGGCGCCCGCGACGGCATTGAAGTCTCCCATGGCCACCGCCGGCANNGTTTCCGGAGTGTCGCTCAGCCAAAAATTGCCCTCCTCCGTCGGCGTGAAGCGATCCGCACGATAGAAGATGGCCGCAAACTCGCCTTCCCGGCCCCCCTCGCGCCCCTGGCCGACGAAACGGTATTCCGGCAGGTGCCGCCGCAGATCCTGCAATTGCGAGAACAAGCCTTCCTGCGTGCCCAGCACATCGGGGGCGAAACGGCGGATGCTCGCGCTGACGAGGGGACAGCGCACGGTCCACGCCAGCGCCGGCTCCGGGGCACCGGCATCAACCCGCAGATTGAAAGTGGCGACAGTGAGAGAAGGGTCAGACATGGGTGCCGGTGAGCAGAGATGGGGTCGCCCTGCCCGCCTGGTCCGCGACGGGGGGCCGGAACGCGACGGTCTGATAGCGGGTCCATTCGGCCTGTTTTTCGGCTTCCGACCACCCGCATATCTCGCCCATCCAGGCGTGAACCTTGCGGGCGACCGCCTCGGCCTCACGGTGGTAGTGCCGCCAGTTGGTCCGCCGTGTCATCACGTCGTCCAGATGGACGGCCCATTCGTGCCGGCAATAATAGTCGACCAGTTCGCGACCGACCGGGGGCGGTAAAATCCCGCTCAGTCCGTCAACCACCCCGGGGGCCAGCAGCGGCTGCCGGTCCGTGACCGAACGGGGTGCGGACAGGCGCAACTCCCGGACCACCTGATCCACGGTCTGCTCCGCCATCAAGCGGTAGGTGGTCAGCTTGCCCCCGGCCACATCCCACCAGCCCGCCTTGGTCTGCTGGATAAGGTGGGAGCGGGAAATATCGGAAGGCTTGCCGTCCGGGTCCTCCAGCAATGGCCTGACCCCCGCCCAACTGCTGACGATGTCCGGCGCTTCCAGCCGGACGCCGGGAAAATACTTGTTGGCGGCGGCCAGCACGTAGCCCACATCGGCGGCGTCCACCGGCACTTCGTCGGGCGAGTCGTAATAATCCGTGTCGGTGGTCCCCACGATCACCCGTTCGCCCCAAGGGATGACAAAGAGGATGCGCGGACCCTCGGTGATGACCACGGCATCCGGCACCGGCAGGCGCGCGTGGTCAAACACCAGATGGATGCCCTTGGTGCACCGCAGACGGATGCCGCTGTGCGGGAGCTTGTCCGCCCACGGCCCGGTGGCGTTGATCATCACCCTGGTTCGGACCGCGAAGGTTTCGCCGGTCAACTCATCCTTCATTTCAGCCCGCCAGTCCCCGCCTTCCCGGCGGGCGTCAAGGAACCGGGTGTAATTCGCCAGACGCGCACCGGCGGCGGCGGCCGAGCGCAGCGTGTCCAGCACCAGGCGCGCATCGTTGGTCAGGCCGTCGAAGTAGCGGACCGCCCCGGTCAACCCGTCCGTCTGCAAATCGGGCAGCAACCGGGCGGCCTCCGCGCGGGACAGCCCGGTGGAAGCGCCGAAATTGCGCCCGCTGCACAGCAGGTCGTAGAGCTTGACGCCGATGCGCATCTGCCAGTGCGGCCAGCCCGAACCGCGATAGGTGGGAAAAACAAAGGCCAGCGGCCACACGAGGTGCGGCGCGATCCGGTGCAGCACCCGCTTCTCCAGGCTGGCCTCGCGCACCAGGCCGATCTCCCCCTGCGCCAGGTAGCGGATGCCGCCGTGCAGCAACCGGCTTGAGCGACTGCTGGTGCCAAACGCAAAATCATGCCGGTCCACCAGGCCGACCCGGAGGCCGCGCAGCGCGGCGTCCCGCGCCACTCCGGCCCCGACGATGCCGCCCCCGATGACCAGCAGGTCCAGCCCACCGTCCGCCAGCGCAAGCCGGGCTTGCGGGCGTGAAGCGCGCAGCCCCGCGCTCATGGCTGGACAAAGAAGGGCAGGTTCTCGGTGCAGCCGCCACCGCGCCCGTCGCGCACAAAGACAAAAAGACGGTAGGCCCCGGGTTGGTCCGGGGTGCGCACCGTGACCTTCGCTCCGACCGGGCCCCTGATGCAGCCGGCTACGACCGGAGGGGCCTCCTCCCGGTCACCGCCGGATTTGCGATCCGTGCTTTCGGGCACAACCTGCCATTCGTAGGCTAGGCCGTCTTTCTCCGGATCACTGGTTTCGACGGTTGCGGTGAATTCCCGACCGGCCGGCACCCGGTCAAAGGCCAGGGCCGACTTGAACGAATGAATCTGCGGACTGCGGTTGGCCGGCCAGCGCCCGGTGAACTCGTAGGCCATCGCGTCGACGGCCGGCGTCTTTTCCCCGGTGGGCAGATACATGCCAAACCACGTGGAGGTGGCCTCCTGCTTGTTGCCCCAGAGAAAACAAAAAGTGCCCAGGCAACGGCCGTGAACATCGGCCAACGCCGAGCGGTGTGCGCTGACGTAGTCGACGACCTTGTCTCCGCTGCGGGGTTCGACCGGAGCGCCCCAGGGCATGTGCAGGATTTCCCACGGACCGCGCGGGCCGAACTCGGTCAGCATGTAGGCCTTCTCCCAGCCCGCGTCGTCGAGCATGGTGTTGACGAGGGCGGCCGGGCCGTAGGAGTTGATGCCCAGGATATCGATGCTCGGGCAGTGGGCCTTGAGGTTGCCGATCTTCTCTTTCCCGCCACCCGCCAGCACGGTCAGCACCGGGTGATCGGGGTCCTCCTCCTTGATGATCCGGGCCAGCCGCTCGAGCTCCGGCCAGAGGGGCGAATCGGCGGCCTGCTCCCCCATCTCCATTTCGTTGCCCAGCCCCCAGACCAGCAGGGCGGGATGCTGCCGGTGTTTCCGGACGACGGCGCGGATCTCATCCCGCTGCCGTTGCAGAACGGCTTGGTCGCGGTAGTCATGCCCGTGCCGGGGATGGAGAACCCAAAGGCCGGCCACCACCATCAGACCGGAGGCCTGCGCCCGGTCCAGCAGGTTCTTGCCGTCGATAATTCCCTCAAGTTGATCGACGCTCCAGGTGCGGATGGTGTTCGCCCCCAGAGCGGCCGCCTGCTCCAGGTGGGCGAAGCCGCCCACCCCGCGGATGGCATGGGGCCGATCCCCGNNGCCTCCGAAAAACAACCGCCCCAATAATGACCGCAGGTGCATTTGCGGGGAGAACATAACCGGGCCGGGCCGGAACGTAAGCGGTAATTTGGTAACATCGTTCAATGCCGCCAAGGAAAAGCCACCAAGGGTCTGCACCCGTGGCGGCTCGAAGTTCTGCGGCAAAGGCGCGGACTAGAAGCTGGCCGTGGCGGACAGTTGGAAGGAGCGCGGTTGCAGGTAGACGAACGTGGTCGGCACCGTCGTGCGGTCGGGGCGGGAGATGTCGCCATTGGGGGCCCGCAGGCCGGCGCCGACGTAGACCAGGTCGTTGTTCCCGAGCAGATTTCCGATCTTGAGGTTCAGGTCGATCGGCAGGCCGTTGGACAACTTGAACTGGTAGCCGAACGTGCCGGTGACCGTGTAATAGGCGTCACGATGGATGCGGGTGGTGGCGTCGACCGCCGGATCATCGATCGCGGTCAGGGGGTTGGCGGTGTTGATGATGGTGTCGCCGCCGCGGTTGCCAATGGCGGTCTTGGCGAAGTATTGCACGCCGCCGCCGATGCGGAGGTTCTTCAGGGGACCGCGGGTGAACTTGTAGTCCGTGTAGACGTTCGTGGTGAATTTCGGCTGGTCGCTGAAGCCTATGGCGAGCGGGTTGTTGGTCGCCTTGAACTGCACGATGCTGTTCCAGGCGGCCGCGGCGGCGGAGGCGTCTGGCGAGCGGTTGCCCACCGGGATGGAGATGTCGACCGTGGCTACGTTGCTGGCGTCGATGAGCACACCGGCATCGAGCACGATCTGCTTCAGCGTCGCCTCATTGGCGGCGAGGTAGGCGAACTCGTCCTTGCGGGGGTTGATACTCAGGTTGTGGGGGAAACCCGCGTTCGCCGTCAGGCGCCAGTTGTTCGTGAGGTTGGCGACGATGTCGACTTCATAGCCGTAGTTCCGGGCGTCGGAGAAATCGAAGGTGATGGTGGAGAACTGGCCGAGGCCGCGGGTGTTCTGACCGTTGGCGCTGAGATCGCCGACTTTGTTGGCGTCGATGATGGTGGCGTATTTCCGGGAGTTGCCGGTGTTGTCAAACGCGCCGTCGACCTGGCGGCCGCCATATTTGCCGAAGGAGGCATAGATCCGGTCCTGCCCCTGTTTGCCCTTGAGGAGATGCAGGCGGAAGCCGACATCCCAGCCTTCGCCACGGGAGGCGGGCAGTGACTGGCCGGTCATCGTGACCCCGGCGGAGGGCGGGCGGAACGACTCCGCAAAGTTGGAGAACGCACTGACCCAGGGCCGCACATGCAGGACCCCGCCGTAGTTGAGCGTGGTCACGTCGATGTCCACCTCGGGGGCGGAGTAATCGTCGCGGAACCGGTCGTTGGCATACTGGGGCAGCCGCTTGAAGCTGGCGTCCCGCGGCCGGGAGCCGGCGTCGATCAGCAGACCGGTGGTCGGCACCCCGGCCGCATCCTTGACCATGTATTTCAGGTTGAAGTAGTCGGAGGGCCCGGTGGGGCGCCAGTAGAGGGTATGGCCGTCCCAATCGGCGGGATAATCCGCCATCGAGTTGTTGGTGTTGTTGCCGGAGTAGTTCTTCGCATTGACCGTGTCGCGGCGGGCGCCGGTGAAGAGGGCGAGGCGGTTCCGGAACAATTTGGCCTGGAGCGAACCCTGCAGATAAGTGTAGAGGGTGTCGGAGGCGCGCAGGGTGCCGATGCTGCGGAGGTCGGTGACCTTCGAAACCGTGTAGCTGGCGGTCGTGCCCGCGACCGGATCGACAAAGTTCACCTGTTCCGGATAGACCAGCGGCTGGTCCGGGCTGTTCCAGTAGAAGCGGTAGTTGAAATTGTCATCCACCGACCGGCGGCGGATGTCGGGATTGCGGTTCATGACACTGGTGTCGGCGTTCAGGCCGTTGATGATCTGCCGGAAGCCGACGTTCAGGTTGCCGGTGAAATCACCCCATTTGGTGTCGTTGAACTGCGCGGCCATCGCGGCGCGGGCCTCGTTGATGCGGTTGTGGTAGAAGAAGGAGGAAGCCAGGGCCTCGCTGTAGACCTGCTTGAAGTTGGGATTCTGCTGCCCGTTCGGCAGGGTCGCGTTGACGTCGATCACGGCCTGGCCCATGCGGGAGGCCGCGGTCTCAACATGCTTCTGGGTCTGGGCGTGGTAGCCGGCCGCCTCGAAGAAGAAATGCTCGCCCTGCTGGTGCTCGACATAAAGGGCGGCGTTGTGATGGCTGTATTCCAGCGTGGGCACGTGCGGCTGGATGACGGTCTCGCGCGTCGAATAGAGCGAGCGGTTGAAGAACGAGCCGGACTCGGACTTGTTATAGAGCAGGTCGTAGGAGTAGAAACTGTTGATCATCGGACCGAAATTGATGCCGAGGTTCGCGGTCGAGANNATGACGGTGCCGGCGTCGGTGCCGGGAATGTAGACCCGGAACGGTGCGGTGGATGAACCGTCCCGCGAGACGCCCTTGTTGTCGGAGCTGGTGATGGCGGTCGTGCCGGAGGCGGCGACCGTGGTCACGCCGTCCCAGCCCGAGATCGTCTCAAGCATGGTCTCGCGGCCCATGATGGTGCTCTGCAGGTAGTATTCGTATTCCGCCCGGACCTGGGTCCGGTTCCACGGCCGGTAGGTCGTCGTGAAATGGACGCCGCGGCGGTTGTCGAACTCCAGGTCGCGCCAAGTGTCGGCGCGCTGCCAGAGGAGATTGAAGCGCGCCGCCAGCTTGTCATTGACCGGCGTGTTGAGGTCTAAGGTGGTGCGGTATTTGTTCCAGGAGCCGAAGAGCAGGCCGACCCGGTTGAAGGCCTTGTCGGAACGGGCCTGCTTGGTGATGGTGTTGACCACGCCGCCAAGGCCGTTGGTGCCGAAGAGCAGGGCGTTGGGGCCGCGGGCGAAATCGATGCGCTCCTCGTTGTAGGTGTCGGTGTTCAGGCTCAGGTGGAAGAAATTGCGCTGCGCCCCGTTCGTCTGCTGGCCGCGGGTCATGATGCTCGATCCGCCCTCGTTGTCATTGTAGCGGTAGGCGCTGAGGGAAACGATCGGCATGTAGGAACCGACCGACCAGGTCAGGGCCTGCTCCTGGTCCGTCAGGGTCAGGGCATCGAGGAATTCACGGGTGAGGACCGAATACGCCACCGGCGTGTTCTTGAGCTCGGTGTTGAGCCGGCCGCCGGCGAGCGCGCTGGTGGCGACGAAACCCTCGTCTTTTTCCACGCTGACGCGGAAGGGTGACAGAACGAGGACCTCTTCCTTTTTGGCCTCTGCGGCGGGAGTGGCGGCAGGCGCCGTCCCGGTCGTTTTGGTTTCTGTCTGTTGGGCGAACGCGCTTCCGACGAAGAGCGGCAGGCTGGCGATGACAACGGCCAGCAAACGACCGTTAATGGGGTAGTTCATTATAGTATCCTCCGGGGCTTGGGTGGGGTGGAATGTGCGCCAATGCGGAACGGTCACATTCTCCATCCCCGATATGCATCCACCCGGGGTGGTGCAATTGGGCACTTACTGGCACCGTTCAGGAAACCGCGCCCGCCTTGGTCGGCGGAACCCCGGACCGGAGGGGATTTTACAATTGCCGGGGCGTCAGGCCCGGCCCGGGCGCAGTCTTGCCCGCCACCCATTGCCCGGCCAGCAGGTGCAACCGGCCGCGGTCATCCGGGCCGAACTCGCAGCGCTCCAACCGCGCGACCAGATGCTCGATGGCGATCGCCCCCATGCGGCGGTTGTCCTGGAAAATCCCGGTGAGAAATCCGATCGGTTCCTCCAGCGAGAGGCTCACCATGCCGACCCTAGCGGGGATCCGGTAATGTCCCCGCGGGTTGAGCTCGCTCATGATGATCACGTCCGGCTTCTCCTTGGCATACCAGCCCGGCAGGGCGCCCACGATGTCGCTGGTCTTCTCAGGCATCAGCATTTTCACCCGATCCCGCTTGGGAATGGCATCCTCCGCCAGCCGGCTGCCGGCCAGCCAGCGGGACTCCAGCCGGTCGCTGAGCTGGCGGCTGATCACCAGGCCGATCCGCCGGTAACCCAGCTCCCGGCATTTCTGCACGGCCAGCAAGGCGGACTGGAAGTGGTCATTGGAAACCCGTTCGATGCAGGGGCTCGCCACGCTCATGTCGATGCCCACCACGGCAAACCCGCTGAAATCCAGCTCGATCGTCCGCTCGCCGTGCGGGAGCGGGGCGATCAGCATGCCCAGGATGCCCCGGGTCCGGAGCATCTGCACATAGCGCCGGGGCGTCATGCCCGGTGCCCGCAGCGGAAATTCTTCAAGGTGGTAGCCGAGTTCCGCCGCCCGGTTCCGGGCCCCGTCCTGCATCTCGATGAACATGCGGAAACTCCGCCACGGCGCGAATTCCGGGTCGGCCGTCACATAGGCCAGCACGGTGTGCTTCCGGCTCATGCGGTGGGTGTGCAGCGACGTCATCAGGGCCGAGATCAGCGGATTGGTCTTGTAGCCGAGTTTTTCCGCCGCCGCGTAGATCCGCCCGCGGGTGACGGCGGGGATGCTGCGGTCGTTGCGCAGCGCGAGGGAGACCGTCGACCGCGCCACACCCGCGGCCAGCGCGACATCCTTCATGGTCGGCGGTGAGCTCTGGGGCATGGAGCCAGACAAGCGAAAGCCGCCGGCCCCGCAAGTGCCAAGCCGCCAGGGCGGAACCATGCTCACAAGCCGGGATCTGCGCCCGCAAAGCCACGCCATGGGCGCCGGAGCCGGGCAGAAAAAACGCGCACCCGCGGTGGTGCGGGTGCGCGTGAGAAGAGCAGCGGGGGGCGCCCGCGGTCGGACTTAGTAGGCGTAGTCGAACTGCAAACGGGCCTGCCTGGGCGCGTTGTAGATGAAGCCGTAAAGCTTCTGGTCGTCCAGCAGGTTGGTGACGTTGAGCTGCAGGCTGGCGTCGCGCTCCGAGAGCCGGAAGGTGTAACGGAGCATGAGGTCCACGTTATATTTCGCCTTGGTCCGGAGCATGACCGGTTCGCCGTTCCTGTCGGTGATCTGCTGGCCGCCGCCGTGGGTGAGGGCCGACAGGTAGAGACGGGGCGACTCGTAGCTGGAGCCGAGTCCGATGGAGAGGCCGTTGAGCCGGCCGCTGTCGAAGGCGTATTTGGCCCAGAAGCTGGCGGCGTGCTCGGGGGTGTCGTCCATCGGGAGGCCCTGGCCCCAGCGGGTGCCGGTCCA
>CXWL01001822.1_pt1 | contig 35414 bp, 34 predicted proteins | sample 590931 | NCBI WGS metagenome assembly CXWL01 (sample SAMEA3498368, study PRJEB10139) | groundwater metagenome | biome: water well; material: biofilm material | place: Germany | collected 2015-04-27
GAGGACTTTCGCAAGCTGAAAGACTTTCTCGACAAAAGTGCAGCTCCTGCCTTGCCGCCAACGGCATCGACTGCCGAACCACTACACGAGCCCGTGAAACAGATGGATCTCTTCGGATAAAAGGAACGTCCACGTCCCATGGCCTCCATTGCTGACCCCACCCCCCGCTTTGCCATCCTGACGGCCTTCGGATCAGACCGTCCCGGGATGGTGGCCTCCGTCGCGGACGCCCTGTTCGAGTTGGGATGCAACATTGAGGACACGTGCATGACACGGTTACGTGGCGAGTTCACGATGATGCTGCTCGTCCGCCTGCCGATAGGACTCGCTCTCGCCCACGTGCACGATCGTGTAAACACCCACGCCACGCAGACGGGGCTCACAATTTTCTGCCGCGAACTGCCCGCAGAGGCCGCAGCTCGACGAACACGCGAAGATGAGGAACCTGGCTACCTGTTATCCGTCTATGGCGCCGATCATCCCGGCATCGTCGCCAAGGTCGCCACCACGCTGGCCACCCATCGAGCCACCATCACCGACATGAATACACGGGTGATTGGTCCAGCCGATCGCCCCGTCTATATCATGATCCTTGAGCTACAACTCGCGCCCGACACGGATGCAGCCCCGCTTGAGCAGGCGCTCAATCAGCTCAAGCCGGTGCTCGGGGTCGACCTCACCTTCCGGCCCATTGAAACCGTCCGGTTCTAAATCGTGGCCGTTCGACCGATTCTGCAATACCCGGCCCCGCAGCTGAAGGAACGCTCCGAACCCGTGTCGATAGACGACCCCACCCTGGCAAGCTTGGTCCAGGATATGGTCGACACCATGCAGGCCTCTCCAGGCGTGGCGCTCGCGGCTCCGCAGATCGGCATCTTGCAACAAGTGATCGTGGTGGATGTCTCCCGCAAGAAAGGGGAAACCGGACATGGCCTGGTGGTCCTGCTCAATCCTCGAATCATCCACCAAGAAGGGCCAAAGACGATCCGCGAAGGGTGCCTGAGTGTGCCCGACTACACGGGCCACGTGATCCGCTACGAGCACACCATCGTAGAAGGCCTCACCTCAGAGGGACACTCCATTACGCTAGCGGCCCAGGGATTCGAAGCCCTGGCCTTGCAGCACGAAGTCGACCACCTACAGGGCTGCCTCTTTCTCGACCGCATTGCCTCGCTCAGCACTGATCTCTTCCGCCGGAAGGCTCGCTGAGAGGATGCTGAAACAAGCCGCCAGCGGCGTGCTCGCTTCGCTCAGAGGCTCCACGTACCGGTATGGTACGCGGAACCACTTCGCTTGCTGCGGCCTTGCTGACGGCCTGTTTGAGCATCCTCTGGTCTCTCAATGTTTTGGTGTGCCCTCAGAGGATATCCCCCGCCTCACACATCGAGGCCCAACATGTCATCAGCACGATCAACCCAACAGGCGTTGTCTTGCATGGCCCTCACGGTTTCGTTACTGTAGCCGCAATGAATAAGCCCTTCGTCCGCCGCATGCTGCTGGGAGTGCTGACTGGGCTCCTCTACCCCCTATGCTTTCCCAGCTTTGACCTCGGGATGCTGGCCTGGATACTTCTCATTCCGCTGCATCTCGCCATCGTCCACTCCACTCCCAAAGACGCGTGGCGTATCGGGTGGGCCTCGGGCTTCATCGCCTTTCTCGGCACCATGTATTGGGTCGTCACCGTCATGCACGAGTTCGGCAAGGTGCCCGTCGTCGTGAGTGATCTCGTCCTGGTGCTGCTGGCTGCGTACCTCGGTCTCTACGTCGCCCTCTATGCCTGGGCTCTCGTCAAGATTCGGGCCGTCTCACCGCTGACAAGCCTCTTGGCAGCTCCCGCGGTCTGGATCGCGCTCGAATATGCTCGCTCCTATGCGCTCTCCGGCTTCCCCTGGGCCTTATTAGGGTACTCTCAATACCTCAATCTCCCGGTTATCCAGATCGCTGATCATACCGCCGTCTATGGCGTGTCGTTCCTGGTCGTCCTCGTCAATGTGGCGCTCACAGACTGGATTCTCTGGTGGCAACAACGATCCAGCACACCCACACCACGTCCTCTCCCATGGCAGGCATCAGCCGCAGCCGCGGTGGCCTTGGTCATCACGCTCGGCTATGGGATGAGCCGATTGAATGAAACGACGCCTGGATCACAGGCCGGCTCCCCACCCCGCACCCTCTCGATCGGTCTGGTGCAAGGCAATATCGACCAGAGTCAGAAGTGGGACGTCGCCTTCCGACGGGAAACCATCGATCGCTACCTCCGTCTGACCCGTGAAGCCGCAAAGGAGACCGATCTCATCATCTGGCCGGAAGCCGCCACCCCCTTCCTCTTTGAACGGGAGCCGGAATACCAATGGGAGGTCATGCGGCTGACCAAAGAAACCGGCATCCCCCTGCTGTTTGGCAGCCCGACCCTGCGCTACTTTCCAGACGGCCGGCCCTATCTACATAACAGCGCCTTTTTACTCGATGCACAGGGCGACATCGCCGGGCGCTACGACAAACAACACCTCGTCCCGTTTGGAGAATACATTCCCCTGAAGGGACTGCTCTTCTTTCTCGACAAATTCGTGGAAGGGATCGGGGATTTCGAACCCGGCCTCATGTCCTCGGTGTTTCCCGTGCCCTCTACCATCCGCCAGGAAACCACGACCGCATTCTCCACCGCACATGCGCCGCGCTTCGGCGTGGTGATTTGTTACGAGGTGATCTTTCCCGATCTGGTCCGCGAGTTTTCCGCCAACGGCGCCGACTTCATGGTCACCATCACCAACGACGCCTGGTTTGGACATTCCGCCGCCCCGTATCAGCATTTCGGCATGGTCGTCTTCCGCGCCGTGGAAAATCATGTCTCCTTCGCCCGTTCCGCCAACACCGGCATTTCTGGCTTCATCGATCCACAAGGACGGATTCTCCTCGCCACCCCCATTTTTCAAGAACTGGCGGTCAGAGGGTCCATCCCCGTCGGCTCCGATCCCACCTTTTATACGCGCTATGGAGATGTCTTCGCCGTCGGCTGTGTTATACTCGCGGGATTGTGCCTGGGCCTAGCCCTCGTGCAGGGACGATCGCGCCAATCGACAACCACGCGCACCCCTCGCGCTCGCTGATCGACCACCGACATCCACTGTGTATCTGAGAAGGAACGGTCATGCTCGACGATATTCATACCCGACTCAAGAATGCTGACGAAGCCTTCGCTGAGTTACGGGGGCATCTTTGACCTCGCCAAACTGAAAGCCGATCTCCAACAACTCGAAGAACAGACGGCCCAGCCTGAATTCTGGAACGACACGCAAGTCGCCGCGCGCCTCAGCCGCCGGAAATCGACGATTGAGGGAGACCTGCGGCAGTGGGCCGAACTGGACCAGAAGCAGGGGGACCTGCATGCCATGACCGAACTGGTGCGAGAAAGCCACGACCCCTCTCTGGAGCAAGAATTGGAACAGGGCATCATCGATTTTGAGGCTGCCATCGGCGAGCTCCGCATCCAATTGCTCCTGTCGGGCGAACATGACAGCAATAATGCGATCATCTCCATCCATCCCGGCGCAGGCGGCACCGAATCGCAAGACTGGGCGCAGATGCTGCTCCGAATGTACGTCCGCTGGGCCGAGCAAAAACACTTTAAAGTCGAGACTCTGGACTTCCAGCCTGGCGACGAGGCGGGGATCAAAAGTGTCACGTTCTCGGTGAACGGACTCCACGCCTACGGCTATCTCAAAGCAGAGGCCGGGGTGCATCGACTCGTCCGGATTTCCCCCTTCGACGCCAACAAACGACGCCATACCTCCTTCGCCTCCGTCTTCGTCTATCCGGAGCTGGACGACGATGTGACCGTGGTCATCGATGAGAAAGACCTCAGGATCGACACGTTTCGCGCGGGCGGCGCGGGGGGACAAAACGTCAACAAGGTAGAGACGGCGATTCGTATGACCCATCTTCCAACCGGCATTGTGTCCCAGTGTCAGAACGAACGGTCCCAGCTCCAAAACCGCAACGGCGCGATGAAGATTTTGAAGGCGCGGCTCTATGAATTAGAACAGCAGAAGAAGGACGCCGAATTCCAATCCATCGTGGGCGAGAAAAAAGAAATCGGCTTCGGCAGCCAAATCCGCTCCTACGTGTTTCAACCCTACCAGATGGTCAAAGATCACCGAACGAACTACGAAATGGGACAGGTCGACGCCGTCATGGATGGCCAGATCGATGGGTTCATCCAACACTACTTAAATCAACAGGCCGCCAAAGCCAAAACAGCCTGAGGGGATCGAAAACCCATGGACGAACTGAACGAACAACGCCAGCAACGCATCAAGAAAGCGGATACTCTCCTGGCTTCAGGGGTCTATCCGTACGGCACTAAATTTGTGACCACGCATCGGATCGGCGAGGTCAATCAGCTGCACGGGGCCAAAGCCAAAGACGTGTTGGAGCTCGAACGCCCCACGACGACCATTGCAGGACGAATCGTCGCCCTGCGTCGATTTGGAAAAGCGGCCTTCGCCGTGCTGCAGGACGGGACCGATCGAGTCCAGGTGTACCTCAAGAAAGATCTACTCACTGAAACTGAGTACCAGGTCGCCGAATCCCTCGATTTAGGCGACTGGATCGGCGCCAGCGGACGATTGTTCCGCACCAAGACAGATGAGTTGACGGTGGAAGTCGCCCAGCTCACCTTCTTATGCAAGGCGCTGCGTCCGCCGCCGGAGAAATGGCATGGGCTCACCGATGTGGAGACCCGCTACCGCCAACGCTATGTGGATCTCTTCGCCAACCCCGACGTCCAAAAGACCTTCGTCACCCGGAGTAAGATCATCGCCGGCATTCGGGCCTTTCTAATCGAACGGGGCTACCTCGAAGTCGAAACGCCGATGATGCACCCGATCCCCGGCGGCGCCACGGCCAAACCGTTCGTCACGCATCACAATGCGTTAGGCGTGGACCTGTATCTCCGTATCGCCCCGGAGCTCTACCTGAAGCGTCTGATCGTCGGTGGGCTCAATCGCGTGTTCGAGATCAACCGCAACTTCCGCAACGAGGGCATCTCGACGGTGCACAATCCAGAATTCACCATGCTGGAGTTCTACCAGGCCTACGCCGACTATAACGACCTGATGGATTTGACCGAAGAGCTGTTCGAGCGGCTTGCCACAGACGTCCTTGGCACCACAGAGATTGAGTACCAGGGGAAAACCCTCAGTTTTGCCAGACCGTGGAAGCGTTGGCCCTATCGACAGGCCATTCTGGACGTCACGGGCCTGGATGCCAGCGTCCTCACCGACCTAAAAGCCACACAGGAGGCCGCTCGGACCTTGAAGGTGGCCTTCGACCCCAAGGCCGGACTCTCCGACTTGGTCAACACCCTCTTTGAAGAAACCGTGGAGCCGACCTTAACCCAGCCGACCTTTATCACCGATTTCCCGACCGAGATTTCCCCGCTGGCCAAACGCAAGGCCAACAATCCGGCGTTGACCGACCGATTCGAGCTCTATATCGCCAATCGAGAGATCGCCAACGCCTTCTCGGAGTTGAACGATCCGATTGACCAGCGAACCCGCTTTGAAGCCCAGGTGGAAAAACGCGAGGCCGGCGACGACGAAGCACACTCATTGGATGAAGACTTTTTGCGCGCGCTGGAATACGGAATGCCGCCCACGGCAGGAGAAGGCATCGGCATCGACCGACTGGTGATGCTCTTGACTAATTCTGCCTCCATCCGCGATGTCATTCTCTTTCCCCAATTACGGCCGGAGAACTAGCGGTGGCGTTACCCTACGAAATTTTCGTCGGCCTCCGCTATCTGCGCGCCAAACGCCGCCAGCGGACCATCTCGCTCAACACGGTCGTCTCCGTCGCCGGCATCACGCTCGGCGTCGCCGCCTTAATCGGCACCCTCGGCATCATGACCGGGTTTAAAGAAGACATCCAATCCAAGATCCTCGGAACCACGTCGCACATTATCCTGCAGGATCGCACACACGAGAACCTGACGGACTACGAGAAGGTTGCCACAGACGCGCAGCACGTGCCGCATGTGCTGGCGACAACCCCATATATTTTCCGCCAGGTCCTCTTAACCTCACAGACGGGCGTGCAAGGCATTATCCTGCGGGGCATCGACCCTGAACGAGAGATCAAAGTCACCGAATTGGGCAAGAACATTCGTGCCGGCAACATCAACGATCTCCTCCACCAGGAGCGCGTCATCTCCACACGCCTCCTGGAAAACGAACCGAACCAAGAAACCAAACCGGCACATCCCGGTATCATTCTCGGCAAAGAACTCTCCATGCGCCTCGGCGCGTTTGTGGGCGATCCCATCAACGTCGTCTCGCCGGTGGGCACCGCCTCCACCATCGGGGCAATGCCGATGACGCCGAAGATCCGCACCTTCACCGTCGTGGCCGTCTTCGAATCCGGCATGTACGAATATGACTCCTCGCTGGCCTACATTGCCCTGGGCGAGGCCCAAAAATTCTTCAACATGGGTGACACGGCCACCGGGATTGAAGTCAAAGTGGACGATGTCTTTCAAGCCGCCGACATCGCCCGCAGCCTCGAACAGGCCCTGGGATTCTCCTATGGGGCCAGAGATTGGATGCAGCTCAACCGTAATCTCTTTTCTGCCTTGAAGCTGGAAAAGACGATGATGTTCCTGTTGCTGGTCTTGATCACCCTCGTCGCCTCCTTCAACATCGTCAGCACCCTGACGATGATCGTCACGGAGAAACAGCGGGAGATCGCCATTCTCAAAGCCATGGGCGCCACAAGGCCGGCCATCATGCGCATCTTCATGCTCAACGGGTTAATCATCGGCCTCACCGGCACGTTCTTGGGCGTCCCGCTCGGCTATACCGTGCTCTGGCTCATCGAGCGCTTTTGGACCTTCGACCCCACCGTGTATTACATTTCGCACATCCCTGTGCATATCCAAACGCTCGATGTCCTGCTGGTGTCGGTCACCGCCATCCTGATCAGCTTTGCCGCGACGGTCTACCCCTCGTGGCAAGCCGCAAAACTCGATCCCACAAACGCCTTACGCTATGAGTAACCACATGCCAACAAAAACCCCGTTCATCCACGCAACCGGTTTAACCAAGTCCTTTGTGATGGGTGGGCAAACGTTGACCGTACTGAACAACCTCGACGTGACGATCCCGCGCGGCGAACTCCTCGCGATCGTGGGCGCCTCAGGAGCTGGAAAAAGCACCTTGCTGCATATCCTCGGCACACTGGATCGTCCGACCAGCGGGACCATCCTCTTCGACGGACAAAATGTGTTTGGGTTGAACGACCAGCAACAGTCGGAATTCCGCAACCGGCGGATCGGCTTCGTCTTCCAGTTCCACCACCTGCTACCGGAGTTTACCGCCTTGGAGAACACCTACATGCCGGCCCTCATTCAAGGCCGCGACCTTGACCAGGCCAGACAAGAAGCCATGACGCTGTTACAAGAAGTGGGGTTAAAACATCGGATGGAGCACAAACCGGGGGAACTCTCCGGCGGAGAACAGCAGCGCGTGTCGGTAGCCCGCGCCCTCATTCAGAGTCCCGATGTGGTGCTTGCCGATGAGCCCACCGGCAACCTCGACACCCACACCGGCGATGCCCTCTTTGCCCTCATGCGAGAAATGAACCGCGCACGCGGCACCACCTTCGTTATCGTCACCCACAACGAAAAACTCTCCGCCCAAGCCGACCGCATCATCCGCATGGAAGACGGCCAGATCGTCGCCTGACAGGCTATCTGATGTCCCGCTAATCGGCTCTCGTTCTCGTTTCGAGGTGCAAGTCCAAACCCTCAATCTAGATACTGAGGGGGTCGGTAAATAGTGCGCCGTACGTTTCCCCATTATGCCCGCTTTACTAAAGGGTTTAGATCAGGTCGTGAAGACAAACATGGACTATATGGTGGTCGGGTCAGTAAGACTCCATTCCTTCCTCGCGTCATTCGCCACCAGTCACACCTTCACGCTGTTACTGAAGAGGCCATGAACATAGTGCGTTCTCGCCCTTCGACTGCGCTCAGGACAGGCACGCTCAGGGCGAACGGGCTTCAGGGCTACCGTTCGTGGTGAGATAGTCCGTCCGTGGTGAGCGTGTCGAACCATGAACGGCAGCATACGCACGAGTTGCCGGCTACCTCAATACGCGTGAGACGCCACAAGAACGAAGCAGGACAAGAACCCTAGAGCTTATCCCACTCATCTAGGCGTCCTTATTGACAAGTGGGGGGGGGGAGTACATTCCCGCTTTGGGAATCCAACCTGGGAATGACGCTGTTATTCGTAAGTCTACACGATGGACTCCATCTTTTATTCACTCTCGGCATCACGAATGATGCCGAACAGCCCCACACGGATTGACGGGCGGAAAGAGAGAGCACGGAACATGTCTAGCCTTAAGCGATGGAACATTCGCACAATCGCATCAGTCGGAATTGGGCTCTTCTGCCTCGCCACCACGGCATGCGGAGGAGGGGGCGGGAGTGGCGGCGGAACCTCTCCTGCGGCCATCACAATTAGCGGGACGGCCGCCAGTGGAGCACCAGTGGTCGGCACTGTGGCGGTCTACGACAGTTCCGGCAACCCGCAGCCGGTGAAGCCAAGCATCCCTATTGAGGCGAATGGGCATTATTCCGTCGATGTGAGCGGACTGAAAGCTCCTTTCGCCTTTCTGGCCAGTGGCACCGTAGGAGGGAGACCGGTTTCGCTGTATTCTGCGGCCACGAAAGCGGACGAGGGCGGAACCATCAATATCACACCCTTCACCGACCTGATCATTCGGAATATTGCCGGTGGGGCTGTCGACGCATACATAAACAACCGCGCCTACACTTCCATTACGCCTACGCAACTGGATGACCAGCGAAAGGCTTTGACCAACCAGTTGATAGCGGCCCTTGAGGCTATGGAACTCCCCCGCAGCATTGATTTTTTGCGAGACACGTTCAATGCCAATGGCGCTGGCCTAGACAGATTCATGGACGTCGTCAAAGTCAGCACGACGCCAACGACCGCGACCATTACCAATATCCTGGACGCGGCTCATGCGCTAGAAATTGATACGAGGACTGGCGTTCCCATCAGTCCCCCCCTTGGGATTGCCAATCTGTCACCTTCAGCGACGCCGCACGAATTGATCGTGCAGACATTCAATAATTTCTCCAACCTCTTTGCAAGCCAATTACCTAAGTCGGATGACCCGAAGTTGGTTGCCTTGTTCAGCAGCACGTTTCTGGATGGCGGCGAGAGCCGTTCGGTTTTCCTGACCGAGATCACAACCGACCCAGCTCTCATTGGCCTGAAATTTTCCATCGTGGTGGATTCCGTGAACGACGTAGCAGGAACAGCCCAGGTACATCTCACGCCACGAACTGCCGCTGGCGAATGTCTAGCGGACGATGTTGTCGGCTGCTCATTCAGCTGGCAGATGGTCAAGGTTGGCGGCGTCTGGCAGGCCGATGGAGATCGGCGTATCGCATATGTGAGGGTTCACACCGATGCTCGCCGAGACATTTGCAATAATGTTGTCAATTCTAACTGCTCGCCGACGAACACCACGTATACCTCCGGCCTCAATTTAGATGTCGATAATAGGGGACTTCGACCTATCGGGTCGGCGGTAGTGACGGGACCGGGGCTTCCTGCGCAAGGAGTGACCCTTATCTCACAGGCGAATCAAACGTGGTTGAGCATAGTGAATCCAACCCAATGTCCGGATTGCCGCGACAATAGATACGTCATGACAGATACCGATATTGCGAAGGTATTGCCTAACAGCACCTACACCGTGCAGTTGTACGACAATGCTGCTCCACCTGTGTTGCTGGCCACCTATACCGAGGTGGTTCCAGTAGCACCGGTCCTCAATACGGCGTTGCCGACTTTGCCCTACCCCTCGATTACGAGTGGCATGCAAAATCTGGCTGGGATCACCAATGCGACCCTGACGCTTTCGTGGACCATTCCACCAGGGCTAAAGGGGGGAGGGATCTCAGTCAATGTGAATCAACCGGGTCCGACACCTGGCTCGGGGCCGAGCTTGAATATCCGGGTGGATTTTAATGGCGGAACAGTGCCATCTGGCACGTCGACATTAGTCCTCACAGCACCTCCAACTGGAGCTTGGGTGAATGGGGGTTACGATATCAACAGCTATGATCAGCACGGGGGTGAGGTGTCGACCCAGTATCGGTAGCTGAGAAATCACGAGGGGACTGTACGGCGTGAAACGGGTGCGGGGGTGACCCCCCGCGCCGGGTCCGCTCCTGCCCAGCAAGCTGGGCAGGAGCGCCTGGTATAACATATCGCTTTGCGTGTGAAATCAGGCACGGAGGTGAAGACGCCGCGCACGATTAGGGAGAGAGACTCCGGCATCCCGTACGGCCAGCCCAGGTTGGAATGAACGACCTGGCGGGCCGGGAGAGGTGTGTCTGTCACGTACCGGTTCGTGACGGACATTCGACAACAGGCGAGGGACACACAGGGTTCACCCCGCCTCTCACGAGAAGAAAGAGGGGAACGGGGTACAAACCAGGTGGACACCCTACCCAACGAACGTGGCGGAATTTCTAACCATGGATTTGGGAACAAATATCCCCTTGATTCCCCCCTCAACGGCTCGATATAAACATCTCGCTTAATTGATTACGTTGTCTTGACCAGGGATATTCCTCAGATGAAAATATTTATGATGAAATTTGATTGCGCATAGTTTTTATTGTTAACGCCCTTGGTCTTCTAGTGTCCAGTCTCTGGAGTTTATGATATATGCTATGCATGGCTGGTGTCCTGAAGTATCGAAGAGCGGGCCGAGCAGGAGCATTCCCCCGCTTTCCCGATGATGCCTGTGATAAGAAATTAGCGACTACGCTCAGTATTGGGCAATAGATCCAGAGCCGAAGTAGGTAACGCGTCTCAGGACGCAATGAGCCTCAAATGCTGGAAGTTCACCGGTGAATTCTGAACGTGAGGAGAATTTCATGAAAGACGTGGCCACGCAGAAGTATTTGTTCCGTCTGTTACATGGAAACCGCTGGGCCTCTCTTCTTTTTGTCCTGCTTGTTGTGGGCTGTAGCTCAGAGCCGCCGCATTATGAGGGGGCGTTTTCAGCGAGCCAGCAGGTCAAAGGCAATTCGGAATCGATTTCGGCTCCAATGGACATGACGTGGGGAGCTGTTCTTGAGGTCCTCTCGCAGCAGGGCTTTCTGATTCAGCAGGCTGACTCGAAAAGTCGGATTATTCTGGCGAATCGGGAGATGCGATCCAAAGAGGATAAGGACCTGTCGCATACGGTCACCGGGACCGTCACGTTACTCCCTTCCAGCGACCAGGTAACCCGCGTCATGGTTGCAGCGAACCAGACCACCGAGCTCCATAAAAAAGTGTATGTCTGGTGGCATTTGCTGTGGGTGGTTCCCATCTTTCCGGTCGGGACGGACTATACGACGGTGGTCGTTGAGCGCGATACCGTTCGCAGCCCCCAGTTCTATAGCGACTTTTTTGGGGCGGTGAAGAGAGCCGCTGAAGAGAAAAAGGGACCAGCTCAATCGGCGCCTGCGCCCTAATCGATTGCACGAGGCTTTAGCCCAGCGCCCAGATCCCAGGGTATCGTTTCAGGCGTATGGATCAGGGTCATCCCCCTCATTATTAATGCGACCAGTGTGGACTGGTGGTATGTGGCGAACTCGTCCCATACCATCAGTCTAATACCGATCGCTGGCTATACCCCCAATGCCAAACAAGCCTCACGACAAGCCGAGGGATACCCTAGTACATTGGCCTCCGAGCGAAGTGAGAACGCAGTGGGCGGGCGGTTCCCCTTCTGCTACCGCATGGCGACCTTGAGAGACCGTACCACACGGCCGAGCTGCTCCGGCAAATGACTCGCCTGCTGACGCTCAGCGATCTTCTACACCATCGCGCAATCGACGATCATCCCGCCTGAGAACTGGGCAGTCCTCTCGCCTCAGCCGCTCCGCCGGCTCCACCCCACTTGCGCCATCGCCTGACAGATCGCACCTACCCGCTCCACTCCCTATGCCTCATCATGCCCCTGTCTCGTCCGACCATTTGGCCCTCTTTTCTACCAACCAGGAGAACCTGCCTGCCATGGCCACAAGCTGACGGGCTCAATTGTGGAATGACGGCGCGGCAGTCGCCTTCTGACAGCCACTAGTAAGTTTTCCATACAAACCTAGGGGTTATCCTAGTTTCCCTCAATGAGTTTTTGCCTTACAACTCTGAGTCAGAGTACGTCGGGTTATGCCCCGGCTTTGTGCGCACAGACAAGGACTATATCACCGTATTTTTTGTGGAGGACGTTATGGCACAGGCCTACTCGCTTGAATCAGCCATCCATCGGGAACTCGCTCGGATCGGCAGCTGCACGCTCGATGAACTGGTCGTGCTCTTGCCCAAATACTCCTGGGCCCAAGTCTTCGCCGCCACGGATCGACTGACGCGGGAAGGCACTGTGACCCTCGAACGCCCAAACTCATTCCTCTACATCCTTTCGCTCGCACCGAATCAGTCCATCGAGGCACAGCCCCTGATACCGGCCTAATTTCCCATCGAGCACGTCACGGGCACTTGTCGCTCTGCCCGTGAGCACCTGATCCAAGGAAGGACACACACATGAAGTCGGGCAGCACGAATTCAAAAAAGTCAGACCGGAAAGTAAAGACATCTCACGCACCGCAGGTGTCGCCAGGCGCAGAGCTGCAGGGCCTCATCGCGAAGCGGGCGTATGAATGCTACGCTGAGCGGGGCTACCGGCACGGACTGGCGCTTGATGATTGGCTTGATGCGGAGCGTGAGATTCTCAGTCAGATCCCGCCAGCCTAATCGGGCCACACCAACAGTCCCTTGATGTCCAACAAGCTCACGGCATCATTGTGGCTATGCTGTGTTCACTGAATACTCAACAAGAAGACTTACAGCATGGCACAAGGAACGAAATCGGCCGTTCATTCCCCAGCCTGCTGCGCTCAGACCGGTGGTGGCCGTCCGAAGCGGGCATGACGGTACAGCTGCCGGCAGTGGACGTCTATAAAGAAAAGGACGATGTCGTCACCAAGGCTGAGATCCCAGGGCTCTCAAAAGAAGGCATCGGCATCCAAGCCGCGGACTCCATGCTGACGGTCAAGGGGAAAAGAAACGAAAAAAAGAGGTCAAAGAGGACGCCTACTATCGTGGCGAACGGTCGTGTGGCTCGTGTACACGGGCAATGGATCTATCCATAACGGTTCATCGCGAAATCGTCGAACCACGCCGCAAGACCGGCGAGCGGAGCCCTGAGGACCCGATGCGTAGGCATGCAGAACGTTGAGGGTCCGAGGGCGAGCCGGCCAAAGGCCAGTCCGGCAACGGATCGTCGATTCTCGCAGAAGCGTTCGTGAATCATGTGGGTGAGGTTCCTCGTTCACTCAAAACCTCGCACCGTGAAATATCAACGACAGCGCCGGTTCTTTTATATTACACTTGCAGCGTGAGTAACCCCTTACAGATGGCGAAGGACGTGGGAGGATGGGACGGCAGACCCGTCGCATCGTCGATCCGTACACCGGCAGATCCAGGCTGTGCTGTCCCGATGAAGGACCGGAGATCGGGTGTTCAGAGATTCACAGCTAGGACTATGCGCCTGGGCGCTCTGATCCGAGAGAGCGCTCTCACCCTAGCGGTCGGACTCTTGCTCGCCGGCAGTGCGACAGCGGCAACGAGCGTCGAATCTCCGACCGAAGTCGTTCGAGGCACAGTCAACGAAGTGATCCGCATCCTCGACGATCCAAAGATGAAAGACCCAAGCCAACTACAGCCTCGCCGTACATTGCTCGAACAAGTGATCGGGGCCAGATTTGATTATGAAGAAATGTCGAAGCGATCACTCGCGGCACACTGGAACCAGCTGAACGACGCAGAACAGGCCGACTTTGTGAAGTTGTTCAAAACCTTTCTCTCAGACCGGTATGCCGACAAAGTCGAAGGCTACTCCGGCGAGAAAACCGAATACCTGAAAGAGCGGATCGATGGCTCCTACGCAGAGGTTCGGACCAAACTGGTATCCAGCAAGATGGAAGTCCCACTCGATTACCGGCTGATCGTCAAAGGCGGCAAATGGTATGCCTACGATCTCATTGTGGATGGCGTCAGCTTGATCAAGAATTACCGGAGTCAATTCGCCAATATCATTCGTTCCGATTCCTACCAAGAGCTGGTGCGAAAACTGCGGGACCGAACCCTGCGCGAAGACAAGAAAAAAGCAGACTAAGATTCACGCCACAGGCCCCTGCTCCACAGAACCATGCGCCAGTCAGAACGCCCACCAGGCCCATTGACTTTGAAATGCCGATTCGAGTTTCACGTTCCAGGTCTCAGGTTCCGATAACTTGAAACATGAAACATGGAACCTGAAACTCGCTTTACGAGAGACGCTTCACGGGTGTCGAGAACACAGCTGGACGTCCGGTGTGAACCTCCGGCTAGACCCACTCTCGCGCAGTGTTCTCATGCTGCTCTCCCCACAACGCGCTGAGCGGCACATCCAAAAGTGAATAGGCTCCTGGCTTCAGATGGGGCAACGCGCGGGCCGCCGCGAGCATCATCTGCGCCGTCAACAGCACGTCATTGAACCTTGCTTCGAGCAGAAACTGTTGATGCCCCAGACGCCCTGGCGCACCCCGTCGTTCGAGCAAGACCCCACGACCTTCCTGCTCAAGCGCGGCGATGCTCTCAACCGAAAATACCAGGGTCTCTTCATTCAGAAACAGCGGATCGGCATGGATCGCCTCGATGACCCGATCGACATCGACGCCTTGTTCCAACTCTACATAGACATAGCGCTGTCGTGTTCCGTTGGGTCCACGCTGCTCGGTGCAGAGGGCTTCCTTCACTCCAGCAATCGACTGCGCCATCGCCGTATGGTGGAGACTCACGCCGACGCGATGTGTGGTGTCGGTGTGGCCCTTTGGAGCCAAGAGTGCGAACAGGGACCGAAACAGGGACAGCGCCCCAGGATCCCACCCGGCACCCACAATGGCCGGGACTTTGTGGCGAACGGCTATGCGGTGAATCGCCTCGCGATGCGCATGAAAGGCCTCTCCATGAAGCACGGAAGATTCCACGATCGGGATACCATGCTGAAGACACTCGTGTGCCGCATCAAAGACCTGCGGCAGAGGTACGCACAACAGAGCCCCCTGCACATTCTGCACCGGCGACAAATGGGACACGACCGGAATCTCGCAGAACGCCTCAGGCAAGGCGTGAGCCAGACTGTCAGAGCGTCGAACGACCGCCGCCAAGACAAAGTCCTGCCTCTCAAGCAAGACTTCCGCACAGATCTGGCCGACCCTCCCAAAACCCACTACAGCAAGACGTAAGGGCTTCATGCTGTGGTGAGCCTTCGACACTCACACGGCTGTGATCTTTTGAGCACGCAAATCATCTCCACCCCACGATCTCTGGCTCTTTTCTGGCAACGGGAGGCGTGAGGCCTGTGGGATAGCCGACGATGACCGGGAACACCACGGTGTAATGCATCGGAATAGCGAGGTCGCGCTTGGTCTCCTCCAGATTCAGCCACGGCCGCGCGAACCCGATCGGGCAGGTTCCCAACCCCATTGAATGAGCGGCCAGCATGAGGTTTTGAGCGGCCAGCGAGCAATCTTCCTCGGCATTTACCCCCTCGGGCTTCGCGCAGATGACGATCAACGTGCCGGCACCGTAAAACACGTTGTACGCAGGACTCTCCAACGCCTGCCGATGGGCGTACAACGGAGACTGCGGCGTCAGGCCCTTCAGCACCTGCGCTTTCACGTGATCCGAATACTGCGCGAGTACCTGCCCATCGTGAATGACCGCAAAAGCCCAGGGCTGCTGATTCAACGCACTGGGCGCTTGAATGGCAGCCTGGATGAGGACTTCGATGGTCGCCTTATGGACAGACTGCTCGGTATACGAACGGACCGACCGACGGCTGTAGATGGCCTCCATGAGATCCAACCGAACACCTCCCTCCGTGCCCACACCACGATGGCACCCGCAGAGGACCGACCAGACAGATCGACCAGACAGAGACAGAACCCCATGTCTGGAGCCAATGGCGACAGACTCTAGATAGTCTCTAAACCCAGCCAGCCAGCCGGAGGCGCACACCGGCCCTCCAGCAAGGCCGCAGCAAGCGAAGAGGCGACGCGTACCCTTGCGGTACGTGGAGCCTCTGAGCGACACGAGAACGCCGCTGGCCGGCCGGTGTGCGCCTCCGGCTAGCCGTGCAGGACAATATTGAGCAAGGCGCTGTGAATATGCAGCCCGCGGTTGCTGTGAATATAGCCCTGCTTCTTGAACTTATTCAGAAAGAAACTGACGCGTGATCGTGTGGTGCCGATCATCTCGGCCAGCATTTCCTGGCTGATCTTCGGAATGACCGGCTCGGGCGCGCCTTCTTCCCCAAAGTGGGCCAGCAACAGCAGCACCCGCGCCAGCCGCTTCTCGGCCGAATTAAAGAGATGATCGACCAAGTCCGCTTGGATGCGCACATTGCGCGCCAGCAAATAGGTCATGAACCGCGCGGAGAAGACGGGCTCATCCTGGAGCATGCGGGTCATGTCGGTTTTCTCAATGCGCATGAGCGTGGCGTCGTCCAGGGCGGTCGCGGTCTCGGAGCGAACCGGCTTCCTAGCCACCAGACAGGTTTCCCCCAGAAAATCTCCCAGCTCCAGGATCGCCACGACGGCCTCTTTGCCTTGTGGAGAGAGTACGGTCAACTTGACCTTGCCCCTCTGAATGTAGAAGACGGCATCCGCCGCATCGCCTTGCGAAAAGATCTGGTGGTTCTTGTTGACCTGTAGAGTTCTGCTTCCGCCGTTGACGTTGGCGAGAAACGTCTTGGGATTGAACGATGCCGTGGATTTACGTGCCATTGACAAGCCTCCCTTGAGTGCGAGCGCCAGTGCTGCAACCTGCAGCTGGCTGGAATCCCCCCACGATAGCATCGGCAATCCCTTGGCGCCGATCTTGATCACCCCGAGGTCCGTGCGTGGATCGGCGCCAATTACCATGGGAGGAACGCTCCGTGTGTCGGCCGACCGCCTCTTGATCTGTTCTGTCTGCTTCACGAATTGTTCCTCACACTGTTGTCGTTGACTGTCACGATCAGGCCGGACCAGAGTCCCTGGTCACGATGCTCGCGGGGAACCGGCTATCGTGGTGGTGACCCCAGTTCTGGATCCCCCATTGAAACGGCCTTCCGTCATTTCGTTGAGATCGGAGACCTGCGGCTCCCTCCGCATCCCGTGATCGAGGGCGCACAGCTGTGTTCGTAACGGAATGAGGCGTTCGACCTGCCTGACGATACTCTGAAGCCCAACGCGGGTGGTGTCGTCCTGGGTCCGCTCCAACAGCGATTCAGCCTGTCCAAGGATCACGTTGAGCGGAGTCCCCATGTCTTGTGCAAGTCCGGACATGCTGTGGCACCACACCGCCAGTTGACTCAGAAGCGTGGGATACTCGCCATCGCGTTGAGCCGCATCCTCCGTGAGTGTATTCAACACGCGTTCCAAGATCCCCCTCACCTCACTCACTTCCTTCCTGGCTACCTCCACCCGCTCTTCGCTCTGTGTGAGGGACTCGCTCATGGCGAGCTCAAGGTCACGGAAGATCACTTTCAACAAGGCATTCCAGACCGTGTGGTACACGCGGGGCCGCATCCAAAAGGCTTCGAACACCAACGGCTGAATGACGGTCAAAAAATGCACGAAGGTTCGAATGTGCCAACCTGAGCCGAGTCCAAAGGGGTCACGATATTCTGTGGCTTGCACGCCATCGTAGCCGAACACCCCATCCCGCGCCCCGTTTACCAGAGAAAGCAAATAGGCGTGTTGCGTCTGTTTCAGCCGAGCGACCATCACGTCGTCCGGTAACCACAACGCACCATTGACATCGCTCCTGAGCTGCCCGACCACGGTGTCAAGAATCAGATCGAGATGACGGTCGAACAACGGACCCAGAAGCGGGAGCGCGGCCTCCTCCTCCCCCGTCAGCCACCTCGCGTCGTCCTCTCGGCGTTCTCGTGCTTCCATCAGAGCCTCCTGTTTCTCCACCCATTCAACGCAGTCACCCAAGCTTCAGCGACCCTACTTCGCGTCGTGCGTGAAGCGTCGTTCGTTTCGGATTCGGACGTTTCACGCTTCACGAGAGACGCTTCACGATTCTTGCGCACGCCGCTGGCGGCCTGTTTTTCAGCCTCCTGCTGACGGCCGTCCTGCCACCGCGGGCGGGAGGCTCGCTCGCAGGGTCTCTGGACTGCTGACCGCATGAGACACCACTTGGTTGTTCGACGCAGCGACCCCTCGCCGAAACACCTGGCGAACCTGCCGAAAGCACTCAGGACAATATCCGTGGGAGAAGAGCACGTCATCGAGGCTGATCCCATGAGCCATCTGGTACGCCTGGTAAGAGGTCCAGCACTCCAGTCCCGTTTCGGAATTGCAGTCTCGGACTTGCTCACAGAAACAGCATATGACCACCAGTTGTTTCATCATACCCTCCTTGGTGAGGTCGCCTGGCTTCGTGCTTCCCATTTTTTTGAACCCTCTGAGCAATCTCGCGCATTCCTCACGGCCACGTGTTCTCCACCGGCTCAGCCCAGGAACACCAAACTTCAGCAAGCCGATTCGCCCTCTTCCAAGGACGGCAGAAATGCCGACGACGACAACACTTCCATCACCCGAGTCAAGGCACCGTCTCTGGTCACAGAATTACGCTCATCGTTCACACCCTGACCCAGATAGCGATCACCGGCGAGCACGTGCTGGATGGCATGAGGGAGGTCTGCCACAGCAGATCGTTTCAGGAGATACCCGCAGGCTCCCGCCTCGAAGGCCAACGACACGTACATCGCCTCCCGATGGACCGTCAGAATGATGACCTTGCTGTGCGGCACACAATGCTGTAAGGCTCGTGTCGCATCGATGCCGTTCAGCTTGGGCATCGAGATATCTGAGAGGATAATGTCCGGCTTCAGCCGAAGCGCGGCTTCCACGAGCGCCTGGCCGTCCGCCACCGTCCCCACCACTTCACCCAGTCCGTCCATAATATGTCGCAAGGTGTCCAGCATCTCGGGATGGTCATCGGCAATCAAAATCCGCGGCTTGGTCATAGAGTGTTTCCTTCAATCTGAAATAGCGAGGCTATCCTAGGCATCTCAGAAAGTGTTGGGAACTAGGGTAACCCCTGGGATCGAGGGAGAAAATTTACTAGTGGGCTGGGGGAGCACTCTATTGGCAGACTTGAACATCGATGGTCCGTCCGCACCTATGGCACAACAGAAAAATACTCCCGCAGGAGGCTCAAAAATGCCGGCCAGCAAGGCCGCAGCAAGCGAAGAGGCGGACGCCGTGCCCTTGCGGTACGTGGAGACTCTGAACGAAGCGAGAACGCCGCTGGCGGCCTGTTTCAGCCTCCTGCCAGACGGACGCGGACGTGCCTCCCTCTCCGGTAGAGGGGTTGGAGACTGCATCCAGCACATCTTTCGTGATCAGCGGGGTAAGCAGGGTAAGAGAGTGTTGACCGCGGAGGACTGACGTGATTGCCTGGCTGAGTTCCGACGCGGCCAAACGTGTGACGAGACAACCGGAGGCCCCGGCCTGAGCGGCTGCTTCATGCGCCCTCCTGAGACGACGGAATCCAGACACAGACCGTGGTGCCGTTGGATGAGCAGGAATGGATCTGGGAACATCCGCCCAGCAGACGCGCACGCTCCTGCATACTCACCAACCCGAGTCCTGCCTTCCGCCTCTGAGTGCTGTCCACGTCAAACCCCTTGCCGTTATCGCGCACCGACAAGCCGATGCCTTTGGACGAGCCGCTCAGCCTGACCGTCACCTCGGTGGCCTGGGCATGCTTGAACGCATTCTGCAGACTCTCCTGCATCACGCGAAACAGACTGGTCGCCACCTCCGGCGAGAGCGCCGAGGGCACCTCATGAGCGGTATACGTCACGGGCAGCCCGGTCCGTTTTGTGAGCTCGGCGACATGTTCTCGAATGGCGACCTCCAATCCAACATGATCGAGCAACGACGGATGCAGCCTATAGGCCAGATCGTGCAGGTCATCGGAGAGTCGCCCGACGTAGACACGAATCGTAGCGAGTTGCCGAATAATTGAGTCCGGTAGGGCAACCGGTCCGCGTTCGATGGTCTCCAACTCCACAGACAGCGCCGCCAGTCGTTGATTGAAGTCGTCATGCAGCTCACGTGCGATCCGTCGGCGCTCCTGTTCTTGGGCCTCGATCAGTTTCCCCGCCAGCGATTTCAACTCCTCCTCGGCCCGGCGGCGCTCGGTCACTTCGGCGAGCAGGGCGCGATTGGCCATTCCGCACTCGCGGCTCTTGCGGTGCAGCTCGGCAAAGACGGAGACCTTCGAGCGGAGGATGGCCGGGTTCACCGGCTTGTGGAGGTAGTCCACCGCGCCGGTGCCGTAGCCTTCGAGCACGTGCTGGTCTTCGTTGTAGTAGGCGGTGAGGAAGATGATCGGCACACGGGCGGTTTTCTTCCGCTCCTTGATCATCTGAGCCAGCTCAAAGCCGGTCATGCCGGGCATCCGGATGTCCAGAATGAGGAGGGCGAATTCCTCCACGACGAGCGCGAGTAACGCCTGGTCGGCGGATTCGGCCCGGACCAGCCGGTAGCCGGGGTCGTCGAGGACGGTTTCGAGCACGAGGAGGTTTCTCGGGTCATCGTCCACGATCAGGATGTTGATAGGTCCGCTGTGAAAGGCGGACGTTGGAGATACGGCAGCGGGGCGATGCTGGGTTTGCGGGTCTTGCGCCTGGCCGTCGGTCGACGGTGGGAGGGTATCCATGTTCATGGGGTGGCGCCTTTCTTTCTTGATCTCGTTCACCGGAAAAGCCAGAACCGCATCAGCGACAGGAGCTGGTCCGTATTGACCGGCTTGGAGATGTAGTCACTCGCGCCGGCATCGAGGCATTTCTCGCGGTCGCCTTTCATGGCTTTCGCCGTGAGCGCGAGGATCGGGAGGGTGCGGAATTCCTGGGCGCTGCGGATTTCGCGCATCGTCTCGTAGCCATCCATGTCGGGCATCATGATGTCCATGAGCACGATGCTCAGGTCGGACGTGTTCCGGATGATGTCGATGGCGCTGCGGCCATTGGTCACACTAATCACGTCCATCTCCTGGTTCTCAAGCAGGGAGGTCAGGGCGAAGATGTTGCGCGCGTCGTCATCGACCACGAGGACTTTGCGGCCGCGCAGGACTTCGTTGGAGCCGTGGAGCCGCTCGATCATACGCTGCTTCTCTGCCGGCAGGTCGGTGATGACGCGATGGAGGAAGAGGGCGGTCTCGTCCAGCAGCCGCTCGACTGACTGAACGTCTTTGATGACGATGCTCTTGGCCATCGCCTTAAGCCGCGTCTGCTCTTCGGCGGTCAATTCCTTGCCGGTGAAGACGACCACTGGCACGTCCACCAGAGCCGGATCGGCATGCACTTTCTCCAGCAAGTCGAAGCCGGTCATGTCGGGCAGGCGCAGATCAAGCACCACGCAGTCGAACGATGTGTCGAGCATCGCCTGCAGCCCCTCGCCGCCGGTGGCGACGGCCACCGTCTCGATGTCTTTGTCGCCGAGCAGTTCGACGATGGCCTGCCGCTGGATATCGTTGTCTTCGACGACCAGGAGCCGCTTCATGCGCGGGGCGATAAAGTCCTTGATCCGGTCGAACGCCGTTTCCAGGCCCTCGGTGGTGGGCGCCTTGACGAGGTAGGCAAAGGCACCGTGCGCGAGGCCGTGCCGGCATTCTTCTTCCACGGTGACGATTTGCACCGGGATATGGCGCATGGCCTGGTCGCGCTTGAGCCGGTTGAGCACCGTCCAGCCGAGCATGTCGGGGAGGAAAATATCGAGCGAGATGGCCGCGGGGCGGAACTGCCGGGCGAGGGTAAGGCCCAGCGCGCCTCTGGTGGCGACGATGCCCTTGAAGCCCTTGTCGCGCGCCAGGTCGAGGAGAATGCGGGCGAAATGCAGGTGGTTCTCGATAATGAGCAATACGCGGTCGCCCTCCTCGATGGCATGGCGATCGTCCTCGACGTGCTCTTCGTGCGCGACTGGCAGGATCGTGAGCGCCCTGGTCGTCTCGGACGCAGGGCTGCTGTCCGACGCGGGTCTCGCACTGTCGAGGCCGGAGTAGCACAGCGGCAGGAAGAGGGTGAACGTGCTGCCCTCCCCGTAAACGCTGGAGAGCTTGATCTCGCCGCCGAGCAGCATGGCCAGCTCGCGACTAATAGCGAGGCCAAGGCCGGTGCCGCCATATTTGCGGGACGTGCCGGCGTCGGCCTGCTGGAAGGCCTCAAAGATGAGCCGCTGCTTCTCCGGCGCGACGCCGATGCCGGTGTCCTCGACGGCGAAAGCGATCACGTGTTGCGCGCCGCTGAGCACCGGGTGATCGACACTCCAGCCCTGCGTGGCGAAACCGACGCGAACCTTGACGTGGCCGTGGGTGGTGAACTTGACGGCGTTGGACAGAAGATTTTTGAGGATTTGCTGGAGGCGCTTCGGATCGCTGTCCAAGGAACGCGGCAGGTCCTCGGCAAACTGCACGTGGAACGGCAGGTTCTTAGCCTCGGCCACGTGCCGGAAGTTGCGGTCGATGGTGTCGCGCAGGCCCGCGAAGGAGATTTCCTCGACCTCGACGGTGACGGTGCCGGACTCGATTTTCGAGAGATCGAGAATGTCGTTGATGAGGTGCAGGAGGTCGGAGCCGGAAGAGTTGATGTTGCGGGAAAACTCGATCTGCTTGGGCGAGAGGTTGCCCCCGGCGTTTCCGGCGAGCTGCTGGCTGAGGATGAGGATGGAATTGAGCGGCGTGCGCAGCTCGTGGGACATGTTCGCGAGGAACTCGGACTTGTATTTCGAGGTGAGCGCCAACTCGGCGGCTTTTTCCTCGAGCGCGAGGCGGGCCTGCTCGACCTCGGCGCTCTTGCGCTCGACCTCGGCATTCTGCTCGGCGAGGAGCTTGGCCTTGCTGCCTAGCTGCTGATTGGTCTGCTGGAGCTCACTCTGGCGGGACTGCAGCTCGACGGTGAGCTGCTGCGATTGCGTGAGCAAGCTCTCGGTGCGCATTGTCGCCTCGATGGTGTTGAAGACCGCGCCGATGCTCTGGGTGAGCAGCTCGAGGAACGCGAGAGATCCCCCGCCGAAGTCCTGGAGCGAGGCCAGCTCGATGACGGCCTTGGTCTGCCCCTCGAAGAGCACGGGCAGCACGATGATGCTCACCTGCCGGGCATCGCCGAGACTGGAGGAGATCGAGATGAAATTCGCCGGCACGTTGGTGAGCAGGATGCGCTTCTTTTCCACCGCGCACTGGCCGACGAGGCCCTCGCCGAGGCCGATGCTCTCGGCGAGTCGCCCGTCCCCGCCGTGCGCATACCTTGAGAGCAACTTGAGCGTGGGATGACCGTCAATGCCGGTGAGATGGTAGATGGTGCCCTGGTGGGCATTGAGCAGCGGCGCCAGCTCGGTCAGGAGCATCCGACCCACCGTGTTCAGCTCGCGCTGGCCCTGGAGCATGCCGGCGAATTTGGCGAGGTTGGTCTTGAGCCAGACCTGCTCGCGGTTGCTCTCGGTGGTTTCGCGCAGGTTGAAAATCATCGTATTGATGTTGTCCTTCATCTCGGCCACCTCGCCGCGGGTTTCCACCTGGATGGAGCGCGTGAGGTCACCCTTGGTCACGGCGGTGGCCACCTCGGCGATGGCGCGGACCTGGCCGGTGAGGAGCGAGGCCATCGAGTTGACGTTGTCGGTGAGATCCTTCCAGGTGCCGGCGGCACCGGGCACCTGTGCCTGGCCGCCGAGCTTGCCCTCGGTACCGACCTCGCGGGCCACGCGCGTCACTTCCGACGCGAAGCCGTTGAGCTGATCGACCATCGTGTTGATCGTTGTTTTTCAACGTGAGGAATTCGCCCTTCACTTCGACGGTGATCTTGCGGTTCAAGTCCCCGCGCGCGACGGCGGTGGTGACGTCGGCGATGTTGCGGACCTGGCCGGTGAGGAGCGAGGCCATCGAGTTGACGTTGTCGGTGAGACCCTTCCAGGTGCCAGCGACACCGGGGACGTTGGCCTGGCCGCCGAGCTTGCCCTCGGTACCGACCTCGCGGGCCACGCGCGTCACTTCCGACGTGAAGACCGAGAGCTGCTCGATCATCGTATTCACTAGCTTCGCGGAGCGTAGAAACTCGCCCTTGAGCGCCTGCCCGTCCACCTCCAGCTCCATCGACTGCCCGAGGTCGCCCTTGGCTACGGCGCCGATGGTCCGCGCGATTTCCGTCGTCGGCCGCACCAGATCGTCGATGAGCGTATTGATGGAATCCACCTCCTCCGCCCACTTGCCGACCGCCCCCGGCAGCGACATGCGCTGCCTGAGCCGCCCTTCTTTACCCACGATCACGCTCAGCCGCGTGACTTCCGTGCAACCGCGCTGCTTTTGCGCGATGGTCTGATTGAACGCCTCCGCAGTCCGCCCATCCGTGTCCGCCCAAACCGCCGGCAATCGCACCGAGAAATCGCCATCGCGAAACGCCACCATCGCCGCGAGAATCATCCGCGAGCGAACCTCAGGGGAATCCTCGGCGGAAACGCGCCCCGCTTTCCGCCTGGGGGATTTGCCCTTGCCCAGCGTGGCCGCGGACGGTGACTTCTTGTGGGCGGGGCGGGGCGTTGTTTCGTTCATGTCGTTCCTTGTTTCAGAAAAAGGTTTGAAGAGTACGTTTGATGGCGGGGCATGAGCGGACGCTGCCGGCCGGCAGCGTTGCGCGAACTCTCGGTTGGATGAGAGCCAGACGAGGACGCCCATGCCGGATTCGCCGGCACAAACCGGAGAGACTGTCTCACGTTCTTGATCTGATGCACGTGTATCCAGCGTTCGATGCGCCGGTGAATCGTGTTCTCTTGATAGACCGCACAATCGTTCCCGGTCCGATCGCGCAGGAGAATGAAGATTTTTTGGAGCGCCTGAGACGTATCGCGTTCAGGAAGAGGCAGCACCGGCCTCGTGAGGCTCCGCGCATACGCGAGCAACGGCTCCGACATCTGGCTCGGCGGCTGGACCACATCGACCACCCCAGCAGCAATGGCGCTGCTCGGCATACCCTGATACTTAGCCGACTGCGGCTCCTGCGCGACTGTCATGCCGGACTCGGCCTTGATCGCTCTCAACCCCAGTGTTCCGTCGGTGGCGGTCCCGGACAGGATGATCCCGACGGCTCTGTGCTTCTGGTCTTCCGCCAGCGAACGCAAGAAATAATCGATGGGCAGCCGCACACGCTCCTGCGAGTCGGGTTCCATGAGGTGCAGCGTGCCGTGCAGGATCGCCAGATTGGCGCCGCCAGGCGCCAGGTAAACGCGATTGGCCTGCACCTCCATCCCGTCCGTGGCCTCCACCACCGGCATCGCCGTGCATCTGCAGAGCAGGCTCGGCAGGAGACTGACATGATCCGCAGGCTGATGCGACACCACCACGAAGGCCATCCCGTTGTCGGGAGGCATGTGGCGGAAGAACTCTTCCATGGCTTCCAACCCGCCGGCAGAGGCGCCGATCCCGACGATCAGGAAACCCGGCGGTGTGGTGGGAAGCGCTACCGATGGAGCGGGCTCAGCCGAAGGCAACAGGGGTTTCTCAGGGGGCAGCTTGGCGGCGCCCTTGGACTTGGCGCCGGACGTGGACGTCACTGTTCGTTTGGCAGACTTTCGTGCCGCGGCCACAGAATCTTCTCCCCGGTCTGATAAAAACCGCGGCCTTGAGAAAGGGCACCCGCGGCTGAAGGGCTGATCAGAAACCAGAGTCTAAGCTTTCCCCCAATGCCTGACAACCATAGTACGCACCATCCGGCAAACTGCTAGTAAATTTCTCCCTCTAGGACTGGGGGAAACCCTAGTTCCCCTGGGCAGGTCTTTGCTTTACAAACTTGAGAGTCATCTCAGGCATTCCCTCACCGCATTCTTTTGGAGGACGGTATGACTCAGATAGCGACGCTCGAATCGGCCATCCACCAGGAACTCGCTCGGGTCGGCACCTGCACACTCGAGGACCTCAACGAACGACTCCCCTACTTTTCCTGGAACCAGGTGTTTTCCGCAGTCGACCGACTCAACCGAAAAGGCACCCTCACCCTCCAGCATTCGGACTCGTCACGCGACATTCTCTCGCTCGCCCCAAGTCAGTCCGTCGAGGCACGCCACCTGACGTCAGCCTAGCAGGATGCTCAAGAACCGTGAGCGTCTCTCGTGAAGCGTGAAACGTCCGAATCCGGAACGAAATACGCTTCACCCTTCACGCACGACGTACGAGCGAAAAGGACCGCCTGTTTCAGCCTCCCGCTACCGAATGCCGCACTGAAATATTGAGAGAAGCGCCGAGGGCGACGAGCAGACGGCGGAACAACTCAATTCCTACTTAACCACACTGGGGAGAGCAAACAGGATGCTCAAACAGGCCGTCCAGCAAGGCCGCAGCAAGCTCAAAGGGCTCCTCGTACCTGGGGTACGTGGAGCCCTTTGAGCGAAGCGAGAACGCAGCCGGCGGCCTGTTTCAGCATCCTGCTAAATCGCTGGGAGCATGGCGGCCTTGAGGGTCCGAACAAAGCCACCTACCTGTTCCGGCAGATCACTCGCCTGCCGGCATTCGGCAATTTTCCGCACAATGGCGCTGCCGACGATGACCCCGTCGGCAAACTGCGCCATCTTTTCGACATCGCTCGGCGTGGCAATGCCGAATCCGACGGCGACCGGCACTTTCGACACCCGCTGAATCAACTGGACGTTCCGCTTCACATCACCGGTATCTCTGAGCTTGGCGCCGGTGATCCCGGTCAAGGACACGTAGTAGACGAAACCCTGCGCCTGCTTCGCAATCATTTTCCGGCGAGACGGGGGACTCGTCGGGGCCAAGAGGAAAATCAGGTGAGGCCCCCCGGCTGTTCTCGACGCCTTCGCGAGCGGACCGGATTCCTCCAGCGGCATATCCGGCACGATCAATCCATCGATCCCTGCGGCCACGGCCAGTCGGCAACACTCCGCCTCGCCAATCGCCCCGATCGTATTGTAGTAGGCCATGAGCACCAGGGGAATCTGCGTGTGCGTCCGCAGCTCCGCCACCATCGCCAGAATCTTGCGCAACGACGTGCCGCTCCGAAGGGCGCGCTCCGCCGCGGCTTGAATCACCGGTCCATCGGCGATGGGATCGGAAAAGGGCACACCCAATTCGATGATGTCCGCCCCAGCCTGCTCCAGCGCCGGCACCAGCTGTGCGGTGTCGTGCAGCGACGGGTCGCCGGCCATGATATAGGCAATCAACGCCTTCTCGTTCTTGGCCTTCAGCTGCGTAAACCGTTCATCCAAGCGATTGCTCACAACTCCACCCCACGCATTTTGGCCACTTGATTCACGTCTTTATCCCCGCGTCCCGAGAGGTTGACGACGATGACCTGGCTCTTTTTCATCGTCGGCGCCAGCCGCACCACCTCGGCAATCGCATGGGCGCTCTCCAATGCCGGCATCACACCTTCCTCTTGTGCCAGCAGGTCGAAGGCCGCCAGCGCTTCCTCGTCGTTCGCATGGGTATACTGCACGCGCTGGAGATCATGATAGTAACTATGCTCCGGCCCCACCGCCGCATAATCCAGCCCGGCGGATACCGAATGCGTCAAGTTCACTTGGCCCTCGTCGTCCTGCAACAAATAGGTCATCGTGCCGTGCAGAACTCCTGGTCGTCCGCCGGCAAACCGCGCCGCATGCTTGCCGCTCTCGATGCCACTCCCACCGGCCTCGACCCCGATCATCTTCACGCGCGTATCCGCCATAAAAGCATGGAACAGGCCGATGGAATTGCTGCCGCCGCCGACGCAGGCGACCAAACAATCCGGCAACTTGCCCTCCGCCGCCAAAATTTGCTTGCGCGCTTCCTTCCCGATCACGGCTTGAAAATCCCGAATCAGCATGGGATAGGGATGGGCCCCGAGCACCGAGCCGAGAATGTAGTGAGTGGTACGCACGTTGGTCGTCCAGTCGCGCATGGCTTCGCTGATGGCATCCTTGAGCGTGCGGCTTCCGGCATTCACCCCTGTCACGGTCGTCCCCAATAGACGCATCCGAAAGACGTTCAGCGCCTGGCGCTGCATATCGTCCGTTCCCATGTAGACTTCGCATTGCAGGCCGAACATGGCCGCCACCGTCGCCGTAGCCACCCCATGCTGTCCTGCGCCGGTCTCGGCAATGATGCGCGGCTTTTTCATCCGGCGAGCCAGCAGCGCTTGACCCAACGCATTGTTGATCTTGTGGGCGCCGGTGTGACAGAGATCTTCGCGCTTCAGATAGATTTTGGCCCCGCCCAGCAACTTGGTAAGCCGCTCAGCCAAATAGAGCGGAGTGGGACGTCCGACGTAGTGCTTGAGCAGATGGGCAAGTTGGACCTGGAAGCGTCGATCTTTCTTCGCCGCCAGATACTCCTGCTCCAACTCCAGCAACGCCGGCATGAGCGTTTCCGGCACGTACCGCCCGCCGTAGGCGCCAAACCGTCCATTGTGATCAGGGAGTTTCGCCATGATTCCTCTTTGTGTTCCGTAAGTATACCGACCAAGACTAGAACGTCACAAGCCTGACTGCATCGAGAAAAGCCCGCACCTTGGCATGATCTTTCACCCCCGGTGAAATCTCGACCCCGCTGCTGACATCCACGCCATAGGGACGCACCACCCGCATTGCGTCGCCGACATTGTCCGGCGTCAGTCCCCCGGCCAAGAGCACCGGCGCCGCCTTAGCCACCGCCGCCGCCACCGTGAGATCCACCATCTGCCCCGTGCCGCCGTAGGCGTTGGACGAAAACGCATCAACCACAAACCCGCGAATGCCCGCCCGCCCCTTGAACTCGGCCATCGCCAGCACACTCTCCGGCCCTTTCAGCCTCAAGGCTTTCATCGCCGGACGTCCAAGCCCCTCGCAGTAGCGTGCGGTTTCATCGCCATGCAACTGCGCCAAGGCCAACCCGCACGCATCCATCACCGCGCGCACCGTCTCCGCCTCTTCGTTGACGAACACGCCGACCGGCAGGACAAAGGGTGGCAATTGTCGAATGATCGCGTTCACCACCGCTGGCTCCACCCACCGGGGACTCTTGCGGTAGAGAATAAACCCCAACGCATCGGCTCCCGCCTCTACCGCCACGAGCGCATCGGCGAGGGTGGTGATGCCACAAATTTTAACCTTCATAGCGCCCTTCATACCGCTCTCGGCGCACCCGTGCCATCGCCGACACCCAGGATTGCGCATAGAACGCGCCGGGGGTACGCGCCCAATCGCGCAAGGCCTGAACCATCGTGCCCAGAGAGGCCCCCAATCCTGTCTCCTGCTCCAACCGCTGCGCAATAAATTCCGTGATCGTGCTCACCGGCTCATAGGATTCATAGAAAGGCGCCAGCTTGACGTCCACAAATCCCGTCGCCTGGAGTAGCTGCCCCAAGGCGCGTCCGATGGTGGGCTGCCCGCCGTTACGCCGTTGCAGCGACTGATAGAAATCTACCGCCTGTGCGACATCCGGCGGCAGCGGGGCCACCAAATTTCCACCCCAGTCAGGGCTGCACAGGGCCACCAGTCCACCGGGACGCAACACCCGCCGCACCTGATCCAACGCTTCGAGCGGATCGCCGAGATGCTCGAACAACGCGTGCGCGAACACCACATCAAACGAGCGACTGGGAAAGGGCAGATCGTAAATACTGGCCTGCTGAAACCGGAGACTCTGGATGGCCCGGCGCGTTCCTAACTGCTCAGCCGATTGCAGTTGCCCCGGCTCGATATCCACGCCCATCGTCCACCCAGGAGACACCGCCTTGGCTAAATCGACCGTGATCGTCCCAGGACCACAGCCCAGATCCAGCAAGTCCATCCCCGGCCGCAGATGCGGCAACAAAAACCACGCATCGCGTGCGGCGGTCCGGCGCAGCATGAACTGCACGGCATTGTCTGTGTACCCTGGCGTATAGCTTTCTTTGCGCGCAATCAAATCCGACATCATAGTTCTCTCTCGGTCCTCATGACCGATCAAGGCTCAGGTCCCTAAGCCTGCCGAAAAACTCAATACGTGCTCAACGAGCCATCCTCTTCGTGTCGTTCGCGGCGTCGAATTCCACGTTTCAGGTTTCAAGTTTCAAGTTGGGAAAACATGAAACTTTCAAACGTTCAACGTGAAACCTTCCACCTGAATCGTTGAACCTGACATTCGCTTCACGAGAGACGCTTCACGGTTTTTGCGCACCTCGCTGGCGGCCAGTTTGAGCATCCTACTAAGCCTGCCTCATAACACCTGGCCAACCGCCTCCACAAATGTTTGCGCAAACAAGCGACGCGGCCCTTTGGCCCACCGGCGCATGCTGTCGCAGATGTCCTTCACACTCGGCTTCCCACTCGGTCCAGCGGAAGACGTCGCCGCCGTCTCTAGCCGCTCCGCCAACAAATCGGTGATCAACGAGGCGTCCTCATAACAATCATAGACCGCCGAGAGGGTCACGCCGCCGAATCCGGCCACATCCAACAACTCCCCGAGCCTACGGCCAATGAACGGATTGCCGCCGTTGTTCTGCTGCAACGTGGTATAGGCCTCGATCCCTGCCTGGACCAGCTCGTCAGGCGGCCCCACCACCACACCACCCCAATCTGGAGTGGCAATGCCCACCACACCGCCGGGACGCAACACGCGATGCATCTCGCGAAGGGCTTCGAGCGGTCCGGCAAGATGCTCACACAGCGCATGCGAGTAGACCACATCAAAGGATTGATCGGGAAACGGCAACTGATACACGCTGCCGACCTCAAAACGCACATTCCCAGCGCCATGCTGTTGTGCGACCCTCGTGGCCAACTCAATCTGTGCCGCATCCAGATCCAAGCCAACCACGGACCCGGCACCCACCGCCTTCGCCAACCCCACCGTGATCGTGCCGGGACCACATCCACAGTCGAGGAGCCGAACGCCAGAATCCAGATAGGGCAACACGAACGCCGCATCCCGCGCCGCATATCGCCGCATCATGTAACGGATCGCGACGTCGCTATACCCAGGTGTGTAGGTCTCAGTGCTCATGCCGATCGCTGACACCAACGCCCCTGAGTTCGTCCATCTTGCCTTTCAGATCGTCCGCCTTGATCAGCGATTCGCCGATGAGCATGGCGTGAATGTTGGCCTCCAGTAATCGCGTCACATGCTCGCGCATATGGATGCCGCTTTCACTCACGATCACTTTGTCTGCCGGGATGCGTGCTGCCAACCGAAACGTCACGGCGAGATCGCTATGAAACGTCTTGAGGTCTCGATTGTTGATGCCGATGAGCCGCGCCTCCGGCACAAACTCCAAGACCTCGTCCAGTTCACGCTCGTGATGGGTCTCCATTAACGCATCGAGCCGGAGGTCCTTGGCGAGCGCAAAGAAATCGATCAGTTGCCGCCGGTCCAATGCCGCCACGATCAGCAAGATACAATCCGCCCCATAGGCCCGCGCCTCGTAAAACTGGATGTCATCCACCATGAAGTCTTTGCGCAAGCAGGGCAGATCGACCGCCTCCTTGACGGCCTTCAGGTAATCGAGATGACCCTGGAAGAACGTTTCATCGGTCAGCACCGACAAGGCCGACGCCCCATGCTCCCGATAGGCCGTCGCAATCTCGACAGGTTCGAACCGATCTTTAAACTCTTCGCGTAGAAACCCCAGACTGGGGGAGGCTTTCTTCACTTCGGCAATCAACGCGGGACTCTGGGCACTCCGGGTGGCTTCTAAAGCCACCGTGAAGCCCATCGGACTGGCCTGATTCCGAATACGGGATTTCATCTCGGATAGGTAGCCCCGGCTCTGCACATGCCGCACCTCGGCCTTCTTGTGCTCAATAATCCGATCGAGAATCGTCCCGCTTTCCGTTCGTCCCATCACACTCCCTTATGCCAATCATCCCGTCACGTGGCAGCACCGCGGCTATTGTTTGGTGAATGTCACCAGCCGCTCCAACTTGTCCATTGCCGCCCCGCTGTCGATCGTGTTTGCTGCCAGCTCCACCGCATCCTGTAAGGTCTTTGCTTTCCCCCCCGCCACCAACGCAGGTGCGGCGTTCAAGCAGACGATGTCGCGCTTAGGACCAGGCCGTCCATTCAGAATATCGCGCGTGATATGCGCGTTATCCTCCGGCGAGCCGCCGACGAGATCCTTCATCCGTACCCGAGCCAGTCCAAACAATTCCGGCTCCACATCGTAGCTCGACACCACCCCGCCCTTGCCTTCTGAGATGTGCGTCCGATCGGTGAGCGTAATCTCGTCGAGGCCATCCCGGCCATGGACGACAAAGCAATGGTGCGTGCCAAGATGGACGAGGACCTTCGCCAACAACTCGGTCAGCCGTTCCTCGTACACCCCGATCACTTGGATGCTCGCGCCGGCAGGATTCGTCAAGGGGCCCAGGATGTTCAGCATGGTGCGAATCCCCAACTCCTGCCGTGGCCCCGCACAATATTTCATCGCCCCATGATAGAGCGGCGCAAAGAGAAACCCGATGCCGACTTCATTGATGCAATCGGCCACGCGCGCTGGCGACAGGTCGATCGTGACGCCGAGTGCTGCCAACACGTCCGCACTCCCGGACTTCGACGATACGGACCGATTGCCATGCTTGGCCACCGTCAGACCCGCACCCGCCACCACAAACGCGGCGGTCGTGGAGATATTGAACGTGTGCGCTCGATCCCCACCGGTGCCGCACGTATCCACCACCAGCGGATCGCCCACCCGAATCTGAATCGCCTTGGAGCGCATCGCGCGCACGGACCCGGCGATTTCTTCCACCGTTTCCCCCTTGCTCCGTAAGCCCATCAGATAGGCCGCGATCTGAACTGGCGTGGTCTCTCCGTTCATGATCTCCAGCATGACGGCTTCCGCATCCGACTCGGAGAGGTCGATGCGGTCGGCGAGTTTGGCGATGGCGTCTTTGATCATGGGGATGATCCGGCTGTCAGGCTCGTAGACCGCGGCTATCAAGACGCAGAATGGTCAACAGGGTGAGGCAACCAGGCGGCAGCAAGCACATAACCGAGGCGTATGGCTGGCAGTCTATTGAAGCTGGACTCGACGAGAACACCGCGTGGGTGGCCTGGTTCATCATTCTGCTACAACGTAAGGAAGTTTCGCAGGAGATCCATACCCGACTTCGTCAGGATAGACTCGGGGTGGAACTGCACCCCCTCGACGCCGAGGGTCTTGTGGCGCATGCCCATGATTTCCCCTTCGCGGGTTTCAGCGGTGATGTCAAAACAGGCCGGGAGATTCTTCCGATTCACCAGCAGCGAATGGTAGCGCGTGGCCTCGAAGGGATTGGGCAGCCCCTGAAAGATCGTCTTGCCGTCGTGGTGGATCATGGAGGTCTTGCCATGCATGAGTCGCTCAGCCCGAATCACCTCGCCTCCAAAGGCCTCGGCCAATGACTGATGCCCCAAACACACGCCTAGAATCGGGAACTTCCCCGCAAACCGACGAATGGCCTCCACCGACACCCCCGCCTCTTTTGGCGTGCAGGGTCCCGGCGACACCACCATCCGAGTCGGCTTCAGCGCCGCAATCTCGTCGACCGTGATCTGATCGTTGCGATAGACACGTACATCCTCCCCTAGCTCACCCAAATACTGGACGAGGTTGTAGGTAAAGGAATCATAATTGTCGATCATCAACAGCATAATGACCGTGATGAAGTGCGTGATGCGTGATGCGTGATGCGTGATGCGTGACTACCAAGAGTCCGTTTCAACATCCTAATCAAATCCTTGTTCACAAATTCAGCGTTTCAACCGTAATGGGCGATGTGTGCAGCTCCGCCATTCTTCGCCTCTCTTCGTCCCCTACTCATCACTGGTCACGCATCACGTTCTATTCAAGTCCTTGCTCCGCCAACTCCACCGCGCGCATCATCGCCCTCGCCTTGCTACAGGTCTCCTCATACTCGCGCGTGGGATCGGAATCGGCCACGATGCCCGCCCCCGCCTGAATGTAGGCCTGCTTGCCCTTGATCACGACCGTGCGGATATTGATACAGGTATCCATGTTGCCGGAGAAGCTGAAGTAGCCGACGGCCCCTGCATAGGGACCGCGACGCGAGGGCTCCAGCTCCTCGATAATGCTCATGGCACGAATCTTCGGCGCCCCGGAGACCGTCCCCGCCGGGAAACAGGCGCGCATGACATCATAGCTATTCTGCGCAGGATCGAGTCGCCCGGTCACATCCGAAACGATGTGCATGACATGGGAATACCGCTCCACCTGCATGAAGCGGTTGACGCGCACGGACCCTTTTTCCGCCACCCGCCCGACATCGTTACGCCCCAGATCGACCAGCATGACATGCTCGGCCCGCTCCTTGGCATCGGCCAGCAGTTCGTGCTCCAACGCCACATCCTGTTCTGGCGTCGCACCACGTTTACGCGTGCCGGCAATCGGCCTCACGGAAATCACACCGTCCTCACACCGCACCAATGTTTCCGGCGACGACCCCACCAACTCCACCCCACCGATCCGCAAGTAGTACATATAGGGCGAGGGATTCACCACGCGGAGCGCACGATAGATCTCCAGTGGCTTCGTCCGAATGCGGGTTTCCCACCGCTGCGACAGCACCACCTGAAAGATATCGCCGGCCTTGATGTACTCCTTGGCTTGTACCACTATCTTCTCGAAATCCGCCTGGCTCATGTTGGACAGGAAGCGGATGGGGGCTTTACGCGGCGTGGGCGGCGCGTAGCGAGACGGACGCCGTAGGGTCTTAATGGTCTGTTCGATCCGCTTGCAGGCGTCCTGGTAAACCGCCTTCACGGCACTGGGCTTGGTCGAGGGTACATGCACATTGGCGACGACTTTAATCTTCTGCGCGACATTGTCGAAAATCACCAGCGTGTCGGTGAGCACAAAGGCCAAATCCGGCACACCGAGGACATCGTTCCGATGCGACGGCAACGCTTCGAAGGACCGTACGACATCGTAGCCGAGATACCCGACCGCGCCGCCGACAAACGGCGGCAAGCCCGGCACGGTCACCGGCGTATACTCCGCCATGATGGCGTGCAGCCGATCCAGCGGATTGTCCTGTTCGGTGATCGGCGTCTTGGTGGTTTTGCCACGGCGGGTGACTTCGAACGTCCGCCCTCGCTGCGTGATCGTCACCGTCGCGCCGCTGCCGAGGAACGAATAGCGGGCCCACTGCTCGCCGCCCTCGACGCTCTCCAACAAAAAGGCGGACGCACCGCGATCCAACTTGGCGAAGGCCGAGACCGGCGTGTTGAAATCGGCGAGAATCTCCCGATAGACGGGAATCAGATTCCCCTCCT
>CXWL01003298.1_pt1 | contig 35380 bp, 35 predicted proteins | sample 590931 | NCBI WGS metagenome assembly CXWL01 (sample SAMEA3498368, study PRJEB10139) | groundwater metagenome | biome: water well; material: biofilm material | place: Germany | collected 2015-04-27
CACCATGTCGTTTACGCTCTCCCGGTTCGATCTGGATGCATTCGTCCGCGCGACACTTGCCGAAGATCTCGGGCCGGCTGGCCGCGATGTCACCTCGGAATCGGTCATCCCGGCCGATGCGCGTTTCACAGGCACGATGGACAGCCGCGATCCGGTCATCGTCGCCGGGTTGCCGATCGCGGCTGCGTTCTTCCGGTATCTCGATCCGGCAATGGAGATCGACGTGCTGGCGGACGAAGGCGCCTCCGTTCCGGCAGGCGCCGACCTGATGCACCTGTCCGGCAGGGCGCGGGCGATGCTGACGGCGGAACGCTCCGCGCTCAACACGGTGCAGCACCTGTCGGGCATTGCCACGATGACGCGCAAATATGTCGAGGCGATTGCGGGCACCGGCTGCACCCTGCTTGACACGCGCAAGACAATTCCCGGCCTCAGGGTGCTCGAAAAGTATGCGACACGGATGGGCGGGGCGACCAATCACCGGATGGGCCTGTGGGACGCAGCAATGATCAAGGACAATCATGTCGCGGTCGCAGGCGGGGTGGCCGAAGCCGTGCGGCGCGCGAAGGACGCTGGCGTAGAGCACATCATCCTCGAAGTGGACCGCATCGCCCAGATCGAACCAGGGCTGGAGGCGGGCGCGACACACTTGCTGCTCGACAATATGGACGTGCCAACGCTCAAGGAAGCAGTGGCGCTGGCTGCGGGCCGTGTACCGACGGAAGCCTCGGGCGGCGTCACCCTCGACACGATCCGCGCGAAGGCCCAAACGGGTGTGACCTATATTTCTGTCGGGCGGTTGACCCAGTCCGCGCCAGCCGCCGATATAGGGCTCGATTTCTCGATCAGCTTATAACAAGGGACTGGGTGATGGCAGGAAAATGGAAGCGGGGATTGGCTGTATTGGCCGGCGTGCTGGGCTTTCCGGCATTGGCGCTGGCGCAGAACCAGTGCATCGTTCCACAATCGCTGCCGCAGGCCCGGGCCATCTTCCCGCCGCCCGGCGCAACGGTGGTCGCATCGCTGACCGGCCACGTCCTTGCGCTCTCCTGGTCGCCCCAGTTCTGCAAGCTGAATGGCGACGACAAGAAGAATGCCGCGCAGTGCGCAGGGCCGAACCGGTTCGGTTTCATCCTCCACGGCCTGTGGGCCGACGCCGAAGGCCGGAAAAACCCGCAATGGTGCAAGAAGGTTCAGGCGGTTCCGCGCGAGGTGCTGAAGGAGAATTTCTGCGCAACGCCGTCCCCAGCGCTGATGCAGCACGAATGGGCCAAGCACGGCAGTTGCATCGAAAGCGATGCCGCGCGCTATTTCCGCGCCGCCAATAAGGTCTATGCCACGCTCAGATTCCCCGACATGGACGCGCTCATCCGCGCCCAGGCCGATGTCGGTGCGTTCACCACCGCCTTCGTTGCCGCCAATCCGGGCTGGTCGGCCGATATGGTGCGCGTCGATGTGACGCAACTGGGCTGGCTGCAGCAAGTGCTGCTCTGCCTTGGCAGGGACTATCGCCCCAAAACCTGCCCGCGCGATATTGGCGGGGCAGGCCCGGATACGAGGCTCAGGATCTGGCCAGCNNCCCATCACGGCGGCAATCACGCTGCCGCCCACCGGGATCAGATCGAGAAGTACGTCGAGCCCAATCCGCTGGTTGGTGCCCGGGATCGTGATAATTCCCTCGAGCAGCTTCTCCATCGCCTCGATCCGGCGGCGTACGGCGGCCGGATGCGTGGCTCTAATCCCGCCAGCCGCGGCATTGATCCGGTCAATCGTCTCTGGCTTTACGGCCATGGGCAGAACTCCTTCGACCTCGAATATAGGAAGGTCGGGCCGGGTTTCCAGTTGTCAGCGCTGGGCGGCCCGCAAGTGGCGCAGCGGGTGGATGGCAAAAGCACTTGCGCGCCAGCCAGTCAGTTGTGGGCTGACCAGTGACCAGCGCAGTGGCAGGGCAATGGGGATATAGGGCTGGTTGGCGGCAAATGCGGCNNCGCGACAAATACCATAATGCGCTCGATTGCGGCGCAACTTCATCAATCAGGCGCAGGTCAGCGGGCGCCGCCGGCCCGACCATCCGCGCCCGTACGCCGATCCGCCGCCAGTCATCTGCCAGTGCCGCGAACAACAGCCTTGAGCTCGCACCCGCTGGCAAGGCCAACCGAATCTCCGGCAAGTCAGGTTGTTCGCTCATATAGTTGCGGGCGCGAGCAATCCTTTCATTCTGCCCGAGCTGCACCCATTCGAGCGCGGCGGGCGGTGCGGTGCTGTCAAGCTGGGCCGGCAGGATCGACAGCACCGGCTTCCAGTTCGACACACCGAACAGCTGGACGATGCGGTTGCGGTCGATCGCCATCGCCAGCGCGCGGCGGATGTTCACATCGGCCAGCGCCTTGCTGTCCGCGTTGACGGCCAGCCCGAACAAGCCATAGGCCGGATCGAGCTGGAACTGGCTCGATGCCGGCCGTGCAGCGCGGGCAAGCGCCAGATCGGCAAAGCTGCCACCCGTCACGAGCGCGATCTCTCGCGCTGCAAAGCGGGCGATCCCAAGGCTCGCCTTTTCGCTGCGCACACGGACATCGTTGCGCTGCTCCTCCTCCAGCGTGGGGGTTTCGCCGATGCCCGGCTCAAGCCGCAGACGCGTCACCCCCCTGCGCACCGAATGGATGCGGTAGGGTCCGGTGCCAAGCGCCGGGCTGGTGCGGAAGATGGCCATTTCCGGCTGCGCCACCAATTGCAGGAAATCGGGTTGCGGTACCTTCAGGCGAATCTCGACCACCTGGCCTGTCATACCGATGATGCGATCAACGCCGGGCAGCATCGGCCTCAGCGCATTCCGGCTTTGCGGCGCAGCCATGGCGCGCAGCCGCGCCGCCACTTCCGCGCTCGTCACCGGACGCCCATCGGCCCATTTTGCGCGGCGGATGCGTAATATGATGCTCATCCCGTCGTCGGTCATGATCCATCGCTCGGCAAGTGCGGGTTCGATCTGGCCGTCGGCATCGAAAGCCACCAAGCCCTGTGCCGTTGCGCCCAGCATCAGGGCCGCTTCGCGCCCTATTGGCCCGCGGCTCGGATCGGCGAGCTGGAGCTTCGACCCGATCAGGCTCATCGTCACGGGTTGCTTGTCGCTGGCGCCTGAACAACTGCCCAGCACGAGACCCATCATCAGCAGGGAAAACACAAATCGCATCGCCACCCGATCCACAAAATCTGGTGCGGACGGCGGGACTTGAACCCGCACTCTCGTGAAAGAGAAGCAGATTTTAAGTCTGCTGCGTCTACCGGTTTCGCCACGTCCGCAGGCCATGTCCCTCCAAAGGGCCATGCGGGCCCTAGGTCAAGCGGGAAAGCCGGAATTTGCCGTCAGACGTTCAGCCGTTCACGGATTTCCTTGCCCGGCTTGAAGTAGGGCACACGCTTCGCGTCGATATCGACCGACGCCCCGGTGCGCGGATTGCGCCCTGTGCGGCCGGATCGGGCGCGGGTCGAAAACGCTCCGAACCCACGCAATTCCACACGGCCGCCCTTGGCCAGACGTTCGGTGATCTGGTCAAAGAACACCGAAACGATCAGGTCTAGTTCGCGTGAAGACAAGCCGGGATTGGCATTGGATAAAAACTGCACCAGTTCCGAACGGATCATGGATCACCCCCCCTTGAGGCTACGTTCAACAAGACGCTTCTCCCCGTGAGAAGCGCCACAACTGGCGTCCGGTCGTACATGACCTTGTCACCGGCTGGTCGTAACACCCAGTGCACAAAATGGCGCAAAACTGCGCCGATGCAAGGGTTCATGGCAATAAATCGTGTGTCGAAGGTCAATTTTGGCGGAAAATGACCAAACAAGTGACCTAGATCAGTCACTTGGCGGGCCGCCGCCCTGCACCGCAAGAACGCGGTATGCGGGGCGGCGGAGCCGGATTTGCTTACTTCTTGACGTCGCGGGCCTTGAGCGCCTCACCCAGGATGTCGCCGAGCGACGCCCCTGAGTCGGACGAGCCATATTGCGCTACGGCCTGCTTTTCTTCGGCAAGCTGCATCGCCTTGATCGAGAAGTTGGGCTTCTTCGACCGGTCGAAGCCGATGACCATGGCGTCGAACTTCTGCCCGACCTGGAAACGATCCGGACGCTGTTCGTCGCGGTCGCGGCCAAGATCGGCGCGCTTGATGAAGCCTGTCGCGCCGTCTTCGCCTGCCTGCACCTCAAGCCCGCCATCGCGCACTTCNNGGCGCGCCGCCCACAGCCGGGGCGCCCTTTTCAAGCTGCTTGATGCCAAGCGAGATACGCTCCTTTTCGACATCGATGTCGAGCACGACCGCCTTGACGGCTTCGCCCTTGCGGTGAAGCGCCAAAGCCTCTTCGCCCGAAATGCCCCAGGCGATATCCGACATGTGAACCATGCCATCGACATCGCCGTCGAGGCCGATGAACAGGCCGAACTCGGTTGCGTTCTTGACTTCGCCTTCGATCTGGCTGCCCACGGGATGTTCGGCAGCGAACGCTTCCCACGGATTGTTGATCGCCTGCTTGAGACCAAGCGAGATGCGGCGCTTTTCGGTATCGACCTCGAGAACGATGACGTCCACTTCCTGGCTCGTCGAAACGATCTTGCCGGGATGGACGTTCTTCTTGGTCCAGCTCATTTCCGAAACATGGACGAGGCCTTCGATGCCGGCTTCGAGTTCGACGAACGCGCCATATTCGGTGATGTTGGTCACGCGACCGGTATATTTGGCGCCGATCGGATAGTTGGCAACTGCCGTTTCCCAAGGATCGCTTTCAAGCTGCTTCATGCCGAGCGAGATGCGCTGCGTGTCCTTGTTGATGCGAACGATCTGGACCTTCACTGTGTCACCGATGTTGATGACTTCGGACGGATGGCCGACCCGCTTGTAGCTCATGTCGGTGACGTGGAGCAGGCCGTCAATGCCGCCCAGATCGACGAACGCGCCATAATCCGTAATGTTCTTGACGATGCCGTCGATCACCTGGCCTTCGGCCAATGTCGAGATCAGGCCGGTGCGGGCTTCGGCACGGGTTTCCTCAAGGATCGCACGGCGTGATACGACGATGTTGCCGCGCTTGCGGTCCATCTTGAGGATCTGGAAGGGCTGCGGAATGTCCATCAGCGGGGTGACGTCGCGCACGGGGCGGATATCGACCTGCGAACCGGGAAGGAAGGCCACGGCGCCCGAAAGATCGACGGTGAAGCCGCCCTTCACGCGGCCGAAGATAACGCCCTCGACGCGGCTGGACTTGGTGAATTCGGCCTCGAGCGTATCCCAGGCGGCTTCGCGGCGGGCGCGGTCGCGGCTCAGCATCGCTTCGCCGTTCACATTCTCGACACGGTCGACATAGACTTCGACTTCATCACCGACAGCGAGTTCGGCTTTCTGGCCGGGGGCAGCAAATTCGCGAAGCGGCACGCGGCCTTCGCTCTTGAGGCCTACATCGATGACGGCATGATCGTTTTCGATCGCAGTGACGGTGCCCTTGACCACGCGGCCTTCAAAGCCCTGGTCTTCGCCACCGAGTGATTCGTTGAGGAGCGCGGCAAAATCATCGCGCGTCGGGTTTGCCAATGAGGCCATATGAGAGAGTTCCTGTACTTACAATTTCCGGCCGAGCGGTTGGTTCCGCTGGTCTTTAGGCCGATCCGCCATGCGCACCTCATGCCCGCACGGCATCCATTGGTTGAGGGAACACGCGGGGGACGAAATCTGGGTGAGCGCTTGTCTGCGATCAGGGCCGATGTCGGGCCTCCACGAGCGCAATCGCCCGCTGGACGGCCGCGCCTATAGTCAAATCGCTCGTATCGAGCAAGTCCGCATCCTCCGCCCGCCGCATCGGCGCATCGGCACGACCCGAATCTCGCTCGTCGCGCGAGAGAATGTCCGCAAGGATGGCGGGATAATCGCGTGAATAATCCTCGAACTGGCGCCGTTGCGCGCGCACTTCGGGGCTGGCCGTCACGAACAGCTTGGCATCGGCATTGGGCACGATGACGGTCCCTATGTCACGGCCATCGAGCACGGCACCGCCCGGTTGCGCCGCAAAGTCGCGCTGGCGCTTGAGAAGGGCCGCCCGTACTTTGGGATGGACCGATACGCGCGAGGCGAGCCCCCCGGCCTTCTCGCTCTTGAGCGCGGGATCGGCAAGGAGCGCATCGTCAAAGCCGCACGCCTTGCGCGCGTCCGCCTCTACATCGGGATCGCCGCCCGCACGTTCGGTCGCAACCCCAACGGCACGATAGAGCAGCCCGGTATCGAGATGGGGCAACCCGAAATGCGCCGCGAGCGCACGGGCGATCGTCCCCTTGCCCGACGCAGCGGGGCCATCGACGGCAATGATCATGAACAGGCTCCTGTCATCGAATCAGCTAGGCGAAAAATGGGGCTTTAGGACAGCAAAAAGTTGCAGGCGGCCCCTTCATCGTCATTCGCCTTCACCATCATCTGCCTCGCTTCGTCAGCCCGGCCCACCACGCCGCTACGTCCCTCCGAAGCGCGCTCTGATTGCGTCGGCGATTGTTTTTAGCGCAGCCGACAGCGACGGGTTGGTGACATCGGCGCCATAGACTTCGAGATAGCGCATTCCGTATCCGTTGACGGCGACATCGCCCGGGCCGGCAAGGTTGGTCACGGCATCGCAGGGCGAACGGTTGCCATTGGCGCGGCAGGTGCCGGTGTCCGATGCCGGCCATACCCATTGGGCGGCGGTGAATATCTGATCGGTGATGTTCGTCTGCTGTTCATTCATCAGCCCCCAGCCGCCGGTCACGCTCGCCACTGCGCGAGGATCGGGGACGACCGTGTTCAAATTCCAGCGCATGGCGTAGAATCGGCGCGTCGGCCATGACTGCCGGACATAGTCGATGATCTGGCGAGCGAGGAAATCGCCATCCCGCTGGCCGGTCAGGCTTTGCGGCAGCTGCCCGAACGCCATCGTTATGACCTGGTTCGGAAAGGCCCGCATCGTCGCATCGACAATCGTGCGGCATGCCGCGAACTGGGCATCGGCGGTGAAGCCCTTGTCCTTGAGGAGCTGGATGTTCTCCGGCGAGTTGATCGGCAGGAACCAGTCAGGGCTGCTGGCGGACACGCAATGGGTGTTGACGATCTGGAGCGCCGGGTGACTGCTTGTTGCTGTACCAAGTGCTGCAACGAAACGGCTGACTTCGCCCGCATAGCCTGCATCCCAACTCGCCGGAACCGTTATGGTCGCGCCGAAATCAGGCTGGAATTCGTTGGGATTGACATAGCTGTAGGTTGGAACGCCATTTGCTGTAACCCATGCTGGCACGGCCTTTCCGGCCCAACTCACGATCAGGCTCACCTGCTTGTTGCTGGCTGCGGCCCGGTCCAGCTCTCCCTTCAGGAAGGAATAGTTGTTTTCGATGCTGTTGGCGGTTGGCGCAATCTCGCTCCATTGCTGGCGCACGACGATTCCGGCGAGCGCAGGGTTGGTCAGGAAACTGTCAGGCGCCGACGATCCGACCGGAGACAGCGCAAATACGCCGACGCCCTGTCCATTTTGTGAGGGTGGAGGCGGAGGGGGCGGTGGTGGAGCCGGGGGAGGTGGCGGCGGCGCGGGCGGCACCACTGCTCCGGTTCCAGAAGTCGCGCCACTACCGCCACACGCCGTGACGGCACAGAGCGCGGAGGCAAGTACGAGGTGACGCGCCAGACCGGCGCATATGCGGCGGTGCCGCTCCAGGCAAATCATCGGGCTCGACCCTTTTGCAAATCAGGGCGCGCGCTCATCGACGCACCGCCCGCTAAACGGGCGAGCGTTCGATACCCTTTGGGGCGCAGCACAAAATGTGTCGTGGGCGCGGCCGGAGCGGTTTCTCGGCGCTCACCGCTTGCGCGCCCTCAAAGCCGAGACCAGCCCCCCCAACGCAATCGCCGCCCAGGCCGCCTCAAGAAGCACTGCCGCCAGGTTGAAATGCACTGATAGCGAGATCAGCAGCAGGATCGCGCCGATCAGGTTGACGGCGTTGAACAGCAGCTTGTCCATTTGCTTCGCCCGGTTGGCGTAGAGGAAAGCACCGATGAACAGGATGCTTCCACAGATGCCGATGGCGTCTGCAAGGTTTCCGTTCATGACCGCGCTCCGAGTTCCGCGAGCATCGCTTCGAAACCGGGAAAACTGGTCGCGACGGGGCTCATATCGTCCACGGCCAGCCCGCCGCGCGTGACGAGGCCTGCGACGGCGAAGCTCATCGCGATGCGGTGATCGAGCGAGGCTTCGATCGGCGGCGGCATGTTGCCGCCGCCAAATGGATTTCCGCCATTGCCGCGGATGATCAGGCCATCCTCCTGTTCCACGACGCTCGCGCCAATCCGCGCGAGGCCGGTGGCCATCAGCGCAAGCCTGTCGGATTCCTTCACGCGCAGTTCGTCGAGCCCCGACGTGCGCGTGGTGCCTTCGGCCATCGCGGCAGCAACGAACAGGATCGGGAATTCGTCGATCATGCTGGGGGCGACTTCGGGTGGGACGTCGATCCCTTGCAGGGCGCTGTGGCGGGCCGTGATGTCGGCCACCGGCTCTCCGCCCACTTCGCGGCGGTTGCTGAAAGTCAGGTCTGCGCCCATCTGCACCAGCACGTCGAACAGGCCGGCGCGGGTCGGGTTCAGCCCGACATTGGTCACGGTTACGTCCGATCCCGGCGTGACGAGCGCGGCGACGATGGGGAAGGCAGCGGACGAAGGGTCTCCGGGCACGATGATGTGCTGGGGCTTGAGATCGACCTCCCCCCGGATCGAAATCGTGCGAATGCCCGCGCTGTCGGTTTCGACCCAAAGATCAGCTCCAAAGCCCTTCAGCATCCGCTCGCTATGATCGCGCGTCGGGATGGGTTCGATTACCCGCGTGATGCCCGGCGTATTGAGTCCGGCCAGCAGCACGGCCGACTTGACCTGCGCCGAGGCCATCGGGAGGGTGTAGTGGATCGGCACCGCCGGGCAGGCGCCGCGCACCATCATCGGCAGGCATTGCGCGCCATTGGCGCCCGGGCTGGCGGTGAAGGATGCCCCCATCAGCGACAGCGGATCGCTCACCCGGCCCATCGGGCGTTTCGAGAGCGAGGCATCGCCGATAAAGGTCGCGGTGATCGCGTGGCTCGCGACAAGCCCCATCAGCAGCCGGGTCGAAGTGCCCGAATTACCCATGTCGAGCGCGGCCTGCGGCTGGAGCAGGCCACCCACGCCGACACCATGCACGCGCCAGATGCCGTCCGCTCCGCGTTCGACCTGCGCGCCCATCGCCCGCATCGCAGCGGCGGTGGCATGAACGTCCTCACCCTCGAGCAGTCCTTCGATCACGCTTTCGCCGATCGCCAGCGCCGACAGCATCAGCGACCGGTGCGAGATCGACTTGTCGCCCGGAACCCGCACGGTTCCCCGAAGCGGACCGCTTTGCGAAAATGACTTCGGGCTTGGCATGGCCGCGGCTTTTGACAGCGGCGCTTCGCTATGGCAAGGCGCGCCGCTCGCCGGGTTTCCCGGCTCTCCTGATTCTGTTGAAAGGTTTTGAGGCTCATGGTGAAGCCTGAATGGGGCACGAAGCGCACTTGCCCGAAATGTGGCGTACGCTTCTACGATCTAACGAAAGACGAACCGGTTTCCTGCATCGCCTGTGGCAATGCGTGGAACCCCGAACCCGTGCTCAAGTCCAAACAGCCCATGCCGTTCGAGGAAGCCAAGAAGGCCGATCCCGAAAAGCCGGATACTGATCTGGCTGACGATCTGGACATCGACGTCGACGAAGATGCCGAAGTCTCTCCTGACGACGAAGTCGATCTGGGTGGAGACGACGATCTCGGCGTCGATACCGGCGATGCATCGGTCGATACCTGACGCTTGATTTTGGGGCAGCGCGATACTAATGCGCTGCCTCCAATGGGGCCTTAGCTCAGCTGGGAGAGCGCTACACTGGCAGTGTAGAGGTCAGCGGTTCGATCCCGCTAGGCTCCACCAGTTCCACGCGCAGGCTGTCCGGGGGACAGCCGAGCATGGAACTCCGCCGCAACCACCCCGGCTTCTCAGCCCAGATCCGCCTTCACGAAATCGGCACAGCGTTCGCCGATCATGATGCTCGGTGCGTTGGTGTTGCCCGAGATGAGGCGCGGCATGATCGAGGCGTCAGCGATGTAGAGCCCCTCAACCCCGCGTACGCGCAAGCGGGGATCGCACACGGCGTCCGCATCCGATCCCATGCGCGCCGTCCCGACCGGGTGATAGACCGTGTCCGCCCGGTTGCGAATCAGCTGTTCGAGCGCGTCGTCGCTATCGAAAGGCGTTGCCTCGCGATCCCGGCCGCCATGGAAGGACAAAGGCGGCGCGGTCAAGATGCGGTGGAGGAGGCGCACGCCTTTCTTCATCACCTCCATGTCGCGGTCATCGGTCAGGAAGCCTGGATCGATCAGCGGGGCTGAAGCGGGATCGGCACTGGCCAACCTGACCGAGCCGCGGCTTTCGGGCCGCAACACGCAGACATGGCCTGAAAAGCCCGCTTCCTTCACCATTTTGCGCCCATGGTCTTCGAGAATTGCGGGCACGAAATGAAACTGGAGATCGGGCACGGCGACGTCCGGCGACGATTTCGCAAACCCGCCCGCTTCGGCGTAATTGGTCGTCATCGGCCCGGTACGTTTGCGAATCCATTGCCAGAGCGCGCCTGCTGTCGTGACGATCGTCTTGAGATTGGTGCCCGCAAAGACCGTGCCGCCCGTCTCGAAGGTCGTGACGTAATCGATATGATCCTGCAAATTGCTCCCGACGGCGGGGCGATCGACAAGCACGGGAATGCCGTGCGCTTGCAGATGATCGGCCGGGCCAATGCCCGAAAGCATCAGCGTTTGCGCGGTGCCGAATACGCCGCCCGCCAGTATGACCGCGCGCCGGGCACGGATCGTTCTTCTGTATCGTCCCTGCACCAGTTCGACGCCCACTGCCCGGCCATTTTCGAAGATGACCCGTTCGACGAGCGCGCCAGTTTCGACATGGAGCCGTCCGGCGTCGCGGTTCGCCTCCACATAGGCGCGGGCAGACGTCCAGCGTTCGCCCTTGCGCTGCGTGACTTGGTAGAGGCCGACGCCTTCGAACTGCGCCCCGTTGAAATCGTCGTTGCGCGGCAACTGGAGCGATGTGCCCGCTTCGACGAATTCGAGGCTGCCGGGGTTGGGATAGGTCTGATCGCTGACGGTCAACGGGCCATCGCCCCCGTGATAATCATCGCCGCCGCGGACATTGCCCTCGGAGCGTTTGAAATAGGGCAGGACGTCCTTATAGGCCCAGCCTTCGCAGCCGTGCGCCGCCCAATTGTCATAGTCCCAGGCGCTGCCCCGGATATAGACCATCGCATTGATCGCGGACGAGCCGCCCAGTCCCTTGCCGCGCGGTTGATAACCGCTCCGGCCGTTGAGTCCGGGTTGTGGCACCGTATCGAATTTCCAGTTGGTCTTGGCCGGCAGGAAGGGAAACAGCCCCGGCGCGCGGACGCGAATGTCGGTGTTCCTGCCGCCCGCCTCGATCAGGCAGACCGTATATTTGCCGTCCTCGCAAAGGCGTCCTGCAGCCGCACTGCCACCCGATCCTGCGCCGATGACGACAATATCGAATTCATCCATCCTGCTGCTCCAGCCATCTTGCCTTGATTGTGTCGGACGTGTCGCGGCTTCCGTCATGGCTCCAGCCCGGGGGGCCGAAAAGATAGCCCGGTTTTGCGCGGAAGGGCGCGCGCCAAAGGTCTTTCGCGATGCCGATCCATTCGTGGAACACGCTCCATAGGAGGTTGAAGCTGCCGAGTTGCCGAACAATGCCGTAACGGATCGGTTCGTCATCGACTTCCGGTGTGAAGCTGCCGAACATCCGATCCCAGACGATGAAGACGCCTGCATAGTTGGCGTCCAGATAGCGCGGGTTGGTCGCATGATGGACGCGGTGGTGGCTGGGTGTGTTCATGACCGCTTCAAACCAGCGCGGGAAGCGGCCGATCGCTTCGGTGTGGATCCAGAACTGGTAGATCAGGTTGATCCCGCCCACGAACGCCACCATCGCCGGGTGGAAACCGATCAGCATCAGCGGCAGGCGAAACAGGAAGGAGCCCGCGATAAACCCGGTCCATGTCTGCCGGAGCGCGGTCGAGAGATTGTAATGCTGGCTTGAATGGTGGTTCACATGGCTCGCCCAGAACCAGCGGACGCGGTGCGCCGTGCGGTGGAAGACATAATAGGCGAAATCGTCGAGGACGAAGCACAGGGCCCACGCCCACCACTGGAACGGGATCGTGGTTACGCGGAACTGGTAAAGCCAGACCGACAGGCCGAAGATCAGCGCACCGGTCAACGCGCCTGCAACGCTGCTGCCAAAGCCGAAGAGCAGGGATGTGAGCGTGTCCTTGGGCTCATATTTCTCCGGCGCGCGGAACCGGGCCCAGACCATCTCTGCGACGATCAGCAGGACGAAGGCGGGAACCGCATAATCCACCGGATCGGGCAGATTGTTCATGCCAGATGCCTCAAGCCGGAAGCCCAATATTGCGCGTCTGCCCCGAGATCGAGCGTGATCGTCCCGAAGGTGCGTTCGCCAGTGCCGATAGTCAGAAAGTTCCGGTCGAGTCGAGCCACGACATTCCGGTCGAGCAATCGCCCGACAAAGTGCGCGCCATTGCGGCGGAGGAGCATCTGGCGACCGTCAATATCGCGCAGCAGCGCGCCAATCCCTGCGCGGTCGAGCGACATGGCCACCGGCCTGAATCCGCACACTGCCTGATCGGCAAGGATGCGGGCCTGCTCCTCGTTGCGGATACGGACGTCCCCGCCAAGCTTCATCCACCATGCAATGCTTGCCATGAACAGCACTGCAACAAGCGAAACGCCAAGCTGGATCATGGTATTCATGCGCGGGCTCTGAGCATGTCCATCAGGGCAGCCACCGGGGAAAGATCATAGCCGGCAGCCACAGCCTTTTCGGCCAGCACGGCGGGATGTTCCCCGATCGAGGCCTGGGCGAGCGCCCAGAGCAGCGTGGAGCGTGTGCCCGAGCGACAATAGGCAAGCACCGGGCCTGTCGCATTGTCGAGTGCTTCGGCCATCGCCTCTACCTGGCTTTCCGAAAAACCGGAATGCGTGACCGGGATTGCCACATAATCCATGCCGAGCGCCCGGGCCGCCGATTCTATTTCGCTGCCCGGCGTCTGGTCATCCGATTCGCCTTCGGGACGATTGTTGATGATGAGCGTTACGCCCGTGGCATAGGCTTCCGCTACGGCATTGCTGTCAATTTGCGGGGCAACGAAAATCGTGTCGTCAAGGCGTTTGAACATCGGCGCTTCCCTCTTCGAAATCCCTTAGAACAGAGAGAAATTGATCGCCATAGGCTTCGAGCTTGCGCGCGCCGACGCCCGTGACGTGCGAAAGCGCGGCGCCATTCGCCGGCTTGGCCTGCACCATTTCGCGCAACGTGGCATCGTGAAAGATGACATAAGGGGGCACGCCTGCCGCTTCGGCCAGTTCGCGGCGCTTGGCGCGGAGCGCTTCGAACAGGGGATCGCCGACGGGATTGGCACCCTGAGCACGCTTGCGGCGACGCTCCCGCTTTGGCTGGATGACGAGTTCGACGCTCGCATCGCCTTTCAGGATCGCGCGCGCTTCGGGGCCGAACATCAGCCCGCCATGTTCATTGGGGCGCAGCGCGTCGCGCAGGAGGAGGGCGCGAGCGATGGGCTTGATGAGAGCGGCCTCATCACCAGCGACAATCCCGAATACCGATAACCGGTCATGGCCGAGCTTTTCGGCGCGTTCGTTGAGGTCGCCGGTCAGCACCGCTTCCAGATGCCCGACGCCGAAGCTCTGGCCTGTGCGATAGACGGCGGAAAGGAACTTGCGCGCAGTTTCGCTCGCGTCGATGGCGGCGGGCTTTTCAAGGCAATTGTCGCAATTGCCGCAGGCCTCGGGCGGGGTTTCGCCAAAATGCCGCAAGAGGATGGCGCGCCTGCACCCGGCCGTTTCGACCAGCGCGCCGAGCGCTGTCAGCCGTGTGCGTTCGCCTTGCAAGCGTGACGGATCGACCTCGCCCAGCCTTTGTCGGGCCTTGGCGAAATCTTCCGCCCCCCAGAACATGTGCGCGACGGCGGGATCTCCATCGCGGCCCGCACGGCCGGTTTCCTGATAATAGGCCTCGATCGATTTGGGCAGGCCGGCATGCGCGACGAAGCGGACGTCGGGCTTGTCGATCCCCATCCCGAAGGCGATGGTCGCGACCATCACCATGTCTTCGGACGCCACGAAATCATGCTGGTTCCGCGCCCGCACCTGCGGATCGAGTCCTGCATGATAGGTGCGGGTCGGCCTGCCTGTCCTGGCCAGTTGTTCGGCCAGTTTCTCGGTCGCCGACCGCGTCTGGGCATAGACGATGCCGGGGCCGGGTGTGCTCGCGACAAGATCGGCAATCTGTTGCGTCGTGCCCTGTTTGGGGGACATGGCGTAGCGGATATTGGGTCGGTCGAACCCCGCGACGATCATCCCGCCGACCGGGATGCCAAGCTGGGAGAGTATGTCGCCGCGCGTGTGGGCGTCAGCCGTCGCGGTCAGGGCGAGGCGGGGGACGTCGGGAAAATCGTCCATGAGCGGGCGGAGCAGGCGGTAATCGGGCCGGAAATCATGCCCCCATTCGGAAACGCAATGCGCTTCGTCGATGGCGAACAGCGATACTCTGGATTCGCGCAGCAGCCCGCGAAACTCCTGTCCGGATGCCCGTTCGGGCGCGGCATAAAGCAGGTCGAGTTCGCCGCGCCGGAAGCGGGCGATGGTCTCCTCCCGATTGTCATCGGCGGAGGTCAGCGTCGCTGCCCGGATGCCGATCACGGTCGCGGCGCGCAACTGGTCATGCATAAGCGCGATCAGCGGCGAAATGACAACGCATGTCCCCTGCATCGCGAGCGAAGGAAGCTGGTAGCAGAGCGACTTGCCCGCACCCGTGGGCATCACCGCCAGCGTCCGTTCGCCCGCCAGCACGCGCTCGATCACATTTTCCTGCACGCCCCTGAATTCATGGAAGCCGAAAACCGTCTGGAGAAGGGAAAGCGCATCCGCCATCTGAGCGTCCTAGGGCAAGGTGTGAAACATGTGAATCGTCATCCTGAACTTGTTTCAGGATCCATACAGGCCGACAGTCTGCCGCTCTGGATGCTGAAACGAGTTCAGCATGACGACGGGGGCTGTTATTCAGTACGCCCCACTACGCCTGGACCGCGCCCTCGAATTTCTGGATCACCCAGTCCTCTGCCTGCGCGGCAGCGATCCAGTCCTGCATGAAGGGATGCGCGATGATCGCCTGCATATAAGGCACCGCGAATTGGGCGACGGGTAGCGAGTAAGTGATGAAGCGGGTCACGACGGGCGCATACATGATGTCCGCCGCGCCGAATTCACCGAAGAGGAAATCTCCCTCGCCACCGTAACGGGCGCGGGCCTGCGCCCAGAGTTCCATGATCCGCTCGATATCGGCCTTGACCTCCGGGGTCGGCTCCTTGGGCGGATGGATCTGCCGGATGTTCATCGAATGCTCACGGCGGAGTGCGGCAAAGCCCGAATGCATTTCGGCCGCCATCGAGCGCGCCATCGCTCGCGCGCCTTCGTCGAACGGCCAGAATTTGTCCCCGCCCGATTTCTCGTTCAGATATTCGATGATGGCCAGGCTGTCCCACACCACCGTGTCGCCATCCCACAGGATCGGCACCTTGCCCGATGAAGGCGCAAACTCGTCCCCCTGACGGCGCTTGTCCCAATCCTGATCGTAGAGCGGGACAACCGCCTCCTCGAAGGGCAGCCCGGATTGTTTGCAGGCGAGCCAGCCGCGGAGCGACCAGCTTGAATAGGTCTTGTTGCCGATAAAGAGCTTGAGCATGGGCGGTGCCATACCATGCCGCTCGTGATGCGGTAGTGGAAACATGGAAAGTGTGCGGTTTTACCGGACAAAGTTGAGGCTATCCCTGGGGCCCGGAAAACGTGGTTGAATCGTTCTTTTCCATCGTCGGGCCGGGGAATGGGGCGTAGGTCGCGATGTCCGGGGCGGCGGCAAACGGGCTTGAAGCACGACGATGGGCGTACAGGGCGATGAGCCCGATGCCCATGAGCATACCGAGCATACCGACAAGTCCTCCTTCCGGTCCATAACGCCCGCCCGTCCAGAGGTCGGGGCCGCTCTGGACCAGCCGGAAGATCGAGATATTCTCGACGTCGCCGCTCACAGGGTAACCGAAGATCGGCCCTTGCGTGAAGTTCCATGACATGTGCAGGCCGATCGACATGCCGAGCCGCCCGGTCGAGAGGACGGGGGCCGCGAGCAGGATGCCGTTCAGGATCAGGCCGAAGGCTGCCATGGGCCCGAAATTATCGGTGCCGAAATGGCCGAATGCGAACAGGATCGAGGTCAGGAGTGTTGCGGCGATGGCGGCGCTGCGCACGGTCAGGCCGATGCTGCCGTTCAACCCTTCGGAGACATTCTTGAGCACATAGCCGCGCGAAACGATCTCTTCCGAAGGGCCGATGCAGATCGTCTTCAGGATGAGGAAGAGCCACTAGAGGCTCACGGGTACGCCGCTCAGCCCCGGCGTCGTGCGGCGCTCGACCTCAGCCCAGCCCAGCGCGTGCTCCGTCCCGAAGACGAGCAGGATCAGCAAGGCGCCGAGCGCGAGACCCAGCCCCCATTCGCGCATCCAGACCCGGTCAATCCGCAGCCCCAGATCACGCCAGTTGCGCCGGTCGATGAATCTGGCACCGATGATGATGCTGGCGATGAGCAGGATCGTGAAGAGCGGCCCGGCGATGAAATCCATCACCTTGTCGAAGACCAGCCGGTGCATGTCTGCCAGCCAAAGACCCTTCTTGTGAAGGCCTGCCAGATATTCGACGAGCGTGAATGCAGGCACAAGGCACAAGGCAAGTGTAAGGCCGATCTGTAGGACGAGCCGCACAGCCGCGCGCGGACGCCGCTCCGCTCGATTCCAAACGACAGATTTCAGCATGTCCGTTTCCCGCATTAGTGTCCTACATCACTAATACGCTGAAAATTGTCAAATGGACGCAATGCTGAGCCACGGCATGGCCGTCACGCTGCGACAGTCAAGTTCCTCTACTCTTACGCCGAAAATGCCTGCAACTGGGTGCATGATGCGAAGGACTGCGCCGGATCGTCCCCGCTCGAAGGTTTGCCGATCACGCGCACGGCCACAAAGGTTTGCGGTGTATCAAGCGCGATCTCGAATTCGTAACTCATCCAAGGCTGGCGAAGCATTCCCGCGTCGGTCGTGGTCGTGGCGGGATAGCGATCGAGCGCGCCAATCGTTTCCCAGGGGCCATCGGGGGTTTGCCTGATCTGTACGCGCGGCTTTCCCGCACTCGTATCGAACCAGCCGCCGTCATGGAAATTCCTGCCATGCATGAAGCGGATCCGGCTGGCCGTCACGGCCTTGTCCAGCTCTATCGCAAACCAGTCCTCATCGGCATGGCGGCCGTCATTGGTTGCAACCAGCGTTTCATAGTCCTCGTCATTGATCGACCCGGTGAGCGTACCGGGGCGTGAGCGGCTTTCCCTCCCGCCGAGGAGGAGCGATTCATGCGGCGGGGCGCCAACGGCATCGGGCGCGCGAAGCCAGACGCGATAAACGCCACCATCTGCTCCGGCATCAGCGAAGGTGCGGAACTTCGCGGCCTGAACCGGCCCGTCCTCCGTTGCGACAAGCGCCTCAAAGGCCAGAGGGGCGCCGACCCCTGAGAACATCGGGGCGGTCTTACGCTTCATGCGCAGCAGATAGGGAGGCGCGGCAACCCCTGGGTTGGCCTTCTGGTCATAAGCGAGCACAAACGGCCCCCAAGTGACGGCAGAACGCCCTTCAAGCTGGTGGTCGCCATCGAGCAGGCGGGACGCCAGCCCATATCTGATGTTGACGACGTCTCCATCGTGCCAAAGCCGGGCCGGTATCTCTGCCCAGCCGTCGCGGAGCGCCGCGCCGTCGATCTCCATCGGCCTTGCCCATTCGGGCGCGCGCACCTTCAGCATAAAGGCGGCAGGGCGCGCCATGCCGAGCCTGAGCGTTGCATGTCCCTCACGGGGGAATGCGCTCTCCAGTTCGACCGTGATGTCCTGACCGCCGACCATCAGTGTTGCGCGCGACGATTCGAAGCTGTTGACGAGCAGGGCGGGCTGGCCATCGTCGGCGCGCGCCACCAGATAGGCCGCAAGCGGGGCCAATGCCATGCCGCGCGGGCCGCTCGAATGGCAGCAGGTGATGTCCTTGTCATAATGCTTGCGGCCTTCAAGCGCGGTGAAATAGCACCAGTCGTCGCCAGCCGGATGTTGTGCCGCCGCAAGGTGATTGTACCAGCTTCGCTCAAGCTCATTGCCGAAGCGGGCCTCGCCCGTAAGCTGGAGCAGCGAGAGATTGAGCTGGATCCACGTCGTCGTGACGCAGGTCTCACCGACATGGGCCATATTGTCGCCGCGCAGGTCGTGATCGGTCTGGAAATATTCCCACCGGCTCGTCGTGCCAGTCACGAAGCGCTGCGTTGCCACAATATCGGCCCAGGCGTTGAGCGAGGCGTCGATCAGGGCGCGGTCACCCGTGACGCGCGCCAGTTCACTCATCCCGACAATGTTGGACAGCATTTCATAGGCCTTGCCGTTGCCGGTTTTCCTGACCTTCTTGTCGTGCAGCAGCGACCTGACGATGCCCGGCCCGCCATCCTCGTCCCACGACGCGACGATGTAGCGCGCGAAGTCGAGGTAGCGCTGTTCCGCCGTGAGTCTGTAAAGCAGGACAATCGGCTCCAGCACGCTGGTTGCAGCCATGCCCTTGTGGGTGCCGGCCGCCAATATGCTGCGCCTGGCGGGGAAGGTCGCGATCAGCAGATCCGCCGCCTTTTTCGAAGCGTTCAATGCTCCGGCATGACCAGTATAACGATGATGGGCCAGCAGCCCTAACAGGCAGTATTTGTGCGACCATACATCCCAGTCCGCCCCGTCAAAAAGACCGAAGCGCTGTTCGGGCAGATAGGTTCCAAGATACCCATTGCTTTCCTGTGCGGCGATCAGGGCGCGTGCAACATCGTCCAGCTTCGTGCGAAGCGCCGCGTCGCCGGTATTGGCCCAGGCGAGCGTAGCGGCGTGCATCCATTTGCCAACATGTTCGCCGATCCAAGGGTGGCTGCCCGGCTTCTTCTGGAAGCCGGCCAGGAGCGGTGCAACGTCCACATTGAGCAACCGGTTGCAGGCGTTCGCATCAACGCGGGCGCCAAGCCAGCCGCCCAGCCGAACCGAAGACGCCGGGGCAAGTTCCGCCGCGTTTGCCAGTGCGGCAGGAACGCGGAAGGGCAGCGCTTCCCGATCGGCCGCCGCCATCGTCGCGCCAAAGAGGCCGTTTACGGGAAAGCCCAACAAAGCAAGGCCGGCCATTGTCTGGCGGCGGCTGGCGCGGATATGTGGCAGAGGCATTGGATCATCCCCCGAAATGAAACCCTGATCGCATCGCAGTTACAGCGAGATGTCAGCAAATGCACTCTCTACGCGCCGCCGCACCGCTACTGCAATCTGCTACCCTACGGCCTCTATCACCGCCGCGCGCAATTCTGGAATGCCCATGCCCTTTTCGCTCGACGTCAGGATCAGGTCAGGATGGGCGGCGGCGCGCTTGCGGACTTCGGCTTCGGTGACGGCGGCGACTTCGGCCAGCGCACTGGCCTTGATCTTGTCGGACTTGGTCAGGACGAGGCGGTAGCTGACCGCCGCCTTGTCGAGCATGTCCATCACTTCGCGATCGACGTCCTTGAGGCCGTGGCGGCTATCGACCAGCACCAAAGTGCGTTTGAGCACCTGCCGCCCGCGCAGGTAATCGTTGATGAGGAAGCGCCATTTTTTGACCACATCCTTCGGCGCCTCGGCAAAGCCATAGCCGGGCATATCGACCAGCCGGAAAGCAGTCGGGGTGCCAACATCGAAAAAGTTCAGCTCCTGCGTGCGGCCCGGCGTGTTCGAGGTGCGGGCAAGGCTGCTGCGGTTGGTGAGCGCGTTGAGCAGCGAGGATTTGCCAACGTTCGAACGCCCGGCAAACGCAACTTCGTTCACCGTCGGCTCCGGCAGGAACTCCAGCGCCGGCGCCGATTTCAGAAACGCGATCGGGCCGCTGAATATTTTGCGGGCGGATTCAAGGTCTTCCGGTGAAAAGGTCATGCCGCCTTCCCACTTGTCATTCCCGCGAAAGCGGGGACCCAGTTTTGGCACAACGGTTGGGTTCCCGCTTTCGCGGGAATGACAATGATAGGGGTGAAGCTCACGTCTTGACCGGCTCTCGTAGCGCCGGGTGCTTCGAATAGAGCCATTTCTGTTGGGCGATGGTGAGCACGTTCGACGCAATCCAGTATAGTTGAAGGCCGGCCGCGAACGGAGCCATCATGAACATCATGATCCATGGCATGATGCTGAACATCTGTTGCTGGACCGGATCCATCGGCGCGGGGTTGAGCTTGAACTGCAGATACATGGTGATGCCCAAAAGGATCGGGAACACGCCCAAGGCCAGGAAGCTCGGGGGGGTGAATTGCAGCAGGCCGAACAGGTTCAGCACGGTTGCTGGATCGGGTGCCGACAAATCATGGATCCACAGCGCGAAAGGCTGGTGCCGCATTTCGATTGTCAGCATCAGCACCTTGTAGAGCGCGTAGAAGACCGGAATCTGCAGGAAGATCGGCAGGCAGCCCGCCATCGGGTTGATCTTTTCCTTCTGGTAGAGCGCCATCATCTCCTGCTGGAGCTTGGGCTTGTCGTCCTTGTGCTTTTCCTGAAGCGCCTTCAGCTTGGGCTGGACGACGCGCATCGCGGCCATCGAGGCAAACTGCTTTTGCGCTATCGGGAACATGAGCCCACGCACGGTGACCGTCAGCAGGATGATCGCCACCCCAAAATTTCCGACCAGCTTGAACAGCCAGTCGAGATAGTAGAAGATCGGCTTTTCGATAATTTCGAACCAGCCCCAGTCGATCGCCTTGCCGAACAGGGGAATGCCGAGATTTTCCTCATAAAGATCGAGCGTCCGCACTTCCTTGGCACCGGCAAACAGGTGGCTGGTGGCGGAAACCGTTTTGCCGGGGCCAACAATTACCTGCGGCGTCGAAAATTCTGCCTGATAGGTGCCATTGCCCGAGCGGAAACCTGCATCGACGTTCGTGCCCCTGGCCGGGACCAGCGCGGTCAGCCAGTAGGTTTCGCCAAAACCCAGCCAGCCACCCTTGGTAGCGAAGCGCATTCCCGCAGCTCCGGCTTCATCGACATCTTCATAATCAACATCATAGTTAGCCGCTTCATTGAAGGTGCCGATTGGGCCGATATGCATCGTCCAGCTATCGACGTCCTTCGACGGTGCGAGCATCGAACCGCCCGTATGCGCGCCCTTGACGCGGCTGACATAGCTATAGCTCCGTGCAGCGACGGCGCCCGTGCCTGCGTTGGTCACGCTCTGGTCAATGGTGAACATGTAGTCTGCATCGACGGAGAGCTTGATCCGGTAGGTCTGGCCTGCGCCATTGTCCCAACTGAGCGTCACAGGCGTCTGGGGCGTCAGCTTGGTAGCATCTGCCGCCCATAATGTATCGGCGCCGGGCACGGTGGCACCATCTCCCGACCAGCCAAAGCCAGCATAATAGCTGTTTGCCGCACCGCTTGGGGAAAGGAGCCGGACGGCGGGAGAGTTCTTCTTTGCCGCCTCACGATAGGTGGGCAGCAATAGATCGTCGATCGTACCGCCCTTGAGGTTGATCGATCCCGACAGTCGCGGCGTTTCGATTGTGACGCGATTGCCGATGGCAAGCACGGCCTTCACGTCGCGCACGACCGGCTTGGGCGCGATGGATGCCACCGGCGCCGCAGTTCCCGCAGCCGGCACCGTTCCGGGCGCGGTCGCCGTGACGGGTGCCTTGGGCGCGGGTAAGAACCGCTCCGAAAGCGCCGTCCAGCCGATCAACACGAGCGCGGACAGCACGACCGCCAGGATCATGTTACGCTGATTGTCCAAAATCTCTTTCCCCTAAACCTTATGGAACCGGATCATAGCCATGCCCGCCCCAAGGGTGGCATCGCATGATCCGTTTGGCTGACATCCAGCCGCCTTTGGCCGCGCCATAGCGGCTTACCGCCTCGATTGCATAGGCCGAACATGACGGCGAATAGCGACAGGATGGTGGCAATATAACCGACGGCCCCAATTGCCACCCACGGGCGATCAGGATCAGCAACCGGGCGATCATCGAACTGCCTTTGCAAGCGCCTTGGCCAGATCGGCCCTGAGCACCGCGAAATTGCGTTCAACGCCGCCTGCGCGACCAATCAGGATGTGATCCGCGCCTGCGGCGCCATCGGTTACAATCACGTCCCTTGCGAGCGCCCGAAAGCGGCGTTTCATCCGGTTGCGGATCACGGCGTTGCCAATCTTCTTGGTAACGGTAATTCCGAGCCGCTTGGCGATGTCACCATCGTCACGCTTGCGCACCAACAGCACAAAGCCGGGCGTTGCCACCCGGCTTGCTGCGTTGGCGGCCAGGAAATCCGACCGCTTTCTGATCGAAATCAGGCGGAGAGTTTCTTGCGGCCGCGGGCGCGGCGCGCGCGAATCACTGCACGTCCGCCGACCGTCGCCATCCGAGCGCGAAAGCCGTGGCGGCGTGCGCGAACCAGGTTGCTCGGCTGAAAAGTGCGCTTCATCACTCATGTCCTTGGTAAAACATCTTATACGAAAAAGGGCCGCCCGCGAAGACGGCCTTTGTTGCGGGTGCGGTTAGGCAGACTCGGGCCGAAAGTCAATTGCCCGCCTCTTTCCTCCGCTTGGCCCGTTCCTCCCGGCGCTTTGCGCTTTTGCGGCGAAGGCCCCAATCGGCCCAATAACCGATCTTTGGCTGCATCCGCTTGAAAGCTACGTAGCGCCTTTTTGCCCAAAGCGAGCTGCGCAGGGAAAGGCCAAGGCCGATCGCAAAGACGAATATCCCGCCGGGCCCTGGAAGCGCGCCCGCCACCGGTGCCAGAATCATCAGCACACAACCTGCAACGAACATGACCAGCCGATATGTCGGGCTCCGGCCAAGTATGTACCAACGTTCCTTCAGCGTCATGGGGCCGATGTGGTGGCCGATTGTGGCATGCGCAAGACGCACCCACGCGATTTTCTCAATTGATGATGTGATACAGCGCAAGCTCGGGCTGGGTCATGTAGTGGATGCGATCAAAGGATGCCCGGTTGGTGAACGTGTAAAACGCACGGGCCTGTTCGGGGGACAATCCGACTTCCTGATAATAAAGCAGATAGGTTGCATGGGCCGGATCGCCCTCGGGCACATCACGAGCCTGGCGCCCGTCCTCATCCTGCCAGCTATGAACCCCGAACTCGGCGCCGGGCTCGGCCGTGCGGCGAACGCCCGCAAGGAAAAGTTCGACACCACCTGATCGCACCGACCCGCCACGCGGTACCATCGTGCTGATTCCGGCGCGGCGAATCATGCGTGCGACCTCCAGATTGGCATCGTCATTCTCGGTGCCGGGGCAATCGATCATGCGGATAAGGCTGATGCCCGGATAGAGCGCAAGCATCCGGCGAGCCAGCTCGGGGGTAGATTGATCGATGACACCGTTCAATTCTGCGATATTCGGGCTTACCACCGAAAACGGCCCGAACTGCGCAATGGCGGCAGGATTTGGCATAGGAGATGTGAAGTCGTCGTCGGATGAGACGTCTTCATACTCGATTGCCTCGACGATTGAGGACACGCTCCCGGCTCGTGCGACCTGGGGGAGCGACAGAAGAAATGGTGAAATGAAGAACAGGATCCGGATCGCCTCGATCAATCCGGTAACCATCACGTCAAACGCATGGCCTATGCGCGAAACCGACGGATCGGCGTGGATGGCGGACTTGTGGGTCATAACGAGCCATCACTGCCGTCATCGGCTTTCGGATTGCTTGTTGCAGAACGTTAACACGAATTTGACCATGGCGAGCCGGTGATGGTCGCGACGGTGCAAACGGTGGCCTATTTGGGGCTCGAAGCGCGTGGGGTAGAAGTGCAGTGCCAGGTCGCGCCCGGCAATCCCAAGTTCGCGATCGTTGGCCTGCCCGACAAGGCAGTCGCGGAAAGCCGCGAGCGCGTTCACGCGGCGATTTCCGCCATGGGGCTTTCGCTTCCACCGAAGCGGATCACGGTCAACCTCTCTCCCGCTGACCTGCCCAAGGAAGGGTCACACTATGACTTGCCAATCGCGCTCGCGCTCCTCGGGGCGATGGGCGTGGTCGATGACGAGACGCTGGCCAGCTATGTCGTCGTGGGGGAACTTGGGCTCGATGCGCGCGTCGCCGCTTCGCCTGGCGTTTTGCTTGCCGCGCTCTATGCAGCCGAGCATGAGTTGGGGCTGGTTTGCCCCGCATCGCAGGGGCCGGAAGCAGCCTGGGCGGGGCAGGTCGAAGTGATCGCAACGCCCGATGTCCTGTCTCTGCTCAATCATTTCAAGGGCAGCATGTTGCTGCGCCCACCCGAACCCGGTGAAGCCGAAGCGCGCGCTGCCGGCCCAGACATGAAGCAGGTCAAGGGGCAGGAAACCGCCAAGCGCGCGATCGAGATTGCGGCGGCTGGAGGCCATAATCTGGTGATGGTCGGCCCGCCGGGAGCCGGCAAATCCCTGCTTGCGGCCTGCCTGCCGGGCATTTTGCCTGACCTGACTGCGGCCGAAGCGCTTGAAGTATCGATGGTGGCGAGCGTCGCGGGGGAACTTCCGGGCGGGCGGATGATCCGCACCCGGCCATTTCGCAGTCCGCATCATTCGGCCTCGATGGCGGCGCTTGTCGGTGGCGGGTTGAAGGTGCGCCCTGGGGAAGTAAGCCTTGCGCACCTCGGCGTGCTGTTCCTCGACGAACTACCCGAATTCCAGCGCGTCGTGCTCGATTCGCTGCGCCAGCCGCTTGAGACGGGTCAGGTCAGCGTGGCCCGCGCCAACGCTCATGTCACCTTCCCGGCCCGTGTCCAGCTGATCGCGGCAATGAATCCGTGTCGTTGTGGCCATCTGGGGGACGCGGCGCTGGCCTGCGCCCGCGCGCCACGCTGTGCCGCCGACTATCAGGCCAAGGTTTCGGGGCCCTTGCTTGACCGGATCGACCTCCACGTCGAAGTGCAGGCGGTGAGTGCGGCCGATCTTGTGTTGCCGCCGCCTGCGGAGGGTTCGGACGAAGTAGCCGCGCGCGTCAGATCCGCCCGGGAGATCCAGACCGACCGCTATCGAGGCATTGCGGCGCGCACCAATTGCGAGGCGGACGGCGAGATTCTCGAACGCTTTGCAACGCCGGACGAACCTGGGCGCAAGCTCCTCGCCCAAGCCGCTGAAGCGATGCGGTTGACCGCGCGGGGCTACACTCGCGTGCTGCGCGTCGCCCGCACGATCGCAGATCTATCGCAAACAGAAGAGGTTGGCAGAATTCATGTTGCAGAAGCACTGAGTTATCGGCGACAAGCGCCCCGTAACTGAACGCCAAGGGGAGCGCGGGTATGCAGTGGATCATCGGGCCGTTGAAGAAATATGCCGATTTCGGCGGACGGGCGTCGCGGATGGAGTTCTGGGTTTTCCTGCTCTTCGTCACTGCCATCACCGTCGCGGCGCACTATGTGGACGGTATAAAGGGCCGCGATGTGACCATGGCGATGAACATGGGCATTGTCGAATTGTCGATAACCTTGCTCTTTCTCTTGCCGACAATTTCGGCGGGCGTACGGCGATTGCATGATACGGGGCGCAGCGGCTGGTGGACGATGCTGATCTATTTGCCCTGGCTCGCGACCCTTGCCTCGCAGTCCGATCCGGCGCTGACCCTTGCTGCGGCCGGCGCGCTGTTCGTGGGCGGGATTGCCTGGGTCATCCTGCTGCTCATGCCCGGTCAAGCAGGCGAAAATGCGTTCGGATCGGCCCCGTCATAAGGCCTTGCACCACCGTCAACCCGGCCTAAGATGAATGTCCTTCTCAACAGGATGGGGGAATGCAGATGGACTGGATGTTGATGCCATTGCGGCGCTATGCTGACTTTTCGGGGCGCTCGCGACGCAAGGAATACTGGTTCTATATCCTTGGCCTGGTGATCGTTGCCATAGCTTGCACGCTCGCAGAAAGAATGCTGAGTCTCCCCAAGATAGTGTTTGGCGTCTATGGACCGCTGGTCGCCCTATTTTTCCTGGCGACCTTTGTTCCGACTCTCGCGGTCGCGATACGGCGATTTCATGATCAAAATAGAGATGGTTGGTGGGTGCTGCTGGGTTACGGCCCACAGTTACTGTCGTGGATTGCAATGGCAACGGGTAGCATTGGACTTATCGGTATTGCAGGAATCGTGGGTTTGATCGGCGGCGTTATTATGCTGGTCTTCATGTTCCTTGAAGGCACGCGCGGACCGAACCGTTTCGGACCCGATCCCAAGGGTGCAGAAGGCGGTATGACCGTATAGCGCATTGACGGTTGCGGGCGCGGCGTTGCTTGTCTAGAGGCTGCGCCCCTGACCCCGTTCTGGGCCCCTGTGGTGAAATTGGTAGACGCGCTCGACTCAAAATCGAGTTCCGAAAGGAGTGCTGGTTCGATTCCGGCCAGGGGCACCAACGGCTGTTTTTTCAAACCCTTTCAATGATGATTGCAGGGGCCATGCCGCCGGCTGCGCACATGGTGACGAGGCCGCGTTTGAGGCCCTGACGTTCGAGTTCGTCGAGCAGCGTGCCGATCAGGATCGATCCGGTGGCCCCGATGGGGTGGCCGAGCGCACAGGCGCCGCCATTGACGTTGACCTTGCTGCGGTCGAGCTTGAGGTCGCGAATGAACTTCTCGGCGACGACCGCGAAGGCCTCGTTGATTTCCCACAGGTCGATATCGTCAGGCGTCAGGCCCGCCTTGGCCAGCACCTTCCTCGCAGCGGGAACCGGCGCGTTGAGCATCAAGGTCGGGCAATCGCCGATATTGGCCGTGGCCACGATCCGCGCGCGGGGCTTCAGGCCGTGCTTTTCGGCATAGTCTTTCGATGCGATCAGGATCGCGGCAGCGCCATCGACCACGCCCGACGAATTGCCCGCATGATGGACGCCCGTCCATTCGAGCTGGGGATAGACCTTGGTAATCGACTGGCGGAAGGTCTGCCCGTCGGGCTGGATCGACATATCGGCAATGCCGTCGAACGAGGCCTTGAGCGCGGCGAGGCCTTCGGCCGTCGTCTGCGGTCGGGGAAACTCCTCATGGTCAAGCGCGACCGAGCCATCCTCATTGTAAACCGTCACAAGGCTCTTGGCGAAACGGCCTTCGCGGATCGCGATCTCCGCTCGGCGCTGGCTTTCAAGGCCCAGCGCATCGACCGCCTCGCGGCTGATCCCTTCCATCGCGGCAATCGCGTCGCCGCACACGCCTTGATGCGATTGCGGGTGAATGTCCTGCAAATGCCGGTTGCCCGAACCCATGCCCATCGGGCGGACGCCGGCGGCCATTTCCTGCGCGGCCATGGCGCTGGTGTAGGACATCATCTCTGTCCCGCCCGCGATCACCAGATCCTCCATGCCCGACATGACCTGCGCCGCCGCAAGGTTCACAGAAGTGATCCCCCCGCCGCAGAAACGGTCGAGCGTCATTCCCGAAGCCTTGATGTCGTAACCTGCATCGAGCGCTGCCATCCGCCCAAGGTCTCCACCCTGCTTTCCTCTTTGCGTGCTGGTGGACCAGATGATGTCATCGACTTCGGCGGTGTTGAGATTGTTTCGCTCCTTCAGCGCCTTGAGCACAGTTGCCGCCAGATGCTGCGGATGCAGGTGCGACAGCGCCCCCTTTTCCGGCTTCCCGATCCCGCGCGGCGTGCGAACAGCGTCGATGATATAGGCTTCGGTCATTTCGGGGCTTCCTCTCAAATTTCTCGGAGCTCGGTTTCGATTTGCCACTCTTGCCCAAGCGGCAGGGGCATCGCAAGCGCGGAATGGGGTTCGAGCGGACGGACACGGCGCCACGCCAGCTTGACAAAGTTGAGGGTTGAAACGGGGGGTTTTGACGGCAAGGCGTTGTCGAACTGCGGCAGGCCGTGAGCCCGAAAGGGCTTAAGTTGAGGGTATCCATCGGGTGCCGGACACCCCCCGGGAAAGCGCTCTTTCTTCTTCCAACGCGCCATTCGTCCCGCCTTTCACCTATCGACTCGCAAGGCAAACATGTGGGGAACATATCGAATAGGACAGCGAAATCTCTTCGGGCGTTTGCTGACTTGCAAATCCGCCAATGCATTTGAACGACTCGCGCGCCGAGTATATGCCGGGAACGCCGCTTTCGTCAGTTGCGTGAATCCGGATGGGGAACCCTTATGTACGCGCTACATCTGACAGAATCCTGTTGCCCCGCCCAAACCGATGAGCCTTTGCACGACACGACGGTTGGCGATGTCCTTCGTGCGGCGGCGGTGAAATGGCCCGACGCACCTGCTTTGCACGAAGCGGACGGAGACGGATTGCTCCAGCGCAAATGGACCTATGCCCAACTTCTCGCCGATTCCGAGCGCCTCGCTCATGCACTGCTCACACGATACCGGCCGGGCGAGCGCCTCGCAGTATGGGCACCCAATATTCCCGAATGGGTGATGATGGAATTTGCGCTGGCGATGGCTGGATTGACGCTCGTCACGGTCAACCCTGGATACCAGCCGCGCGAGCTTAGATATGTGCTCGAGCAATCGGGGGCGGCGGGGCTGTTCATCGTCCCCGAGCATCGCGGCAATCCGATGGCCAAGATCGCCGCCGAAGTTGCTGCCGGAATTCCGGCCGTGCGTGAGGTGATCGACATGACCGACGCGGTGGCGTTTCTTGCCGAGGCCGGCCCGCTTACGCCGCTGCCCGACGTGCACCCGCGCGATCCGGTGCAGATACAATATACTTCGGGTACGACGGGATTCCCGAAGGGCGTCGTGCTTCACCACTTGGGCGTGACCAACAATGCTCGCCACGGCAACGCCCGGGCCGGGCTCAGGCAGGGCGCGACTGTGCTGGTGTTCATGCCCCTGTTTCACACGGCAGGTTGCGGGATGGCAGTTCTCGGCTCGGCACAGTTCGGTTGCCGGATGATCCTCGCGAAGCAGTTTGACGCTGACAAGATGAATGCCATCATTGAAACGGAGCGCGTTGAGGCGATGCTCGGTGTGCCTACAATGCTTGTTGGCATGCTCGAGGCGGACGCGGCCTTTCCGCGGGATTTCACGCATGTCAGCGTTGCAGGATCGGGCGGATCGATGGTGCCGCCCGAACTCGTGCGGCGGATAAGCGACCGGCTGGGATGCGGATTCTACACTGTCTATGGCCAGACCGAGTCTTCGCCGCTGCTTACCCAGACACGTCCAAGCGATGCCTTTGAAGACCTCTGCGGAACGGTGGGCCAGCCTATGCCGCACACCGAGATTGCGATCCGTGACACGCATTCGAACCGTGTTGTTCCAACCGGCGCGGTCGGAGAGATTTGCGCGCGCGCATACAGCCTGATGCTCGGCTATAATGACGATCCCGAAGCGACTGCGAAGGCCATCGATGCCGAAGGCTGGCTCCATACAGGCGATCTCGGCACGATGGACGCACGCGGCTATGTCCGCATCACGGGCCGCGTGAAGGAGATGATCATCCGCGGCGGTGAAAATCTGTTCCCGGCGGAAATAGAGAATATCCTGCTCGAACATGACGACGTTGCCGAAGTGGCGGTCGTAGGCGTTCCCGATGCGCGGATGGGCGAAGCCGCCGCGGCGTTCGTTCGCCTCGCACCGGGTGCCAAATTCGATCCGGCGGCCCTGATTGCCCATTGCCGTGCCAACATTGCGGCACAGAAAACGCCGAGTCACTGGATCGAGGTTACCGAATGGCCGCTTACCGGCTCCGGCAAGATCCAGAAGTTCGTGTTGCGAGACCAGTTTGTGGCGAAGGCGGGCTGACCGGAAGGCCGGGATACTGTCCGGGATTGTTGCCACGCGGCGATTTCGATAACGCCACTCGCCTCAACACCGTTTCGTGAAGGAAATCCGCTTGGCCAAAACTGTGCTCGTAACTGGTGCTACCGCCGGATTTGGTGCAGCTGCCGCGCGGCTGTTCGTGAAGAACGGCTGGAAGGCCGTGGTCGCCGGCCGGCGGGCGGAGCGGATCGATGCGCTGGCCGCGGAACTGGGGCGCGACAATGCGCATGGTGTGGTGTTCGACATTCGGGACACGGCGGCGATGGGCGCGGCACTCGATGCGTTGCCGTCCGCGTTTGGCGACATCGACCTGCTTATCAACAATGCTGGCCTCGCACTGGGCACTGCACCTGCGCAAAAGGCCGATCTCGATCAGTGGCGGCAGATGGTCGATACCAATATCACCGGGCTGATGGCGATCACGCACAGGATGCTGCCCTCCCTGATCGAGAGGCGTGGCGCGATCATCAACATCAGCTCGGTCGCCGCCAGCTATCCCTATGCAGGCGGCAATGTTTACGGCGGCACCAAGGCATTCGTGCGGCAATTCTCGCTGGGGCTGAGATCCGACCTGCACGGAACGGGTGTGCGCGTAACGTCAATCGAGCCGGGCATGGCGGAAACCGAATTCACCCTGATCCGCACGAGCGGCAACCAGGAAGCGTCGGATACGCTCTACAGGGGTGCCAATCCGATGACGGCGGAGGATATTGCGGAAACGCTGTTCTGGATCGCGACGCTACCGCCGCATATCAACATCAATGCGCTCGAACTGATGCCGGTCAGCCAGTCCTGGGCGGGCTTCCAGATTGCCCGTGAACAGCCCTAGCTCCCCCCGTTTGCCTTGATCCACGCTATCACATCGGCGCGTTTCTGCGGGTCGCTATAGCCCGCAAAGCTCATCTTGGTGCCGGGAACGACGGCCTGCGGCTTTTCAAGATAGGTAAAGATCTTGTCCTCGGTCCAGGTGATGCCCGAAGACTTCATGGCGGGGGAGTAGGCGTAACCTGCAATCGATCCCGCCGTTCGGCCAATGGTTTTGTGGAGCGATGGCCCAATCCCTGTTTTGCCTTCCTCCATTGCGTGGCAGACCTTGCACTGGGCAAAGGCCATGGCGCCCGCCGCTACATCACCCTTGAGGTCGTCATAGTCCGCAGGCTCGTCTGCTTCGGCGGGTTCGGCGGATTCGGTCTCGGGCGATGCCGACTCCTCCGCCTTGTCGGTCTCAGGCTGGGGCTTTGAACAGGCGCCAAGCGCCAGGAAGGCAATGGTGCAGGCAATGGCCGGGCCGAAACGCTTCATCTTCTCTCCCCTCGCTCAGGATCGCATGGCGCCGGACTAGCCAGCCGGGGCACGGCGCGCAACACGTTTGCATCGTCCGGCTTTCGGCCGCTAAGCGGATTCGATGAACGCGAACCTCTACGCCCGCTTCCATGCCAGCTTTGCGGCCCACCCCGATGCGCCTGCCCTTGTCGATGCCGATGGCATTGGCCTGACCTTCGGCCAGTTGGACACCCTCTCCGCCCGCTTCGCGGCCGTGCTGCGCCAGCGGGGTGTGATGCCGGGCGATCGGGTTGTCGTGCAGGTCGAAAAGACGGTGGGCGCGGTCGCACTCTATCTTGCCTGCCTGCGTATCGGCGCGATATTCGTGCCCCTCAATACGGCCTATACGGCGATCGAAGTCGACTATTTCATCGAAGACGCAGAGCCGCGCCTGTTCGTTGGACCGAGCGACATGCTGGATAAGGCCTCTCCGCTCTGGGCGGCGGCGCTGGTCTGCGAGCCGAATTCGGGGATTGTGGAGCGCGCGCCGGACGATATTGCCGTCATAGTCTATACATCGGGCACAACCGGGCGATCCAAGGGCGCGATGCTGAGCCACGGCAACCTGGTGTCGAATGCGGAGACGCTGCGCGAAATATGGGGATTCCGGCCCGACGATGTGCTGATCCACGCCTTGCCGATCTTTCATGTCCACGGACTGTTCGTCGCGCTCCACACGATGTTCCTCAATGGCTCGAAGACGTTCTTCTTGCCTAAATTCGACGCGGCGCAGGTGATCGCCCTGATGCCCCAGGCCACGATGCTGATGGGGGTGCCGACCTTCTACACAAGGTTGCTCGCCGAAGCGTCATTCGGCAGGGAGGCGGTACGCGCGATGCGGCTGTTCATTTCAGGGTCGGCGCCGCTCCTTGCCGAAACGCACAAGGCCTTCGAGGCCCGAACCGGCATGCGCATCCTTGAACGCTATGGCATGAGCGAAGCCGGCATGATCACCTCCAACCCGCTCGATGGAAACCGGATAGCCGGAACCGTGGGCATGCCCTTGCCGGGCGTCGAATTGCGGATTGCGGATATGGAGGGCAGGGCTTTGCCCACGGGCGAGCCGGGCGTGATCGAAATCCGTGGCCCCAACGTCTTCAAGGGCTATTGGCGCAACCCCGAAAAAACCGCCGAAGATGTGCGTGCCGACGGATGGTTCATTACCGGCGATGTTGCGACGCAGGGTGCCGAGGGCCGCGTTACGATTGTCGGCCGCGCGAAGGACCTGATCATCTCTGGCGGCTACAACATCTACCCCAAGGAAATAGAGGAAGTGATCGATGCGGTGCCGGGCGTGGTCGAAAGCGCTGTGATCGGCGTCCCGCATCCTGATTTCGGCGAGGGCGTGGTGGCGGTGATTGTCGGGGATAGTGCGCTCGAAGGGGCGGTGAAGGCGGCCATCGATTCCAGCCTGGCCCGGTTCAAGCACCCGAGACGACTGGTATTCGTGGAAGACCTTCCCCGCAATGCGATGGGAAAAGTCCAGAAAGCGGCCTTGCGACAGACCTATTCGGGTGGCTGAACGCGAAGCCCTTCTTGCCCTGGTCGATCCGCAGGGGCGATTGTCTGTCCGCGTGACGCCGAATGCGCGTTCGGCGCGAATTGCCATCGAACCTGAAGCGACGGACGGCCCCCGGATCAAGGTCTGGGTCACGGTCCCGCCGGAGGATGGCAAGGCCAACAGGGCGGTCATTATGATCCTTGCCAAGGCGCTGGGCCTGCCCAAATCCGCTCTCACACTCGAACGCGGCGATACCTCCCGGATCAAGGTGATCCGCGTTGCGCGCTAGCCATGCGCCCCGAAATGGTTGGCAATGGCGGTACTGATCCTGAGGCAGAGCGCATAGGCGTCGGCGATCGGATCGATATAGGCGCGCTGTATCCCCGAATAGGCCTGATCGTCGCCGTCGGGATAATCGCTCGGCTCGTTCACCGTGAAGTCGGCAAGGGCTGGCGCTTCGACCGGGAAAGCGTCACGCAACAATCTGACCGCATCATCGATCCGCAGCGTGAAGACCATTTCGAGTATGTCATCGCGGCTGATGTCGTTGCTGCGCGAAAAGGCCGGGATCTGCACCGCGCGCAGGAACATGTGCTGCATCAGCGCCAGCCTGAGCGCCTGGAGGATGCCCAGCGTCCGTCGTGTCTCCTGCATGTCATCGTCTTGACCGGTCTCCGGGATGCGGGCGAGGAGGCGATGGAACTTGAGGCCATCGACCCTGAGGCGCGAGGCAAGGCGTCGGAATACCCCCGTCCGGTCATCGGTGGTCAGTCTTTCCGCGAGCGCGGTGCAAGCGGCTTCAAGGTGCGGTTCGCTGCCGCGATAGGTGCGGCTCGCCCAATAGGCACTGTTGAACAGTTCGCCATAGGCCGCAACCGACTTGATGCTCGCGAGCCGGTTGGCAGCGCGGAGCAGGCGGAAAAGCTGACGGCCGCGCGGCGACGCAGCGATGAGCTCGCCAATCGCTTCCAGATCATCGGCCGCCGCAGTCCCGGCGCCCGAGATGACATTCACCGGGTAGCCGAGCTGCTGGAGGATGGCATTGTGCGGGATCGCGCGGATTTGCCGCAGGCTCATCTCGCGATCCGCCGACAGGTCCGACTGGCGGCGCGACTTGCGCGATCCGGTTTCGTTGAGCAGGCCCAGGCCGAAGGCTGTGATTGCGCGGGCATAGGTACGCGAGGCAAGGTGATCGCGCTGGACGCGCCTGATGCCGCGATAGAAATCGAGGCTCAGATCGGTGCGGGTGTAGAAAGGATCGGTATCGGCGGGAGGCTCGCCAAGCTCCGCCTCGGCGATGCGGGTGAGCGTCGCCAGCGCCAGTTGCGGTGTGCGGAAAAGCAGGAACCCGTCCCCGCCCTGAAAGCTCGCCTCAAGCTCGGTGCGGATGCCTTGCGTGGCAAACTGCGCCCGGGCCCAGTCGCTCATCGGGTGACGGAGCCGGTCATGGATGCTCGCCGGATGCGCGCCCCGACCCATTGATTCGCCATGCGTGTTGAAGATCAGTGCGGCGACGTCGGTCAGGCCATGCTTTGCCATGATCCGCGCCATCCGGCCCTGAAGCCGCTCAATGGCAAGGGCTGCCGGCAATTGCCCGATAAAGCGTCCGGCGTCCGAAAAGCCCGTCTGGATCGATACCCGGCCGCGCAGCCGCGCATAGTCCTGATAGGCGGGTTCGCCCAATAACGCCTCGAGGAAGCGCGCGCCATGTTCCATCGCGCTTTCAGTTTCGAACAGCGGGGAAACATCGACCTTGTCGGCAATGCCGAACAGGCGAGCGAAATAGAGCGCGGCCAGCACCGACTGTGGCTCCTCGCACTCCGCGATCAGCATCCGGATCGGCGCGTCGCTATCCACATGATGCAAGATCTGCGTCATGGCGAGGAACTGGCGCAGCGCAGTCGTATTCTCGATGGCGAGCGCGGCGAAGTTGGAGCGTAGCGGTTTGACCTTGGCGAGGAGGCCGCGCATCCGTTTGAGCGCGGTTCCACTGGCAAGATCGAGCGTATTGTCGGGATCGATCCGCCGCCGGATCGCATTGTCGAGCTGGGCGCTGTTCACGCGGAAATGGATGCCACCCATCCCGAGGCCGTCGGCGCGCATCGCTGCGGCGAGCGTGAGCAGGGCCTTTGCGGTTTCGGCATCGCTGGCGGAGGCCAGTGCTTCGAGTTCGGCAATGATCGGGGTCAGTGACAGCAGCTTGCCCGGTGCATCGGCCGTCAGCCGATTGGCCGCTGCGGAAAGCGCTTCGGGGTCAGAAAGATCGGTTACAAAGAGCGCCGCCATTTCCCGGCTATGGGCCTCGGCGGCAGCGAGCTTGGCCGCACTTTCCATATCGAGGCTCCCGAGGGCCCCCACATATCCCGCCAGTCGCTCCGCCTTTTCCTGCAAGCGGAAACCGATGCTCGTTGCCCAACCAATGTCTGTGCGGCCGTCCATGTCGTAACCGACCCACGTCGCAAGCCGCCAGGGCAGAGGCTTGAGCGCCTGCCAGCGGTCGGGCCAGTGCTTGGCCGCGACGTCGAACAACACGCCAACCAT
>CXWL01012802.1_pt1 | contig 35370 bp, 25 predicted proteins | sample 590931 | NCBI WGS metagenome assembly CXWL01 (sample SAMEA3498368, study PRJEB10139) | groundwater metagenome | biome: water well; material: biofilm material | place: Germany | collected 2015-04-27
ACGAAAAGTCCTGGCTGAACGTCGTGCCAGTGGGCGGCGGCGAGTGCACGGTCGCGGTCGCGAGGCGATTCGCCCAGTCGTAGCTGAACAAGTTCCCGCCCATCGCCGCCACGTTGCCGGCACCGTCGTAAGCGTACGTACCGGTATCGAAGACGACGGTCGCAGCCAATTCCGCTACCGAGTGGATGCGAGCCGGCCTGCCTCGTGGGTGCTCGGCATCCAGGCCGACATGGTCCGTCACGCCATTGCTGTGGGCGAGACTCGCCAGCAGACCATTGGGATGGTAGCCAAGCGTGACTCCCAGCTGCTGCGGCTCAGGAGCACCGTTCGACGTCGACACCTGGCTGAGGAAGCCGTGATCGTGCTCGAGCGTTACCCCCAACTGAACTGTAACCTTCCGACAGCGGCCGCTGGTGCATCGTGGGTACCCGAGCTGGCTCGTCGCGCCAAGCCCGTCGTACTCGAAGGTCTGTTCGAAGGTCGCCGCCTTCTCGCCGGTCACCTCGGTCTTTCGCTCCGAGGGTCGACCCTCGCGGCCTGCGTACGTGTATTGCTCGCCGACCACGACTTCACCGCCGACGCCTGGCGTCGGATTGTGTCGCTGCGTGCCCTCGAGCTCTCCCGTCGCGGAGTAGCTGAAGTGAGTGAGAGGAACGAGGATCTCGTCCTGCCCGCTGGTCTCGACGCGCCGAACGTCGGTCAGGCGGCCGGCGAAGTCGTAGACCAGGTCCAGGGTGCGCTCGCCATCCTCCTGGCGACGCGGGTTGCCAAGCGGGTCGAAGCGACTGTAGTCGACGCCACGCTCCGGGTGAATCTCGTAGGCTAGGAAGCCGCGTCCGTCGTAGGAGAAGGTGCGGCGCTGCTTCTCCATGTCGACGGAGATCAGCCGGTCTCGGAGGTCGTAGACGTAGAGGGTATGTGCAAACGTCGGGTTGTCGGGGTCGTCGCCCGGCAATCGCTCACGCACGCCGATCAGCCGCCCCAGGGCGTCGTAATCCTCGCGGGTCTCGATCGTCGCCTCTTGCCGCCCACCGCCAGGGGACTCCTGCATCACCTGCTGCCGGCGGATCACCTGGTCCTGCCCCGTGTAGGAGAGCGTGACCGAGTGCTCGGCTCCTTCCGGCGGGCGAATCTCGCGTGGCCGCCCGTAGGTATCGTAATCGCGGAACTTTGTAGTCTCTCCAAGCGCACCTAGTTCGGATACCGTGCTTGGCTCGCCCGACGCGAAGTAGGTACGGCGGCGCTCACTCCAGCCCAGACTTCCCGGCATGCGAACCCGTTCGAGCGTGGGCCTGCCGAGGCCGTCGACGCGGGTCTCCTGGGCCGTCAGGACGGTCGCACCCTCGACGCGCTCCGTCAGCACGGAGGCAGGGGTCGAGCCCTCGGCCGGTGTGTAGGTGATCCGACTCGCCGCATCCCGCGGCAAGCCGGAGCTCCCGGTCGGCTCGGCCCGTACCAGGCGCCCCATGGCATCCCACTCGAGCGCGGTTGCAAGCCCGCGGGTGTCCCGGCTCTCGCTGGGAAGACCACTCGCCGCGTCGATGTCGACGTCGAGCGTCGTCAGGCGTTGGTTGCTGTCAGCGGGCGACACCCAGGCGCTGGTCGCGGACGCGCCAGTAGAATGGGTGTGCTCGCGCACGTAGACCGGGGTGCCCGGGTCCAACGTACAGAGCTCAGAGTCAGCCGGCAGATCACCCGTGTCGGCGCCTGTCGCGGGGTCTCCGCCGTACAGTGCCTCGCGGGCGACATTTCCAGCGTCATCTGGCGTGTAGACGGTCAGTACGTCGCGGGTGGTTTCCGGCACCTCCGACGTGCCAAGGGTAACCCGCCGCCGGTTCAGGAAGCCCGTCGCCCGGTCGAAGCAACTGGTCACGACTTCGGACCCATCAATCTCCTGGCGGTCGAAGGTACCCAGAACCCAAGGTGCATCCGGACTATTGGGATCACTCGGGTCAGCAACCGCGAAGGGCGTGTATCCCGGCACAAGCTTGTTGTCGTAATCGTCCGTGAGCTGGTAGCCCCGCGTTCGCGGTTGTATCGAGTCGTCGTCGCCCGGTGGATGACCGTGCCGTCCGGGCTACGTTCGGTCCGTTGACCACCACCATGCTGAAAGTCGACTGTTCGGAAGTGGCCCAAACCGTCGAAGTCGACAAACTGGTAGATGCCGGTGTCGCTGACCTCCATCCAGTCGACGCGTCGGTTGGTGTTGTACCAACGGTCGGCTGGGCCGGTCGGGCTGTTCGCGGGCGGCTCCGGAATGACGTCGTGCGTGTACCCGTAGTTGACGGTACGCACCGCCCCGTCTGGCGGGGCCGATCCCTCGTAGATGCGCTCGCGCAATAGCAGCCCGTACTCCCAGCCGTACCAACTCACGTTGGTGTTGTTTGGGTCGTTTGGGTCGACGGTGGTGCGTTTTTCGATCCAGGGACCTTGGGAGAAGACGTAATCGTGATCATGGCCAAGTGGCGAGGTAACCCTGGTTTTCTTGTAGGAGGCAAGCTCACCGGGGAGAAAGACGTCCTCGTCGAACGAGGGCGAGATCGACTCGTAGACCCACGCACATGTGTCGTCGGCACACGGGTCATCGGGACCCTCGAGGTGGATCCGTCGCACCACGCCAGCGCTCGTGTCGAAGTCCGCGGCCGGCGGCGGCCCATCGAGATGACGAAAGGTCAGCCACTCCCCATACTCGTAACGGTAGATGCCTCCCGTCGGCAGCGTCAGCTCCCGAAGCGTGCCCGGACGGTCAGCCACGACCTGCCCCGGTGTGGGGTCGGCGCAGTCTTCCGTCTCGTTGTAGCTCATCCCCCAGTGGGACCCGTCGGGTAGCTCGACCCGCGCAAGGAGCGGAACCGCCACCGTCGTCGCCGGAGAGACGTCGTGCTTGCATGACCGACGAACTGTCGAACCGCTCGCGCCCGGCTCACCCTGGTACACGAAGTCGTAGGTGGCGGTCTGCGCCGTCGGTGTCGAGAAGGCGGTCAGGACGACCTTGTCGACCACATGCTCTCCGGCAATGTCGGTGAAGAAGACCGTCTGTACCCGTCCATGCGGATCTGTGAAGGTCACCGTTGGCGAGCTCGCAAACTCGTACCCGGTCACCGTGACGCTTTCGCCGAACGTGCTCGTCATCGCCACCAGTGCCGTCGGACAAGCTTGCGCCGGCGGCTCGGGCGTGCAGGTAGTGTCGATGAAGTGCTGCTTCGAGCCGTCCGGAAACTCGACGTCGTAGCCACCGTCCGGACGGTCCGTGTGTAGGCGCAGGTAGCTGCCGTCGCGTGTGTAGTGGACGGACTGAACGGCCGTCTCGTCGGCGTGCAGGCGGTCGTAGAAGAGGTGGGCCCCGGCGTCCTGGCCGACGTAGAGATACTGCGTCGACGAGCGATTTCCTGCTCCGGTGGGCCGGATCAGTGAGCCCATGCTGAGGCGCCAGCCGAGCCCGGTGTTCGAGGAGGAGGCGGGCTTGGCTTCGACGTGCGGCCAGACCACGACTTCTCCCGGTGGTGGTGTCTCCCCAGGGCTCTCGATGAGGTCCCAGACGTTCGAGTTGTAGACCAGTGTGAAGCCGTACCCGAAGCCGCCATTGACCGGGTAAGGCGACCCGACTGGCAGGGTCAGGACCAGATTGCCGCTAAACAGGTTCACGTTCTCGATCCCACTGGCCGCGAAAGCTTGGTCGCCGACCAGGCCCTGCCGCTGGAACTCGAGGCGTTGGTTGGTTTCGAACGCGGTCGCGGGCGAGGCGGAGGCGACGGCGAGAAGAAGGGCAGTGGCTCGGGCACGCATCATGGTTCTGGGTTCCAAGACGTCAGAGCCTGGAGGACCCGGCGTCGAAATGAGGTAGTGAATCCGTGACGCAAGCGTATCGCATATGCGTCATTCACCGAGCTACGCGACCCGGTGACCGTCGGTCCGGCCACGGCGCTCGACCGCCACAGCCCCAATCGTCGACAATCCCCGCATGACCGACCTCCTGTTCGACGGCCCGTCCTCTGCCCCACTGACGATTGCCCTCGCCCATGGCGCCGGGGCGCCCATGGACTCGCCGTTCATGGCGGCGGTTGCCGGCGGCCTCGGCGAGCGGGGTTGGCGTGTCGCGCGGTTCGAGTTTCCGTACATGGCCGGCCGCCGGACGGGTCGCCGGCGGCCGCCGGATCGCGAGCCCGTGCTGCGGACGACCTGGCACGAGGTGGTCGCCGCCCTCGGAGGACCGGAGCGCCTGGTGATCGGCGGCAAGTCGATGGGCGGTCGCGTCGCCAGTCTGGTGGCCGACGAGGCCAAGGTCCGCGGGCTGGTCTGCCTGGGCTACCCCTTTCACCCGCCCGGCCGGCCGAACCAGCTACGCACGGCGCACCTCGCCGGCCTGGCGACGCCGGCGCTGATCGTCCAGGGGGAACGCGATCCCTTCGGCGGGCGCGACGACGTCGCGGGGTATGCCCTGTCGTCGACGACGCAGGTGGTCTGGATCCCCGACGGCGACCATTCACTGGTGCCGAGGAAGAGCAGCGGGCATAGCGAGACCACCAACCTGACGGCGGCGATCGAGGCCGTGGCAGCCTTCCTCGGCGGCCTTGGCGGCAGCGGCTGAGGTCGCGGCGGCCTGGCTAGTGCCCGCGGACCCCGGGCAGGGGCCGCGGCGGGGCGCTCGGAGCGACCGAGTCGCGTCGCGCGCTGGCGGCCGGGGGCGGCGGAGTCGGCCGCGGAGTCGGCGGCGGCGGCGTGACCACCGGGCGCGGCGGCGCGGGGGTCCAACCGCTCACCCAGGGCGCAACGACCACCGGGTACCAGACCTGCTCGACGGGTCGCGCCGCGCTGGCCGCCGCGCTCACGGCCACCTCGTCGCGCGCCAGCACTGCCGCGCGCAACTCGCGCTCGGCGGCGGCATCGAGGGCGGCGGCACGCAGCGCCGCCGCGGCCTGCCGGGCGGCGAGCTCGTCGCGGCTCAGCCATTCGCCAGCGACTTGGACGTAGCCCTGCCGACGCAGCTGCTCCTCACGATCGAGCCAGCGGTTGGCTGTGACATCGAACTGGAATCCGCGCGGCACCAGGATGCCGTCGAGGCCGGGCAGGCGCGGATCGAGGGCGGCAGCGTGGAGCGCGGCGGCGACGGCGCTCTGGGTCAGGCCGTTGCTCAGGGCGTAACGCGCGAGCTCGAGCCAGGCGCCGGGGGTCGCGTCGGGGTCGCGCTCGAGGACGGCGAGGCGCTCGCGGACCGTCGTCAAGGCGGACTCGCCAGCCACCACGGCGACCACCTGCTCCCCCGGCAGGGTGATCGAGCCGCCCTCGACCTCGATCTTCACCCGCCCGTCAGCGGTGGACGTGGCGACCACACCGTCGAGGTGCTTGCCGCTGCGCAGCGTGACGTCGTCGGCCACGGCCGGGGCCGTCGCCGCGAGCAGCGTCAGGAGCACGAGTCGCCTGGACATCGCCCACCGTCCTTTCATCGTCGCCGACGACAGTACGCTCTTTCCGAGCTCAGGGCACGAACCGGTAGCCTGCGCCGCGCACGCTCTGGATGTGGCGGGGGCGCCAGGCGTTCTCCTCGAAGGCCTTGCGCAGGGCGACGATGACGTTGTCGACGACGCGGGTGTTCGGGTGATGCGGCAGCTCCCAGACCTCGGCCAGCAGCTCGCGGCGGGTGATCACCTGGAGCGGCCGGGCGGCAAACATGCGCATCACCGCCACCTCCTTCTGCGACAGCTCGACGACCCCCTGCCGGGTGAGCGCCTGCCAGGTGGCGAAGTCGACCCAGAAGTCGCCGAACGTCAGGCGCGGCATCGCCGTCGGCACGCCGCTCGGGCGCTCGTCAGCCTCGTCACCGCCGGCGCCACTGTTGCCGTTGCCGGCTGCCGCGCGCGACCAGGCATGGCGACGCAGCAGCCCTTCGACGCGGGCCAGAAGCTCGGCCAGGTCGAACGGCTTGGTGACGTAGTCGTCGGCGCCGAGCTTCAGTCCATAGACCACGTCGTCGGGCTGGCTGCGGGCGGTGAGCATCAGGATCGGCGTGAAGTCGCCCTCCTGGCGCAGCCGCTGGCAGACCTCGAAGCCGTCGAGCACCGGCATGCGGACATCCAACAGAACGAGGTCGAAGCCGTGGCTGCCGACGCCGGCGTCCTGCCGCGCCGCGCGGACGGCGGCGAGCGCCGCCCCGCCGTCGGCGACGACGGTGACCTCGTAGCCCTTGCGGCGCAGGTTGAGGGCGAGCCCCGAGGAGATCGCCTCCTCGTCGTCGGCGACCAGGAGTCGGCGCGGCGCCTCGTCGTGCTCGCTCACGCCGCCACCTCGGCGCCGGTGACCCGCGGCAGCTCGACGACGAAACGCGTCCCCGAGCGCCCCTCGTGCGAATAGGCCCGTACCTTGCCGCGCATTTCACGCACCAGGCCCGAGACGATGTACAGGCCGAGGCCGCTGCCCGAGCCCCAGGCGCGGCCACCGCGCTCCCGACGGATCTGGTAGAAGCGGTCGAAGATCTTCGGCAGCTCCTTCTTCGGGATGCCGATGCCGTCGTCCTCCACCTCGAGCACCACCGTCGACTTCTGGTCGCGCACCCGGCAGCGCACCTCACCGCCAGGCTGCGAGAAGCGCATCGCGTTGTCGAGCAGGTTGGTGAGCACGCGCTCGATCGCGTCGTCGGTGGCGAGCACGGTGGCATCCGTCGAGCCGGAAAAGGTGAGCCGCACGTCGGAACCCTGAAACTGATCGTCAGCCGCCTCGGCATAGCGCGCGAGCAGCGGCGCAAGGGGCACCGGCCGCAGGTCCAGCAGCTGCCGGCGGCGCACCAGGCGACTGCTCTCGAGGATGTTGTCGACCAGAGCGCCCAAGCGGTTCACCTGGTCGAGGATGAAGTCGAGCGAGCGCCCCTGGTCGGCCACCGGCACGTCATCCTGCTGCAGCGTCTGGGCATGCAGCTTGATGGCGGCAAGCGGCGACTTCATCTCATGGGTGATGTTGGCGACGAACTCCTCCTGCTTGGCGGAGTAGCGGCGGGCTGCCACCGTTTCCGCCAGCTGGTAGGTGAGGCCGACGATCACCAGCAGGAACAGGACGCAACCGACGATGAGCAGCACCCACGGCGGCTCGGCAACCGCCACCAGCCGGCCCGGCGCGCTGTTCTGCACCAGCTCGTTGATGCGCGCGCTGGCCCGGGTGACGTAGACCACCCACACCACCAGCAGCCCGATGGTGACCACCAGCGAAACGACGTAGCTGGCAATGATCGGCGTCGAGCGGCGGCGGGCCATGACCCGTCCATCCTACGCCCCGACCCGCCCGCCGGGCCGCCATCCACTCCGGCGAGCTGACAAAAGCATGACAGTCCCGCGGGCAGGTCTGACCGCACGCCCGGCGCGCGCCCGGGATAATCCGCCCACCATGGCCGCCTCTCCGTCCGCCCTGCCCGCCCCGGCTCTGCCCGCTGAAGACACCCGCTTCACCGTCGCCAACTACTTCAGCGTCCACGCGGCGCCGTTCTGGCTCGTTCATCTCGCGTCGCTGGCGATCTTCTTCGTGCCGTTCTCGTGGTCGCTGGTCGGCCTCTGCGTGGCGATGTACGTCGTCCGCATGTGGGCGATCACCGCCGGCTACCACCGCTACTTCTCCCACCGCACCTACAAGACCGGCCGCGTCTTCCAGCTCGTGCTGGCGGTGATCGGCACGGCTTCGGTGCAGAAGGGCGTCCTGTGGTGGGCGGCGAACCACCGTCACCACCACCGTCACAGCGACCAGCCCGACGACCTGCACTCCCCGGGCCTGTCCGGCTTTCTCTGGGCGCACATGGGCTGGTTCCTCTGCCACCGCCACGACGACACCGACTACGAGCGGATCGCCGACTTCGCCAAGTACCCGGAGCTCGTCTGGCTCAACAAGTACCACCTGGTGCCCGGCGTGGCGATGGCGGTCCTGCTGTTCGCCATCGGTGGCCTGCCGTGGCTGGTGTGGGGCTTCTTCCTGTCGACGACGCTGCTGTGGCACGGCACCTTCGTCATCAACAGCCTGACCCATGTCTTCGGCCGGCGCCGCTACGCCACCACCGACGACAGTCGCAACAGCTTCCTCCTGGCCTTGATCACCCTCGGCGAGGGATGGCACAACAACCACCACTACTACAAGTCGTCCACTCGCCAGGGCTTCTATTGGTGGGAGATCGACATCAGCTTCTACGTCTTGAAGGCGCTGTCCTGGGTTGGCGTGGTCGACGGCATCAAGGAACCGCCGCGCCACATCATGGAAGCCAACCGCATCGACCGCGGCGTGCCCGACGACCGCAAGATCGTCGGCCTGCCGGCGCCGCGACCGGTACGCGAAGAGCTGGCGGTCGAGCAGGCGGCCTGAGGGTCGGCGCCTCACATCTCGAACACGACCTTGGTCCACCCCGGTTCCCGACGCTCGAACGCGGCGTAGGCGGCCGGGCCTTCTGCCAACGACAGGCGGTGCGAGATGAGCGCCGCGAGCGGGATCCGACGGCTGGCTGCCACCTCGAGCAGACGCGGAAGCAGCGCCCTAGCCGGACAGCGGCCGGCGCGGTAGGTGAGGTTCTTGTCGTACAGCGCGCCCGGTGACACCGCCAAGGTCGGCTCGGTGTGGACCCCGACGGCGCTGATGGTGCCGCCGAGTCGCACCAGGTCGTAGGCGAGGCGCGTCGCCTCCGGGCTGCCCACCGCCTCGATGACGACGTCGACACCGCGGCCCTCGGTGGCCGCCGTCACCGCTGCGTTCACGGCACCAAGGTCGACGCTCTCGCCGCCAAAGGTCGCGGCCAGCGTCCGTCGGCCTTCCACGCCGTCGCAGGCGAGCACACGCGCCGCCCCGAGCGCCGACGACGCCGCCACCGCCATCAGCCCGACGGCGCCACAGCCGATCACCGCCACCGTCGAGCCACGGCCGACACCACCGTTCTCGGCCGCAAACCAGCCGGTAGCCAACACGTCGCCGGCCAGCAGGGCCTCGACCGCCGGCAGCTCGGCCGGCACGGCCACCAGGGTGCTGTCGGCCAGGGGTATGCGGACGAGCTCCGCCTGCGCCCCCGCGAGACCGCGTCCTTCGCTCACCCAGCCGAGCAAGGCACCGCGCTGGCAACGGGCGGGCAGACCGTGCAGGCAGTAGAAGCAGTCGCCGCAGCTGGTCGAGAACGGGCTCACCACGCGCGCGCCGGGTCGGCAGGCGCGCACCGCCGAGCCGACGGCGACCACCTCGCCGAGGAGCTCGTGGCCCATCACGGTGCCGAGGTCGAGGCCGCTCTCGCGCCCGCGGTAGACGTGCAGGTCCGAGCCGCACAGCCCGGCAACCGTCACCCGGACGATGGCGTCGTGCGGGTCGACGATGGTCGGGTCGGCGACCCTGGAGTAGCCGATCTCGCCGGTTCCCTCGAAGGTGAGCGCGCGCATGGTGGCGACTGTAGCCGACCTCATCTCGCCACGAAGAGGGCGGCGGGCCGGAACGTATAATCCGCGCCGGGTCCGTCGGGTCACCCCCCTCACCCCTGACCCCCTCTCCCACCCTCCAGGTGGGCGAGGGGGAGCCGGACCGGCAAACGCGGTCGCACTTTCCTCATAGACGGAGAACGCATGAGCTGGCTCACCGACCCGCAGACCTGGATCGCCCTTGCCACCCTGACGATGCTCGAGACGGTGCTCGGCATCGACAACATCGTCTTCATCTCGATTCTCGCCGGCAAGCTACCGGTCGAGCAGCAGGCGCGAGCGCGCAGGCTGGGATTGACGCTCGCCGCCGGCACCCGCATCCTGCTCCTGCTGTCGCTCGCCTGGATCATCAAGCTGACGGCGCCGCTGTTCACCGTGCTCGGGCAGGAGATCTCGGGCCGCGACCTCATCCTGCTGCTCGGCGGCCTGTTCCTGATGGCCAAGAGCACGCACGAGATCCACGACAAGCTCGAGGGCGTCGAGGGCGAGCAGAGCGCGCGCACCGCCGCCACCTTCAGCAGCGTCATCATCCAGATCGGCCTGCTCGACATCGTCTTCTCGCTCGACTCGGTGATCACCGCCGTCGGCATGGCGCAGCACGTCGGGGTGATGATTGCCGCCGTGCTCATCTCGATCGCCATCATGATGGCCTTCTCGGGCGCCATCAGCCGTTTCGTCGACCAGCACCCGACGGTCAAGATGCTGGCTCTGTCGTTCCTCCTGCTGATCGGCATGAGCCTGATCGGCGAGGGCCTCGACTTCCACATTCCGAAGGGCTACATCTACTTCGCGATGGGCTTCTCGATCTTCGTCGAGATGATCAACCTCAAGCTGCACAAGAAGCGGGCACCGATCCAGCTGCACGCGGCCTACGTCGGCGAGCCGACGAAGGCCACCAGCAAGACGAGCAAGCCGGCCAAGAGGAAGCGCTAGACGTTCGCGGGCCCCCCGGCGGACTCGCCATGCGCCTGCACATCGTCCCCGCCCAGGAGAGCCCGTTCGAGCACCTGTGGGACGACGGTGAGCTGGTGATCGGGCGGGCCGCCGAGTGCGGCCTGACGATTCCCGACCGCTTCCTGTCGCGCCGTCATGCTCGGCTCTACCGCGAGGGCGGCCTCGCTCTGGTCGAGGACCTCGGGTCGCGCAACGGCACGTTGGTCAACGGCGAGCGCATCGCCGGCCCGACGCCGGTCGTTGGCGGCGACGTGATCCGCATCTCGGGCAGCCAGATCGCCCTCGTCGACGAGGAGCGGGCGGCAGCGGCGAGCGAGTCGGCGCTCTACCGGCCGGCGACGCAGTTGCTCGCCGACCGCAGCCTGGTGTCGTCGACGGTGCAGGACGCGGCCGAGCTGCGCCACCTGGCGGAGCAGCTCGAGCTGTTGAACGAGGTCCACCGCGCGCTGGCCCGGCCGATTGCCATCACCGCCCTGCTCGAGCTCATCCTCGACCGCGCCTTCGACCACCTGCGCCCCGAACAGGCCGCCATCCTGCTCAAGGGGCGCGATGGCGAGCTCACCGTGGCGGCGGCGCGCGCGGTGCCGGGCCGCGAGGGTGGCATCACCACCTCGCGCAGCCTCGCCCAGGAGGTGGTCGGCCGCGGCAACGCAGCGCTGATCCTCGACGCCCAGACCGACCAGCGCTTCGCCAGCGCCGCCAGCATCCTGTCGTCTGGCGTCCGGAGCCTGATCGCGGCCCCGCTGCTCGACGAGCAGGGCACGCTGGGGATGATCGCGCTGCAGTCGAAGCTCTCGATCCGGCAGTTCACCGAGGCCGACCTCGAGCTCCTGGTCTCGCTGGCCGCCATCGCTGGCCTCCGTCTGCGCAACCTGGCGCTGGCGGACGAGGCCGCCGAGCGCCGCCGCCTCGAGCAGGAGCTCGCCCTGGCGCGGCGGATCCAGGTCGCCCTATTGCCCGAGCGCCTGCCGGAGCCCGCTGGCTGGGAGCTCCACAGCGCCAGCCTGCCATCGCGCGGCGTCTCCGGCGACTCCTACAAGGCACTCCTCCGCGCCCGGCCGGGCGCGGACGCCGCGGGCGAGCTGGTGCTGATGCTCGCCGACGTCTCCGGCAAGGGGATGTCGGCCTCCCTGCTGTCGGCCTCGCTCGAGGCGCTGTCGGCGGCGCCGATCGAAGACGGCCTCGGCGCCGCCGAGATCTGCACCAAGCTGTCGCGCCTGCTGTGGGCGCGCACGCCGCCGGAGAAGTACGCGACCTGCTTCTTCGCCGTCCTCGACCTCGCGAGCGGCCGCCTGACCTGGGCCAACGCCGGCCACAACCCCGGCCTGCTGGTACGCGCCAGCGGCGAGGTGGCAGAGCTCGCGTCGAGCGGTCCACCCCTCGGCCTCCTCGCCGTTGCCGCCTTCCGCGAGTCGACTCTCGAGCTCGCACCGGGCGACAGCCTGGTGCTCTACACCGACGGCATCAGCGAGGCCGCCAACGCGGCAGGCGACGAGTACGGCGTCGGGCGGCTGGCCAGCCTCGCCGGGCGGTTGGCGACGGCGACAGCCGGCGGGCCGCCGCTTGCCGGACTGTGGAACACCCTGGCCGCCGAGCTCGACGCCTTCGTCGGCGGCGAACCCTACGCCGACGACCGCACGTTCCTGGCCGTCCGCCGGGCGGCGAGCTGAGCCCGCCGGCCAGCTGGCCGGCCGCGGGCGTCTGCTACACTTCGCGGGTTACCGGCCGCGGCTCGTGCCCGACCGTGGTCTCTGATGGAAGCCAACGCCACGTCGCGTGGAGCACGAAGCGACCGAGGTCCGTTGCCGTCAGAGCGCACCAACCGACCGAAACGTCCTGACCCCCTGGGCGCATCTCAACCACCGCATGCTCGCCGTGAATCCCGCCGACCCGACGCCTGGCACCGATCAGGCCCCCGCCTACCCGCCCGCCCCGGAATCGCGTCCGGACGAGGTGCTGACCCAAGGTCGCTACCGTGTGCGCTACGCGTCGACCGAGGCCGAGCTCGACGCCATCCTCGAGCTGCGCTACCGGATCTTCAACGTCGAGCTCCACGAAGGGCTCGAGAGCTCGCACGCCACGGGCCGCGACGAGGACCCATTCGACCGCTACAACCACCACCTCCTGGTCGAAGACACCAAGGGCGGCGGCATCGTCGGGACCTACCGCATCCAGACCGCGGCGATGGCCGCCGCTGGGCTCGGCTTCTACTCGGGTGGCGAGTTCGCCCTCGAGCAGCTGCCGTCCGAGATCGTCACGCAGTCGGTCGAGGTCGGCCGCGCCTGCATCTCGCTCGAGCACCGCAACCGCCAAGTCCTGTTCCTGCTGTGGAAGGGCCTCGCCCGGTACATGGCACACAACCGCAAGCGCTACCTCTTCGGTTGCTGCTCGCTGACCACTCAGGACCCGGCGGACGGCCTGGCCGCGCTCTCCTACCTGACCGCCAACGGCTTCCTGCATCCGACGCACCGGGCGCCGCCGCGCCCGGGCTTCGAGTGTGCCGGTGAGCTGCCGGCGGCGGAGTCGGTCGGCGAGCTCGAGCTGCCGATCCTGTTCCGCACCTACCTGCGCTACCGGGCCCTGGTCTGCGGGCCGCCAGCGATCGACCGCGAGTTCAAGACCATCGACTTCCTGATCCTGTTCGACATCGACGCCATGGATCCGCGGTCGCGCGAGCTGTTCTTCACTTGAGGCTTTTCTCGTCGCTTCGCGCCGGCCGGCGTGCCACGTTGGCGGCGATCTTCGTCGTCACGGCGTGGTTGGTCCTGCTGTTCGGCAAGCTCGTGCTCTGGCCGTTTCCCAACGCCTGGCGCGGCTGGCGCAACCGTGTCTTCCGCCGCTGGGCGCGTAGCATGGCCTGGGCCCTCGGCATGCGCATCGAAATCAAAGGCCAGCCGCCCGCGCCCCCGTTCTTCCTGGTCGCCAACCACCTGTCCTACCTCGACATCATCCTCCTCGGCAGCGCCGTCGACGCGGTCTTCGTTTCCAAGGCCGAGGTGCGCGGCTGGCCGGTGATGGGCAGCGCCTGCGCCGCCGCCGACACCATCTTCATCAACCGTAGCGACCGCCGCGACGTAATCCGGGTGCATGCCGAGATGCTCAGCTACCGCCAGCGCGGGCACGGCCTGGTGATGTTCCCCGAAGGCACCAGCACCGCCGGCGCCGACGTCGCGAAGTTCCGCTCGCCGCTGCTCGAGTTTCCGGTACGCGAGTCGATGCCGGTCCACGCCGCGGCGCTCAGCTATCGCACGCCGTTCGATCAGCCGCCAGCCCACCTCGCGGTCTGCTGGTGGGGCGACACACCGTTTTTCGAGCACCTGGTCGGGCTGTTGCGCATTCGCACGTTCGACGCCACCATTACCTTCAGTCCGACACCGATTCACGACGAGGACCGCAAGAGCCTGGCGACGCGGCTGCACGCCACGGTCAGCGAGCACTTCACCCCCGTCGCTCCCGGGAGATCCCATGCTGCCTGATCCATCGACCAGCGCCCCGCGGCTCGTGGCCGACAACCTGCTGTTCCTCTCCCAGGGCGTCGAGCTGCTCGAGCGCCTGGACGACCGCCAGTATCGCGACCGCCCGTCGCTCAAGCTGGCGTCGGTGGGCGGACACTTCCGGCACTGCCTCGAGGTCTACGAGCTGTTCCTCGCCGGCCTGCCCAAGGGCGAGGTCGACTACGACGCCCGCCAGCGTGACCACCGCGTCGAGACCGACCGCCTCTATGCGCGCGACCGTGCTCGCATCATCATGGACGAGCTGCGGCAACTCCCCGAGGACAGCGGCGGCGTGCCGATGCGGGTGACCATGGACCGCGCCTGTGAGCACCCCGACCTCGACCCCTGGAGCCAGTCGTCGGTGCGCCGCGAGCTCCAGCATCTGCGCAGCCACACCGTCCACCACTATGCCCTGATCGCCGCCACCCTCCGCATCCTCGGCGTCGAGCCAGGGGCGGACTTCGGCGTCGCCCCGTCGACCCTGGCGGCGCAGAAGAGCTGACGGCGGCGCCGCCGGCGGCCGCGGCGCGCAAACCCCTCATGTCCTGGCGCCGCAAGGCCGTCCTCGCCTACCTGGCGCTGCTCGCCATCTGCGCCGTCGTGCGGTGGTGGCGACCTGCTGACGATTTGGCAATACCGGCGGGCATGTCGGCGGTCACCCTGCCCGCCTTCGACGGCTGGCGCCCGCTGCCCGACGCCAAGCCGGTCCGCCTGGCCTGGCGCGAGTGGCCGCCGCCGGCCGGGACCACCGCCTCCGACGTCCCGCTGGTCCTGATCCATGGCGCCCCCGGCAGCCACGCCGACTTCGAGCGCCTCGCCCCGCTGCTTGCCACCAACCGCCGGGTCTTGGCGCCCGACCTGCCAGGCTTCGGCGCCTCGGCGGCGGCGGTGCCCGACTATTCGATCGCCGCCCAGGCGAGCTACCTCGACGCCTGGCTCGCCGAGCAGGGAATCCCCCGCGCCGACCTCCTCGGCTTCAGCCTCGGCGGCGCCATCGCCGTCACCCTCGCCGATCGCGATCCGGCCCGGGTGGCCTCGGTCACCCTGCTGTCAGCGACCGGCGTCGAGGAGCTCGAGCTCCTAGGCGACTACGCGCTCAACCACCTGATCCACGGTGTCCAGCTGAGCCTGGCGCGCAGCGTCCACCGGGGGGTGCCCCATCTCGGCGGGCTCGACCGTCGGGCGTTCAACGTCGCCTACGCCAGGAGCTTCTACGACAGCGACCAGCGCCCGTTGCGCGATGCCTTCGGCCGCCTGCCGATGCCGACGCTCATCCTGCACGGCAAGGACGACGCCCTCGTCGACGGCGCTACCGCCGGCGAGCACCATCGCCTGGTGCCGCAGAGCGAGCTGGCAATGCTCGACGGCGACCACTACCTGCTGACCGACCAGCCGGTCGAGGTGGCAGCGGCGGTCGACGGCTTCCTCGACCGCGTGGCCGTCGGGCAGACGCTCACCCGCGCCACGGCCTCACCGGCCCGCCTGGCCGAAGCCGCCGTCGCCTTCGATCCCCGCGCCCTGCCCCCGCTGGGCGGCCTCGGGCTGCTGGTGGTGATGGTCATCCTGGCCGTCGCCACCCACGTCAGCGAGGACCTCGCCTGCATCGCTGGCGGGCTGCTGGTCGCCCAGGGGCGGCTCGGCTTCTGGCCGGCGACGATCGCCTGCTTCCTTGGCATCTACGTCGGCGACCTCGGCCTCTTTGCCCTCGGCCGCGTCTTCGGCCGCCGCGTGCTGCAGCTGCCGCCGCTGCGCTGGTGGCTCAGCGAGGAGTCGCTCGCGCAGAGCTCGGCGTGGTTTCGCGAGCGCGGCACGGCGGTCATCCTGATCTCGCGTTTCGTGCCTGGCACGCGTCTGCCGACCTACGTCGCCGCCGGCATCCTCCACACCCCCTTCTGGCGCTTCGCCGCCGTCTTCGCCGTCGCCTCGGCCCTCTGGACCCCCGGCATCGTCGGCCTCGCCTGGTGGGTGGGCGCCGCCCTCATCGGCCGGCTCGCCTGGGCCCAGGAGCACGCCCTGGCGCTGTTCGCGCTGGTGGTGGTGGTCGTCGTCCTCGTCCGCTCGGTAGTCATCCCGCTCTTCAGCTGGGGCGGCCGACGCCGTCTGCTCGGGCGCGTCCGCCGCCTGACCCACTGGGAGTTCTGGCCACCCTGGCTGTTCTACCCGCCGATCCTGCTCTACGTTCTCGGGCTGGCGATCAAGCACCGCGGGCTCACCGTCTTCACCGCCGCCAACCCCGGGATTCCAACTGGCGGCTTCATCGGTGAGTCGAAGGCCGACATTCTGCGCGCGCTGGCTGGCGCCGACGCCTGGTTGCCGCGCTGGGACCTTCTGCCCGCGCCCGCAGCGCCGCATCACCACGGCCCGGAGGGTGACGCCGAACGCGAGTACGACGCCGAGCAGCGCGCCGCTCGCGTCGAGAGCTTCAGACTCTCCCACCAGCTCGATTTCCCGCTGGTCCTCAAGCCGGACGCCGGGCAACGTGGCTCCGGGGTGGCGGTGGTGCGGGACGGCGGCGAGGTCCTCACCTACCTGCGCCACACCCACGTCGCCACCATCGTCCAGGAGTACGTGCCCGGCGTCGAGCTGGGGATCTTCTACATTCGTCATCCCGAGGCGGCGACCGGCCGCATCTTCTCGGTCACCGACAAGCAGCTGCCGTCGGTCGTCGGCGACGGCGAGGCGTCGATCGAGACGCTCATCCTGCGCGACCCGCGGGCGATCGCGATGGCCGACTTCTACCTCGAGCACCAGGGCGAGCGACGCTGGCGGGTGCCGGCGGCGGGCGAGCGGGTGCCGCTGGTCGAGCTCGGCACCCACTGTCGGGGTGCCATCTTTCTCGACGGCGGCGCGGTCGTCACGCCGGAGCTCGCAGCCACCATCGACCGCATCTCGAAGACCTTCACCGGCTTCCACTTCGGCCGCTACGACGTCCGCGCGACGTCGCTCGCCGCGCTACAGCGTGGTGAGCTCAAGGTGATCGAGCTCAACGGCGTCACCGCCGAGGCGACCAGCATCTACGACCCGCGCCACACCCTGCGCGAGGCCTACGCCACCCTCCGGGAGCAGTGGCGGCTGGCCTTCGAGATCGGCGCCTGGCACCGCGATCGCGGCGTCCGCCCGAGCTCGGCGCCGAGCCTGATCCGCGACTCCCTGGCCTACCGACGCGCCCAGAAGTCCCACCCCCTGCCGCCCTCACCGCCGACGCCCGAAATCGCCGCGTGAGCCTGAGCACCGTCCTCACCATCGCCGGCACCTGGGATGGCAACCCGCTACCCGAGGCGGAACAGGCCACGATCCGAGTGAGCGCGGAGGCGAACGGGCTCATGCTCCAGGTCGACGCCCCGTTCTGGGGCGACCCGCGGCCCAACAGCCCGCCCGGGCCGACGCCCGGACTGTGGGAGCACGAGGTCGTCGAGCTGTTTCTCGCCGCCCCTGCGTCGGCCGACCCCGTCATCGCCTACACCGAGGTCGAGCTCGGGCCGCACGGTCACCACCTGGTGCTGCGCCTGCGCGGCGTGCGCAACGTCGTCGAGCAGGGCTTGCCCCTGACATTTACTGCGGCGATCAGCCCGCCCAGCGCCGACGGCTCCGGGCCGCGCTGGCGCGGCGAGGCCTTGCTGCCGGCGAGCTACCTGGCGGCACGCGACCCGGCGACCCTCGTCGCCAACGCCTTCGCCATCCACGGCCGCGGCGCCAGCCGTCGCTACCTGGCGACGTACCCGGTGCCCGGAGCCAGTCCGGACTTCCACCAGCCTCATCGCTTCCACAATTTATTCTGACGGCGGCGCGCTATTCTCCCCGCCGAGAGCTAGGAGGCCGCGCCAGGAAATTCGCCTTCATATTCGGCGGCCGAAGGCCAGTGCGCGGAGCGCACGATCAGATAGGACTTCGAACCTTGGCGACGTACCCTGCCCCCGCCGACCTGGCGCTGGTGTTGACCGGCGGCGGGGCCCGTGGCGCCTACCAGGCCGGCGTCCTACGCGCGCTGGGTCGGCACTTTCCCGACCTCGCGCCGCCCTTCGTCACCGGCATTTCGGCAGGCGCGATCAACGCGGCCCACCTCGCCGCCCACCGCCAGCCGCTGGGCGCCGCGAGCGAATCGCTGGCCCGGCTGTGGCTCGGCCTGACCACCGAGCGCGTGCTCGACGTCGGGCAGTTCCCGCTCGCCCGCAACGTCGTCCGCTGGGGCCGTCAGCTGCTCTCCGGTGGCAATCCCCACCGCGAGGCGCGCGGGCTGGTCGACCCGTCGCCGCTGCGCCGCCTCCTCGCCCACGAGCTGGCCACCGTCGACGGCGAGCTGGTCGGCATCGCCGACAACCTCGAGCGCGGTCGCCTGCGCTCGGTGGCGCTCACCACCCACGACTACGCGCGCAACCAGGCAGTGACCTGGGTCCAGGGCGCCATGCCGCGGCACTGGGACCAGCCCAACCGTCGCAGCATCGCCGCCCGCCTCACCGTCGACCACGTCATGGCGTCGTCGGCCCTGCCGTTCATCTTTCCCGCCGTGCACCTCGCCGACGGCTGGTACGGCGACGGCGGCATCCGTCTCTCGACGCCGCTCGCGCCGGCCATCCACCTCGGCGCCGGTCGGCTGATCGCCATCTCGACCCGCTACCTACGCACCGCCGAGGAGGCGCGACGGCCGACCATCCATGGCTACCCGCCGCCGGCGCAGATCCTCGGCGCCGTGCTCACCGCCCTGTTCCTCGACGCCACCGACCAGGATGCCGAGGACCTCGAACGCGTCAACCGTCTGCTCGAGCGCGCCAAAGGCGCGGATCCGACCCTCCGCCCGATCCGCCTGGTGACCATCCGCCCCTCGGTCGACCTCGGGCGGCTGGCCGGGCAGCTGGAGGACACCCTGCCGTCGGGCCTGGGGTTTCTCCTCCGCGGCCTCGGCACCCACGAGATCGAGACGCCGATGTTCCTCTCGATGCTGCTCTTCGAGCCCGCCTTCCTCGCCCGACTCGTGGAGATCGGAGAGCACGACGGCGAAGCCGCCGTGCCCGCGGTCGCCGCGCTGCTTGCGGACTGCTAGGCGAGCCCGCCTCAGGCGATCGTGACCTCGTCGCAGAGGTAGACGTCCTGGATGGCCTCGAGCAGCGCGGCGCCCTCGGCCATCGGCCGTTGGAAGGCCTTGCGCCCGGAGATCAGACCGCAGCCGCCGCCCCGCTTGTTGATCACCGCCGTGCGCACCGCCTCGGCGAGATCGCTCTCGCCGGCGGAGGCGCCGCCGGAGTTGATCAGCCCCATGCGGCCCATGTAGCAGTTGGCAACCTGCCAGCGGACGAGGTCGACGGGATGCTCCTCGACCAGCTGGCCGTAGACTTTCTTGTGGGTCTTGCCGTAGCCGGAGCCCAGGGCCGGATAGCCACCGTTGTGGGTCGGCAGCTTCTGCTTGATGATGTCGGCTTCGATGGTCACACCGAGGTGGTTGGCCTGCGCCGTCAGGTCGGCGGCGGTGTGGTGGTCGACGTCGCCCTTCTTGAAGGCGTTGTTGCGCAGGTAGCACCAGAGGATGGTCGCCAGACCCAGCTCGTGGGCGTGCTGGAAGGCTTCCGAGATTTCGACGATCTCGCGACCCGAGTCCTCCGAGCCGAAGTAGATCGTCGCGCCGACCGCCGCCGCTCCCATGTCCGCCGCCTGCTCGACGCGGGCGAAGAGGATCTGCGAGAAGCCGTTGGGGTAGGTCATCAGCTCGTTGTGGTTGATCTTCAGGATCAGGGGGATCTTGTGGGCATAGCGCCGCGACACCGCGCCGAGCACGCCGAGCGTCGAGGCGACGGCGTTGCAGCCGCCGGCCATCGCCAGCTGGACGATGTTCTCCGGATCCATGTAGATCGGGTTGGGCGCAAACGACGCCGCCGCCGAGTGCTCGATCCCCTGGTCGACGGGCAGGATCGACAGGTAGCCGGTGCCGCCCAGCCGACCATGCGAGAACATGCGCTCGAGGTTGACGAGGACGGCGTTGCTGCGGTCGGTGGCGGCGTAGACGCGGTCGACGACGTCGGCGCCGGGCAGGTGGAGCTGGGCCTTGGGGATGCCCTTGCAGGTGAAGCCGAGCAGCGAGTCGGCATCGGCGCCGAGGTGCAGGCGGATCTGGTCGATGTGCATGGAGGAGTCTCCCGAGACTTGGCGCGGCGGTGGCGGCCGGGGTTCGGCGGGATTATTCCACGCACCGGCCCGACTCAGCCGAGCGGCCCGTAGCGCGCCAGGTAGCCCTTCACCCGTACCTTGCGCGCCGTGTTCTCCGAGCTCATGGTGCGGATCACACCGAAGATCGGCCGCTGGGGCGCCCAGGGGCGGTCGTAGCGACCGAGACACCAGGCGATGCCGGCGTAGCTGTTGGGGTCGCGCCCGTCGATCGAGTAGCGGTTGTTGAGCTCGACCAGCCGATTCCAGGCTTCTTCTGGCGACGGCGACCACTGCAGGACCTTCTTGCCCCACAGCATGCGCAGGTAGTTGTGGATCCGCCCTTCGCGCTGGAGTTGACGCTGGGCGGCGTTCCACAGGGGGTCATGGGTCCGCGCAGCGTCGAGCTCGGCAAGGCTGTAGAGGTCGGGCCGTGGATCGGCGGCATGGGCGTCGAGCGAGCGACGCGCCCAGGCGGGCAGCGAGTCGTAGCGGTCGTAGTCGGGCAGATGAGCGCAGGTGTTGAACGCGACCTCGCGCCAGGTGACGAGCTGGTCGAGAAAGGCCTCGGCGGCGGTCGACATCCCCCACCAGCCGGCGCGAGCGCCGGTGGCGTGGTCACCGGCACGGCCGAGGGTCCAGCCCTCGCGCTCGGCGACAGCGGCGAAGACCTGGTGCGCCGCGACGTGGCCGTAGTGGAGGTACGCCGACAGCTCGCTGGTGACGCCCGACTCGGGCTCATTGCGTCCGCCGTAGCCGGCCAGGCGCTCGTCGACGAAGCGGCGCAGGATCGCCGTCCCTGCGACGTGGCCGCCGGTCTCGGCCACCGGTGCGATCGCGTGGTCGATCGGCAGCGCCGCGAGCGCCGACGGCGAGCCCGCCAGCATCTCCGGTGTGGCGGGTGGCCAACGCTCGGCAAAGCCCGAGGGCAGACGGTCGACCCAGGCCGGGTCGTGCCCGAGGTGGCCCACCCATGCGCGTGCCGCCGCGGCCGCCGGGTTGGTGACCTCCCGGCCCGCCGGCCAACGCGGCAGGTCGTCGGCGGCGAAGGGGTCCGCGTCGGGGGCGGCCAGCAGGTGCGCCGGCAGCTCGCGCTGGAGCAGGCGCCGGAAGACATAGGCGGTGGGCGCGGCGGTCGGCGCCGCCGCCATCGGCAGCAGGCCGTTGCCGTCCACCAGCTCGAGTCGCACCGGCACCTGCCGCGCCGCCGCCGCCAGCATGCGCGGCAGGAAGAACGCCGGGTAGTCGTCACCGACGACCACCGCGGCCAGGCCGGCCAGGCTGGTCAGCAACCCCCGTCCCGCGCGCGGCGTCGGCTCGACGTACGGGTAGTAGCGCGCCGACGTCCCCGCAAACGCCGCCGCGTTGGCCGCCATGCCCGCCAGCACGTATGCGTGGTGCCGGTCCGCGGCCCATTGGTAGCCGGCCCGCAGTCCCTCGAACACCAGCAGCGGCTTCCCCAGCTCCCGCGCCCACGCCAACGCCCGGTCGAGCGCGTGATTCCACCCCGGCCGTCGGGCCGAGGTCATCCAGTAGAGGACGTAGTGGCCGTCAGCGTTGAGCGGACGGTCGTTGGCGACGCGCAGGCGGAGGGCAGGGAAGGGCGGCGAGGGGGTCACCGGGCCACCGTATCGCAGCATCCTCGTGCAGTCTCGCACCTGGTGCTTGCAGCCGCCTGATCGGAGCCGATCAAGTGGCCCGGCCCCTGCTTGCCGCGAGGTCAGGTCCCCCTGGAACAAGGCCACCTGTGCCAGACTCGCTAGGCTCCCACGCTCGTCGTAGGGGACTCAGAGAGAGAAAGAGATAGCGATGGCAAGCGAGCAGCCCGAGCATGGTGCCGTTAGAGCGGCGGGTTGGCCGCTGGCGTTTGGCACCTTCGTCTCGCCAGCATTGGCGGACTTGGATCATGACGGAAATCAAGAGGTCATAATCTCTCGTACCGACGGGCTACTCTCGGTCCAGAACCACGACGGCACCCTCGTTCCTGGCTGGCCGGTCTTCGGCGCGGCACCGGGGAGCTTCACGTCAGCCGCTGTCGGTGATGTGGACAGCGATGGTCAATTGGAGATCGTCGCCGGTGCCGGACAGGGACCGTTCACTACGGATCCGTTCGCAACGTTCACTTTTGAAATAGATGGAACGCTTCACCCTGGTTTCCCATTTACTACCAGGAGCCAGCACGCGTCCCTGCACTCGGCGACCTTGATGCCGATGGCACGGTGGAGACCGTATTCTCAGACGGCCGGTTTCGAGGCCAGGACTATCTCTACGCCCTCGGCAGCAGCGGAGCCGTCAGAGATGGATGGCCCGTGCAGCTCGACGTCGTGAGCGAGTCGGCGCCAGCGATCGGCGATCTCGACGCGGATGGCCGGCGTGATGTTGTGATCGGCGGTGCTCTCGTCGATGAGAGCAACGGAACCTGTTTGGCGAGGAAGGTGTACGCGCTGGATGCCACGGGCTCACCATTGCCTGGGTGGCCCGTCACCATCCCCTTGACCATCGGATGGTGCCAGATCAATACGCCGCCGATCCTGGTCGACATTGATGGCGATGGAAGGCTAGACGTCGTCGTGAAGTACTCGGACGCTATCGGCGCGTTCCACCACGATGGCACGGCGGTCGCCGGGTTTCCAATACCCTTGTCCGATGATGGTCAGGGGTCCGCATCGGCACCGGGGCCAGCAGCTGCCGATACCGACTCGGATGGCGATCTCGAACTCGCATTTGCCTCTTCGTCGGGTCGGGTCGCGTTCTTCAGCGGCGGCAGTGTGACGAGTCGCAGAACCCGAGTCTGGCCCACCTACAAGCATGACGAGAGGGGCACTGCCAGCTTTGGTAGCGTGGGCTTCTTCGTGGATGGGTTCGAGGGCGGCAACCCGTCTATGTGGTCAAGCCTCTCGCCCTAGGCCACGGAGATCCGGGTAAGGAGCAACGGCGAGTAGATTCGTGGCGAAGCAACGACCAAACAAGGGCAGCAGGCGCGCCCCGCCGACATCACCGCCTGAGACGTCTGGTTCGGGCAAGAGTACGGGCTGCAATCTGCTGAAAGCTCTCGCACTCCTGCTTCCCACGATCTGTGCTGCCATGTTGTACTGGCCCGCCACCTCGGGCGAGCTCGTTTGGGACGATTGGATCGTCGCCGACAACCACCTCCCTGCCTTTCAGAGTCTCCGCGACCTGTTCTTCCCGCCGGGCGACATTCCGCAATGGCCTGCCGGAATGTACCGCCCAATCCTGATCGCGAGCTACCTCCTCGACGAACGGATATTCGGTCACCGAGCGAGCGTGGGCCCTCACATCGTGGGGATCGCCCTACACCTTGCCGCAACGCTCCTCGGCAGCCTGCTCGCGGCCCGTCTGCTGGTCGGTGCACGCCATCGATGGCTGGTCGTCCTGGCAGCCGGCATGTTCTTCGCCTGTCTACCAACTCACACCGAATCCGTTTGTTGGATCAGCGGCAGGAGCGACGTGCTCGCTACGGTCTTCGTACTTGCCGCCTTGCTCACCGGCCTCGCCTACCGGGACAGCGGCAAGGTGTGGCAGTTGTTGGCCGCGTCTGCATTCCTATTTCTCGGCACGCTGGCGAAGGAGGTCGCACTCTCCACCCTCCCCCTGCTCAGTCTTATCTTGGTCGCAGGCCCAGCGCTGAATGGCGGGCCGGTGACGCCCACTGCTCGAGGCCAAGGCGTCGAGCGCAAACGTTCGATTCGCGACGTTCTGTTGTTGAGCTCGTTCACGCTATCGGCCCTCTCGTATGCCGGTCTCCGCGCCGCAGCGGCCGTCGGACTCGGGCAACAGCGGGCAGAGGGAGGTGCCCCAGCGGCTGCCGTGGCGCGCGCTCTGGCGTACTACGTCGGAAAGGCCTTCGTGCCGTGGCCTCCGTCGGCGCTCGTCTCAGAGCTGCCAAGTCCGGGCTGGACGGCCCTGTGGCTCGCCTTGCTCGGCACAGCGCTGGCAGGGGCGATGTGGAGGGCGAGGCGTTGCGACGAATGGGCCTGGAGTTTCGGCCTACTCTGGTTCGTCACTGCCATTGCCCCCTCGTTGCCGGTGGCCATCCGCTCGGTGAGCGAAACGCCGGTAGCAGAGCGTTATCTGTACCTTCCGTCGTGGGGCATCTGCTTGGTTCTGGGAAGCCTAGCCGTGGCCGGCTACAGCCGTCCACGCTGGCGGCAGATCTCCACGGGCGTCGCTGTCGCCGCGCTGGCCATCCTCGCGACGCTGACCGTTCAGCGAGTCAAGACCTGGCACAGCGACCTCACGCTTTGGGAAGACACGGTTGAACGATCTCCCTCCGCCGGGCTCGCCTGGGGGCAGCTCGGAAAGGCCTACCTCGACCGGGGGCTGGACCTCGACAAGGCCCTGGACTATCTCCAGCGTGCTGTCGAGCTCTATGACGATGCGGAGGGGCGGTCGATCGCCTACAACTCGATCGGTGTCATCCACGCCAAGCGCGGCGAGCGCGAGCAGGCGGCGGCCGCCTGGCGGGCTTCGATCGCAGAGCGCGGGGACTATGCGCTACCGCATTTCAACCTTGGGAATCTGGGGGTGAGCTCGATCGAAGCGCAGGTCGCCAGAGGCCAGTCGCCGGACCTGACGACTCTGACGGAGGCCTGCGCGCACTATCAGCGCGCGCTCGAGATCGACCCACGGCACCGGCGGGCGCTGCTGCAATTGCTGAAGTGCGAAGTCGAGGGACACTCGCTCCACTTGCAGGCTCGAGAAACCGACGCGGCGAACGAAGCACTGGAGCGCGCCGAGCAGCTGGTGCGGAGGATCAGCGAGCTCGACAGAGACGGTACGAGCCGGTCGGAGGCGGCGGCACTCATCCAGGTCGCGAGGCAGGTGGGCAGTCCACGTCTGCCCTGAGCGCCAAACATCCCGTCCGTCCGGCTAAGATTGCATCTGGTGCCGTGTAGCCGTGTCGGCCTCTTGGGTCCGCACTGGGTTGCGCGGCGGAAACCTCGCACAGAGCCTTGACCGCCGACCTCCAGCTGTTGGTGCTTGCCGCCGCCCTCCTCCTCGTGAGCGGCGTGCCGGGGTTGTTCGCACCGCGGCGGGCAACCTGGAGCGCCGGGTTGGCGGCCGGGATCGTGGTCGCCGGCGCGGTGGTGGGGCTCATCGGAGCGGTCCGCGCGCTTGCCGCAGAGGGGGTCGCCGAGATCACGTACCCGTCGATGATCCCGGGGCTCACGGGCCGCCTCGGCCTCGACGCGATCAGCGCCTTCTTCTGCCTCCCGGCCCTCGTCGTCGGCGCCGCCGGGGCGATCTACGGGCTCGGCTACTGGCGACCCGAGAAGCACCTGCGGCACGGCCGGCGTCTGCGCTTCTGCTACGGCCTGCTGGTCGCCAGTCTCATCCTCGTCCCCCTGGCGCGCGACGGCGCGAGCTTCCTGCTGGCGTGGGAGCTGATGACGATGGCCACCTTCTTCCTGGTGACCACCGAGGAGGATGTGCCGTCCGTTCGTCGCGCCGGCTGGATGTACCTGCTGTTCGCGCACGTCAGCATCCTGGCGCTGCTGGCGATGTTCCTGCTGTGGTCGCCGGCGACTCCGTCACCCGACGAGCTGGCCATCGCACCCCTCGCCGCCGGCGCGCCACACGCCCTGGCGGTCTTCGTCCTCGCGCTCCTCGGCTTCGGCATCAAGGCCGGCCTGATGCCTGTGCACAGCTGGCTGCCCGAGGCCCACGCCGCCGCCCCCAGCCATGTCTCGGCGCTGATGTCGGGGGTAGTGATCAAGATGGGGATCTACGGCCTGGTGCGGGTCGCGAGCTGCCTGCCGACGCCGCCGGCGAGCTGGGCCGCCACGCTCTTGCTCCTCGGCGCGGTGAGCGCCCTCTTCGGCGTGGTCTTCGCCCTCGGCCAGCACGACATCAAGCGGCTGCTCGCGTACCACAGCATCGAGAACATCGGCATCATCGTCCTCGGGCTCGGCATGGCGCAGCTCGGGCGGGCCCTCGACCGTCCTGACTGGGTGGTGCTGGGGCTGGCCGGCTGCCTGCTCCACACCTGGAATCACGCGCTGTTCAAGCCACTGCTGTTCATGGGCGCCGGCGCCGTCGTCCACGCGGCGGGCACCCGCGACCTCGAGCGCACCGGCGGGCTGGCGCACCGCATGCCGTGGACCGCGGCCTGTTTCCTGCTCGGGGCGGTGGCGATCTGCGGGCTGCCGCCGCTCAACGGTTTCGTCAGTGAGCTCCTCGTCTACCTCAGTCTGCTGCGTACCGCCGTCGGTGACGGCCCGAGCTGGCTGCCGGCCGCCCTCGCCGCACCGGTGCTGGCGGCCGTCGGGGCCCTCGCCGTCGCCTGCTTCGTCAAGGTCTACGGCATCGTCTTTCTGGGCACGGCGCGCACCGCCGCGGCAGCCGCGGCGCACGAGGTCGACCGCACGATGCGCGGTCCGATGTTCCTGCTCGCCACCGCCTGCGTCGCCATCGGCGGCGTGCCCTGGACGCTGGCGCCGATGCTCGACCGTGTGGTTCGTGCCTGGACCGAGCCCGCTGGGGCGCCGAAATTCGTCGAGGCGCTGCCCAAACTGACCACGCTCGCGCCCTTGCACGCCATCACCCTCGTCGCCCTGCTGCTCCTCGTGGTCACCGCGCTGGCAGCCACCCAGGTCCTGCCGGCAGCGCGACGCGCCCGCCGCCGCCTGCCGGCGGTGCCGACCTGGGACTGCGGCTACGCCGTCGCGTCGCCGCGGCTCCAATACACAGCTTCCTCGTTCGCCGACCTGATCGTCTCCCGCTTCGCCTGGCTGCTCCGCCCGCAGGTCCAGACGCCGAGGCTCAGCGCCCTGATCGCGAGCGAGGGCACCTTCGAGACCCACGGCGACGACCCGCTGGTCCGCGAGCTGTTCCTGCCGCTCGCCAACCGCGTGCTGCGTCTCGCCGCCCGCCTGCGGGCCTCCCACCAGGGTCAGATGCAGCGCTATCTCGCCTACCTGCTGCTGACCCTCGCGGCCCTCGTGGCCTGGAGCGTCTGGGTCACCGTGCGCCTGCCATGACCCCTGCCGCCGCCACTGCCGCGGTTGCGCACCTGGCGCTCGTGCTGCTGCTGCCACCGCTTCTCCTCGGCGTCATCAACCGCACCAAGGCGCGCTTCGCCGGGCGGCGCGGGGCGAGCGTCTGGCAACCGTATTTCGACCTCGCCAAGCTCCGCGGCAAGGAGCTGGTGCTGAGCTCGGTCACCACCTGGGTCTTCGTCGCCGCCCCGCTGATCGCGGTCAGCACCACCTTCATCGCCGGACTGCTGGTGCCGATTGGACCGCTGCCAGCACCCCTCAGCTTCGCGGGCGACTTCGTGATGTTCGCCTACCTGCTGGCGATCGGCCGCTTCTTCACCGCCACGGCGGCGCTCGACACCGGTTCGCCGTTCGAGGGCATGGGCGCCGCGCGCGAGGTGGGCTGGGCCTGGCTCACCGAGCCGACTCTGCTGGTCGCCTTCCTTGCCCTCGCCCGGCTCGCCGGCTCGCTCAGCCTCGACCGCATGTTGCGCGCCACCGAGTCGGGGGTGTGGGCGCAGCGTACCGCCCCGCTCCTGCTTCTCGCCGCCGGCCTCGCCGTGGTCCTGCTCTGCGAGTGCAGCCGCCTGCCGATCGACGACCCCAACACCCACCTCGAGCTGACCATGATCCACGAGGTGATGGTGCTCGACCACTCGGGCCCGCTTCTCGGCCTGATCGAGTACGGCGCCGCCCTCAAGCTGTTCCTGCTCGAGGCCCTGCTACTCCACGCCGTCGCCCCGGCGGTCGGCCTGCCGGCCGGCTGGCAGGGCCTCGTGCTCTTCGTCCTCGGGCTCCTCCTGCTCGCCGTCGCCATCGGTGTCGTCGAGTCGACGATGGCGCGCCTGCGCCTGCTCGACGTGCCCGTCCTGCTCGTCGCCGCCTTCCTGAGCGCGGGCTTCGCCTTCCTGCTCCTCGCCCACTGACCGCCATGGACGCCCTGCTCGGCCCGCTCGTCGTCAGCCTGCTCTTGGTCAATCTGGTGGCGCTCGCCAGTGCCCGGATCAACCTCGTCGTGCGCGCGGTGGCGCTCCAGGGGCTCCTGCTCGGCGCCCTTGCCCTGGTCGCGCACAGTCGTCTCGACGCCCGCGCCGGCGCGCTGGCCCTCGCCACCGCGGTGCTCAAGGGCTGGCTGATCCCGGCGATCCTCGGCCGTGCTCTGCGCCAGGTGGCGATCAAGCGCGAGGAGGAGCCTTCGATCGGCCTCCTCCCCTCGCTCCTCCTCGGTGCGCTTGCCGCCGCCCTCGCCCTCGCCTTCGGCAGCGAGCTGCCGTTCGCCGAGGCTCGCCTGTCGCCGCTGTTGATCCCCACCGCGCTCGCCACCGCGGTCACCGGCCTGATCGTGCTCACGACCCGGCGCAAGGCGATCAGCCAGGTGCTCGGCTATCTGATCCTCGAGAACGGCATCTTCATCTTCGGCCTCCTGCTGGTCGAGGCGATGCCCTTCCTGGTCGAGGCCGGCGTCCTGCTCGACGTCTTCGTCGGAATCTTCGTGTCGAGCATCATCATCCACCACATCAACCAGGAGTTCTCGTCGCTCGACACCCGCCGGCTGTCGCTGCTCAAGGAGGAGCAGCCACCGCCATGACCGCGATCGCCTTGGTCGCCCTGCCCCTCCTGATGGCGGTGGTGACCTTCCTCACCCCGTCGAAGCGCTGGCGACCGCGCCTGGTGGCGGCGACCGCGGTCGCCCACCTGGCGCTGACCGTCCGCGTCATCGTCGCGCCAGAACCGGCAGCGCCCGGCGCATGGCTCGCCCTCGACCCCCTCGGCCAGCTGCTGCTCGGCCTGGTCAGCCTGGTCTTCCTGGCCTGCGCCCTGTACGCGATCGGCTACCTGCGCTACCGCGTCGAGCGGGCCAATCGTCGCTTCACCGCCTGCCTGCTGGCCACCCTCGCGGCGATGACCCTGGTGGCCGAGGCGCAGCACCTGGGCCTGCTGTGGGTCGGCATCGAGGCCACCACCCTGGCGACCGCCCCCTTGATCTACTTCAACCGCACGCCGCGCTCGATCGAGGCGACCTGGAAATACCTGTTCCTGTCTTCCGTGGGCATCGCCATCGCGCTGTTCGGTTCCTTCATGGTCGGCTACGCCTCGCTCGCCGGCGGCGGCGAGCCGTCGCTCCTGTTCGGCGAGCTGGTGGCACGCGCACCGCTCCTGTCGAAGCCCTGGCTGCGGGCGGGCTTCGCCCTGCTGCTCACCGGCTACGGCACCAAGATGGGCCTCGCGCCGATGCACAACTGGAAACCCGACGCCTACGGCGAGGCGCCCGGCGTCGCCGGCGCGATCCTCGCTGGGGGCCTCACCAGCTGCGCCTTCGTCGCCATCCTGCGTATCCAGCACCTGCTGACCGCCGCCGGCGAGGGCGTCTGGGCTGGTCGGCTGTTGGTGTTGCTGGGCCTGCTGTCGATGGCGGTAGCCGGTACCCTGATGCTCGGCCAACGCGACCTCAAGCGCATGCTGGCCTTCTCGAGCGTCGAGCACATGGGCATCCTCACGCTCGCCGCTGGCGTTGGCGGCGGCGCGCTGTTCGGCGGCCTCCTCCACCTGGTCAACAACGGCCTGCTCAAACCGGTCATGTTCCTGGCGGTGGGCAATCTCCATCGCGCCTTCGGTGGCAAGACCACCGACGAGGTCCGCGGGGGGCTGCGCCGTCTGCCGCTCTCCGGCGGCGCGCTGCTGTTCGGTTTCCTGGCGATCACCGGCTCACCGCCGTTCGGGCCCTTTGTCAGCGAGCTCCTGGTGCTGCGGGCGATCTTCGCCGACGGCCGCTGGCTCGTCGGCGGCCTGTTCCTGCTGTTCCTGCTGGTGGCCTTCGCGGGGATGGGCGTCACCACGCTCGCCGCCCTCCAGGGCAAGCCACCGCTGGCCGCCAGCAGGAGTGACTACCGCGATGGTCTCTTCACCTTCGCCCCGATCGCCGTCCTGCTCCTGCTCTCGGCCGTCCTCGGCCTCCATCTGCCGGCGGCTCTCGACAGCCTGCTGCGGGACGCGGCCGCGTCCCTGCTGGGCCCGTCATGAGAGAGGCATCGCTCCCGGGCCGCCTGCGGGCGGGCACGGCGCTGCCGGTCGCCGACATCCCGAGGCCGGCCGTGGCCGAGCTGGCCGATCAAGTCGTCGACGCGGTCGGGCGTGGCTGCCGCGTCGTCGCCTGGTTTGGTCGGCCGGCGGGCGCTGGCGTCGAGCTCTGTGTGGTGCTCGCGGACGACACCGCCGGCCAACTCGACGTCGCGTTCACCACGGTCCTGGCTGCGTCCTTTCCGGCGCTCACACCGCGCTGCCCGGAGGTCCACCTGTTCGAGCGCGAGATCGCAGAGCAGACCGGCCTCCTGCCGGAGGGCCACCCTTGGCTCCAGCCGGTGCGCTTTCCCGGCAGTGACACGCCCGGCCATCTGGACTTCTTCCGGGTCGCCGGCGCCGGCATGCACGAGGTCGGAGTCGGGCCGGTGCACGCCGGGGTGATCGAGCCCGGGCATTTCCGCTTTCAATGCCACGGCGAGACGGTGTTCCACCTCGAGATCGCCCTCGGCTACCAGCATCGTGGTGTCGAACGGGCGCTCCTCGGGGGCCCCGACCGGCGCTCGCTGCACTACGCCGAGACGCTCGCCGGCGATACCACCGTCGGCCATGCCACCGCCTACTGCCAGCTGGTCGAAGCGCTCGGCGACGTCACCGTGCCACCGCGCGCCGAGGCCCTGCGAGCCATCGCCCTCGAGCTCGAGCGCCTGGCCAGCCACGTCGGCGACCTCGGCGCGCTCGCCGGCGACGTCGGCTTCCTGCCCACTGCTGCCTTCTGCGGGCGGATCCGGGGCGACTTCCTGAATCTCACCGCCGAGCTTTGCGGCAACCGCTTCGGCCGTGGCCTCCTGATCCCTGGCGGCGTCGGCTTCGACCTCGACGACGACGCGGTGCCGGCGCTGCTCGCGCGCCTCGACCACGCCGCCGTCGACACCCGGGTGGCCGTCGAGCTGCTGTGGGACAGCGCCTCGGTGATGGCCCGGTTCGAGGGCTGCGGCGCCTTGTCGGCCACCGTCGCTCGCCAGCTCGGCCTGGTCGGCCCGGCCGCGCGCGCCGCCGGCCTCGAGCGCGACGCCCGACATTGCCACCCGCCCGGCCTCTTCAGCCGGTCGCGCCCCGATCTGGTCGTCGACAGCGGCGGAGACGTCCTGGCGCGCGCCCAGGTCCGCTGGCGCGAGATCCAGTGCTCCCTTGCCTGGGTGCGCGACCAGCTGACGGCGCTACCCCACGCCGGGGGCGCCATCAGGGCACCGCAGCCGACCCTTCTGGCCAGCAACCACCTAGCGGCGACGCTGGTCGAGGGGTGGCGCGGCGAGGTCTGCCACGTGGCGATCTCGGACGACGCCGGAGCCTTCGCCTGCTACAAGGTCGTCGACCCGTCGTTCCACAACTGGAGCGGCCTCGCCTACGCCCTGCGCGGCCAGCAGATCTCGGACTTCCCGTTGTGCAACAAGAGCTTCAACCTCTCTTACTGCGGGCACGACCTCTGATGCTCGAGATCCTCGCCGCCCGGCTGCAGCAGGGCCACCGCACGATCGCCTACCCCGACGGCCCCGTGCCGGCGCTGCCCGCGCGCTTTCGCGGTGCCCCGCGCATCGACACCGCCAAATGCGTCGAGGGCTGCCGGGCCTGCGCGGCGGCCTGCCCGACCGGTGCCATCGCCTTCACGCCGGGCGCCCAGGTCGACCTCGGCCGCTGCCTGTTCTGCACCGACTGTGCGAACGCCTGCGCGACCGGAGCCATCTCGCACGCCCGCGACCACCGCCTGGCGTCGCGTCGGCGCCACGATCTCGTCGTCGGCCCGGGTCGCGAGCAGGAGCTGGCGGCCGCCCTCGACGCCGCCGCCCGCCGGCTCTTCGGCCGCTCGCTGCAACTCCGCCAAGTGAGCGCCGGCGGCTGCAACGGCTGCGAGTCGGAGATCAACGTCCTGTCGACGGTGGTCTTCGACCTGGGACGCTTCGGCATCAAGGTCGTCGCCTCGCCGCGCCATGCCGATGGCTTGCTGATCACCGGGCCGGTGACCCGCAACATGGGGCTCGCCCTACGCAAGACCTACGATGCGGTCCCGGCACCCAAGCTGGTGATCGCGATCGGTGCGTGCGCCATCTCGGGTGGCCCGTACATCGACCACCCGGAGGCCGGCAACGGCGCCGACAGCGTCGTGCCGGTCGACCTCTACGTGCCCGGGTGTCCGCCGCACCCGCTGACCATCCTCGACGGGCTGCTGCGATTGCTGGGGAAGCTGACCTAGGCTGGCGGCAGCGGCTGAATTCGAATGGTCTGCGAGCGCAGCGGGTCGCGCTCGACGTGCAAGCGGGCCATGTTGATGCCGCGCTGGAACGAGCGGCTGATGGCGACGCGGCCCTTGCGGCTGCGCAGGCCGGCCTTGGCCAGCACCCTGTACGGCTGCTCCTGGACGCCTGCCAGGACGACGTAAACCCGGCTCTCGATCAACCGCTCGAGCGTCGACTCGAGGCTGACCAGGCCGGTGGCATCGATCGCCGGCACGCCGGAGATGTCGAGCACCACCACCTTGACCCCGCTCTCCACCTCCTTGAGCCGACTCATCGCCCGCTCGGCGGCGCCGAAGAAGAGCGGCCCGGCGACGTCGTAGAGCAGGACGCCACGGGGCAGCGGGCGGTCGAGCAGAGGATGGCTCTCGGACACCAGGGTGATGCCCGAGACCTCCGACATGCGCTTCATGAACAGGAGCGAGGCCAACATCACGCCGGCCACCACCGCCACCACCATGTCGAAGACAACGGTGAGGAAGAAACAAGACAGGAGCACGAAGACGTCGCTTTTCGGAGCCACCCGCACAATGTGCGCGAAGTGTTTGCGCTCCGACATGTTCCAGGCCACCACCAGGAGCTGGGCGGCCAGCGCGGACATGGGCAGGAAACCAAGGATCGGCGCCAGGAGGAGCATCGCCAGCAGCAGGAACAGCGAGTGGATGACGGACGAGATCGGGGTTCGGGCGCCGGCGCGGATGTTGGTGGCGGTGCGAGCGATGGCGCCGGTGGCGGCGATGCCACCGAAGAACGGGGCGAGAATGTTGCCCGTGCCCTGCGCCAGGAGCTCGGCGTCCGGGTCGTGCTGGCCGCGCGTCATGGCGTCGGCGACCACTGCCGACAGGAGCGACTCGATGGCACCCAGCATGGCGATCGCGAAGGCCGCCGGCGCCAACGCCCGGAGAAGCTCGAGCGACAGCACCAAGGGAGTCCCGTCCGCACCCGGCAGATGCCAGGGCAGCGCCGGCAACGGCGGCAGCTGCGGGATGCCAGGGAAGGTCGTCCCACCCACCATGTAGGTGAACCGCGAGGCGATGGTCGCCACGGTGAAGCCGGGAACCAGGAGCCGCAGCCCCGCGGCCAGGAGGGCGGCCACCGTCAGGGCGACGAGCGGCGCGGGGACCTTGCGCGTCAACCGCGGCCAGCCGATGAGGATCGCCAGGGTCACCGCGCCGATCAGGAATTCCTGCCAGCGCAGCGTCGGAAGGGCCCTCGCGAGCGCCTCCACGCGCTCGAGGTACTCGGCCGGCATCTTGTCGACGGTCAGGCCGAAGAAGTCCTTGAGCTGAAGCGTCGCGATCACCACCGCGATGCCGCCGGTGAAACCGGTGGTCACCGGGTTGGGGATGAACTGGATCAGCTTGCCCAGCTGGGCCAGGCCCATGACCACCAGAAACACCCCGGCCATGGCGGTCGCCAGCAGCAACCCACCAAGGCCGAACTTGGCGGTGATCGGGGCCAGCACGACGACGAAGGCCGCGGTCGGACCAGACACCTGCACCCGCGAGCCACCCAGCAGGGCGATCACGGCCCCGCCGACGATCGCGGTGTACAGCCCATGCTGTGGCGGCACACCGGTGGCAATCGCCAGCGCCATCGACAGCGGCAGGGCGACGATGCCGACGGTCAGCCCGGCCATCAGGTCGGCAAGGAAGTCGGCCCGGCGGTAGCCCTTGGACAGGGCCCCGCGCAGGGCGGTCGCCGGCAGGGGCAGCTTCCACGGCCCGGCGGCGTCTTCGAGGCGTTGGTGGAGACCCATGCGGGAGCGAGGAGAGAGGAGAGAGGAGAGAGGCGCTTGACGAACGAAGGCCGGCCTGATCGACCGGCCTTCAGGCTCCGGTGATGGCGCGAGGCGCGCCGGAGCAGAACCCGCAAGAGCGGGGGCTTCGTCTCGACACCGACGCTACGCCCACGGCGCGGTGCGGGTCAATACCCCGGGCGGGTCTGGGCGGGGCGGCCACCGGGCTCGTCTGGGTTTGGCGGAGCCGACGCGATCAGGGCTCAGCGTAGCCGGCCCGGGTGCGCAACCGGAGATCCCGCCGCCCGACGCTGACGCTCAACCGGTGCCAGACGCCGGCGCCGCGGGTCTTGCTCGGGTAGAAGCCCAGCACGTACTGGCTGCGTAGCTCGCGGAGAATCTCGCGCAGGGCCGGGCCGACCGCCGCCGGCGTCGCCGCCTTCAGACGCCGGCCGCCGCTTGCGGTCACCAACTCGGCGAGGCCGTGGAGCTCCTCGCGATGGCCCGTCACGTCGCGCCAAGTCGACGTGCGCGAGAGGTCCGCGTCGAGGTCGCGATCGTCCTCGACGCCCAGCCGCACCCAGTAGACGACGACCCCGCTGCGCACCAGCGCGCGCTCGACATCGCTCACCGACAGCACGCTCTCGACGTCGATGCCGTCCGAGAGGATGATCGCCACGCGCCGCCCCTGACGCTCGGCCAACCGGCCGACGGCGAGGTAGAGGGCGTCGTTGAGCGCCGTGCCGCCGCCGGCGGTCAGTCCGGAGAGGGTGAGGGTGAGCAGCGACGGCACCGCCGTGAACGCGGTCTCCTGGCGCACGCGGTCGTTGAACAGCAGCAGCTTCGCCTCGTCCAGCCGTTGGAGCTCGCCGGCGAAGTCGCGCACGCCGGCGAGCGCCGTGGTCAGCCCCTCACCCCGCATGCTGGCCGAGGCGTCGAGCAACAGGGCGGCCGTAAACGGCACGTCGCCGCGTTCGAAGGTGACCAGGGGCTGGGTGTCCCCGTCGTCGCGGATGGTGAAGTCGGCACTGCTCAAGTCGGCGGCGGTGGCACCGTCGGCGCCCTCGACGGTGACGTAGACCTGCTGCAGCCCGACCGTGACCTCGTAGTCGGTGTGGATCGCCGGCGTGTGCAGCTGCGTGCTCACCGACTTCCCGCCGATCCGGACGACCGCCTCGAGCAGGTGCTCGAGGTTCTCGCCGCCGGTGTCGATCGCCAACCGGTACGGCGGGCGGGGATGGTCGAGCGATCCGACCTGCACGCCGTCGAGGTAGAGCTCGAGGCGCTCCACCTTGGCGCCGGCAGGGGTCACCGCCAGCACCACCT
>CXWL01010419.1_pt1 | contig 35353 bp, 40 predicted proteins | sample 590931 | NCBI WGS metagenome assembly CXWL01 (sample SAMEA3498368, study PRJEB10139) | groundwater metagenome | biome: water well; material: biofilm material | place: Germany | collected 2015-04-27
GCGCCATGGCCGTTGCGGGTTTGCCCACCGTGCAGCCAGAAGAGCACCGGCGCGTGGCCCGCCACGTCGGGTGTCCACACGTTGAGGTAGAGGCAGTCCTCGTCCTGGCGCGCTATGGGCTCGTTCATCCACACCTGGTTGCCGCCCAGGGTCTGCAGGCTGGCCGGCGCAGCGCTGCCGCCGTCGCGCTGCCCGACCCACGCTGGGGCGGGGCGGGGTGAACGCAGCCGCAGCGCACCCACGGGGGGTGCGGCATAGGGGATGCCCAGGAAGCGGGTCACAGCTCCCAGCTGGCGGCCGCTGATGCGGCCGTCGGGGGTGTCGATCACGGGGTGCTCAGCAGCGTTCATGTGTGGCCACTCATTGCACCGAAATGCGACGTGCCTTGATGAGCGCCTGGTATTCGGCCGATTCACGGCGCACACGCTCTTCAAACTGCGCGGCCGTGCCGCCCAGCACCACAAAACCCAGGTCCTCCAGCCGCTTGGCAATCTCGGGCTCACGCAAGGCCTGCACAAACTCGCGCTGCACCCAGGCCAGGCCGGCCGCCGGCGAGCCCTTGGGCGCGGCCAGGGCCCACCAGTTGGTCATGCGGTAGTCCGGCGCGCCGGACTCGCGTGTGGTCGGCACGTTGGGCAGGGCGCTCAGCCGCGTGGCCGAAGTGGTGGCCAGCGCCTTGAGCTTGCCCGATTCCACATGCGCCTTGCCCACCGACAACGCGGCCATGTACAGCTGCACTTCACCCGCAATGAGTGCCGTCACTGCCGGGCCGCCGCCCTTGTAGGGCACGTGCACCATGTTCAGGCCAAACTGCTGCGAGAGCATCTCGCCGGCCAGGTGCGGCGCCGTGCCGTTGCCCGGTGAGGCGTAGTTGATCTGCCCGGGCCTGGCCTTGATGTACTCGACCAACTCCTTCATGTTGCCCACCGGCAGATCGGCGCGCACGTACACCACCTGGGGCTGGTCCACGAGCACGCTCACCAGCTCAAAGGCCTCCAGCGGTTCCACCGAGCCCTTGGCGTAGAGGTAGTGGTTGACGACAAAGTTGTTGTTGGCACCCAGCAGCAGGGTGTGGCCGTCCTTGTCGGCCGTGGCCACGGTCTGGTTGCCCACGTTGCCACCCGCCCCGGGTTTGGACTCGATGACAAAGGTGGCGCCGGTGCGCCTGCCTATGGATTCGGTGAGCATGCGCGCCACGGGGTCGGCGGTGCCGCCGGCCGCGAAGGGGATGACGATGCGGATGGGTTTGCTCGGGAAGCCCTGCGCCAGGCTGGCCCCAGCCAGCGACAGCAGGCTCCAGGCAAGGACATGGGCAAAGGCGCGGGGGATGAATTGACGGCGTTGCATGCGGGGTGCTCCTGGGATCGGACGGATGTGCGCCTAGGCCGCTTGCGGCGCCTCGGCAGTGGGGCGCCGCGAGGCGGCGTCATGCTGAAAGACAAAGCTGTCGGTGTACAGGTGGGCCGGGTCGGCGCCGTGGGCCAGGAAGGCCTGCGACGCATCACGCACCATGGCCGGTGAGCCACACAGGTAGATGGCGTGGCCGGCCAGGCTGGGCAGGTCTTGCAGCACAGCCTGCTGCACATGGCCGTGGCGACCCGTCCAATGCGCGTCGGGCCGCGACAGCACCGGCACGTGGCGGAACTCAAACAGCTCGCGCGACCAGGTGGCAATCTGCGCGCCAAGGTAGTGGCCCCCGGGTTCACGCACGCCCCAGTACAAGGCAGCAGGCGGGGCGTCGCCACACTGCTGCATCCGTTCGAGCATGGCTTTGATCGGTGCGATGCCCGTGCCCGTGGCCACCAGCAACAAGGGCAAGTCGTGCTCCGGGTGCCAGTGAAAGCGGCCCAGCGGCAGCTCCACTTCCACCAAGTCACCGGCCTGCCAGCCAGGAAGCACGGTGCCGCTGAACCAGCCCGCTGCCACGTGGCGGACATGCAGTTCCACCAGACCCTGGCCCGGGGCGTTGGCCATGGAAAAACTGCGGCGCAGCCCGCCCGGTAGCAGCAGGTCCAGGTGCTGTCCGGGCAGCCAGTCGCAGGCCTCCTCTTCGGACATGCGCAGCAGCAGCCGGGTCACACCCGGTGCCAGCGGTGTGCGCGCCAGTACACGGGCCGTGCAACGCCGGGGTGCCGCCTGTTGCGGCAGCGCTGCGGCGGGCACTGCACTGAACACCAGGTCCCCGTGCACCCGCCCCTGGCAGGCCAGGGCCTGGCCTGCGGTCTGCTCGGCATCGCTCAAGGCAAAGGGCGTTTCGTCGTAGGCCACCCGCCCCTGCAGCAGGCGCACACGGCAGGTGCCGCAGCCGCCCGCACGGCAGTCGTGTGGCAGCGCCAGGCCGGCGCGCAGCGCAGCGTCGAGCAGCAGTTCGCCCGCTGTGGCCTCGAAGTGGGCCCCGGTTTCCAGCCAGCTGACCCGGTGCAGGCCCGTCATTTTTTGATGTCTGCCGCCACCAGCACCTGCAGGCCCTGCGGCGCCAGCAGGTCGTGCAGGGCCTGCAGCGCGGCAAGGCCGCACTGGGTGTCTTGCTCACCGTTGCCGCCGCTCAGGCCCACGCCGCCCACCACCTCGCCATTCACCACCACCGGAAAACCGCCCACAAAGGCCGCAAAGCGCCCCTCAAAGCTGAGCTGGATGCCAAAGGCTTCGTTGCCCGGCAGGGCCGGGCCGTGTGGCGGCTGCGTGAACAAGTGGGTGGACCGCTTGTGGCCCGCCGCCGTGAAGGCCTTGTTCCAGGCGATCTGCGGGCCTGTGATACGGCCNNCCTGTGATACGGCCCGCGTCCAGCCGCTCCAGCAAGAGCGGGAAACCGCCTTCGTCCACGATGCACACGGTCTCGGCCACGCCCAGGGCCTGGGCCCGGGCCAAGGCGGCGTCGGCCATGGCACGCGCTTCGGTGCGTTGCAGTCTCAGGGCTTGTTTCATCGTGCTTGGGGTCCGTGGTTCAGCAACCGTGCTTCAGCAACCGTGATAGACGGTCTTGGTCTGGGTGAAGAATTCCAGCCCCGCGCGGCCGGATTCACGCATCGTGGACGTGCTGGAGCGTTTGAGCCCGCCAAAGGGCGCGTTCACGAGGTTGCCGGTGGTGGTGCGGTTGATCTTGACAGTGCCGGCTTCAATGTCTTGCGCAAAGCGGTGCATGGCCGGGGCGCTGCGTGTGCAGATGGCGGCGGCCAGGCCGTAGTCGCTGTCATTGGCCTGGGCGATGGCCTCGGCGTAGTCGGCCACTTCCAGCACCGCCAGCACGGGGCCAAAGACCTCCTCCCGCGCGATGTGCATGTGGGGCTCCACCTCGTCAAACACCGCCGGGCTCAGGTAGTGGCCAAACGCAAAGGCCTCGCCCGCCAGCCGTTCGCCGCCGCACAGCAGCCGCGCCTGCGCGCGACCCATGGCGACATGGCCCAGCACCGAGTCCATCTGCTGCGCGCTGGCCAGCGGTGTGATGTCCACCCCCGGCTGCAGGCCAGGGCCCGCCACCAGGGCTTGCACACGCTGCAACAGGCGCCGCGTGAATTCGGCCTTGATGCCACGCGCCACCAGCAAGCGGCTGGTGCCGGTGCAGGCCTGGCCGGTCAGCGACAAACCGCCCTTGACGGCCAGGTCCACCGCCAGGTCCAGGTCGGCATCGTCCAGCACGATGAGCGGGTTCTTGCCCCCCAGCTCCATTTGGGTGCGGGTGGTGAAGGGCACGCTGCGGTGGATGGCCTCACCCGCCGCCGTGGACCCGGTAAAGGTGATGGCACGCACGGCGGCGTGCTGGGTGATCACCGGGCCCACGGCAGCCGCAGCGCCGGTGACCACGTTCAGCACACCCGCCGGCAGCCCGCCCGCCTGCAGCGCCTGCGCCAGGCGCAGGCCAGGCAGCGGCGCCAGGCTGGCGGGCTTGAAGACCACCGTGTTGCCCGTCATCAGCGCCGGGGCGATCTTGCGTGCCGCGATGGACACCGGGAAGTTCCAGGGTGTGATGGCCGTCACCACCCCCAGCGGTTCGCGGCGGGTGTAGACATGCAGGGCCGCGTCGTCCTGGGCAAAGGTCTCGCCGCCCAGGGTCTGCGCCTCCACGGCGTAAAAACGCAAGGTCAACGCGGCGCGCAGGAACTCGTCGCGGCTCAGCGCCAGCAGCTTGCCTTCTTCACGCGTCAGCTCACGCGCCAGGGCGTCCACGTGCTGCTCCAGCCAGGCCGCTGCATCCACCAGGATGCGTGCACGGCGGGTGATGGGGGTTTGCCGCCAGGCCACCCAGGCGCGCGCCGCAGCGGCCACGGCGGCCTGGGCGTCCACCGCGCCCGACGCCGCGTAGCAGCCCACCAACTCACGCGTGTCGGCCGGGTTGCGGGTCTCGAACGTGGCGCCGCTGGCGGCGGCACACCAGAGGCCGTCGATCAAATTGGCACCACTCAAGGCCACGTCACTGCCCGGCAGGGCCAGCGCGGGCACGGCAGCGGGCACGCTGGTCAAGCCGTTCAAGCCGCCAGGCCCAGCTCGGCCAGCGGCAGCTCGTGCGCCACGTAGTCGTGGTACAGCGCGGTGGTGTACAGCAAGCGCATCTGCGCGCCGACTTCGCAAATCTTGAGGCAACGTTGCTGCAGCTCCACGGTGTCGGCATGCGCCAACACGATCTGGTAACCGCGCTCGCCGTGGATCTCATCCGAGACGATGTGCAGGTCAAAGAACTCAACCTCTTCGTCGGTGAAGCCGTATTTGTCGCGCAGCGTGGGCGTCTGGCGGCGGTAGATCGAGGGCACCTGCGACTCCAGCCCCACCACCAGTGCGGCCACGGCCACGATGGGGTCTTCGCGCATGGCCACGGCGTAACACCAGCTCTGCAAACCACGTGTGGTGGGCGACATGTTTTCGGGGTCTTCCACACGTTCGCGGGTGGTGCCGCAGGCCTTGGCAAAACGGATCAGCAAGTCGGTGTGGCGGTCACCACCGATTTCTTCTTCGTACATGTTCTGCAGCAAGAAGTCCTTGGCCTCCTGGTAGCGCTCTGGCGTGTGGGCGTAGATATAGCCCAGGTAGTCGGCAAAGGGCCCCACGTAGTGATAGTGGTTCTCGGCCCAGCGCGCCAGGTGCGCCCGCGACAACTTGCCCGTGGCCCAGGCCACGCTGAAGGGCGACTTGTTGGCGCTCTTGCCCTTGATGGCGTTTTCCAGCGCCGTGCGCAGCTCGTCGCGGTTCATCAGTGCAGCCATGGACGGATCCTTGCGGGGTTGTGAAGTTGATGGGCGACAGTATACCGTTTGCTTCACAAGACCCTACAAGTTCATTGGATATTCAAGTAGCGTCATAGCTGTTAGAAAAAAGTTGTGGTGCTTGTGTTTGACAATCGGTATACCATTTAGCCACAAACCGGCCCACACGGCCATGACGATGCCGCCCCGCCATGCCCCTCATCCTTTTGCACACCCACGGCCAGAGCCATGCCGGTGAAGTGCCAGTCAACACCAACCTGGTGGTGCAGGCCGGCATCCGGCGCTTCCCCTTTCCACACCTGCGCTACGGCTGCGGCATGGGCAAGTGCGCCAAGTGCGCCTGCCGCGTGCTGCAGGGCGCGCAAGACCTGCCCGCGCCCAATTGGAAAGAGCGGCGCCAGCTCGGGCCCCACCTTGAAAAGGGCTACCGCCTGATGTGCCAGCTGTGGGTGCAGGCCGACCTGGAACTGGCGCAGGACACGCAGCCGCTGCAGCCCTGCGCACCCCTTGCCGCCGGTGACGCCAGCGCAGAGCCGACCCAACCCAACCGAGACCAGCCATGTACGTGATCCTGACCAGCAAGCCGGGTCACTACCGCACCGAGCCCGGCGCCGACTTCCGCAGCGTGGAGGCCTACGACTACGAGTTCTGCGGCCGTGTGCGGGCGCGTTTTGTCATTGCCGAGTTGCTGCGCGACTCGCGCATGCGCATCGTCGATGAGTCCGAGTTGCCCACGGTCAACGAGGTGCCCACCAAGTTCTTGCAGAAGTTCGCCAGCCCCGACGCGGCACGCACCGAGCTGCAGTCGCTGGCCGGCTTCGCGGCCATGGACATCCGCCTCGTGCCACGCGCCCTGCCCGGCGCCACCGCAGCGCCCGCCGCCACCACGGTGCGCATCACCTTTGCACCCACGGCCGACAAGACCGTGCAGGCGCCCACGGAAAGCAACCTGCTGCGGGTGTCTTTGCGCGAAGGCGGCGGCATCCCCTTCAAATGCGGCGCCGGGCTGTGTGGCACCTGCCGCTGCCACATCGAAGGCGAGCCTGCCGCGCTGGACGCCGTCAAGGCCAAGGAGCGCAAGCACCTCAGCGAGGCCGACCTGGCCGCCGGCTGGCGCATGGCCTGCCAGACCTTCGTGCGCGGCAACGTCCGCGTGCGCTGGTAAGTCCGTGGCGGCCACCTGGGCCGGGCAAGTGCTGGCCACGGCATGGGGCTCGCAGGCCCAACTGGCCATGGGCTTGACGGTGCTGGTGGCGGCCTGCCTGCAAGGGGTCAGCGGGATAGGCTTCGCCATGCTGTCGGCGCCGCTGTCGGCACTGTTCTTTCCGCAACTGGTGCCCGGCCCCTTGCTGGCGCTGAGTTTCCCACTGGCGCTGTTGGCAGCGCTGCGCGAGGCGCGGCAGATCGACTGGCGCGCGGCCGGCCAGGCCCTGGCTGGCCGCGTGGCCGGGGCCCTGCTGGCCGTGGCCTTGCTGGTGCAGGTCTCGGCCCAGGCCATGGCGGTGGCCTTTGCTTTGCTGCTGCTGGCCGCCGTGGGCCTGAGCCTGGCGGGTTGGCAGGTGCGGCCCACGGGCCGCAACGTGGCGTGGGCCGGCGTGGCGTCGGGCCTGATGGGCACCATCACCTCGGCCGGCGCGCCGCCCTTTGCGCTGGTCATGCACAGCCTGCCCGCTGCCCGGCTGCGGGCCACACTGGGCTGCGTGTTCTGCGCTGGCACGGCAGTGTCGCTGGCGCTGCTGGCCGCCGCCGGGCGCTTTGGTGGCACCCAACTGGCGCTGAGCGCCGCCTTGCTGCCTTGGGCGTTGGTGGGCTTTGCGGCCTCGGGGCCCCTGGCGCGGCACTTGCCGCAAACGCTGTTGCGTCATCTGCTGCTGGCACTGGCCGGTGCCGGCGGCCTGGCGGTGTTGTGGCGGGCGCTGTCTTGAAGGCCGCCACGGTGCTGGCGGCACGGCCGCCGACGCTGGTGGTCTTTTGCCACCCCGACCCGGCCAGCTTCTGCGCCGCCTTGCACACCACGGTGCTGGACGCACTGCAGCGCAGCGGCACGCCCTGGCAGGGCATCAACCTCTACGAAAGCGACTTCGACCCCTGCCTGGGCCGCGACGAATGGCGGCACTACAGCCAAGCCGGCGCCGCCTTGCCGGCGGCGCTGCTGGCGCACGTCCAGGCGCTGCGCGCGGCCGAGCATCTGGTGTTTGTATTTCCGGTGTGGATGGCGGGGCCTCCGGCCTTGCTCAAGGGCTGGTTCGACCGCGTCTGGCGGCCGGGCGTGGCCTTCCTGCGCCCCTTGCGGCCCGGCGGCTTGCCCCGGCCCGGGCTGCTGCAGGTGCGGCGCATCACGGTGGTCACCACCAGCAATGCACCGCGCTGGTGGACCTGGCTGCAGGGTGACCCCAACCGGCGGCTGTTCACCCGCGCGCTGCGTGCCTTTTGCGCCCCGCGCTGCCGCGTGCGCTGGCTGCAGGCCCATGCTGTGCAGCGCGGCACGGCAGCGGACCGCGAGGCCTTCAAGGCTCGTGTCAGCCAGGCTTTTCTAGTCCATTGAACCTCGGTTGAACCGAGCCCAAATCGCCATGCAACACATCACCGATGCGATGGTCGATGCCGTCGTCACGCCCGCCGACGCCCAGATGGTGTTGACCGAGGCCTTTGCTCAATTCGGCCAGCAGGCCGCCGCCATGCAGCCGCGCGTGCGCACCGACGCCGGTGGCGTCAAGCTCTCGACGCTGGGCGCCGTGATCCCCGGACAGGGGGTGGCCGGCGCCAAGGTCTACACCACCATTGCCGGGCAATTCAACTTCGTCATCGTGCTCTTCGCCACCGATGACGGCCGGCCACTGGCCACCTTTGACGCCGCCGCCATCACGCGGCTGCGCACGGCGGCGTGTTCGGTGATCGCCGCGCGCCATCTGGCACGGCCGGGTTCGCGCACGCTGGCGCTCATAGGCGCGGGTGTGCAGGGCCAGGCCCATGCCGAGCAGTTTGCGCGTTGCCACGCGCTGCAGCAGATTCGCGTCCACGACCCCGGCATGCCGGCTGAGCTGCCGGTGGCGCTGGCGCGGCGCTGTGGCGTGCCGGTGCTGGCCTGCAGCGCCGACGAGGCCGTGGCCGGCGCCGACATCGTGGTCACCGCCTCGCGCGCAGTGCATCCGGTGCTGCGTGGTGCCCTGTTGTCACCGGGCTGCTTTGTGGCTGCCGTGGGCTCCAGCCTGCCCTACACGCGCGAGCTTGACGACGACACGCTGCGGCGCGCCGCGCTGGTGGCCGTGGAATGGCGCCCGCAAAGCCTGCAAGAGGCGGGCGACCTGGTGCAGGCCGGCCCCGGTGTGCTGCCCGACGAGCGCATCGTGGAACTGGCCGACCTGGTGACCGGCCGTGTGGCTGGCCGCACCAACGACAACGACATCACCGTCTACAAGGCCGTCGGCGTGGGTTTGCAAGACGTGGCACTGGCCGGGTTGGCCTGGCGACGGCTGGCTGCGGGCTGAAGCCGCTCGACTGCGGCCGGGACTGACGGCGCGCGGCCGCGCAGAGCATGGGTTCAGGGCTGCAGTTGCGCCGCGTTGAAGACGTGGCGCGCCGCCAGCAGCCCGGCAAGCTCGGCGTCGCCGGCCACCACGGCTTGCACGATGGCCGCATGTTCGTCCCAGTTCTGTCGCCCACGCTGGCGGTTCTTGGGCGAAAAGAGCAAGGCCGTGCGATCCCGCAAAGACCGCATGATGTCGCGCAGCACGGTGTTGCCGGCGACCATGCCCAGCGCCTCGTGGAAGCCCTGGTTGAGGCGGTCCAGCGCGGCCGTGTCGTTGCCATCCGCCAGCCGCGCGCCATCTTGCAAGATGCGCTGCAACTCGGCAATCTGCTCGGGGTTGTGGCGCCGCGCGGCCAGCTTGGCGTTGAGCGCCTCCAGCGTGGCACGCACTTCCACCACCTCGCGCATCTGCTGCTCGTCAAATCGTGCCACCGAGGCACCCCGCCGGGGCTCGATGACGACCAGGCCTTCATTGGCCAGCAGGCGCAGCGCTTCGCGCACGGGGATGCGCGAGACACCAAATTCCTTGGACAAGCGGCCTTCGACCAGGCGCGTACCCAGGGCCAGCTGCCCGGCCAGGATGCGTTCACGCAGGGCCTGGGCGACCCGGTCATTGAGCCCGGGATGCGCGGCGCCCAGCGTCAGTTCAACGCCAGAACGAATGGCCTGCGCGGGTGTGGGCATGGTGGCGTGGTTGTCGGTCTGCGTGGCCGGGATTGCTCGAAAGTATAGGGAGCGCCACGCCGCCGTCGCGCACTGCCGCACCAGCCCGCTACACCAGCACCACCGTCACCTTGCACTGGCTGCTGGCGTTGTTGATCGTGGCCACCTCTGCGCCGGGCATCCATATGCACGAGTTGCCGTTTTCCATGAGACGGCTGAAGTGACCTGCAGCAGGACCTAGACCTGCAGCAGGACCTGGAAGCCGCCGTAGATCAGCCGCTTGCCGTCGAACGGCATCGGGTTGACGTCGGCCTGCATGCGCGGGTCGGCCATCAGCTTCTTCCAGCCGTCATCGCGCACCGCGCGCGAGGGCCAGGTGATCCACGAGAACACCACCGTCTCGCCAGGCTCACACTTCACGGCCATCGGAAACGAGGTGAGCTTGCCTGCGGGCACATCGTCGCCCCAGCATTCCACAACCCCCGTGGCACCGGGCGCGGCTGCATTTCAATTGGGCGGCGAAGCCCGGCTACTTCCGGGCATCGCGAGGGCCGCGCGTTTTTAGACTGGGCGAGCGCGGAGCACCCTCCGCGAGGACTCTCCGCATGTCCCTGTCGCAGCGCCTTGCCCCCCGCCGCCCGCGTGGCGCCGATCCTGGCGTGCGCGTGGCCGTGCACGTGGCTGCCGAGCGGCTGCTGGCCGCGGTGGCCCACATCCGCCCGGGCATGAAGCCGCAGTTCAGCCCCGCACCTTCGTTCGACGGGCCCGAGGCGGCCCAGGCCTGGGTCGCCTGGCAGCGCCGCCACCAGCCGCGCAGCCACACCTCGTTGCTGCTCAACAGCGAGCACTACCGCATCCTGCCACTCGATGCCCCGCGCGTGCCACCCGAGGAGCGCAAGGCCGCCGTGCGTTACCAGGCGCAGGAGCTGCTCGACTTCCCGACCGACGAGGCGAGCATCGATTGCCTGGACGTGCCCCCGGCGGCCCCGGGCCAGCCGGTCTCGCGCGTCTTCGTGGTGGCCGGGCTGAAGAGCGAAATCGGCCGCTGGATGGTGCGCTACCGCGATGCCCGCCTCGATCTTGACGTCATCGATATCCCCGAACTGGCGCTGCGCAACCTCTCGGTGCTGGCCGCCGGCGATCGCGCCCACATCTACCTGCATATCGGCCTGCGCTCGTCGCGCCTGGTGATCGTCTGGCAGCGCGAACTCTGCGCCTTTCGCCAGTTCGACCTGTCGGGGCGCAAGCTGGCTGCGGCGTCGGATGAAGAAGTCGAGTCGACGGTCGAGCACCTGACGCTGGATATCCAGCGCACCGCCGACGCCTTTGCGCGCCAGTTTCACGGCGCCGACCTGGCCACCCTGTGGGTCAGCAGCGTGGCCCGGCTGGACGCCCTGGTCAGCGCCCTGGGAGCCCTGCAATCGCTGCCCGTGCAGGCCTTGCGCATCGAGGACCTGGTGGACTGGCAAGGCCCCGGCAGCGTCTGCGACTGCGCCGCCGGCATCGACCACACGCTGGCCATCGGCGCCGCGCTGCGTGGAGCTGTCTGAGAGGCTGAGACCGCGACATGCCGCAACAGATCAACCTCATCGACGCCGCGCTGCTGCCGGCTCAGCAGCGGCTGACGCCGATCGCGCTGCTGGCCACGCTGGGCACCGCGGCGGCGCTGCTGGTGGCGCATTTCGGCTGGGAGCAGATGGCGCTCGCGCGGGCGCTGGCAGTGGCCACCGCCAACGCCCCGGTGGCCGTGGAGGCCACCCCTGGCGCCGAGCCCGATTCGGCGCCGGCGGATCGCCAGGCGCGGCGCGAAGCGCTGCGCGACCTGCTGCGCCGCCAGGTTGCCGTGCCCGAAGGCAGCGCGCTGCTGCTGGGCGAGATCATCCGCGCCCTGCCCGATGCGCTGTGGCTCACCGAGCTGGAGATCGGCACCCAGCGCTCTTTGCGCATCAGTGGCGGCGCCGCCGATACCGCCGGCTTTGGCCAGTTCACGGCGCGCCTCACGCTGATCCCGGCGTTGCAGGGGCTGCCCATCACGACGCTGCGGCTGGAGCCGCGGCCGCTGGAGGGCGGCGCAGCCGACGCCGCGCCGCTGCCGCCAGCGCAGCTTTTTGTCCTGGCCAGCGGCCCGGCCGGGCCAGCCGCCGCAACCACCGCTGCGGCCGGGGTGGCACCGTGAAGATCGCCGCCTGGCCGCCGCTGGTCAAGCTGATGGCCCAGCTCGAGGCGATGGGCGAGCGTGATCGCAGCGCCCTGCTGCTGGCCGGCCTGGCGCTGGCCGGCGCCGCCGAGTGGTTTCTGGTCTGGCCCATGCACCACCAGCGCGGCAATATCGTCGAGGCGGCGCGCGCCGAAGCGCAGGGCGTCAGCGACACGGCGCGCCAGGCCGAGCAGGCCCGCACCCAGGCGCGCAGCGCACTGGACAGCCGAACCCAGGCACTGGACCAGGAACTGGCCCGCCTGGGCGTGGCGCAGTCGAGTGGCCAGCAAATCAGCGCCCTGCTGGCGCGCGCGCTGCGCCCGCAGGCAGTGCAAGTGGTGGCCCTGCGCGAGCTGGGCGTGGAAGAGATCGAAACGCCACCTGCGGCAACCGCCACCGCGGGCGTCGTCGCCGATGCCGCCACCGCCGCGCCCGTGGCTGCCCCGCTGCTGTACCGCCACCGCTTCGAGCTGCGCCTGGCCGGCGACGTGCCAGCCCTGCTCGCCGCCCTGGCGGCGCTGGAGCAGGAGGTGCGCCCGCTGCGCCCCGAGCGCGTGCGCATGGTGTCCGCTGACGGACATACCGTGCAGTTGACCCTGGCCCTGGTGGCATTGGGCACCGACCGCGTCTGGTTGTCGCTATGAAGCGCCAAGGTCACTCCCTCCTGTCGGCGTGCCTGTTGCTCACCACGCCGGCCTTCGCGCTGGGCCCGAATGCCCCATTCGAGCCGCCGCGCGCGGCCTCGGCTTCTGCACTCGCCGCCGCCGTCGGCAGCCACCCCCTGCCCGGCAACGCGGCGACCGACGGTCTGACCGGCGTGCGCCTCTCCGGCGCCGCCGCAGCCGCGCTGATCGACGGCCGCTGGTGGCCGGTGGGCAGCACGCTGCGCGGCGCCCGGCTGGTCGATGTGCAGCGCCATCAGGTGCTGCTGCGCCACGCCGATGGCCGCGTCGAACCCCTGGCCCTGCATCCCGCCGCGGCGCCCGCAACCTCACCCCGCCCACCGGCCACGCCACGATGAACCACTTTGCCCAACCCCTGGCTGCCCTGCGCTGGATCTGTGGCCTGGCGGCGCTGCTCGCCGGCTGCGCCGCGGGCCCGCCGCCGGCAGCGACCCAATCCGCCGTGGATGCCGCCTTGCGCCAGGCGCGCAGCGAGCGGCCCGCGCCCAAGGTGCCCGAGCGCATCGCCCAGGCGCTGTTGCCGCCGCTGGCCGCCGAACCGCTGGCCGCCGCCGTGGTGCCCGAGGCACGCTTCGACCTGGCGGTGACGGCGGCGCCGGCGGCCCAGGTCTTCCACGCCATTGGCTCGGGGTCGCGCTACAGCATGTTGCTGCCACCCACCCTGGCCGGCACCGTCACCGTCAACCTCAAGGAAGTCAGCGTGCGCGAGGCGCTGGAGGTGATGCGCGAGCTGTACGGCTATGAATTCCGCATCGACGGCACGCGCGTCTATGTGCAACCGGCGGCGCTGCAGACGCGCGTCTTTCAGGTGGCCTACCCGGCGGCGCGGCGCGTCGGGCGCAGCGATACACGGGTGATTTCGGGTTCGATCTCGAACAGCCCCGGGGCGGCGGGCGGTGCCAGCGCCGGCGGCAACCAGGAAGGCAGCCAGATCTCGACCACCAGCGATACGGATTTCTGGAAGGAGCTGGAAGCGTCGCTCAAGGCCATCGTCGGCACCGATGGCGGGCGCCAGGTGGTGATCTCGCAGCACAGCGGCGTGATCGTCGTGCGCGGCTACCCGCGCGACCAGCGCGAGGTCGAGAGCTACCTGCGCGCGGCGCGCCTGGCGATCGAGCGCCAGGTCATGCTGGAGGCCAAGATCGTCGAGGTCAGCCTGAGCGACGGCTACGAGGCGGGCATCAACTGGTCGGCCTTCACGGCGGCGGGCAACCACCGCCTGTCGATGGGCGCCGATGCCGGACGTATCAACGTGCCGGGCAGCCTGGGCCGGCAATACGGCATCCCGACCGGATCGTTGACCACCGGCGTGGATGCCAGCACGACGCCGGCCACGGTGGTCTCCAGCACGCTGGGCCAGTTGCTGGCCAGCCCGCTGCTGGGCGGTGGAACCGGGGCGCTGGGCCTGGCCTTCACGACGAACAGTTTTGCCTCGCTGCTGTCGTTCCTGGAAACGCAGGGTTCGGTGCAGGTGCTGAGCTCACCGCGGGTGGCTGCCATCAACAACCAGAAGGCGGTGCTGCGCGTCGGCACCGACGATTTCTTCATCACCAATATCTCCACCACCACCACCGCTTCGGCGTCGGGCTCGGTGACCACGCCGACGATCCAGGTGCAGCCCTTCTTCAGCGGCATCTCGCTCGACGTGACACCGCAGATCGACGAAGACTCGATGGTCACGCTGCATATCCGGCCCTCGGTCAGCGTGGTCAGCGAGCGCACCCGCGTCGTCAACCTGGGCAACCTGGGCAGCTTCACGCTGCCGCTGGCCAGCTCCAACGTCAACGAGGCCGACACCGTGGTGCGCGTGATGGACGGCGTGACGGTGGCCATCGGCGGCCTGATGCAGCAAAGCCAGAGTGGCGACGACCAGCGTGTCCCGGGCGCCGGCGACGTGCCCGTCGTCGGCAACCTCTTCAAGCGCACCAACCGCACGCTGCACAAGCGCGAGCTGGTATTCCTGCTCAAGCCCACCGTCATCAAGGGTGACAGCCAGTGGCTGGGCGACCTGGCGCAGACCGAAGAGCGCATGCGCGGCTACCCCACCGGCCCGCGCGAGCGCCTGCCGCTGCCCGCAACGCTGGGCGCGCGCACCCCTGAAGCGCCGCCTCGGGAGCAGTGAGCCATGTACCTCGATCACTTCGGCCTGCGTGAAACGCCGTTCGGCATCACCCCCGACACCAGTTTCATCTACAGCGCCAGCGCGCACTGCGAGGCCCTGTCCACCCTGCAGGTGGCGCTGCGCGGCGGCGAGGGTTTCGTCAAGATCACCGGCGAGGTGGGCACCGGCAAGACACTGTTGTGTCGCACGCTGCTGGCCGCGCTGGCGGCGCAGGCCGACGGCACCGTCACCGCCTACCTGCCCAACCCCAAGCTCACGCCGCGCGAGTTGCTGCGCGCGCTGGCGCGCGAGCTCAAGCTGCGCTGCGACCGCCGCCTGCCCGAGGCCGACCTGCACGGCATCCTGCAGGCCGGCCTGCTGGCGCTGGCCGGCCAGGGCCGCACGGTGGTGCTGTGCATCGACGAGGCACAGGCGATGCCGCCCGAGACGCTGGAAGCGCTGCGCCTGCTGTCCAACCTGGAGACCGAAAAGCGCAAGCTGCTGCAGATCGTGCTCTTCGGCCAGCCCGAGCTGGACTTGCTGCTCGCGGCGGCGGGCGGGCGCGCGCTCGCCAGCCGCATCGGCTTTGCGGCCCGGCTCGCGCCGCTGCCGGCAGCCGAACTGGCGCACTACCTCAAACACCGCCTGGCGGTGGCCGGCTGGCGCGGGCCCGACATCTTTACGGCGCCGGCGCGCTGGGCGCTGTGGTGGGCCAGCGGCGGGCGCCCGCGCACCGCCAATATCCTGGCCCACAAATGCCTCCTGCTGGCCTATGGCGGCGGCGGCCACCGCGTGCGCTTGCGCCACGCCTGGCTTGCGCTGCGCGACAGCCGGCTCGATGCCCACCCGTCGATGGCTCTGCGGCGGCGCCGCCGCAGTGCGCCGGCGGTGCTGGCGGGGGCGACAGCATGAGCGTCATCAACCGCATGCTGAAGGATCTGGACCAACGCGCGGCCCGCAGTCCGCTGGCGCTGGAAAGCATGCCGGCCACACCCGCCGCGGCGCGCCAGCCCGCTGCCGAGGCCGCGCGTGTCGCCGCACCGAGTGCACCGCGTGCGCCGCGAGCCGCGCCGCGTTGGCGCCTGCCGGCCATCGTGCTGGCTGGCGGTGCCGCGATCGCCGCGGTGGCGCTGGCCGACCTCTCGCCCGGTGCCGCCCTGACGACGCCACCGCTGGCTGAGGCGACGAGCTCGGCCCCAGCAGCAGACACGCCGGCAGCCGCCGCGGCCCCGGCCGACGCCGTGCCCGTGCCCGCGCCCTTGCCGGCGCCCTTGCCGGTCGCCATGCCGGTGGCGGTGGCTTCGCCCGCGCCCATGCCCTTGCCGGTGACCCTGCCCGTGCCCGCAGCCCGGGACGCCGTCGAGCCGCCACGCGCCACCACATCGGCGCGCGCCGCGCTGGCGACGACAACGCCCGATGCGCTGCTCGCCAGCGTCGCCCACGCACCACGGCCACTGCCAGAGCCCACCCAGATCGACAAGCGCAGCCTGCCGCAGAGCGCCTCTCAGCAAGCCGCCGCTGTCTTTCGCGATGCCGTGGAGCTGGCCCGCGCAGGTCAACGACAGGCCGCCTCGCAGCGCGCACTGGAAGCGGTCGCCCTCGAACCGCAGCACGCCGCCGCGCGCCAACTGGCCGCCGTGCTGCAATATGAATCCGGCGCCACCGAAGGCGCCGTTGCGCTGCTGCGCGCGGGTGCCGGGCTGGCGGGGGCACCGCCGGCGCTGACGCTGCTGCTGGCGCGCCTGCTCAGCACCCAGGGCCAGCCCGACGAAGCGCTGGCCGTGCTCGACCGGCACGGCCTGCACAGCGGTGACGCCGAGGGGCTGCGTGGCGGCCTGTGGGCTCAGCAGGGCCTGTACGGCCGCGCACTGCCAGCCTACGAAAGCGCGGTGCGCCAGCAACCGGGCCACCCGATGTGGTGGCTGGGGCTGGCGGTGGCGCTGGAGTCCGAGGGCCACGGTGCGCGCGCCCGCGGCGCCTATGCACAGGCGCGCCAGCTCGGCCTGCCGAGCGAAGACCTCGCCACCTACGCCGAGCAGCGCCTGCGCGCACTCGACTGACCACGTCAGCCACGCGACCACCCGCTCCGCCATGGACCGCCCCGCTGCCCCTGCCTTCAACGCCACGCGCTTTCGCCTGGGCGAGGTGCTCGTCAGCCGCGGCCTCATCACCGAGGCCCAGCTCCAGCAGGCATTGACGGCGCAAAAGACCAGCGGGCGCAAGCTCGGCCGCGCGCTGACCGATCTCAAACTCGTCACCCAAGACCAGATCGGCGCGGTCGTCGCCGACCAGTTGGGGTTGGAGTTCGTCGATCTGGCGCAGCGTGATCTCGATGTCGCCACCGTCAAGCTGCTGCCCGAAGCGCGGGCGCGGCGCTTCCGAGCGCTGGTCATCGGCCATCGCGGCAGCGGGCTCGAGGTCGGCCTGGTCGATCCATCGGACATGGTCGCCTTCGACGCGCTCTCGCGCCTGCTGGGCACCGCCGTGCACCCGGCGGTGGTGGCCGAGGACGCGCTGCTGACCACCATCGACCGCATCTACCAGCGCAGCGAAGAGATCTCGGGCCTGGCGCGCGAGCTCGCCGCCGACGTCGGCGAGGGCGTGCTCAACCTGGCCAGCCTGGAGACCAGCAGCGGTGCCGAAGAGGCGCCGGTGGTGCGCCTGCTGCACAGCATCTTCCAGAGCGCTGTGGGGCGCGACGTCAGCGATATCCACATCGAACCGCAGGAGCGGCAGTTGCAGATCCGCTTTCGCATCGACGGCGTGATGCAGGTGCAGAGCGCGCCCGACCCGCGCATCGCCGGGGCCGTGGTGCAGCGCCTCAAGCTGATGTCGAGCCTGGATATCAGCGAGAAGCGCCTGCCGCAGGACGGCCGCTTTCGCATGACGGTGGGCCAGACCGTGCTCGACGTGCGCATCTCGACCATGCCCACGCAGTACGGCGAGTCGGTGGTCATGCGCCTGCTGGCGCAGAACACCGACCGCATGAAACTCGGCGCCATCGGCATCCCCGAGCCCATCCTCAAGCGGCTGCGCGCGGCGCTCACGTCGACCTCGGGCATGGTGCTCGTGACCGGCCCCACCGGCAGCGGCAAGACGACGACGCTGTACGCCGCGCTGTCCGAGCTGAATACGCCGCAGACCAAGATCATCACCGCCGAAGACCCGGTGGAATACCGCCTGCCGGGGCTGACCCAGGTGCAGATCAACGACAAGGTCGATCTCACCTTTGCGCGCGTGCTGCGCTCGTGCCTGCGGCAGGACCCCGATGTGATCCTGGTCGGCGAAATGCGCGATCAGGAGACCGCCGAGATCGGCCTGCGCGCCGCCCTCACCGGCCACCTGGTGCTCTCCACCCTGCACACCAACGACGCTGCCAGCACGCCGATGCGCCTGCGCGACATGGGCCTGGCGCCGTACATGGTGGCGCTGGGTCTGCGCTTGGTCATCGCGCAGCGCCTGGTGCGCACCATCTGCCCCAACTGCCGCGTGCCCAGCGAGCCCGCGCCGCACGAGCGCGAATGGCTGGGCGACGATCTGAAGGACAGCCACGGGCGCTATACCGCCTTCCGCGGCACCGGCTGCAGCCAGTGCCACGACAGCGGCCACCGCGGCCGCACGGCGGTGTATGAAATGCTGGAGATGACGCCGGCCCTGGTGCACCTGGCCAACCAGGACGATGCGACCGGCTTCGTGAAGGAGGCACGGCGCGCATTTGCCGACTACACCCTGCGCCGCGGCGTGCTGGCACTGGCGGCCGAAGGCCGCACCACGGTGGCCGAGGCGATGCGCGTCGGCGCCGAAGCCTAGGCCGCGCGCCCGCGACCGACCCGGCCCGCGCCATGCCCCACTACGCCTATTACGGCCGCGACGCCCAGATGCAACCGCGCAAGGGCATGCTGGAGTGCGCCAGCCCACGCCATGCGGTCGAACAACTGGTGGCGATGGGCATCGTGGCGGTGGATATCGAACTGCACACTCCGGTGGTCGAGGCCAGCGCCACGCTCACGCGGCTGTTCCGCCAGCGTCCCATCGCCGATACCGAGCTGCTGCTGTTCTCGCGCCAGATGCACACCCTGCAGCGCGCCGGCGTGCCCATCCTGCGGGCCTTGCAGGGACTGCAGGAATCGACCCAGCACCCAGGGGTGCGCACGCTGATCGGCGAGCTGCGGCTGGCGCTCGATTCGGGGCTGGAGCTGTCGCAGGCGATGGCCCGCCGCGCGGATGTCTTCGACCGCTTCTATATCTCGATGGTGAAGGTGGGCGAGACGACCGGGCAATTGACCGAAATCTTCGAGAGCCTGCACGACCACCTGGAGTTCCAGCGTCTCATGCGCGAGCAAGTGGCGTCTGCACTGCGGTATCCCAAATTCGTGATCATGGCCATGCTGGTGGCGGTGGTGGTGGTGAATGTCTTCGTGATCCCGGCCTTCGCCAAGGTCTTCGAGAATCTCAAGGCCGAGCTGCCGCTGATGACACGCATCCTGCTGGGCACGTCCCGGGTCATGCTCGCCTGGTGGCCGGCGCTGCTGGCGGCCGCCGCTGCGGCGGCACTGGGCATGCGCTCGTTCATCGGCACCGCGCCAGGCCGCCTGTGGTGGGACCGCTGGAAGATGCAACTGCCCGTCGCCGGCAAGCTGGTGCGCAAGGGCTCGCTGTCGCGGGCCTGCCGCAGCATGGCGCTCGTGCTGCGCAGCGGCGTGCCGGTGCTGGACGGCCTGCGGCTGAGCGCCACGGTGGCCGAGAACGCCTGGATCGAGCGTTCCATCCTGGGCATGCGCGCCAGCGTGGAGCGCGGCGACAGCGTGCTCACGGCCAGCCGCAAGGCCGGCATCTTCACGCCCATCGTGCTGCAGATGATCATGGTCGGCGAGGAATCCGGCACGCTGGACCAGATGCTCGATGAGGTGGGCCGCATGTACCAGCGCGAAGTGGAGTACGAGCTGAAGACGATGTCGCAGCAGATCGAGCCGATCCTGATCTTCTTCCTGGGCGCGATGGTGCTGGTGCTGGCGCTGGGCGTCTTCATGCCGATGTGGGACCTGGGCAAGGCGGCGATCAAGTGAGCCGCGCCCTCAAGTCGCGGCGCCCGCCGTCGATATCCCGCCTAGACCCGGGCGCATCGGGTCGCGGCAACGCACTTCTGCACGTTCATCCCCTGCGCGGAGAATCAACATGAAAGACACCCAACGCGGCTTCACGATGATCGAGCTGATCGTCGTCATCATCATCCTCGGCATCCTGGCCGCGGTGGCCCTGCCCCGCTTCACCAACCTGCAGCGTGACGGGCGCATCGCCAAGCTCAACGCCGCCCGCGGTGCCGTGGCCTCGGCCAGCACACTGGTGCACGGTACCGCCATGGCGCGCCACAACCAGGTTCAGCCGGCCTGCGCGGTGGCCGGCTTCGGTGCCAACCCGCCGAATATCAACGCTGCCGGCACCGGCAACCTGTGCACCGAGAACGGCAACGTCCAGGTGACCCTGCTTTACCCCGCCGCCAGCCTGGCCGGTGTCGTGGCCACGGCCGGCATCGTGCAGGTCAACGGCACCCCCACGGCCGCGCAGCTCGCGGTGGAAGGCTATGCCACAGCGGCCGCAGGCGGCGGCCTGCAGGTGCGGGTGCAGGGCGGCCCGACGCCGGCCAACTGCTCGTTCACCTACACGGCACCGGCCGCGCTGGGCGCAGCCCCGACCCTGACTGCCGCCGTCACCACCGGTTGCTGAGAGCCCGCACCCGACCAGCCCGACGCCCCCGCGAGCCGGCCATGCGCGGCTTCACCCTGGTCGAGCTGGTCGTCGTGATGCTGGTGCTGGGCTTGCTGGCGGCGGTGGCGGTACCGCGCCTCACCGACCGCTCGGCACTGCAGGAGCGCGGCGTGCAGGACCAACTGCGCGGCCTGCTGCGCAGCAGCCGCCAACTCGCCGTGACACAGGGGCGCGAGGTCTGCGTGCTGCTCACCCCCACGCGTGCCCGCGCCGTCTATACCGCCGGCGGTGCCTGCGCCCCGGCGGCGCCCGTGCCCGGCCTCGGCGGCGAGTCCGAGCTGGCCTTCAATCTGCCCCCGGGCGTGGCGCTGGGCGGCGCCACCCTGGTGCGCTTCAATACCCGCGGCCAGCCCGTGCCGGCGGCCGACCGCACCATCACCGTGGGCTCGCTCGCGCTCACCGTCAGCCGTGAAACCGGGCACACGCCGTAGCGCAGCGCCGTGCGGGCGGCGCTCCGGTCGCAGCCTGGCGCGTGGCTTCACCCTCATCGACGTGCTGGTGCTGATCGTGCTGGTGGGCTCGGTGGCGGGCTCGCTGACCGTGCTGTTCAGCCGGCTCGCTGCGCAATCGGCCGAGTCGGTGCGCGCGCGCCAAGTGCTGGCGGTGGCGCAGGCGCTGCTGAACGAGGTGCGCATGATGCCCTTCAGCTACTGCGACCCGCAGGATGCGCGCGCGCGCCTGGCCAGCGGCGCGTTTGTCGGCGGGCTGGGCTGCACCAGCACGGTGGATGCCATGGGCCCGGAGCCGGCCGAGACCCGCTACAACCCGGCCAACCGCTTTGACGGCGTCAGCGACTACCAGAATTTCACGATGCCCGGCGCCGGCTGCGCGGGGCTGTGCGATATCGCGGGCAACCTGCTCAACCCGCCGGGCAGCACGATGGTCGGCTGCTCGGCCAGCGTGGCACTGGCCCCCGCCGCACTGCCCGGCGTGGCCGCGCTCGACGCCAACGGCCGCCCGCAGGCACTGCGCATCGATGTCGCCGTGGCCTGCCCCGGGGGCCTGCAGGTCACGCTGCAAGCGGTGCGCCTGCGCCACGCCCCGCGGTCGGTATGAGGCCATGAGCGTGCCACGAATGGCCAGCTTGCAAAGCCGCGCCGGCGACCGCCGGGATCGCGGTTTTACGCTGGTCGAGATGATCATCGCCATCGCGCTGATCGGCCTGTTGTCGGTGATGGCGGCACCGCTGCTGCGCATGCCGATGGTGGCCTGGATGGACGCCTCGCGCCGCGCCAATCTGGGCGCCACCGCCGACCTCGTGCAGGACAAGCTGGCCGCCGACCTGGCGCGCGCCCTGCCCAACAGCGTGCGCGTGCGCCAGATCGGCACGCGCATCTGGCTCGAATACCTGGAGGTGCGCGCGCACGGCCGCCACCGCGCCGGCATCGCCCCCGGTGCGCCGGCCTGCCCCGCCGTATGCAGCACGCCGGCTGGCAACGACATGCTGGAGGCCGCCTGCGGAGAAACCTGCTTCACCAGCCTGGGCCCGCTGATCGGCGACGCGCCAGCGGCCGGCGTGGACTGGGTCGTGGTCAACCCGCTGGGCCCCGCCGGCGCGGCCGGCAACCCGTATTTCGGCGGCAACGCCGCGGTGGCGGGTGGCATCAAGGTGCGGCTGCAAGACACCGCGCCGGCGGCCGACGGCACCCGCGTGCGCCACGCGGCCCACACCTTCCCGGCCACCGCCGCGTCGCGCCGCTTCTACCTCGTGGCCACGCCCGTCAGCTACGAGTGCGACCTGGCCACCCAGCGCCTGCTGCGCCACAGCGCCTATCCGGTGGCGGCCGTGCAGCCCACCGCGTTTGGCGCTGGCGATACGGTGCCGCTGGCCGCCAACGTGGCGGCGTGCACCCTGCGCTATACCGCCGCCGGCGCCGGCGGCCGTGGCGGCGTGGTCTCGGTGTGGCTGCGGCTGTCACGCAATGCCGCGGATACGGGGGCCGCCGAGAGCATCGAGATCGCCGGCCAGTACGCCGTCAGCGAGGCGCCATGAGACGCTTGCAGCGCGGTGTCTCGGGGGTGATGGTGATCGCCGTGCTGGTGCTGCTGGGCGGCCTGAGCGCCTATGCCGTGGGGTTGGTGACCTCGGTGCAGGGTGGCTACTCGCGCGAGCTCTCGTTCGCGCGTGCCACGCTGGCCGTCGAGGCCGGCCTGGACTGGGGTCGCTGGCGCATCACCGCCACGGCGGCACCCCTGTGCAGCGCGGTGCAGACGATCACGACTCTGCCGGGCCCGTTGCAGCCCTATGCGGTGACGGTGCGTTGCAGCGCCAGCGGGCCGTACACCGAGGGCGCGGCCAGCGTGCGCGTCTATCGCATCGACGCCACCGCCTGCAACCTGCCGGCGGCAGGCGCCTGCCCGAGCGCGGCAGCCAGCGCCGACTACGTGCAGGCCAGCGCGTCGGCGCGCGTCGAGCGCTGAGCGCGGGCGCGTCGCAGCGCACCCAGCCCTGCCAGGCCCAGACCCAGCAAGGCATAGCTGGCAGGCTCGGGGATCACCCCCGTCGTGTACTGGATGTTGTCGATGCCGACGTTGTAGGCGCTGTCCTGCCACTCGATCCACAGGCCGCTGGCCGAAAATATGTTGACGACAAAGTGCGTGGCTGCGGTGGCGCCGTCGCCGACGCTGCCCGCAAAGGAATACAGGGGCAGGCCGCCGCCGACGGCATAGACATTGACCGTCGTCGCGAGCGTGGTGTTTGGGTAGGCACCCAGATCGAACCCGGTCAACGTGATGCCGCCGGGCAGCAGCGGCAGCAGTTCGATGCGGGCCCGCGAATTGGCATCGCCACCGGGGGCAAAGGCCACGCCGTACAGGTTGTTGTAGGCGGTGGGCCACCATTCCAGCGATGTATCGGCCAGGCGCGGCGCTGAAAAGCTGACGTCCACCACGTCGGCCACGTCGCCATAGCTCTGCGCGAGGTAGGCGAACGGGCTGCACACGATGATCGCCCCCAGGCCATCGGCGGTGGACGAACAGATGGAGGGTGCGTCGGGGCCATTGCTGAAGTCCAGCGTCAGGGCATGAGCCAGCGGCGCCATGGCCAGCACGGGCAGCAAGGCAAGTCGGGCAATGTGAGCAGCAGGCATGGCATCGATCTCCGTTCTGATCGTGCGAGACTGCGCGCGCGCCTGCCGAGTGTCAATCGCGCACTCCTCCAGGCCCCCCCGAACGCGGGGTCGCGCGGGCGCCGCCGTCAGCGCTCGGGCGGCTGGCCCTTGTCGAAGACGATGCGCCAGGAGCCTGGCGCCTCCAGCCGCCAGATCGAATTGAAGCGCGCGATGACTTTGCCCGCCGGGTCGAGCACCGGGCCGGTGGACAGGGCCAGCGTGCCATCGGCCAGTACCTCCACCGCATCGGGCTGCCACGAGAACGGTGCCGTCGGGCCGTCGAAGTAGGCCTTCCAGCCGGCCGCCACGGCGGCCTTGCCGCGCAGCGCCTCGCGGCCGCTGAAGAAGACGGCCTGCTCGGACAGCAGCGCCGTGAAGGCGGCGTGGTCGCGCTCGGCCATGCTGCGCGCAAAGGCGCGCTCGGTATCGGCCACCTGGCGCGCGAGCGCCGCGATGTCAGGCTGCGCGTTCGCCACCGGGGTCACGAGCACGAGCAGCGGCAGCAGCCGGCGCAGCGGTGGATACAGCATGGTCTGCGCACATTACTCGAATTTGATTTTCGTGGCATCGAGGCGCTGGCCGTCGGCCGACAGCACACCCTTCACTTCGACCTTGCGCCCGGCCACCAGGTCGGCCGCGAGGCCGCCTTCAAAGCGCAAGTCGCTGCGCGCCGTGCCGACGGTCTGGCCGCGCAAGACAAACGTGCGCTGTGCGGCGTTGACCGAGGTGATGGCGCCACTGAGCTCGAAGCCACGGTCGCGTTCTTCCTCGTCGCTTTCGATCGAGACCTTGGCCGCACGCAGCGTGCCGGCACGCAGCGCGCCCTCGACTTCCACGCGCACGCCCAGCGCCAGGCCGGCGCTGCCCTCGGGAAAGGCGGCAGCGCTGGCATCCACCGGCCGGCCGTTGACGCTGAAGCTGGCGGCCGAGGCATAGGCGCTGATCAGGCCCTTGAGCTTGGCGCCATCGGCATCCGGCAACGGTGCCAGCGCGGCGCCGAAGCCCTGCACCACCCAGCCCGCCGCCGGCGCCACCGCCGCCGCCAGGCGCAGGCGCACGAACTGGCCCGCCGCCAGGCCAGCCGGCACACCGGTGGCACCGGCATAGCGGTACGTGGTGGTGCCGATACGCAGGGTCTGGGCCGCGCCATCCACCTCTCCCGCCGGGCCGCGCAGGCGAAACACCGTGGCCGTGGCGACAGGCGCCACCCGGGTGGCGCGGTAGCGCGCACCGGCCGCGTCGAAGACGGCATAGACCTCGACCATGCGCCCCGCCGCCAGGCCGCGCAGGCCGCCGGCCAGGCTCTCGTCGAAGACCGTGGTGGCATCCACCACCACGCGCTGGCCGAGCAGGGTGAAGCTGCCGCCCGCACCGTCCACGCTGGCCAGCGGGCCCAGCAGTTCGCTTTCGAAACGGATCCGGTTGGCGCGGGCGCTGGCCACCGTGGCACTCGTCGTGATGGAAGAGCTGTCGATTTCCACCGTCATGCCCAGGCGCAGATCGTCGCGCGTGCGGCTGCCGCCATCGGCGTCCTCGACGCGTGCCGCGCTGTCGTCGAAATGCACCGCATTGACGATGACCGAGCCAAACCCGGTGATCGGGCCGGCCGCGAATGAGCCGGTGCCGCCGGTGCCGACGCCGCCGCCGCAGCCGGCCATGACGGCAGCGCCGAGCGCGGCCACGAACAGGCCGCTCCAGGCCCACCGGCAGCAAGATCGAGGTGTCATGTCGGATTCCTTTTTCTGGCCCGCCGCAGCGGCGCGGCGGGCGCGGGCGGGGAGGCCGGGGCGGCTGGCGCCGCAGCCTCCTCCTGATAGGTGTACAGACCCACGCGCAGCCGGCCGTGGGCGGGCGGCACACCCGGGGCAACGGCCTGGGCATCGGCCTCTACGCGGGCCTCCAGCGTGGGCACCAGCGCCGCCAGCAGCGCCTGCCACAGCGTGCGGATGGCGGGGCGCATCGATGCCAGCGAGGCCGCGGTCAGGCCGTCGGCAAAGACCGCCTGCTCGAAGTGCGTGCGGTCGTCGCCCAGCACGTTGTCCACTGCCGCGCGCAGGTGGTCGCCGACGTTGTCGCCGAGGTAACCCAGCATGCGCACGCGGTCGCCGTGCGGCACGAAGGCATCGCGCACCAAGGCCACCGTATCGGCGCCTTCGTCCCACACGGCCATGCCCAGCCGGCACAGCTCATTGAGCAGGCTGCGCGGGTGGACATCGCGCGTCACCGCCTGGGCCAGGGTTTCGAAGCTGGGTGCCGGGCCCTGGCGCGGCAGCAGCCTGGGCTCACCGGCGCGGTCGCGGTACGGCCGCTGCGTGCGCCAGTGCGCAAAAACCTCGCTCGCCACCGAGCGGCTGCGCGGCGCCGCGCCAGGCGCCAGCGCGGGTTGCTGCGTGAGCCGAGTCACCTCGCGCCGGTTGATGCCGGTGGTGGTGCTGATGCGGCTGACCTTGCGGTGATCGGGCAGGCCGGGGTGCGCGCGCGCGGCAGCCTCCACAAACGCGATCTTGAGCATTTCTTCCACCGCCGCAAAAGGCAGCCCGCGCGCCACCGCCAGCCGCGCCACGGACGCCATCAACCCGGCCAGGGCTTCGTGCAGGGCCTCCTGCTCATGGCCTGGGGCGGGCGGGTTCGGAGCGGAGTCGCGTGCGTTCATTCAGGGCGGGGGTAGCGGCCACACTGTAGCCGCCAACGCTCACACCTTGAACTCGATGCGCCGCGCCTCCAGCCGGGTGCGGTCGGCCGAGAGCACGCCCCTGACCTCGACCGTCTTGCCGTTGGCCAGCGCGGCCGCGGTGCCCTTGCGGTACTCCACGGCGCCGCCAAACCACACCGTCACGCCGCGCAGCGCAAAGGTCTTGGCGCTGGCATCGATGGCGCTGATGTCGCCGTGCAACTCGAGCATGCGGTGACCCGCGTCCCGGTGGTCTTCGATCTCGACCCGGGTCGCCACGAGCACGCCGTTGGCAACCGCACCGGTCACTTCCACGCGGGCCCCGAGCACGATGCCGGCCGTGCCATCGGGGAAGCTGGCGGCGCTGGCATCGACCTTCAGGCCGTTGACCTCGAAACTCGCGCGGGAGGTGAATGCGGTGATGACGCCTTCGACATGGGCGTCACCATGGCTCTCGGGCCGGCGCAGGCCGCTGCGCAGCTTGGTGGCGACCCAGGCGCCGGCCTGCTGGGCGGTCTGCAACTGCACCCGCGCGAGCTGGTCGTTGGCCAGGCCGACGGGTACGTCAGCCGCGGCCAGACCGGCGTAAGAGATCAATGCCGCGCCGATCTTGAAGGTCTTGGCGGTGCTGTCGAGCGCGGCGACCAGGCCGCGCAGGCGGTACGCGGCGGCAGCCGGCTTGGCCTCGATGCGGGTGGCCACGATGCGCTGGTTGGGGGTGTCCTGGATGCCATGCACCTCCACCACTGCGCCGCCTGCCAGCGCCGCCAGGCCGCCCGCCAGCGTGCTGTCGAAGACCGTACTGCCGGTGACGAGCACGGTCTGGCCCAGCACCTGGACGGTGGACGCTGCGGTGTCGATGGCGCCCACCGGGCCGAGGATTTCGGTGCCGAAGCGGATGCGCTGCGCCACTGCGCTGGCGGCCATGCGGTTCATGACGCCGGCGTCGACCTCGACCATCATGCCGAGCTTGAGTTCGCTGCGGTTGTGCGGCGTGCCGTCTTCGTCGGCAATCGCCGCCGCTGCGTCGTCGTAGCGCACGCCGCCGACGATGACCGAGCCAAAGCCGCTGATGACGCCCTGCGCGTAGCTGGCAGCGGCCTCGCTGGGCGGTGATGCGGCCGGCGTCACGTCGCCGCCACCGCCGCAGGCCCCCAGCAGTGCGGCAGCGCCCAGCGCGGTGGCGGCGATCGCCGCGCGCCAGTCGGATACTCGAACATTCGGCATCACGGGCTCCTTGGGGTTGCGCGGCAACCGATGGGGTTGCCCCAGGTCGTGAGTGTCAATGTGCCTTTCGCACATTTGTATGTCGAAGTGTTTCCACAAGTCTGCAATTCACACCCGCCCGTGCCACCCCGCCGTTGGATCGCCCACCTCGACATGGACGCCTTTTATGCGTCGGTGGAGCTGCTGCGCTACCCCGATTTGCAAGGCCAGGCGGTGGTCATCGGTGGTGGCCGGCGCCATCAGCCGGTGTTACAGGCCGACGGCACGCGCCGCTATGCCACCCTGGCCGGCTATGCCGGGCGCGGCGTCATCACCACCGCCACCTACCCGGCGCGCGATCTGGGCGTGCACTCGGGCATGGGCCTCATGAAGGCCGCCACGCTGGCCCCCGCGGCCGTGCTGCTGCCGGTGGACTTTGAACAGTACCGGCACTACTCGCGCCTCTTCAAAGCCGCGGTGGCCGAGGTCGCGCCGATCATCGAAGACCGCGGCATCGACGAGATCTATATCGATCTCACCCACATTCCCGGCGCGCAAGAAAGCGTGGGCTTCGACGCCACCGGCGGCGTGCGCGCGGTGGCCCAGGAGATCCGCAACAACGTGCGGCGCTGCACGGGGCTGACCTGCTCGATCGGCGTCACGCCGAACAAGCTGCTGGCCAAGATCGCCAGCGAGCTGGACAAGCCCGACGGCTTGATCGTGCTCACCGCCGATGAGGTCGCCAGCCGCATCTGGCCGCTGCCGGTGCGGCGCATCAACGGCATCGGCCCCAAGGCCGGCGCGCGCCTGCAGGACCTGGGCATCCGCACCATCGGCGAGCTGGCCGCGCGCGGGCGCGGCATGCTGATCGAGCACTTCGGCCGCGCCTACGGGCGCTGGCTGCACGAGGCGGCCCACGGCGTTGACGACCGGCCGCTGGTGACGCACAGCGAACCGGTCTCGATGAGCCGCGAAACCACCTTCGAGCGCGACCTGCACGCAGTGCGCGACCGCGCCGAGCTGACGCGCATCTTCACCGAGCTGGCAGGCCAGGTGGCCACCGACCTGCAACGCAAGGGCTACGCCGGCCGCACCATCGGCATCAAGCTGCGCTTCGACGATTTCAAGACGGTGACGCGCGATCTCACGCTGCCCGAGCCGGTGGCCGACGCCGCCGCCATCCGCCGTGCCGCCGGGCTGTGCCTGAAGCGCGTGGACCTGAGCCGCCGGCTGCGCCTGCTGGGCGTGCGGGCGGGCTCGCTGGTGAAGCTGTAGGGCGGTAGCATCGACCATCAGGGGGAGTACTGCATGACCGCCATCACCTGCATCGAAGACCTGCGCGTCCTGGCCGAAAAGCGCGTGCCGCGCATGTTCTACGACTATGCCGACAGCGGCAGCTGGACCGAGACCACCTACCGCGCCAATACCAGCGATTTCCAGAAGATCCTGCTGCGCCAGCGCGTGGCCGTGAATATGGAAAACCGCAGCACCGCCACCCGGATGGTGGGGCAAGACGTGAAGATGCCGGTGTGCATCGCCCCAGTCGGCCTGACCGGCATGCAGCACGCCGACGGCGAGATCCACGCCGCACGCGCAGCCGAGAAATTCGGCATCCCGTTCACCCTGTCCACGATGAGCATCTGCTCGATCGAGGATATTGCCGAGCACACGCAGGCGCCCTTCTGGTACCAGCTCTACATGATGCGCGACCGCGACGCCATGGCGCGCATGATCGCCCGCTGCGAGGCCGCGCGCTGCAGCGCGCTGATGCTGACGCTGGACCTGCAGGTCATCGGCCAGCGCCACAAGGACCTGAAGAACAATATGCGCGCCTCGGCCATTCCGTCGCTGGGCAACCTGCTCAACATGGCCAGCAAGCCGCGCTGGTGCCTGGGCATGCTGGGCACGCGCCGCCATACCTTTCGCAACCTGGTGGGCCACGTGAAGGAGGTCAGCGATATGAAGTCGCTGGCGTCGTGGACCAACGAGCAGTTCGATCCGACGCTGTCCTGGGCCGATGTCGCCTGGGTCAAGGAGCTATGGGGCGGCAAGCTCATCCTCAAGGGCATCATGGATGTCGAAGATGCGCTGCTGGCGGTGCAGGCCGGTGCCGATGCCATCGTCGTCAGCAACCACGGCGGGCGCCAGTTGGACGGTGCGCCCAGCAGCATCCAGGCGCTGCCGGCCATCGTGGCCGCGGTGGGCGACAAAACCGAGGTCTGGATGGACGGCGGCATCCGCAGCGGCCAGGACGTGCTCAAGGCCTGGGCCCTGGGCGCACGCGGCACGATGATCGGCCGCGCCATGGTCTACGGCCTGGGTGCGATGGGCGAGGCCGGCGTGACCAAGGCGCTGCAGATCATCCACAAGGAGCTCGACGTGACGATGGCCTTCTGCGGCCACACCGATATCCGCAATGTGGATGGGTGCATCCTGCTGGCGGGGGCGGCGCCGTGAGGCGCGGCGCTGCCCTGCGGCGACTGCGACGACCTCGAGGGCTCAGCGCACGCCGAGCTTGAAGCCGATCATGGCGCGCAGCTTGTTGGGCAGCACCGGCTTGATGAGCAGGTGGTAGTCGTGCATGACGGCCTCGTCTTCGTGGCCGCCCAGGCTGCTGCCGGTGATCATGATCGCCGGCAGCCGGCGCTGCGGCCAGCGTGAACGCAAGGCCGTGAGCGCCTCGATGCCGGTGCGGCCGTGCGGCAGGCGGTAGTCCACCAGCAGCAGATCAGGCGCCTCGGCCAGCGTGCCCGCCAACCACTCGGTGACGGCCTCGACGCAGTCGAATGCCAGCACTTCCGCACCCCAGGCCTGCAAGACCACCACCAGGCCGTCGCGCACCGCGGCTTCGTCCTCCAGCACCAGGATCGTGCGGCCTTGCAGCGTCAGTCCGAGCGGCGCCATGACCTTGCCGCTGGCCGGCTCGATGCTGCGCGGCGCCCGCCCCAGCGGCACCTCCAGGCCAAATACGGTACCGTGGCCGACCCGTGAGCGCACCGTGACGGGCGCGTCCATCAGCGCGGCAAGCCGCTTGACGATGGCCAGCCCGAGGCCCAGCCCCTTGCGGTGGTGGGCCTCCAGCGGCCGGCTGCTCTGGGTCTGGTAGAACTCCTCCCATATTCGCGGCAGGCTGGCTGGGGCAATGCCGATGCCGCTGTCCCACACCTGCAGCAGCAGGTGCCCGTGGCGCGGGCGGCAGCTCACGAGCACGCCACCGTCATCGCTGTAGCGGATGGCGTTGCTGACGAGGTTGCGCAGGATGCGCTCCAGCAGCACCGGGTCGGCCAGTGCCACATGATGTTCGCCGCGGAACGAGAGCATCAGGCCCTTCTCGAACGCCGCCGGTTCGAAGTGCAGGCGCAGCCGGGAGAACAGATCTCGCATGCGCACCGGCGCCGGGTTGACATCGACGCCGCCGGTATCGATGCGGGTGATATCGAGCAGTTCGCTGAACAGACCCTCGAGCGCATCCACCGATTCGTTGATGCTGTTCACCAGCGCGGCCACCTCGGGGTCGCGGCTGCGCTGGCGCAGCGCCTCGGCGAACAGGCCCATGGCATGCAGTGGCTGGCGCAGGTCGTGGCTGGCGGCGGCAAAAAACTGGGTCTTGGCGCGGTTGGCAGCCTCGGCCGCGCGGCGCGCTTCCTCGGCCACCGCGGTCTCCAGGCGCGATCGCGCCGCCAGTTCGTCGGTGTGGCCCTTGCGCGCAATGGCCTGGCCCAGCGCGCTGCTGTAGGTGCGCGCCATCAGCACCGTGATGCAGAACATCGCCGTCAGGATCACTGCCAGCTGCAGATGAAAGGGTTGGCTGGCGTCGCTGGCCACGCGCACGATGGTGGGCGTGAGCACCAGGCACAAGAAGACCAGGAAAACACGCGACTGGGTGGCCAGCAACTGCACCGATGCCAGGCAATACGTGTATACGACCAGCAGCAACGCCAGCCGGTGGTAGGGCGTGCCCAGCCCCCAGAACAGCCAGCCCGCCAAGCCCCACATGGCGCCCTGGCACAGCACCAGCGCCACCCAGCTCTTGCGCCAGACGCGCAGGTCTTGCGCCTCGGTGCTGCGCTGGCGGCGGAATCGCAGGTAGTGCGCCAGACGCACCAGCCACAGCAGCGCCACCACGCCCAACCAGCCCGCCACGTGCCAGAGTTCGGCCAGCGGCCAGAAGATGGCGCCGATGAGCACCATGCCGAACAGATTGCCGGTGAGCGTGGCCGGCGTCTGCACATACAGCGCCAGCAGGTGGTCGATGCCGCTGTGCGGGCGCGCCCGCGCCGCCGTCACTGCTGCACCGGCCGCCACAAGAATCCGCCCTGCCCCTGCGTCATCTGGCTCACCGCCAGCACGGCCTGGGTGCGCGAGCTGACACCCAGCGCGCGCAGCACCGCGGCGACGTGGTCCTTGACCGTTTCGACCGACAGGTTGAGCTCGCGCGCGATCAACTTGTTGGGCAAGCCCTTGAGCAGCAGCGAGAGCACCTCGGTCTGGCGCGGCGTGAGGCCCACGTCGGCCAGCGAGGGCAGCTTCTGGTGCGGCTCGGGCCGGGCGGCCGGGCCCAGCGGCGCATCGCCCGACGGCCGCATCACGCCGGGCAGGGTGTCGCCACCGCCACCGCCACGGCCGAACTCAAGCCCCAGCATCGACGGCGGCACGTACATCGCGCCCTGCATGACCATGCGCAGCGCCTCGTGCAGCTCGCTGTGCGACGAGCGCTTGGGCACGAAGCCCATAGCGCCGTTGTCGATGGCGCGGATGACGTCGCTGGCGCGGTCGGACGCCGAGACCACCACCACCGGCACCGCCGGGTAAGCCGCGCGAAACTCCACCAGCACGTCAAAGCCGTCGGCGTCGCCGAGCGCCAGGTCGAGCAGCACGAGGTCGAAATCGGCATCCTCGCGCAGCGTGGCGCGGGCGCCCGCGGCGCTGTCCACACCCACCACCGTGGTGTCGGACCCGATGCGCTGGATGACCGCCTGCAACGCCGACAGGACCAGTGGGTGATCGTCGACCAGCAACACCTTCATATGACCTCCGTGCACCTTGTGGCGCGGCATTGTGGGTCCTCCCGGCAAGCGACCGGCTCCCCACTTTGGGGGCCCCGCCGGGCCCGATCTAGACGTAGCGGCGCGAGACCGACTCGGCCACACAGGCCGGCTTGGGCGAACCCTCGAGCTCGATCGTGGATTCCACCGTGAGCTGTGCGCCACCCTCGAGCGGCTCGTAGCCCAGCAGTTTGAAGCGCCCGCGCACGCGGCTGCCCACGCGCACCGGCGCCACGAAGCGCACGCGGTTCAGGCCGTAGTTGACGCCCATGCGCACGTCGTCGACGGCAAAGCCGCCCGCAAACAGCATCGGCAGCAGGCTCAAGGTCAGGAAGCCGTGCGCCACCGTCGCGCCAAACGGGCCGATGGCCGCGCGCTCGGGGTCGGTGTGGATCCATTGGTGGTCACCGGTGGCCTGGGCAAACAGGTCGATGCGCGCCTGGTCGATGGCCAGCCACTCGCTGGCGCCAATCTCCTGCCCCACCAGGGCCTGCAGGTCGGCCAGGTGGGCGTAGTGCGTCACGCGCGCACCCACTGCGCCAGTGCTTGCCATTGCTCCAAGTCGCGCTCGACGCGGCTCGGCGCCACATCCCACAACGTGAGCCCACGGGCGGCCAACTGCACATAGTTCTGCGTGTCGCGCAGCCAGCCCACCACCGGCACGGGCAGCGTCGCCAGGTAGGCATGTAGCTGTTCGTTGGCCCGTGTGTGCTCACGCACGCGCATGCCCACCAGGCCTAGTTTGACCTCGGCCCCGCGGCGGTGGGCGCGCAGCGCCTGTACGAAGGCGTGCGTGGCCTGGATATCGAACAGGCTGGGCTGCAGCGGGATCAGCAGGCGGTCGGCAATGCGCATCACGGCATCGAGGCGCTTGCCGTGCAGCCCGGCCGGCGTGTCGAGCACGACATGGGTCGTGCCCCTGGGTGGGCGCACGATTTCGTCCGGCGCGATATGCCAGCCCCGGATGAGCGGCAGCTGCGGCGGACGCGCGGCCAGCCACTGGCGCGCGGACTGCTGGCGATCGACATCACCCAGCATCACGGCGTGTCCGGCAGCGGCCAGGCAGCCCGCGATATTGGTGGCCAGGGTGCTCTTGCCGGCGCCACCCTTGGGGTTGGCGACCACGATCACGGGCATGGTGTGCTCCTCTCCCGGCTTGTTGAACACGTCTGTTCGATGTGTCTGTGCCGGCTATGGTAGCGGCGCGCACGACTTCAAAGCAACTGGCAGGCCTCGTCAAACGCCAGCCTCGGGCTGCGCGGCATGACCCGCGCCGGATCGCCGCGTCCCAGCGTACAGACGAAATTGGTCCGCACCTCGGTCCCGGCCCAGAAGGTGGCGTCGAGCCGGGGCGCGTCGAAGCCACTCATCGGGCCACAGTCCAGGCCCAGCGCGCGCGCCGCGATCATCAGGTACGCGCCCTGCAGGCTGGAGTTGCGAAACGCGGTGGCCGCTATCAGCTCGGGCTGGCCGACAAACCAGGCCCGTGCATCGGTATGCGGCAGGAGCTGCGGCAGCCGCTCGTAGAACGCCAGGTCCATGCCGATGACGGCGGTCACCGGTGCCTCGCGCACCTTGCGCTGGTTGCCCGGGGCCATGCAGGCGATGAGGCGCTCCTTGGCATCCGCGCTGCGCACGAAGACAAACCGCGCCGGGCTGCAGTTGGCCGAGGTCGGGCCCCACTTGAGCAACTCGTAGAGCTCGCGCAGGCTGTCGTCGGTGACACCGTGGCCCAGGTAGCCGTTCTGGCTGCGGGCATCGGAAAAGAGCTGTTCGGTGGTGACGTTCATGCGGGTTCAAGCACGCTGCGGGAGGCGACAATTCTCGGATGTTCCAGCCCTCCCAGACCGACGTGCGGCGATTCTTCTGCGCCACCTATGCGCGCCAGAGCGCCGGCCAGCCGCTGGAGCCGATGCAAGGCATCGCGGCGCGCTGGATCACCGAGCACCCCGAATACCACGCCGCACTGGCCGACGAGGCGGCCGCGCTGGCGGCCGTCTACACCGTGGACGAGGGGCGCACCAACCCCTTCCTGCATCTGGCCATGCACCTGTCCATCGCCGAGCAGGTGGCCATCGACCAACCCACCGGCATCCGCCAGGCGGTGGACCTGCTGGCGGCGCGCCGCAACTCCCTGCACGAGGCCCACCACGAGGTCATGGAGTGCCTGGGTGAGATGGTGTGGGTCTCGCAGCGCAGCGGCCTGCCGCCCGATGGGCTGGCCTATATCGACGCGGTGCGCCGGCGGGCCACCCTCGCTTGATCGTCGCGCACGCCACTTCCGGGCATTGAGCTCGATCCTGACCTTTCATCCCCGCAGGCGACGCAGCACCTCGGGGTCGGCCCATAACTCGTCGAGATGCGGGAAGCGGGCGGCGGCGTTGGCTTCACGGCAGACGATGCGGTCATGGCCGCCGCGCTGCGCCAGATCCAGCAGCGTGGGTGTGACGTGCAACTGCGACTTGGTGGAGTAGAAGACCTTCACCACCGGCGCCACCAGGTTGTGCGGATTCTGTTCGACCACCACCGCGAGCCGCCCCGACTCCAACCGCACCAGCGATCCGGTGGGGTAGATGCCCAGGCTCTGCACGAAGGCACCGAACAGGGGGGCATCGAAGTGCCCCTTCCAGGACGCCATGCGGGAGATCGACTCGGCCGGATCCCAGCCCGCCTTGTATGGCCGGTTGGATGTGATCGCGTCGTAGACATCGCAGATCGCGCCCATGCGCGCCGGGCGCGATATCTCGTCGCCGGCCAGTCGATGGGGATAGCCGCCGCCGTCAACCCGCTCGTGGTGGTGCAGCACCACGTCCAGCGTCTGCGCAGTGCTGCCCTGCCCTTCCTGCAGCAGCGCATGGCCGCGCGCGGGGTGGCAGCGAATGACGGCAAACTCGGCCTCGGTGAGCTTGCCGGGTTTGTTGAGCACATCCAGCGGCATCAGCGCCTTGCCGATATCGTGCATCAGCCCAGCCGCTCCGGCCTCGCGGCAATCGCCCTCATCCAGGCCGACCTGCCGCGCCAGCGCAACCATCAGCGCGCACACGGCCACCGAATGCATGTAGCTGTAGTCGTCCTTGGTCTTGAGCCGCGCCAGGCTCACCAGGGCGCCGGGGTTGCGCTGCACCGAGCCGGCGATCTCTTCCACCAACACCAGGCAGCGCTGCGCATCCACCGTGCGGCCCATGCG
>CXWL01012221.1_pt1 | contig 35299 bp, 32 predicted proteins | sample 590931 | NCBI WGS metagenome assembly CXWL01 (sample SAMEA3498368, study PRJEB10139) | groundwater metagenome | biome: water well; material: biofilm material | place: Germany | collected 2015-04-27
CGTGGACGATTTGGCAGACGATTATGGACGCCGGCGGCTCGAAATCGAAGAAGCCATCAGGTGCGAACTCTCCGTCGAAGCCGCCTGAAGCGCCCATCTTCTTCCTCGATCGCTCTCTGAGAAATGAGGGAGAGACTAGAACGGCACATCCAGCCACACCGTTTTTTAAGAAAAAGCGGTTTAGGTCACGAAGGCCGCGCACATCTGGTTGAAGTTCTTTGGCCTGTATTGTTCCCACTTCTCCTGCCGAACGAACAGAGATCGGAAACGGCGCTCTCGATCCTTCGCCGAAGCGTCAGCACACCACTGACATAACCGTTCCCATTTTCTGGGATCTTCCAAATCTTCACGCCCCTTCGTTTCGATGATCCAGATGTCCGCGCCTGTCTCTTTTACAACAAAGTCAGGATAGTAATTGGCGATCCCGCCCTCAGCCGTCCGGTATTCGATCTTGAAGGAAGTGCTCTGTGAGTTCTTCACAAATGAGATGATGTCATCACACCCGTCAAGAAATCCTGCGATTTCCAGTTCAAACCCACTATCACCAACTACCTTATTGAAGATTGACTTCTTCGGGATAACATACGCTTGGTCATTGACGACGAACGGTCGAGTCTTGCTCAGCTTGATGGTATCTTCAACAACGGTCGTTCCCTGGTCTCGAACAGTCAGCGCATTTATAGCAGCCTTGAACGTTTCCAGAATCGTGCGTGTCGCCTCAATCTCGGACAGATTGCGCAACACGTTAAGATCGTCCAGATCAACCGGCCTCTCGAAAAGCTGCTGCTCCATGAAGTGTTTCAGCTTCCCGAACAATATGTCGAAGCCACCCACCAGCCGCAAGTCCCGCATGATCGTGCGAGCGAAGAACCCAACCGCCGCTTGATGGGACGGAGCGAAGCGCGAATCCAACACGGTCGAGTGACTGATTGTCTCCGTGTTGATGTCCTTAAACACGATCTCCCGTTGCTGATCGGCCGAAAACATTTTGATCGGCAGTCTCGGCTGAGACAAACGATGAAGGTCCAATTCATCCAAAACCTTGTACTCTCGATAGATGCGAGGAGCTAGCAGTGGCAACACAATATCCAGTCGATCGATGTCTTTCTGCTTGTTGTCGCGATCCACTTCCACCACGACTGGAGACTTGGGCTTGCTCCGCTCCCCCATCTCGGCATATTCGAGATCAACCCCTTCGCTGCGGATCGACTCCACGAAGTCCATGAAGGCATCCGTCCCAACCACGCTGACCTTTTCCACCACCGGCTGCCCACGAAACATCCGCCGCAGGCCACGGCCCAGCGTCTGCTCAGGCAGAATCTGGCTCGCTGCTTTAAAGGGTCGCAAGCCCACCATGGCGACGACATTCTGGACATCCCAGCCTTCCCGCAACACCATCACCGACACAATCACCTTGTACCGGTTATCCCAGTGGTCGATCTCTCGGCTCTCTTTCCGCAGCTTCTCCAACTCGTCCTTACTCTTTCCGCTGGCAGCCTCAGAAATCTCGCCGTTCTTTTTCGTGTGAATCACGAGCACCGCTCCGCGCAGGTCCGGGTAGCGGGCCTCTAAGAATTCTCCCACTTCATCACAGTTGCGCGTATCGTCCGTCATGACAAAGAGCACGGACTTCTTGCCTGCAGGAGCAAGCTGTTCATAGACCTTCGCCCATTCCAGATATCCCAGATGCAAATAGTCTTCATACCGTTCGGTAAATTTGTCACTCTGGCGCTCGCCGAGTTTCGCCCGCGAGGCGGCGTCAGGAAGCACAGGAGTCTTCACCACGCCCTGCCGGATGGCCTCGACAAGCGGGTAATCGCTGATCGTCTGTACAAAGATGGCTCCGTTGCTGTGCTTGGGCGTAGCGGTTAGGTCGAATTGCGCCGACAACTTGCTGTCCTTAAGTTTCAGCCTGTTCGAGATGTCCTCAATGTTTTTGAACCAAGCCATGTCTGAATCATGAATGTGGTGCGCCTCATCGTTGAGCACGATCAAATCGGGAACGTCCCGGACGATCTGCCCCACATCCACACGCGACTCATTCGTCTTGCCCGTAGGCCGCTTACCAAGGAAGTAATCGGCTGTGTCTTCATCGTCAAAAGACGGCGAGGTAGTGTTGTCATAGACTCGCTGGATGTTGGTGAGAAAGATATTGCCGGTGTCTGACACAACACCAATCTGGTCCTGGACATGCAGCGTAACCTGAAAATCATCCTGCCAATTCTGCCCTTCGTAGCCATTCTCAGGAAGGATCGGATCCTCAGAGAAAATCTTCAGCCCATCGAAGTCGTCTTTGAGCCGATCCAACACGATAATGTTCGGCGCGATCACCAAGAAATTCGTGCTCAGGTCCGACCCTACTTCGTACCGCTTGTGAAAATAAGCCCAAGCAATCAGCAGGCTCATCACCTTGGTCTTGCCGGCCCCGGTTGCCAATTTCATCACATACCGCGTCCAGTCCTCGTCAAACATCCCTTTGGACACTCGCTCGGAGGAGTCAAACTTGATAAGCGCGTAGGGGTCTCGCGCTTCTTCGACTTCATAGAGCCAGACGGCCGACTCCACCGCTTCTCGTTGCGCAAAGTAGTACCGGAACGACCGCACCGCCCCACCGTCAGCAGGCAACAGATGTTCGGTATCGAACCAGTGATGCAACAGCGCCCGCGTGGTGTTGCTGGCATCGACATAACCGCGATCCCGCCATGCCTTCACGCCCTGGCGAATCTTATACACGAGCGGCGGCAAGAGCGTCGCATAGCCGGTTTCCGTGAAAACCTCTTCGCCGGGATACCATCGGATAGCCGGGTTGAGAATAACGTGAGGATCGATTGGAAAATCTTGGTGTAGGGCCATTCCTGTGTATCCTCAGCTCAGCAGACGCTTATTCTCCGTTAGAATCGTTAACCCCAGTCCTTTGAAATCACTATCGTCAGTCACGAGTGTGAGCCCTTTGCTCTTGCACAGTTCGGCGAGCACCTGATCGTTGAAGTCCGCCTTGCCCATTTCATAGTCGCTCAACACCGTTTCAATGTGCAGCGACGAGAATCCACTGTCCGTGCGGGTAGCATGGCCCAGAATTCGTCGACACGCATCGGCAATGCCTTTCGCAACGGGCTTGAAGGCAGGGCTTTTTCGATAGGACTTGAAGTCTCCTGGCCTTGTTTGGGCCGTCAGCGTGTTATACGCGAAACGAGCCATCCTATTCATGAACTCGGAGAGGACGAGCGCATCAATCAAGATTCGACTCTGTGCGGCAAGGATGCTTTTCAGCGCTGCGGAGTAAACCCGGACGCGGGAATCGGTGGGACTGTATTGCGGACTGTGCAGGAACAACCAGATGTTGGTATCAAAAAGTAAATGATCGGCGTCACGAAAACGGTACGTGCTGATCCGGTGGGCCTTACCAGGCATCAGCTTCCCCTCGACACCGCCTGCTCAGCTTTCTTGAACCGCTGGGGGTCCTTAAAATACTCCTTGGCTGTATCGACGACTCGTTTCAACAACGCGCGGTCATCGGGTTGTAGATCCGTGACTTTGAGTTTCGTCCGAATCTGGTCCTCGGTGAAGGAGTCATACAGTTGACCGACCGCAGCGTTTAAGAAGGCTGAGGTCAGACTGGTGACGTTCAAGAATGACAAGGTCACGCTTTGCCCTTCCTTGAGAGCGGCGACAATTCGATCGTGGACTTTCTGCCCGTCGTCCGAGGCGACGCAGAGCGGACTGCCGACGATTTCAAAGATGGAGAGAGTGAGATTCTTGCTCATAGCGGGACCACCTTTCGCCTGAATTCTCAAAAGATATCAGATTCTTTCAACTCCGAAGAGAGCACGTATGATTGCTTGTCAGAGGTATTGATTTCAAGGCTTACAACGGTCCCTGGAAAGGGCGAACCTAACCGAGCGGTATGAACCTGGTCCTTTTGCAGACACCAATACCCGGCATCCGACACGATTTGCAAGCGCCCTCCGTTCAAACTGATAAATTCCGTCAGCAACTTCAGGCCTAACCCCCCAGGAATCGAACCGCTCTTGGTAGTGTTCCGTCCTTTCGTCGCCCAGACAATGGCCTGGTCAGCAGAGAGGTTGAGCCCCGCGCGGTCTTTGACGTTTTGCCTGATGCCGATCCCAAGGTCTGCAACGGAGAAGTCAAGTCGATGCCGTTTGGGGAAAAATTGGCCGCAACTGAAAATGCCGAGGGTGGTCTGGGAATGAAGTACGGCGTTGCTGAAGATTTCAAACACACCTTCCCGGAACTTCTTGATCAATCCGGAAGACATACGCGGCATCTCAGGTCGATTGACAAATTCTCCTTCAATGTAGCCCGCGAAGTATCGATCATCTTTGACATCGAAACGCTGATACGGAATTGTCGTGCCCCATGTATCGGGGAGTACTGCGCGTCCATAGTTGCTCAAGAATCCGTTTTTAGAAAGAATTCTCTCAACCTGTGACGGGGTATTCGTCAACTTCACAGTGTTCAAGTCGTTCCCAAGGCGATACAGAATCGCGCCAAACGCAGCGCACATATCGGCATCGAACCAATCCGTCGCCGTCATGTCAATCTCGATGCGCTGAAGGTGGCAATCCTTCGTCTGAGCTTGGAGGTACACAAGGGCTTCGAATCCAACCTGTTCATGACGGATCTGAGGCAAAGCAACCTTCACACCTTGATCTCCACGACCTTCGTGGTGTCGTTCCCGAAGATATCGATCACCTTCACTGCGATCTTGTACCGTCCTTTCTTCTCATAGTCGTATTTGGCACTGGTGAGTTCCAGCGTCCGTTCCTTGCGCGTTCGGTAGCTCTGCCACTCGTTCTCGAAGATGTAATTGCCGGTCCAGACTTCCTTTTCCTGTCCGTCTTCAACTACCCGGATGATCTCCCGACGACTCTCGTAATCGAAATCCACTGCCCAATAATCGATCCAGTCGGTCCACTTCTTTGTCAGAACTTCCCGCTCGACTTTGCCCTTCTTGTCCTTCACAATCTTCACGACCTGTCCACCCTCGACCGTCACCTTGCTCCCGCCAGGCTTCAGTTTCTCGCCCAACGCATCCAAATCGTCTTGGCGATAGAACACGCCGAAATCCTTGAGCGTCACCGTGACGGTCTTCCCATCCACCTTCGGCAGCACCTCGACATAGGCCACATCGTAGAACTTAACTTGGCCGCGCTCTACCGCCCGCTTGTCGAACACATCTTTGGGGATGTACTTGAGGCTGAGGCTCACGCCCTTGGCTTTAGCCTCGTCCTGCACGGCGGGGGTCAACCCCATCTCGAACTCAAACCCCAATACGTCCACCTTGCTGACTTTTTTCTTTCGGCACTCGGCGATAACCTCATTCACCTGAGTCAGCGTCACTGGCGCGTCGATCGGGCCGACTACGACTACCGTAGCACCTTTCTTTCCATGGAACGGCGGCATCTGAAAGACTCGCTCGGCCTTGTAGGCCGACAGAATCAGCGTGAGATAATGCTCTTCTCGCTGGATCGTCTGTGCCCGGCGCTGTACTTCCGGCAAGGTCGGATCGATCCCGACGAAGTATTGCCGCTCGTACTTACCCAGATTGAGAATCTCGAAGCTGCGGTATAACTTACCTTCCAACTTGAGTTCACGCTGGACATCGATGAGCCGCTTGCGGGTTGTGTGGATGGCGAAGCGTCCAAGATCACAGCCGATCCATTTTCGGCCTAGCTCCTCAGCTACAACAAGAGTTGTCCCTGAACCAGAAAAAAAGTCGCCAATTAAGCTGCCGGGGGGGGAGGCAATGCTGATTATTCTTTCCAGAAGCCGTTCAGGCTTCTGCGTGGGATACTCAGAACCACCCTTCATCCTGCCTACATTGTCCCAGATGTCTTGAAGAAGAATTCCTTTGTTCTCATCATGATACTTTTTGAGGCATCGGGTCGATCCCTGATTGACATCACGAAGGTATACCTCTCCACTAGAGAGCGCACGATCCATGGCTTCAGCGCTCTCGTATATCCATTCGCGATTCTTGGAAGGCTGTGCTCCCCGCCACGTGAAGCGTCGCATAGCACTCGCCCCTTTCCATGTAGCATTTTCCAGTTTGAACCGACGCCCAACTCGACTCCCGTTCCCTTTCCAAGGGAGGACAGTTCCGTCCGGAAGTTCTAGAAGACTGAATTCTTCTTCTGCACTATCTGACAAGTCTTCACGCTCGATCTCGCAGTCGTAGTATGGCTTCGCACCTTTTGAATACCATAGGATTCGGTCGGTGATGTTCCCTAGCTTTGTCTTTGCATCATTGTGAGGGTCACTTCTTCGCCAAACAATTTCGTTTTGAAAAGCGATGGTGCCAAAAATTTCATCACATACGAGTCTCGCGAGGGGAGCCAATGCAGGCCCGATGTGTAGGAAAAAAGACCCGCCTTCTGCGAGCAGGTCACGAATTAATGCAATTCGCTCATAGAGCATAGCGGCGTATGAGTCAGTTCCCTTCCCCCATGTATCACGATAGGCGATTTCTTCAACAACGCTTGGTTCCTTCGTTAGCGTGTTGGTACCTATCTCGACTTTGAAAGAGAAATCAGCCCCTACATCGAAAGGTGGGTCAATGTAAATTAGAGTGAACCCTCCTACTCTTTCGATCTCCCGACGCAGCGGACCGTTCTTGAGCGACGAGAGCACCAGCTTGTTGTCGCCCCAAATCAGCTTATTCGTCCACCCACTAGACTGCCTGCCGCTGGCGGAATCGAAAGAAAATAAGTCCCCGACTTGTTGTCCAACCTCCGAGCGGGGTTCGTCAACCTGTTCAATAGTCTGGAAGGGTAGAACGACGCTGGTAACCTCGCTAGACTTCCCCTGCCAGACAAGCTCCACCTCCGGCGCATCGGCAAAGAGCATGAGCTTGTACTTCACAGGCAACGGCTCGCCTCTGTCGAGGTGCCCCTTAATGATCTCCTTGTCTCGGTCTGAGAGGCTCATACGATGCTGTCTCTGGATCTAGAACCGACACGATGCTCAAATTTTTGTTGGAGCCAGAAATAGCCGCCGAAGAATACGCTTTTCTCCGCGAGAAATCACGCTTCTCCAGAAGGTGCCTTTAGGTTTCGCACATATGACTGGAGGAGCGAGGTATCCGCCCTGGCTGAGATCCTTCTCCCCTTTGAGGTGACCGAGTGCGGTCCGCGACATTCGCCGTAGCGGCGGGGCCCCCACCCGGCGTCCTGAGAAGGAACGCTGGAATTGACTGAAGAATCACGGTTGGCACAACCGTGACTGAAGGAATTCCAGAAGGGTTCCGCTCGGACCGCCGTGGAAGGGGTGCCACGAGAGGTGATGGAGCGAGGCGCACTCGGTCACCTGTTCTCTGTTTGCTTGTGTAAGTTGTCACCAGGATGACCCGGATGAGGTCCCCCACTGCGCGCGTCCAACGAGGGTCTTCTGAGACCGCGCGTTGCGCGAGCACAGGGGACTTCACCGGGTCATCCTTCTACTGCTGGCGGAGTTTCAACATCCTGGGGGAAAATGGCTGGGGGACTAGGAATCGAACCTAGGTAGCCGGCTCCAAAGGCCGGCGTCCTACCGCTAGACGATCCCCCAGCGCGGTACGGAGCCGAATCGTAGATCGGGAACGGCGGGAAAGATTATTTGGCTGGGGGACTAGGAATCGAACCTAGGTAGTCAGATCCAGAGACTGACGTCCTACCGCTAGACGATCCCCCAACCGACCCCCACAGTAATATAGAGGTCTCGGATTCGTCAAGATCGGTGTCGTTGGAGGATAAGCTGTTTCACGCACGGCACGCCCGTTCGATCCCCTGGCGGAGCCGAAACAATGCCCGGTCTCGCCCCAGCACCTCCATCACGTCGAACAGACCAGGGCTGGCCGTGCGACCGGTCAGGGCCACGCGAACCGGCTGCGCCAGCTGGCCCATTTTCATTCCCTCTTCTTTAACCAGCTGCTTGAAGGCCTCTTCCCACTGTTCTTTCGAAAAGGCAGGGAAGGCCTCGAAGCAAGCGAGTAATTTGCCGAGGGTCGGCGCAATGGCCGGAGTCAAAAACTTCTTCGCGGCTTCTTCGTCGAACGTCACAACCTGCCCTAAATACGGCCGCACCCAATCGACCATCTCCATGAGTGTTTTCGCCCGTTCCTTCACGAGGACGACGAGTTGCGCGAGCTGACCGGCCGAGATAGCCCGGGTTTCCTCTGTGAATCCTGCCGCCTCTAATAGGGGGAGCAGCGCCTGAGCAATCTGCGTCGGCGGACTGACCTTGATATATTCCGCGTTGATCCAGAGGAGCTTCTCGGGATTGAATACAGCCGGGGACGTTTGAACGTTCTTCCAGGAAAACTTCTCGATCAGTTCCTGACGGGTGAAAAGTTCCTGGTCTCCATGTGACCATCCCAGCCGAACGAGATAGTTCACCATCGCCTCCGGCAGGTACCCCATCTCTTTATAGGCCATGATTGAGGTGGCTCCATGCCGCTTTGAAAGGCGTGTTTTGTCCGAGCCTAGAATCATCGGCAAATGCCCGAACCGAGGGACTGAGAATCCAAGCGCTTGGAAGATCGGAATCTGCCGCGGTGTGTTGGTCAGATGATCGTCTCCCCGCACCACATGGGTAATGTTCATCAGCGCATCGTCGACCACTACAGAAAAGTTGTATGTCGGATAGCCGTTCGAGCGGAGGATGATCAGATCATCCTGCACAGTATTGTCGAAGACAATCTTGCCCTTGATCAGATCGTCGACTACAGTCTCTCCCTCTTGCGGAGCCCTAAAACGCAGGGCCGCATTGCCGACCGGATTGGTAAGGCCTCGATCACGGCAACGGCCGTCATATTTCTGCGGCAGTCCCTTGGCCTCGGCTTCCTTACGCCGCGCGTCAAGCTCTTCCGCTTTGCAGTGACACCAATAGGCATGGCCATTTTCAAGAAGCTGCTTCGCATGACTGCTGTAGAGATCCATCCGCTCGGTCTGACGAAATGGGCCTTCATCCCAATCAAGCCCCACCCATTTCATGCCTTCGATGATGGCCTGGATCGATTCGTCCGTCGACCGACTCTGATCCGTATCCTCAATGCGGAGAATGAGAACGCCCTTTTGCTGGCGGGCAAAGAGCCAATTAAATAGCGCTGTGCGGACCCCTCCAATATGGAGAAACCCGGTCGGACTGGGTGCGAAGCGCACACGGACTTGTGTCATACTGGATCCCCGTGAGTTCAGTCAAAGGCCGGTATCTCTATAGCATGCAGGGAAAACTGTTGTACAGAATCGGCTGACTCATGCCTCTTTCATCTGTGCTAGCCTTCTGATAAGAGAGCAGGAGGGGGATCGTTATGGCGGAACTCACGCAGCCAGCCACGGTGCTCTCGGTCACCGATCTGACCCCCCATGTTCGCCAACTCGTCCTGCTTCCACAAACACAGAAGATTCCGTTCCAACCCGGTCAGTGGGTTTCGTTGAAGCTACCGGTCGGCCCCAAGCCCCCGCTCAACCGGGCCTATTCACTTGCCGCGCCGAGCACAGCGTCAGGCGAACTCACATTGGTGTTCGATCGTGTAATGAAGGGCTTGGGATCTGGATATCTCTACACCCTCAAGCCTGGCGACGAGGTCATGCTCTCAGGCCCCTATGGAAATTTCACACTCCCGCAGCATCTCGATCGCGATCTCTTACTTGTCGCCCGTTACACTGGCCTTGTCCCGATCCGCTGCATGTTGAAGAGCCTCTACGCACAGCGACAGATAGCGACCATTCTCCTCATTGCCGTTGCCCCTGCGGAGGAAGAACTGTTCTTTCATCAGGAACTGCTCACGCTGGCCGTGATTCATCCAGGGTTTCGCTATCTTCCATTGGTGGCTGCTGGAGGGGAACAGCAGGGTATCGACCTCACGCTCTCCATGCTCAGGCCGTTGATTGAGGGAATGCCGAAAGTGATTCCGATGCTGTGCGGCACGAAAGGCTTTGCGCGACCGCTACGAACCTATTTTGTGGAGGCGGGATATGACCGTAAGGAGGTGAAGACCGAGACGTATGACTGAAGAATGTCATTGGTCAATGGCCACTCGAAAGAAATCGACCCGGTCCGTTCTGGCTCACGATTGACAACTGACGCTTGACCAGTGAACTGTTTCCCTCAGTGGCCTTCCCGGACGAGATTCTTATTGACCGATGGAATCTCGACCACAATATCCTTTGTGCCATTCGGCACACATTGGCAACCGAGCCGCGATTGCAACGTGGTGATCGGGGCTTCCTCTAGCTGATCGAACTCATCGTCCGTCCCTTCGTTACAGCTCTCAAGCCCCTGTTTCACGATGACATGGCAGGTTGAGCAGGCACAGACACCTCCGCAGACATGTTCCAGCGCAACTCCATTGCCCATCGCCACATCAAGGAGACTCCCCGGAAGGCCTGTTGGGCCATAGGGAATCTTGGATGGATCAACTTCAATCTTAGTCACGATGCCGCCAGGGGTGATAAAGGTGACGGTGTAGGCTTTCCGAGGAAGCTCGTAATCAGTTATTTCAATATAGGGATTGGTTCCGCCCATCGGTCTGTTCCTTTCACAGCCTAATACAGTCTTATTTCTCGCTGTTGACAGCTTTGAAACTTGCGTGCTATTCTTAGTCCGACCTTATTGATCGGAGATCATTATAGTCTCCGACCCAAGTGATCGGCAATAGCAATGTTGAAGATTTCGAAAAAAGCAGATTATGCCCTTATGGCCCTTCAGCATATTGCTGCGGTCCAATTTGGCGAAGTGACACCAGGACGTGTGGTGAATACCAAGGAGATCGCGGAGGAATACAACATCCCCCTCGAACTGTTGGCCAAGGTGCTCCAGACCCTTGCCAAGAACTCATTGATTGAGAGTCACAACGGTCCCAAGGGCGGATATGTTTTGGCTCGCCGCGCACACCAAATTACGATCGCGCAGATCCTCGAAAGCATCGAGGGTCCCCTAGGTATTACCGATTGTTCCCATGAGAAGGACGGAGAGTTCTGCATGCAGCGGGAAAATTGCCATATCCGTACTCCGCTCTTGAAAGTTCAGGACAGCATCGCCCAACTGCTCAATAACATGACCCTGCAAGACATGATGGGTGGCACACCCCTCATTACCATTCAGTCCCCTGCGGCACAAGGAGTTGAACGATGAAACTGCCGATTTTTTTGGATAACCATTCCACGACGCCCATGGACCCACGTGTATTGGACACCATGCTTCCCTATTTCGTCGAGAAATTCGGAAACGCGGCCAGCCGCAACCATGCTTTTGGTTGGGCCGCAGAAGAAGCTGTAGAACAGGCCAGAAAGCAGATCGCGAAACTGATCAAAGCCGATCCGAAGGAGATTGTTTTCACAAGCGGCGCCACTGAATCGGACAATCTTGCGATCAAGGGCGTGTTGGAAATGTACAAAGAAAAGGGCGACCATATCATTACATCGTCCACCGAACACCGCGCTGTGCTCGATACCGTCAAATCATTAGAGGGCAAGGGCAAAGCGGTAGTCACCTATCTTCCCGTCGATAAATTCGGGATGGTGAATCCTGAAGATGTGCGGAAGGCCATTACAGACAAAACAATCCTCATCTCCATTATGCTGGCGAATAATGAAATCGGCACGATCAACCCCGTCAAAGAGATCGGGAAAATCGCCAAGGAAAAGGGCATCCTCTTTCATTGCGATGCGACGCAAGGCGTTGGCAAGATCCCGGTCGATGTGCAGAATATGGGAATCGATCTCATGTCCTTCACGAGCCATAAGATATACGGACCCAAAGGGGTCGGGGCGCTTTACGTGAGAAAAAAGAATCCCCGGGTTCGCATTGCGGCACAAATGGATGGCGGCGGGCACGAGCGCGGCATGCGCTCTGGGACGCTCCCGGTGCCCTTAATCGTCGGATTCGGCAAAGCCTGCGAACTGTGCGAGCAGGAGATGGCAAAAGACACCGCGCGGGTGATTGCGATGCGCGACCGGCTGGAGGCCGGTATCATGAAGGCCCTCGAAGAATGCTATCTGAACGGCCATCCAACCAATCGACTCCCCGGCAACCTCAATATCTCCTTTGCCTATGTGGAAGGCGAGTCGTTGCTGATGGGCATGAAGGATATTGCCCTCTCGTCCGGTTCGGCTTGTACCTCGGCCACGTTGGAGCCTTCCTACGTGCTCCGCGCGTTGGGTGTCGGGACGGAGCTGGCGCATTCCTCGATCAGATTCGGTCTGGGCCGTTTCAACACGGACGATGAAATCGACTATACGATCAAGAAGGTGATTGAGATCGTGACCAAGTTGCGAGAAATGTCTCCCCTGTACGAGATGGCGAAAGAAGGTGTCGATTTGAAGTCGGTTCAATGGGCTGCCCACTAGCAGCAATTGAAAATTTGCAATTGTAAATTATAAATTTCGGAGGGAACCATGGCTTACAGTGATAAAGTCGTCGATCATTTCAATAACCCACGCAACATGGGGAGCTTCAAGAAGGACGAGGAAGGGGTCGGCACCGGCATGGTCGGAGCCCCGGAGTGCGGCGATGTCATGAAGCTTCAGATCAAGGTGCAAAACGATACGATTGTGGACGCGAAGTTCAAAACCTTCGGCTGCGGGTCTGCCATCGCCAGCTCGAGCCTTGCCACAGAATGGTTGAAGGGCAAGACGATCGACGAAGCCCAGAAAATCAAGAATACCGACATTGTGCAGGAGTTGAATCTGCCGCCCGTGAAGATCCATTGCTCCGTGCTCGCCGAGGACGCGATCAAGGCCGCTCTCGCAGACTATCAGAAGAAAGCCGATGGAGCTCTGGTCGACGCGAAGTAACGTGAACAAAGGGAGTACGCCATGGACACGACGAACGCAGAAATTCAAGCTCCGGTGATCACGCTCAGCGAGGCGGCATTGAAGGAAGTAAAACGCCTCATCAACGTGCAGGGCCTCACTGAAGGGGGGCTTCGTCTCGGGGTGAAGGGCGGCGGTTGCTCAGGCCTCAGCTACACGATCAATTTCGACGAAAAGATCGGTCCGCACGACCAGATCCATGACTTCGATGGCGTGAAAGTCATTGTCGACGCCAAGAGTGCCATTTATCTGCAAGGCACGCAGTTGGACTTCCAGAAAGACCTGATGGGCGGAAACTTTAAGTTCGTCAATCCGAATGCTGATAAAACCTGCGGTTGCGGAGAGTCCTTCTCGGCATAACGAGCGTCAGCAGTCCATTGAAACCATCCACGGGCATGGCAGGTTGCCATGCCCGTCTTGTTCAAAAGAGGTAGCGGGATGAACCATCAGCACATACACAGCTCAAACCCTCGTGATTTACAGATGGCTCGCAGCATGTGCTGGCACTGCCAGTCTGAGATGTCCGGTGAATATTTCTGTGACCGATGCGTCAAAGTCCAGCCGGTATCGAAAGAGCTTGATTACTTCACCTGCCTGGGCATCCCCCGCCGCCTCACGATCAACCAGCACCAACTCGAAAGCAAATTCTACGAACTGAGCCGCGCATTCCACCCGGATTTTTTCCAGAACAAGAGCGCAGAAGAACAGACCATCAGCCTCAGCAATTCCGCTCTATTGAACACCGCGTATCGGACGCTCCGTGACCCGATCGAACGAGCTGAGTATCTCCTCGATCTTGAAGCCGGATCGGTGAAACAGATTCGGAACTCTCCTCCCGCCGACCTCTTTGAGGAAATTCTTGAACTGCAAGACACGTTGAATGAGTACCGAGCCGTTGAGCGGACGTCAGAAGCAGAGTCGACGCTCCGTACGAAGCTCCAATCTGAGCGGAATATGCTTGAACAGCGGCAGCGGAACATGGAGGCCGCGCTGCAGCAGCTCTTCGTTCAGTGGGACGCACTCCAAGATCGCGGGGAGGCCACCAGCCAGGCGAGGGCTGAGCGTGACCGGATATTGAAAGAGATGCGAGAACATCTGTCCAACCGCACCTATGTCAAGAACATCGTGAGCGATCTCGTCTCAACCATCGGATAATCACCGCCATGGCACGTATCGTCGGTATCGATCTTGGCACAACGAATTCGCTTGTAGCCTATATGGCGGACGGCCATCCCCTTGTCATACCAGGTCGAAACGAACGGACCATGGTTCCCTCTGTTGTGGCCATGACCGACAATGGACTGATCGTCGGCGATTCGGCGAAAGAACACTTGACGCGCAGCCCGGAACGAACCGTCTATTCCGTGAAGCGATTTATGGGAAAGAGTCTTGAGGATGTACAGGGCGAGCTGGCGTACTTCCCGTACCACTTGACGGAACAGGGTGGAGTCATCCGAATCAAGCTCGGTGAGAAGACCTATTCGCCCCCCCAAATCTCGGCTATGATCCTGAAGGAACTGAAGCAACGGGCTGAGGCGCATCTCGGAGAGAGCATTACCAAGGCCGTCATCACCGTCCCCGCCTATTTTAACGATAGCCAGCGGCAAGCGACGAAAGATGCCGGCATGATCGCCGGGCTCGAGGTGTTACGAATTATCAATGAACCGACGGCTGCCTCGCTAGCCTATGGGCTCCAACAGAAGACTCAAGGCACGATTGCTGTCTATGACCTTGGCGGGGGAACCTTCGATATTTCCATCCTGAAACTCAAGAACGGTATCTTCGAAGTCCTGGCGACCAACGGCGACACCCATCTCGGAGGCGATGACCTCGACCGTCAGCTCGCAGATCTTTTCGTCAAAGAAATCCGCGAACGATATGATCTCGATTTGAATGCCTATCCAGACCATATGCAAGCGGTTAGACTCGAAGCAGAACAGACTAAGGTCAGACTCTCCGATGCGATGAAGACAACCGCCACACTCGATCTGCCTGAGGGTAAAGGGCGGTACGCGAGAGATCTTACCCGAGAACAACTCGAATCTCTCACCATGAATCTGGTTGAGCGCACGCTCGGGCCATGCCGTCTCGCCTTGAAAGACGCCGGCCTCACTCCGAACGACATCGATGAGGTGGTCCTCGTCGGCGGCTCAACTCGTATGCCGCTCGTTCGGCAACGTGTTCAAGAATTGTTCGGAAAGACCCCCCACTGCGAACTCAATCCGGACGAAGTTGTGGCGCTCGGTGCGGCAGTGCAGGCCGATATTTTGAGCGGCGGCACCACGGACATGCTGCTGCTGGATGTCACCCCCTTATCGCTCGGCATCGAAACGATGGGCGGTGTGATGAGCAGCGTGATTCGACGGAATACGACTATTCCCGCCGGCGCAAAAGAGATGTTTACGACCTACGTCGACGGCCAGACCGGTGTAGACATCCATATCCTTCAAGGCGAGCGCGAACTCGCGAAAGACAATCGAAGCCTGGCGCGATTTAGGCTCAAGATGCCGCCCTTACCAGCCGGTGTGCCACGTATCGAAGTCACGTTCTTAATTGACGCAAACGGCATTCTCAACGTACTGGCCAAAGACATGCGGACCGGGCAAAGCCAGTCAATCGAGGTCAAGCCGTCCTACGGTTTGTCGGATAGTGAAGTGGAGCGAATGATCGAAGATTCATTTAAGTTTGCCGCGGATGATGTCTCCGCCCGCAAGTTGATCGAGGCACGACTGGATGCCGGTGCATTGATCACGACGATGGAGAAGTCCCTCCTGGAGGGAAACCATCTCATCGCATCAGACAACATCGCCGCCACTCGTACCGCGCTGGCGGCGCTGACTGCAGCCAAAGATGGGACAGATCCTCGTGCCATCCGTGCACGCATGGCGGACCTCGAACAGGTCGCAAAGTCGCTGACCGTCGCGCTCTTGAACGATTCGCTCACAAAAGGACTGCAGGGGAAAAAGGTCTCTGAGGTCACGTAGCGACGATTCCGTACCGATGTCATGGTCGACTTACGGCGGGAACATGAGGAGCGTATATGGATCTGAAGTGGCAGGACACTGAGGATATCGCAATTCGTTTAGTCGAAGAACATCCGGAAACGAACCCGCTCACCGTTCGATTCACCGACATGCACGCCTGGATCGTGGCGCTTCATGACTTCAAGGACGATCCCAAGAAGTCGAACGAGAAACTTCTCGAAGCGATCCAGATGGCCTGGCACGAAGAATATCAAGACTCAAAGTCCTAACCCGCTGAATTTCTCCTCCTCGGTGTGTTAATCGGACAACGGATGATCGTCTTGGGCGAATTGAATTATCGCCAACCCTTGTAGTTTTTCCATGCTACAACTTGTAACCCATTGTAATGATATTGCAATTAAGTGAGACTCGACATGAAGGGCGAGGTCGGCGCTTTCACAGTGGATCCAGGCCCCCTTCCTTTGGGGCATTGTGGAGCAGAGAGAAGTCGGGATAAATAAGGCTAACCTCTCAATCGAACTGGAGCCTTTCCGATGTCCAATGTCTTGAACTTGAGTGCGCATACGAGCGACGAAGAATTGCAGCACCTCACGAACCTCCTGCTCTTTCATTTCGTTGAGCAATCAGGTGGGCAAATTCAATTCAGGCTGGAAGATGCTCACCGTGTCCGAGAGAGCCTCGCCACCAAGATGGTGCAAATGCAGGTGGGAGATGAGGTGCGATTACGCATCATCGATCGCCTACCGGAATTGTCGTAGTAGCCGCTGTTACCTTTGACTTCATTCGTTCTCAGCCTTCCTCTCTTGCTGAGTTGAGTCTTTCCCGAATACATGTTCCAATGTCCGGCATGATAATGACTCTATCGATCTGAAAGCCAAGATAGCTTACCTCATCGATAACCTGGGAGCTTCTGACGTGGCTTCTAGATGACTTGTAGCTTTCCAGGCAAGTCACATGTGTAGGTGTCATCCGAGATTCTGAATATCTCATTGACTTGCCTGGCTAACCCCTTTGATTGACGATAGTTGATTGTAAAGAAGCTTAGCGCTTATTGCGGTGTAGAAAACAGACCTACGCGAGAACATGTGTGGCCAGAGGGCTTTCTTGCACGAGTTGGTAAGGGGTTTTTTAACTCTGCTGTTTCTGAGTTCTTAGCTGGAGTTAAAGGTTCCACGCTGGTAGATCCCAGCAAGCAATCCGTTGTGCTGCGTTCATCCCCTCAGGATAGACTAAGCTCAATGATGCCTCTCTTAACGGCTAAGAAGGAGCAGTACGGGAAATTCTTCGAAAGCAGAAGGAAGAAATGAGTGTGGTCATGTTGTAATAGGGAGGACCGCTGTCACCCCCTCCATGTGTGATGTTTCACGTAGGATTTAGATTGCCATGCTGCACATCTCCTCACATATCTCTATCCCCGACTCTGAGATCGACATCCATGCGATGAGATCGCAGGGTGCCGGCGGACAGAATGTGAACAAAGTCTCGTCCGCGATTCATTTGCAGTTCGATATTGCTGCCTCATCGTTGCCGCCGTTTTACAAGGAAGAGCTGTTGAAATTGAAGGACCATCGTATCTCTGACGGGGGTGTGATTACCATCAAGGCTCAGCAGTATCGAAGCCAGGAACAGAATCGAGAAGATGCGCTCGCTCGACTGACCGAACTCATTCAGAGCGTAGCGATCCCTCGCAAGAAGCGCAGAGCCACGAAACCGACGAAGGGGTCGAAGGAACGGAGGCTGGAGGGCAAGACCAAACGCGGGAAACTGAAATCCCTTCGGCGCACAATCGAGTAGTGCTAGGGACGGTCGTTTCTCGTCAAGCGCATTTCAAGGTTGAACAAAGGAGCCTGTCCCACATCAACGCTCCTATCGGTTTCGCGCCTCGTTTCATGCCAGGGGCAATTCCAAGGAACATGACTAGCACGTCTGCTTTCGCGCGCCCAAGATGTACCTGTGCCATATGCAGACCCGGCTAGACCTATCGCGCCTTAGCCTCGCGTTTGGTTTGGCTGCTAACTGGGGAGCCGGCGAGAAAGGGATAGACCACGCCAGCGATCGCCGCCCCTAGTATCGGCGCGACCCAGAAGAGCCAGAGTTGTTGCAGAGCCCAGCCGTCGGCATAGACGGCAGTGGCTGCGCTACGAGCAGGGTTGAGGGAGAGATTGGTGACCGGGATCCCGGCCCAATTGATCAGGGCCACAGCGAGACCGATGGCAAGAGGCGCGAAGCCCTGCGGCGCCCGGCTGTCCGTAGATCCTAGAATGATTAGGAGGAAAAAAAAGGCAAAAATTGTTTCCATGCAGAAGCCGGCTAAGAGTGAATAGCCTCCTGGAGAGTGTTCGCCGTAGCCGTTGGAGGCGAAACCACCGGGGACGAAGCCGGCCTTCCCACTCGCGATGAGATAGAGAGCCCCGGCGCCGAGGATACCGCCGATCACTTGGGCGGCAATGTAGCCGGGAACCTCGTGCGCAGGGAATCGTTTGCTGAGCATGAGGCCCACGGTGACGGCGGGGTTGATATGGCAGCCCGAGATATGACCAATGGCGTACACTATCGTGACCACGGCCACCCCGAAGGCGAAGGCGATCCCGATGACCCCGATGCCGAGTCCGGGAATACCGGCGCTCAGGAGCGCACTCCCGCAGCCGGCGAACACCAACCAGAACGTGCCGAGCGCTTCGGCGGCGAGTCGTTGTCCCATCGTATCCTCCGAAAATTGTGTGCCTGTTCCGTACTATGCCCTTGCGACGCATAAAAGTGCAAGTTGCTTTTGGGCGAGAGCTGCAACCACTAAGCGGAGTTATTCGCGGCTGTCAAGGTGGAACGAAAGGAGTAGAATGTCGCCTCGAAATAGAAGCCTGAGATGAAGGGGAGGATCGAGGATGAAAGAGTATCGTGTTAAACCAGGCATGCCACTCAGCTTGGATAAATATGACCCTGACGGTACCAATGACTACAAAAAGACCGACCAAGGCAAAGAGAAGGCCAAGGCGATTACGGCAGAATTGACCGGCCGGCTTGGCGAGCTCCAAGAGAGGCTCTATGCCGACGGAACTCGATCGCTGCTCATCGTGTTGCAGGGGATGGATACCAGCGGTAAGGACGGGACGATTAGGAGCGTGATGTCCGGTGTGAATCCGCAGGGCTGTAAGGTTGTGTCATTCAGAGCGCCGTCGTCGGAGGAGCTGAGCCACGACTTTCTGTGGCGCGTGCATCAAAAGGCGCCGGCGAAGGGCCAGATCGGAATCTTCAACCGATCGCATTATGAGGATGTGCTTATTACCCGCGTCCACGGATGGGTATCGGACAAGATTGTGCGTCAACGGTTCGATCAGATCAAAGAGTTCGAGGAGTTGCTCTATGAGAGCGGGACCACTGTGCTCAAGTTTTTTCTGCACATTTCAAAGGATGAACAGAAAGAGCGGCTGGAGGAACGGATTCGCGATCCGGAGAAGCGATGGAAGTTCAACGAAGGAGACCTTGAGGAACGGAAACTGTGGAAGAATTACATGCATGCGTTCGAGGACGTAATGGCGGCCACGAGTACCGACCATGCGCCCTGGTATATCGTGCCGGCTAACCGGAAATGGTATCGCAATCTCGTGGTTGCCGATCAGGTCGTTGAGGTGTTGGAAGCCATGAAAATAAAGACACCGCCTGCCCCCGCAGGGATCAACTTCGATACATTAAAAATCGTGTAACGTAGCCATTGAACCATCCGGCCAGCAACACTCTTCGATCTAGAATGGACCAGGGCGTATTCCGGAGATATGGATCTTGGCCCCGCTGCCTTAAAGCCCGGCTCATAGGGGGAGGCCTGTTTCTTGACACCTTGGGCAGGGCTATATTAGCATGCGCATCCAGATCGATAGGCGCGTAGCTCAGGGGGAGAGCGCTACCTTGACACGGTAGAGGTCGACGGTTCAAGACCGTCCGCGCCTACCACCTAGCTGAGGGTATCCATTCGCCTCTGACAGGCGGAGCGGTATTGTTGTTTCCCGTGCTTGGTTGATTGAGTGCATGTCATGAAAGTTACGCTCAAAAACGGCATCAGTCAGGATATGCCCGCCGGTCAGACTGTTGGATCTGCCCTGTCGGCTCTCGGCGTGAAGCTTGGCTCGGATATCCTGGCGGCGAAGGCGAATGGTCAGGCTGTGGATCTCTCAAGCACCTTGACCGAAGATGCCGAGGTAAGCCCCTTGCTTTTCGATAGTCCAGAGGGCCGTGAGGTCTATCGCCATAGCAGTACCCATATTATGGCACAGGCTGTCAAAGAGGTTTTCCCAACCGCCCAACTGACGATCGGTCCGGCCCTTGAGGATGGGTTTTTCTATGATTTTGCTTTTGAGCGGCCGTTTACTCCGGAAGATCTCGAAAAAATCGAAGCGAAAGCGAAGGACATCATCAAGCGCGCCCACCCTGTAAAGCGGGCAGAATTGTCGAAGCATGATGCGGTGAAATTTTTCGAAGCTCGCGGCGAAGCCTACAAGGTTGAGCTGATTCAAGGGTTGGCTGACGGGCAGACTATTTCAGTGTATAGCCAGGGGGAGTTCACCGACCTCTGTCGCGGTCCGCATCTGCCGACGACCGGTCATGTCGGAGCCTTCAAGCTCTTGAACACGGCCGGAGCATACTGGCGCGGAGACGAACGCAATCCCATGCTGCAGCGGATCTATGGGACATCGTTCCCGACCCAAGTGGAACTTGATGCGCATCTGGCTCGCTTAGAAGAGATCAAGCGGCGAGACCACCGAAAGGTCGGTAAGGAGCTGGACCTGATCTCGACCCAGGATGAAATCGGCCCAGGTCTGGTCCTCTGGCACCCGAAAGGCGCAACGATCCGGCTATTGATCGAAAATTTTTGGCGCGACCAGCATATTCAAAACGGGTACGAGCTGGTGTATTCCCCTCACATTGCGCGATTAGACCTTTGGAAAACCAGCGGCCATGTCGACTATTACCGCGACAACATGTTCGCTCCCATGAAGGTTGAAAACAGCGAGTACCAGCTCAAGCCGATGAATTGCCCGTTCCACATCATGATCTACAAGTCGCATCTGCGCAGTTACCGAGACCTCCCTATCCGCTATGGCGAATTAGGAACGGTCTATCGGTACGAACGGACAGGCGTTCTTCACGGTTTATTGCGGGTTCGCGGCTTCACCCAAGACGACGCGCACCTATTTTGCCGGCCGGATCAGATTGAAACCGAAGTCAGCCAGGTTCTCGACTTCACGTTCTTTGTTCTTGGCACCTTCGGATTCACCGAGTTTGAAGTCTACCTGTCGACCAAGCCGGAAAAGTCCGTCGGCTCGGAAGAGCGATGGGCTCAAGCCACGAGCGCGCTCGAATCGGCGCTGAAGGGACGGGGAGTGGCCTACCAGATCGATCCGGGCGAAGGCGTATTCTACGGACCCAAGATCGACATCAAAATCAAAGATGCGCTGGGACGCTCCTGGCAATGTTCGACCATTCAAGTCGATTTCAATAATCCCGAACGGTTCGAATTAGGCTATATTGGGGAAGACGGCAAGGTTCACCAGCCGATTATGATCCATCGGGCCCTGATGGGGTCGATCGAACGGTTTTTCGGTATTCTGATTGAGCATTTTGGCGGCGCCTTCCCAACGTGGCTTGCCCCGGTTCAGGCGACAGTCATGTCCATCACGGACAATCAGCGGCCCTATGTTGCTGAGGTTGTGGCCCAACTGAAGGCCGCGGGGTTTCGCGCTGAGGCAGACCTTCGAAATGAAAAAATCGGGCTCAAGATTCGAGAAGCGGAGAAGGCAAAGGTTCCATATATGTTTGTGGTTGGAGACCGAGAAGTCCAAAGCGGGACTCTGGCCATACGGGGGCGGAGCGGAGCCAACCTCGGTAGCATGACCGTTGCGGGAGCGCTCGATCTGCTGCGTGCGGATCTCAAGCCGGCAGAGCAACAACATTCACTGACAAAATAAGAGGTGCCCTATCGTCCCCAAACTACGAGTTAACCGTGAAATTAGAGTACGCGAAGTCCGGGTGATCGGTCCGGAGAGCGAACAACTTGGCATCCTCCTCACGGCGGATGCGTTCAAACAGGCGCAAGAAAATGGCTACGACCTCGTCGAGGTCGCGCCCACGTCAGTGCCTCCCGTGTGCCGCATTATGGACTACGGGAAATACAAGTTCGAGTTGAGCAAAAAGGACCACCAGAATCGGCGCCATCAAAAGTCGACACAGGTGAAAGAAATCAAGTTGCGCCCTCGGACGGATAAGCACGACTTGGAGATCAAGATTCGACAGATCAAGGGGTTTTTAGCCGATGGTAACAAGACCAAAGTCCTCTTGACGTATCGTGGTCGTGAGATGGCGAATCAGGAGATGGGCCGAACGCTTATGAATACGGTCATCGCAGAGTTGGGGGAGATCGGCACGATTGAATATGCCCCTCGCATGGAAGGGCGGAGCTTGATCATGATCGTGGCGCCAAAGTAACATAGTCGGCTTGAGGGCCATTAACCTAAGGAATCATCCAGATGAAGAATCGGAAAATGAAAACGCATAGTGGAGCCAAGAAGCGGTTTAAGCGCACCGGCTCCGGGAAATTGGTCCGGAGAAAAGCAGGGAAACGCCATATCCTCACCAGCAAGACGCAGGATCGGAAGCGCCGATTAAGCGGCACGGTGCTCGTGGATAAAACCAAGACCCAGGCGCTAGACCGCTTATTGCCTTATAGCTAATTAAGAATGTCTGAATCGCGTTAACTAAAAGGAGTATTGACCCATGCCTCGCGCAAAAGGTGGCCCCAAAACAAGACATCGGCGGAAAAAGCGGCTCAAATTAGCCAAGGGACAGTACGGTGGGAAGAGCCGGCTGTTTCGCACGGCAACAGAATCAGTCGATAAAGGTCAGGCCTACGCCTATACCGGGCGGAAAAATCGGAAACGAGACTTCCGTGTGTTGTGGATTGCGCGTATCAACGCGGCAGTTCGAGCGCATGGTCTGACTTATGGCAAGTTCATCAATGCCCTGAAGAAGGCCAACATCCTCTTGGACCGAAAGGTCTTATCCGATATGGCCATCAAGGATGCTACCGGATTCGAGCAACTGGTCGGCCTTGCCAAGCAGCACCTCGTCCCTGCCGGAGCGTAAGCGCACGAAGCGTCGCGCGTGAAACGCGTGACGCGTAGGTAGGCTCAAGGCTGAAGCTGGGAAGGCCGAAGGTCGGGGTTTAAAGCTCAGAAAACCTCGAACTTCGGACCTCGAACTCTCCACGGTCTCGCTTTTCCCGCAAGTCTTTCACGACTCGTGTGACTTTGCCGTAAGCATCAAGACCGTTCTGCGAGTTCCGACAGATCGATTTCGAACGCGACCGCCGGGACACTGATCTGCCAGCGTTCAAGAACTTCCGGGTGCAGCTCTCCGATCACACCGATCTGTTTCCCCTCGGATAGGATACCTCCGACTCGTCCGGTGAGAAACGACGGATGCTGGACCGGTTCCAGGCTATAGGCTTGGTTCACATAGTAAAACAGTGTATCCAGGCAGGAGTGGGCCTCGGAGAAATGCGCATCGGCGTGGGCGATCATCCCGCCGAGCACCGTTATGGTGTGTGATCCTAGGGGTTGCAAGGGATCGCGTCGGGCCACTTCGCCGGCTTCGAAAATTCGATGGGGATAAAATGCCCGGTTTGATGCGGCTTCCACGCGCAACAGCGACGGAAGCATCCATTGTCGAAGGGCGGAGAAGTTCTGAGACATCACATTATCCACCTCGACCAGTTGCCCCCACTCGGTCCCTGCCAATCGCATCGCATCGCGCAGATCCTGGGGCGATCCAAGAATATTAGAAATGATTTCTTGGAAACCCAAGCCGACCATGAGGGCTCTCATACGGTCAGAGACTTCTTCGATGCGCGACAGTCCCCCTACCGTAAATTGAGAGGGCATCACCGGTAAAAAATCCCCGTACCCACGGCTAATCGCGACATCTTCGACCACATCCATCGCGTGCATAAGGTCTTGCCGATAGAACGGGAGCGTCACCGTCACATTCTTACCTTTCGTCGTGACCTCATAGCCATAGGCCGTGAGGGCCTTCGCGACCTCGTGGACGCCGAGCGCCTGCCCAAGGGCCTGTTCAATCGTGCCGATGGAAAGCTTTCGTGACTTGTCAAGATCCTGCGGAGTTATCACCCCTAGGCCAAGGGCCGTTTTGTAGGGGTACCGGACTTCAATCGGCTCAATAACTGCGCCACGATCGGCCAGATTGGCGGAAAAAATATTGAGGGTCAGGACGACCATTGAAAGGTCCGTGCCAGTCACCTCGACGAACAGGGCATCGTCCCCCACCCGTATTTCTCCTGCTTCCCGGCTATTGATGATCGGTGGAAAGGAGAGAGCTTGCCGGTTCGCGTCGCACAGGAAGGGTAGGCGATCGTGTCCTGCGAGAATCCCGCCGAACTCCAGCCCCTTGGGGTGGACCAGCAGCATCTCTCCAAGTGTCATGACCGTATCCATGCCCAGCGGCGTGAAAGACGCGTCGTCCGGTTTTACCAAGTCATAGGTGACAGGAAACTCGATCGCCTTGAGCCGATAGATGCCGATCGACACAGTCCGGCGTTTACGGCCGAACATCTCAGCGAGTTTCTCTTGCGTCTGGATCAGCTGCGCGAGGCCCTCCTGGGTCACGAGGTAGCCGGTCGCGGTGCAGGCCGCAACGTAGGGTCTAACGTTTTCCAAGCCGGGAGCTACGTGCAGTTGCTTGGGCGATTTTAGTTTGGTCGTGAGAAAATCGTATTTCGGGAGAGTCCCCTGCCGTTTCACCCGAATCTGCCTGGCAATTCCTTCACAGCACCAGAGATCGGGACGATTGCTATCTTGCAGCTCAATGCGGAGTTCGCCTGTGTCGGGGTTCTGCCCCTTCAGCTCGCCCTTCACGAGCATCAAGGACTCTTCGAGTTGCTCCATGGTGATCGGTTGGGGAGGTTCCCCTGGCGCTGCGAGCAATCCCTCGAGATCCTGCTTGAAAATAGTAATCGTGGGCATAAGAACCTAGAACGAGCCTTTCGTGGAGCGAATCAGATCGAGGTTGTCGGTGAATAACTCACGAATATCGTGAATACCGAGCGCCACCATCGCCATGCGGTCGAGTCCCAACCCCCAAGCGATCACGGGAACGGTTACGCCCAGTGGAAGAGTGACTTCCGGCCGGAACAACCCGGCTCCGCCGAGCTCCATCCATCCGAGCTTCGGATGGCGCACGTGCAGCTCGACCGACGGCTCGGTGAAAGGAAAGTAGGCCGGGAGAAACTTAACTTCCTTCGCTTGCGCCACTTCACGGGCGAAAAGATTCAGCAAGCCGAGCAACGTGCGGAAGTTGATGTCTTCGCCGAGCACAATTCCTTCTACCTGGAAGAAATCGGTTGCGTGCGTCGCATCCACTTGGTCGTAACGGAAGCAACGGGCGATAGAGAAATACTTTCCCGGTACGGCCGGTTGCGCCGCCAATGTATGGGCAGAGACAGCCGTCCCCTGGCTCCGCAAGACCAGCCTGCGCGCGCGCTCCGCGTCGAAGGGATAGTTCCAACCGGTTGACCCGGTCTCGCCGCCATTCCGGTGAGCCTGTGCGACGTGGGACAAGAACGGTTCCTCAATCGACGAGGCATGAATCGGTTCCTTGACGAAGTAGACATCGTGGATGTCGCGCGCCGGATGGAACTGCGGCATGAAAAGGGCGTCCATGTTCCAGAATTCGGTTTCTACAAGCTGGCCCCGCATTTCCTGGAATCCCATGCTCACAAGTTGAGTTTTCACCCCATCGAGAAACTCACGATAGGGATGCCGTTTACCGGGCGCAATTCGTGGCGCGCGAAGACTGATCGTATATTTACGGAAGCGCTTCGTTCGCCAGCTCCCGTCTTTTAACAGTTCAGGCGTCAGTTGGGAGACCTCTTCCGCAGTTCCTTGGCGAGAGAGTTGCTGGGAGGCTTCGATTCCGGACGGAGAAAGTTTGAGCGCTCTGGCTACCCGATCATCGATGCGAAAGGGCTCCCGCGCATTCCCTCGTTTGACGGCGTGATCGTGAATGACCTGCCGGTGTGTTTCGGTAAATGCCCGCAGCTCACGAGGCGCCCCATGAAGCTGTTGCAGCAATCCCCTCATCGCTTCCGCTGTCTGGCTCGCCCGCCCGGTCGATTCGATACAGCCGCCTTGGATGATGAGGAGCGCGCCTTCTTTCTTGAGCCGTCCGATGGCGCCGCTCACATCGGCCGGCTCAAGTCCCTCCCGGACTTGAATGTCCTGAATGGTCAGTCGCTTGCCTGTTTTGGCCGCATCGCGAGCGGCGGACAGCACCCGTTCGATCGGTGAGTATTTTTCAAAGTAGAGTTCACCGATTTTGGTGAGCGAGACGATCGGTGTAACGGTTTCCGTATCCACATCCAGCAACGATTTGGCGAGCAACCATTCGACCGCCATGCTGAGCTGCGAGGGCTCTAACTTGGTGGACTGGAGGAGCTGTTCTGTCTGGAGCGTTGCGGAGCGATTTGCCCCAAAGGCCGACAGGACTTTGACTTCGAGGGGATGGAGGCTATCGATGAGGGAAGAAGTGTCCACCCGCGAGGCCTATCGGTGAGCAGAGATGCGCTGTGGCGCAGTGGAAGAAGCGTAGCCGGCTGCGCGCATCGCAGCAATCGTTGCGGCGTAGTCTCGACTGGCGAAAATGGCCGACCCAGCGACCAATATATCGGCTCCCGCAGCCAGCACCTGCGCCGCATTGTCGATCTTGACGCCGCCGTCTACTTCGAGCAACGCGCGACCTCCGATCCGATCGATCATGGCGCGAGCGGAAGCGGTCTTCTGCAGACAGGACGGAATAAAGGTCTGGCCCCCGAAGCCGGGATTGACCGACATAATAAGAACCAAATCGATATCCGGGAGAATCTCCTCAATCGTACTGAGCGAGGTGGCCGGATTGAGAGTGACCCCCGCTTTGACCCCATGTTCCTTGATCGACTGCACGGTGCGATGGAGATGTGGGCAGGCTTCTACGTGAACGGTGAGATAGTCCGCTCCAGCCTCGGCAAATTCTGCGATAAAGGCGTCGGCGTTGGTGATCATGAGATGGACGTCGAGAGGCAGCTTCGTAACTTTTCTGAGGGCCGCCACAATCGGTGGACCGATGGTCAAATTGGGGACAAAATGTCCGTCCATCACATCGATGTGCAGGAAGTCAGCCCCTGCTTTCTCCACCGCTGCCACTTCCTCTGCGAGCCTGGCAAAGTCAGCAGCTAAGATCGAGGGCGCAATAAGAACGGAGCGTGCCATCACAAAACCTTCCTTAGTCGTGCGGCGTAGAATCCATCCATTGAGAACCGGTTGGCGATGGTCGAGAGGTCGCCTTGGTCTGTGACGAACTGCTGAGCCGCAGTCGGTAGCCAGGGAACGACAGATTCACGCTGGAACTCCGCATGGGCGCGACAGAATCGCTCAATAACGTCTTCATTTTCTTCCGGTTCCGTGGAGCAAGTACTATAGACCAGCACCCCGCCGGGCCGCAAGCATGGGGCAACCGATTCGAGGATTTGACATTGGAGTGCGTGATGCCGAGGAAGTACCTGCTCTTGTTTGCGCCATTTTGCTTCTGGATGTCGCCGTAACACGCCGAGCCCACTGCAGGGCGCATCCACCAAAATGCGATCGATCAATACTTTGGCCTCTCCGGTCTTTTTCAAGGATGGAGACGCTGCTGCCTCGATCATGGGAATCCATTCACGTGGCTGTCGAATGTCACCGACGATCGGCACGACATTCCGGACCCCGAGTCGGCGGCAATTATTTTGGAGAAGATCTAATCGGGCCTGTTTTCGATCAACGGCGAAGATAGTCCCCTTGTTTTGCATCAGATCGGCCAAGTGAGTTGCCTTTCCTCCCGGCGCGGCGCAGGCATCGAGCACAGTGTCACCGGGCTGAGGATCGAGTAGGGGAGGAATGAACTGCGCTGCTTCGTCCTCAACATAGAAAGCTCCCTCGGTAAACCCTGGCAGCGAGGGCACAGAGCCCCCTTCTTCGATCTGAATGCCGAAGGAACTGACATTGGTAGGCTTGGCTGCAATCCCTGCCTGCCTAAAGCGTTCGAGGAGTGCGTCCCTGCTCGTGATCAACTGATTTACCCGAAGCGTCAGGGGAGGAGCCGCACTGACCCCCTCGCAGGCCACTTCCGCAGAGGCTAGGCCCAGACGCGTGATCCATCGACGGCTGAGCCAAGCTGGAACCGAGTGCCGCACGGCTAAGGCCTGGGTTGCGTCATGATCCATGCTGGGCCAGGGCTGAGCCGGATGGCGCAGGAGAGAACGCAACACTGCATTGACGAGCCCGCTCCAGTCTCTGCCGACTGTGCGGGCAAAGGCCCTGGCTAAGTTGACCGATTCATTGACCGCAGCAGACTGCGGGATACGGTCTAGATAGAGAAGTTGATAGGCGCCAAGTCTGAGCGCCATCTGCACGGCGACGGGAAGGCGGGGAAGCGGCTTGGCCAAGACCGGCTCAAGCCGCCAATCGAGGGTTGCAAGCCGTCGCAACACGCCATAGGTGAGTTCCACCGTGAGTGCCCGTTCCCTGCTGTCGAACGAGGATTGCGCGAGGGCACGATCCAACAAGACATCGATCCCTTCCTCACTCTTGACGGACTCCATCAACAACGAAAGGGCAATCGTGCGAGCTGACGGCGCGGTCTTGGCGGTGAATAACGATCGAGAGCCAGAAGCCATATGGGGAGCCCGCAGTATTTATATGCGAGACAAGCGAGACGTGCGCGACTCGCGAAGATGAAACTTCCAACCCGTCCCGCCTTTCTCGCTCGTCTCGCACTTCACGCGCAACCTAACTGCAATCCAACCGCAATGGGATGGCCTGATAAGTATTGAGAGACGGCCATGCGACGGCTATTGGCCGGTTGCAATTCCATCACGGCGAGGATCCCCTCCCCGGTGGCGACATGAATCGCCTCGCGTGTGACGGCGACGATCTCCCCCGGAGGCCTTGTTGTTGGCTCTGAGAGCGCCAGAGCTTTCCAGAGAGTCCAACTGCCGCCCCCTGCCACAGTTGTGTAGGCTCCGGGCCAGGGAGAGAGTCCCCGGATCCGGTTGGCCAGAGCGATGGCTGACAGGCCCCAATCGATCGCACCATCTTCCTTTTTCAGCAGGGGGGCGAGGGTCGCCTGTGAAGAATCTTGTTGCTGCGGTATAAGGGCGCCGGCCTTGAGCCGAGCAATCGTCTCGACCAGCAGCCTCCCTCCCAGCTCCGCTAACCGTGGCGACAGGGTATCGGCCGTATCGTCAGCAGTAATAGGGATGGATTCTTGGAGCAACATCGCGCCTGTATCCATCCCCTCATCCATCAGCATGGTCGTAATCCCCGTTTCAGTCTCACCGTTGATGATGGCCCACTGGATTGGACCGGCCCCGCGATATTTTGGAAGAAGGGAACCGTGGACATTGATGCAACCGCGTGGTGGAAGCGAGAGGATCGCCGGCGGCAAGATGCGTCCGAACGCCGCGACCGCAATCAGATCCGGTTTCCAGGAGGCCAGAGACTGAAGAAACTCGGGATCCTTCATCTTGAGCGGTTGCAACAGAGGAATCTGCTCTCGCTGGGCGAGGAGTTTCACCGGCGAGGGCGCGAGGATGTGCCCACGCCCCTTAGGGCGATCCGGCTGCGTCACAATGCCGACAACGGAATCGCCCGACTTCAACAGGGCCTCAAGCGAGGCCGCGGCAAAATCCGGCGTACCCATGAACGCGAGTCTCATGGTATCGCTTTATCATTGCAGATGAGTGAAAGCAACCTGGCAGTAACTATTCAGGCAGATAGGCTGAAGTCGGTTTCTACGGCTTCGGGCTCAAGTAGGGATGAGTCCTCGTTGCAGAAGAAGCTGAACCCCTAATAGCCTTCAGCCTATTTGCCTGTGGAGTCACCTTGGCCGCGTGGAGGTTAGCTTGACTTGCCCCACAGCGCTTGTTAGCATCCGCCTGCGGGGTGGAGCAGCCCGGTAGCTCGTTGGGCTCATAACCCAAAGGTCGAAGGTTCAAATCCTTCCCCCGCAACCAACCTTCCTTCTTACTTTTCTCTCGACAACTTAGAGCGGAATCGCTCCCGGCTCCGGCACTGCCCCCCTCAAGTAACTCTAGAGGAGCGCCCAAGGGCATGTCCACGGCTGATCTCAGAGGTCGGGGGACGGATTGTGAGTGGTGGACCATCATCTAGCCGCTGACGGCATAGCGGGATACTCCATCGTAATCTTCAACGCGCCGGGTGATACTATTGGCGTCACCAGCGTACCAGCCTCCCTCCTCAAAACTCTCAGCTAAGAGGACGTACTCTTCGCGCGCACAGTCTAATGGGGCGGGATTTCTCAGGCTGTGGCGGGCGGGTTCGCCTCGGCGGAGGACGAGGGAAGTTCGGCCGCTTCAATAGTTCCAGTCTTGAGGCTCTGCAGAATCTGGTTCATGTTTTTCACAGTGGGTATCTAGCACGCTGTTGAAACATCATTTGTGTACACGAAGTATACAGCGGAGCGGTTCAGCCTGACTTGCGCGCAAATACCACGCAGGTTGTTCAAAAAGGTCTTCCAGCAAGGCCGCAGCGAGCGAAGAGGCGAATCGTACTTGGTGCCGTACGTTGAGCCTCTGAGCGATTCGAGAATGATGCTGGCGGACTTTTTCAGCATCCTGCTAGCCCGCATGAATCATGACAGTTCGTCGCGAAATCGCTGAGCCGCGTCGCGAGAGTGGCGCGCGGAGCTCCGAGATCCCGAGGCGTACTCGTGCAGTACGTTGAGGGGGCGAGGGGCGAGCCCGCCGCCCGAAGGCTCGTCGTAGCAGCGGATCAGCGATTGCAGCAGAAGTGTTCATGAATCATGCGGGCTAAGCAACGATTTTGAACTTCAGAGAAGCGGCGGCGCTGGTATCGCCGGCACGCGCGCCTCCAGCCACGGCGAGCAGCCGCTCCAACTCGGCCACGATTCGTACCGCCGCTTTCCCATCCCATTTGTCTGGAATCGCGCCCTTCTTCCAGCGTCCCTCCATGAGCCGCTTGAGCGCCGGACCGAGATTGGCCGGATTGGTGCCGATCAATTCATTGGTGCCCACAGAGACTGTTTCCGGCCGTTCCGTGTTGTCACGCAGTGTGAGGCAGGGCACGCCCATCACAGTCGTCTCCTCGGTAATGCCTCCTGAATCGGTGATTACGCCCTTCGCATGTTTCACCAGATAGTTGAATTCCAGATAGCTCTGAGGATCGACATAGTGCATGTTCGGAATCTGTCCTTGCAGTTCACGCAGATTCTTGGCCGTGCGCGGATGGACTGGAAACACCACCGGCAGGCCCCCGGTCCCGGCGACGATGGCCTGGAGCAACCGCAGTAACTGCTGCTCTCCATCCACATTCGCCGGGCGATGCAGGGTCACCACGAAATACCGCCCCGGCTGCAAGCCCAACTCCGTCCAAAACGTCGGTGGCCGTAGATGGGGCATCTGTTTCAATAGCGTATCGATCATCGTATTGCCGACGAAGAATATGCGGTCGTTTGTCACTCCGGCACGGCGCAGGTTGTCGTTGGCCGTTTCGCTGGTGGTGAAAAACCAATTGGTAATTGCATCTGTCACGACACGATTGATCTCCTCCGGCATCGTCCAATCGCCGGACCTGATTCCACCTTCGACATGGGCTACCGGCACTCCCAGCTTGCGGGCGGTAATGGAGCAGGCCATCGTCGAGGTCACGTCCCCCACGACCAGACAGAGGTCGCTTTTCTGGTCCAACAACACCTTTTCATAGCGCACCATGATCGCGGCAGTCTGTTCTGCCTGGGTGCCAGAGCCAACCTCCAGATTGACATCCGGCTCCGGAATGCCGAGTTGCTCGAAAAATCCTCCGGACATGGCCTTATCGTAATGCTGGCCGGTATGAATGAGGCGATAACGGAGTGAACTCCCACGCGACTGCGCCTGCTTTACTGCTTCGATGATCGGCGCAATTTTCATGAAGTTAGGCCGCGCGCCCGCTATAAGATCAATACTCTTCATAATCCCTCCTCGATCGGTACGATGGTCATGGTCTGTTTCCTGCCTACCACTTTTAGAGGCCGGGCACTATTTTCCTGCGATCCTACCTGCGTCGCACATTTTCCCCAAGCTATTATCAAATAGCAACGCGCGCCATAGCTCGATGTATACACCGACAAAGTCGTGTCGCTCGTGGCCACTGCCTTGAACAGCTGTTGTGAGCTGCATTTAGTGACGTAACTGGACAGGTTTTTGGTTGGATTGGGCCGGCNNCCAGGCTTGTCGCAGCGGCGAATCCGCGATTGCAGCAGAAGCGTTCATGAATAATGCGGGCTAAGAGCCAACGAGTCTTCCTGTCGGCGGGTCGCGCTGCCTGGAGCGACCGGTAACGGCCTCAAATACTCCTACCCTACCAATTTGGGGCTTCCCCCCCACCTCCTGAGGAATAGTGAAGCCGGCCCTTCCAGATTATCCTCTGCTTCACGATGGTGAAACGAGGCATCAAATCATTCTCCGGCAAGCATGTGCTCCTTTTGCAGGGCCCATTGGGGCCATTTTTTAGGCGATTGAGTCGTGATTTGGAAGAGAGCGGCGCCAGGGTCAGCAAGATCAATTTCAATGGTGGAGATTGGCTGTTTTATCCCCGGCAGTCGGTGACCTATCGGGGCCGGATGGAAGATTGGCCTGAGTATCTATCGCGGATTCTGACTGAATGGAAGATCGATGTCGTCCTGATGTGTGGAGATTGTCGGCCTATCCATAGGTATGTGCGGCAACAGACCGAACGCTTGGACATTGAGTTGGGGGTATTTGAAGAAGGGTATGTGCGCCCGTACTACATTACATTGGAACAGTCAGGGGCTAATGATTACTCTAGCCTGCCACGATCGGCCGATTTTTACCTGAAACATTCGGAGGGTGATGTCGCCAAGCCGCTCCCGGTCGGCAATGTATTCTGGTATGCCGCGCTCTGGGCGGTGTTGTACTACATAGCCAGCTCCCTGTTGCGACCGCTCTTCCCCCATTACCAGCATCATCGCAGTCTCACTGTCCGGGAAGCCTTTCCATGGGTGCGAGGCCTCTGGCGCAAGTGTTATTACCATGTGAAAGAACGAGTGATTCGAGGGCGATTGGAGAAAGAGTACTCTGGTCGTTTCTTCCTTGTGCCCCTGCAGGTCTACCACGATTCACAGATGCAGATGCATTCCGACTACGCCGATGTCGAGGCCTTTATCCGAAATGTGGTGTCAGACTTTGCGAAGAATGCCGAATCAGAGGCCTATCTGGTCATCAAACATCATCCTATGGATCGGGCCTATCGCGACTATACCGCTCTCTGTGCGCAGCTAGCGGAGTACCACGGTATAAAAGAACGGCTGTGTTATGTACATGATCTCCACTTGCCGACGGCCTTCAAGCACACTCGTGGTGTGGTCGTGGTGAACAGCACGGTGGGCTTGTCCGCGCTTATGGCTGACGTACCGGTAAAGGTGTGCGGGCGAGCGATGTACGACATCCCAGAGATCGCGTATCAAGGGCTGTTGAGCGACTTTTGGGCGGATGCGCCGGATTATAGGCCCAACAAACAGGCGCTACAAGGATTCTATACCTACCTGCTTCAGCGTACGCAGTTAAATGGTAGCTTGTATAAGCGGCTCTCCGGGACCGCGTCACATACCGGAGTAATATGGGATGCTCCTGCCTATATTTCCCTCCTGGAAGGCCGCACTGAGCACAGGAGATCAGGAGAATTCCAGCAGCTCGTCGCAAAGGGCCAAGTAGCCGCGTGACTTGAGGATTCTGGGCGAACCAGTCGTGCGGTCGGTTTTGTGAATCTGCTTTGTGGACTCTACCTATTGTCGTATCCTGCAAGACAAGAATCGTAATGGCCTTCGCCGACGGTTCTGCCAATGTTCAGAACAGAAATTCTGTGCGGTTGCCGGCATCCATAACCTGGGCAGTCTGGAAAGCGAGGGGACAGTCGCCCTTCCTACCGGCGACTGTCCCCTGGAGCCGCCTGGATTCTGGTCGAACCAGCGGGGCATCTGGATTTGCAAATCTGCTTTCTGGACGCCAACTCATAGCGTACTCCGAAAGGTGAGAATCGTGATGGCCTTTGCCGATGGTCCGGCCAACGTTCAGAACAGAACTTCTGAGCGGTCGCCGGCATCCATAACCTGGGCAGTCTGGAAAGCGCTCTTCTTACGAGAAGCGGTTGCCAGACTGTTCGCGGGACGAGCCGCCTGGGCATGGATCCTGGCCGAACCAGTGGTGCATCTGGTTTATTTGAATCTACTGTTTGGATTTATCCTCCAACGACTGGTATCGGGCGTGGATGGCGGCATGTTCATCACAACCGGGATACTGGGGTTTTTGATGGTGCAAAACACAGCCATGCGGTCGAAGGATGCCATCACCGCAAACATGGGCCTTTTTACCTACCGTCAAGTATTCCCGATAGATACGGTGTTGATCCGCGCAGCATTGGAAGGGATGTTACTCCTGATCAGCGCGATCTTTCTGTTGACCGGACTCGGCCTGTTTGGCAGCGGGATAGTCCCCCATGATGTCCTGTCGGTGATGGTGGCATTGAGCGGACTCTGGTTATCAGGGCTTGGCTTGGGGCTGATGATGTCTGTGGCGAACGAGCTGATTCCAGAAGTCGGAAAGATCACGGATATGCTCTTCCGTCCACTATATTTTCTGTCCGGAATTATGTATCCGGTCTCGGCGATACCTCCCGCCTATCGAGATTGGCTTCTGGTGAATCCGTTTGTCCATGGCATTGAAACGCTGCGAACGGGATTTTTCCCCCAATACCATGCTGTCGAGGGAGTGAGCCTCTCGTATCTGCTGGGGTATTCCTTGGTCACTGTATGTCTCGGATTGGCCCTGCATGTCCGATTCGGTGGGAGACTAGTGGCGCAATGATTATTGTGGACGATGTGTACAAACGCTATCAGACGGATCACGGCGCCGGTAAATGGATACTACAGGGCGCCACGTTTACCATTCCTCCAAGAGTGAACGTGGGATTGGTGGGGCGCAACGGCGCCGGAAAATCCACGTTGCTGCGGCTTATCGGCGGGATCGACAAGCCGACACGTGGGATCNNACGTGGGAGGGTTGAGCGGCGTTGTCGAGTCTCCTGGCCGATGGGCTTTGGCGGAGGGCTGCAGGGGGTCTTGACCGGGAGGCAGAATACCAAATTCGTCTGCCGCATCCATGGCCACGAACAAGATATTGTTGATTTGATTGCTCATATCGAGGAATTTGCGGAACTCGGGGAGGCATTCGACGAGCCGGTGAAAACCTATTCGACCGGGATGAAGTCGCGACTGCAATTTGCATTGTCGCTGGCGTTCGACTTTGATGTGTACATTTCCGACGAGGTCACAGCAGCGGGCGACGCGGTGTTTTTGAAAAAGACAACAGCAGCGTTCGAGAAGCTCGTGGATCGT
>CXWL01111221.1_pt1 | contig 35294 bp, 38 predicted proteins | sample 590931 | NCBI WGS metagenome assembly CXWL01 (sample SAMEA3498368, study PRJEB10139) | groundwater metagenome | biome: water well; material: biofilm material | place: Germany | collected 2015-04-27
GTCGACCTCGATGACCCGCCTGTCGACCGGTTTCCGTATCAATTCGGCAATGGACGACGCGGCCGGCCTGCAGATCGCCACCCGCCTGAAAGCCCAGACCAGCGGCATGGCCGTGGCCATGCGCAACACCCAGAACTCGATCTCGATGCTGCAAACGGCCGAAGGCGCGTTCGACGAAGTGTCGAACATGCTGGTGCGCATGAAGGACCTGGCGACCCAGGCCTCCGATGCTTCCTCGACCCTGGCCGACCGCGGCGCGATGCAGAACGAATTCGACGCGCTCGGCACCGAGCTGCGCAACGTCATGAGCAACACCAGCTTCGGCGGCAGCAAGCTGCTGACCGGCGGCACCATCTCGTCCAAGATGACGTTCCAGATCGGCGCCAGCAGCGCCGAGAAAATGGACATCGACCTGAGCGCGACCGGCTCCAGCGACATGGTCAACCTGGAAACAGGCCTGACCGCGGCCAGCAGCAACTACGCCACCGCCCCTGGCGCGCTCGGCGTTGAGTTCCTGACCGGCGCCTCGGCCAACACCGCCATCGACAAGCTCAACACCGCCATCGGCAACGTCAGCACCGTGCGTTCGTCACTGGGCGCGGCGGCCAACCGCCTCGACCACGTGTACAACAACTTGTCGAACATCAGCACCAACACCAAGGCCGCAACCGGCCGTATCATGGACGTCGACTTCGCTTCGGAAAGCTCGAACATGACGTCGAAGCAGATGCTGATGCAAGCCGGCACCGCGATGCTCAAGCAGAGCAACAGCATGTCGTCGATGGTCATGTCGCTGCTGCAGTAATCCGCACGCGCTACTCGACTTAGATAGTTGAAAAAGCCAACCAAGCGGTTGGCTTTTTTTATAGGAGCTCCCAATGGCGATCGACCGCATTCCCGCATCCTTGCCGCCGGCCCCGCTGCCGAGCCGGGTCGGCGCGCCGGCATTCATGCCGCCGGCGGCGCAAGTGGCCGCCGGCGCGCTGACGCTGGCGGTGGCCGAAGGCCTGGCGCTGGCGCTGCCTTCCAGCACCGCGCTGGCGCAGGCCGAGCTGCAGCCGGCGATGCGCGCCGACCAGGTGGCGATGGCGCGCCAGCTGCATTTCGCGCCGCCCGACGCCACCGCGATGGGCACGGCGTGGCGCCTGATGGCGCGCGCGTTCGGCGACCAGCAGGCGAGCCGGCGCGACCAGGAGCGCGGCCAGCACCTGCCGGGCAGCCGCTTCATGGCCGAGCCGGCGCCGGCCGTACAGCGCGAAGCGCCCGGGCCGGAAACGGCGCTGTGGTGTTTTCCGGTCTATGCGTGGGGACGCCAACGCATGCTGCTGAGCGTGCTGGACAAGGAGCCGAAACAGGCGCCCCGCCAGGGCCGGCGCGGGCCGGCGGCGCTGCGCCTGGACCTGTTCGTACCTGGCCTCGGCCACGTGGCGGTGCAGATGGAAGCGTTCGGCAATGCCGTGCTGCTGGAGCTGGCGACCGGCGAGGAAGAAGCGATCGCCTGCCTGCGCGCGCTGCTGCCGCAGCTGTCGGCCGCGGTCGCCAGCGCCGGGCTAGCCGTTGGCCGTTGCCGGCTGGGGCCGCGTCTTGGCGGCAGCCCGGGCGACGCGCCCAGCCAGGGCCAGTTCGCGGCGTTGCCGTTGGCGCTGTTCAAGGCGATGGCGGCGGTGGCGATCGTGCTGTCGCGCCCGCAGGGGGCGCAGGGCGCCGCGCGCTAGCCGACGGTACCGACGATGCTGACGGCGCGGTTTTCCGGAATCTCGTTGTACGACAACACCGACAGGCCCGGCGCGAACAGGCGCGCATAGCGCGCCAGCAGCGGCCGGATCTGCGGCAGCACCAACAGCAGCGGCGCGGTCGCCGCCTGTTTCATCTGCGCTTGCGCCAGCGGCATATTGGTCTGCAACTGGGCCAGCAAATTCGGGTCGATCGGGTAATTGTCGAGCGTCAGCTTGCCGGACTGGCGTGCCTGGTTCAGTGAACCGAGCAGCATGTTCTCCAGCTCCCCGCCCAGATTAAATGCCTGCAATTCCGCGGTCGGCCCGCACAAGGCGGTGACGATCTGGCGCCGCAGCGCGCAACGCACCTCGGCCGCCAGCAGGATCGGGTCCTTGGTCGTTTCCGAGCTGTCGAGCAAGGTGGTGGCGATCGGCACGATGTCGCGCAGCGACACGTTCTCCTGCAGCAGCACGCGGAACACCCGCAGCAACTGGGTATGGGTCAGCGCCTTGTCGAGCGAAGCGGCCAGCTTGGGCGACAGCGCGCCGAGGCGCTCCATCAGCGCCGGCACGTCTTCATGGCGAAACAGTTCCGGCAGGTAGTCGCGCACCAGTTTCGACACGTGGGTGGCGATCGCGCTGGCCGCCTCCACCACCTGGTAGCCCTGCCCCAGCGCATGCGCCTTGGCCCCCGGTTCGATCCACGTCACCGCCATGCCGAACGCCGGCTCGGTGCCGGGAATGCCGTCGAGGTCGCCGTAGACGGTGGGCGACGGGATCGCCATCAGGCGGTCGGCGAACACCTCGGCCTGCGCCACCACGCTGCCGCTCAGCATCACCGCGTACTGCGACGGTTTCAGCGTCAGGTCGTCGCGCAGCCCGATCTGCGGCAGCACCATGCCCATCGCTTCCGACAGGTTCTGGCGCAGGCCCTTGACGCGCTTGGCCAGCGGCTCGCCGTGGGCGGGGTCGATCAGGCCGACCAGCTTGTAGCCGAGCGCGATCTGCAGCGGCTGCACCGCCGGCAGGCTGCTCCATTCCAGTTCCGGCGCCGCTTCCTGCAGCGCCGCCTCGATCGCCGCCAGGTCCTGCGCCGGCGCCGGCGCCGCCACGCGCTGGCGCAGGCGCCAGCCGACGTAGCCGAGCACCGTCGCGAACAGCATGAACATCATCCACGGCATGCCCGGGATCAGCGCCAGCGCCACCATCATCCCCGAGGCGCTGAACAGCACCGCCGGCGAGGCCAGCAGCTGGCCGCTGACCTGCTGCTCGAAGTCGCCCGAATCGCTGATCCGGGTCACCAGGATCGCCGCCGCCGCCGACAGCAGCAGCGCCGGGATCTGCGCCACCAGGCCATCGCCGATGGTCAGCAGCGCGTACACGCGGAACGCCTCGCCGAACGACAGGTCGTGCATCAGCGCGCCGATGGCGACGCCGCCCACCATGTTGATGATCAGGATCAGGATCGAGGCGACGGCGTCGCCGCGCACGAACTTCGAGGCGCCGTCCATGGCGCCGTAGAAATCGGCCTCGGCCGCGACGTCGAGGCGGCGCGCCTGCGCTTTTTCCTGGTTGATCAGGCCGGCGTTGAGGTCGGCGTCGATCGCCATCTGCTTGCCCGGCAGCGCGTCCAGCGTGAAGCGCGCCGACACTTCCGAGATCCGCTCGGCGCCCTTGGTCACCACCGCGAAGTTGATGATCATCAGGATGATGAACACCACCAGGCCGACGACGAAATTGCCGCCGATGACGACGTTGCCGAACGCCTCGATCACGGCGCCGGCCGCGTGCGTGCCTTCGTGGCCCTTGAGCAGCACTACCCGCGTCGAGGCGACGTTCAGCGTCAGCCGCAGCATGGTGGTGGCCAGGATCACGGTCGGGAACACCGAGAAGTCGAGCGGCCTTCGCGCCGACACGCTGACCAGGATCACGATCAGCGCCAGCACGATGTTGAAGGTGAACAGCACGTCCAGCAGCACCGGCGGCAGCGGCAGGATGATCATCGCCAGCACCACCAGCAGGAACAGCGGGGTGGCGAACTTGTGGCGGCGCGTTTCGGCGACCAGGCGGCTCAGGAAAGTCATTAGGGCGTAACCTCGCTCAGATGGGATGGCACTGCCACCTCGTGGGGGAATGGGGGATGGGCGCGGCGCTGGCCGCTACGAAACGCCTGCAGCTGCAGCACGTAGTTCAATACTTGCGACACCGCCTGGTACAGCTGCACGGGAATCTGCTGCTGCACCTGGCTGGTGTTGTAGATCGCGCGCGCCAGCGGGGCCAGCGGCAGGATCTCGATCTTGTGTTGCTCGGCGACCTGGCGGATGTACAGCGCCATCTCGTCGACGCCCTTGGCCACCACGAACGGCGCCGCGGCGCGGTTCTCGTCGTACTTCAGCGCCACCGCGTAGTGCTCGGGATTGACGATGACGACGTCGGCGGTCGGCACGGTGGTGCGCACGCTGCGCCGCGCCAGCTGGCGCTGCAGCTGGCGGATGCGCTGCTTCACTTCCGGGCGGCCCTCGTTGGCCTTGTGTTCTTCCTTCATGTCCTGCTTGCTCATGCGCTGGCCGCGGGCGAAGAAGAAGGCCTGTGCCGGCACGTCGATGATGGCGAACAGCAGGAACACCATGCACAGCGACATCAGGCCGTCGAGCATCAGGCCGGCGCCGTGCAGCATCGCCGTATTGAGCGACATGGTTTGCAGGTGCACATAGTTGCGCACCGAGGAGCGGCCGACGTGGATCAGCACGGCGATCAGCAAGGCCGCCTTGGCGACCGAGGCAAGCGTCTCGAAGCCGTGCTTGGGCGAGACCAGCCGGCCCAGGTTCTTGGCCGGGGACAGGCGCTCCATCTTGGGTGCCCAGTGGCTGGTGCTGATGACCCAGCCGCCCGGCACCAGCGCCCCCAGCACCACCGCCAGCGGCACCACGAACAGCGGCAGCACCATCTTGATCAGCAATAGCATCGCGCTGGTGAAGGCGCTCGACAAGGCGTTTTCCATCGCCCCTTCGCTACCGAGCGGCAGGAAGCCCTGGTGGAACAGCTGCTTGAATTCGAGCAGGTAGGCCGGCAGCAGCCAGACGAACAGCTTCAGGCTGACCAGGATGCCGATCGCGGTCGACAGGTCGCGCGAGCGGACGACCTGCCCTTCCTCGCGCGATTTCTTCAGTTTTTGTTGCGACGCCTTTTCGGTCTTGTCGCCGTTGCTCGACTCAGCCATGGCCGCTCAGCCGCATTTGCTGCTGGATCAATTCGAGGATGCGGTTGGTCATGCCGATGTAATGCTCCGGCAGCACCCGCACCACCTGCTCGAGCATCATCAGGCCGAACAGGGTGATGACGGAAAAACCGAGCGCGAACAGGTTCAGCGACGGCGCCACCCGGTTCAGGAAGCCGAAGCCGAGCTGCACCACCAGCGTCGAGAACACCACCGGCAAGGCCAGCAGCATGGCGGCGGCGAACACCCAGGCGACGTTGGCGGCCACCGACTGCAGCAGCAGCGGGCCGTAGCCGCCGTGCAGCGGCCAGGCCTTGAAGCTGGCGCCCAGGATGCCGGTCAGCAGCAGGTGGCCGTCGATGGCGAAGAACACGACGATGCACAGCAGCGACAGCAGCGTCGAGATGACGTCCGACGCACTGCCGTTGATCGGGTCGTTCATGGCCGCCATCGAAAAGCCGACCTGGCTCGACACCAGGAAGCCGAGCATGCTGATCGCGGCCATGCTGAAATGAAAAGCCAGGCCCAGCACGCCGCCGATCACCACCTGCTCGATCGTCGCGACCACCCCGTGCAGCGACATCGGGTCGATGGTGGCGCCGCCCGCGGTCAGCGGCAGCATGACGAACGACAGCGCCAGCGACAGCAGCACGCGCACCGGCACCGGCACCATCGCGTCGCCGATCACCGGCGCCGCCGTCAGCATCGCCAGGATGCGGCAGAATGGCCACCACAGCGAGTTCAGCGTCGGCAGCAGCTGGTGGACGAGCGCTTCCATCAGCCCACCAGGGTGGCGGCGCGCTGGAAGATCGAGACGCAGTAATCCATCAGGTAGCCCGACATCCAGTGCCCCATCACGATCAGGGTCAGCAGCGTGACCAGCAGGCGCGGCAGGAAACTGAGGGTCTGTTCGTTGATCTGGGTGGCGGCCTGCACCAGCGCCACCACCAGGCCGGTGACCAGGCCCGGCACCACCAGCACCAGCACCAGCAGCATCACGATGCGCAGCGCTTCGGCGATCACGTCGACCGCGACGTCGGGGGTCAGCATCAGTAGGCCTGGATGCTGGTGACCAGCGTGTTGACGGTCAGCGTCCAGCCGTCGACCAGCACGAACAGGAGCAGCTTGAACGGCAGCGAAATGACCAGCGGCGACAGCATCATCATGCCCATCGCCATCAGCACCGACGACACCACCAGGTCGATGATCAGGAACGGGATGAACAGCATGCAGCCGATCTGGAACGCGGTCTTCAGTTCGCTGAGCACGAAGGCGGCCAGCTTGACGGTGAACGCGTGCGCCTGCGGCGCGGTGCCGGCCGGCTCGCCGGCGAGGTGGGAAATCTGTTGCAGCGCGGCCTTGCTGGTCTGCGCCAGCATGAAGCGCGACAGCGGCGCCTCGGCCACTTTCAGCGCCTGCTCGAGGCTGATCTTGTCCTGGTCATACGGCACGAACGCGTCGCGCCAGACCGCCTCGCCGACCGGGCGCATCACCAGCAGCGTGAGGATCAGGGCGACGCCGGTGACGATGCGGTTGGGCAGGCCCTGCTGCAGGCCGAGCGCCTGGCGCAGCAGCGACAGCACGATGACGAAGCGGGTAAAGCTGGTCATCATCATGAACAGCACCGGCAACAGGCCCAGCACCGTCATCAATACCAGGATCTGGCTCTTGACGGTCAGGTCGGTCTTCGAGACGCCGGGCACCACGGTTGCCAGCAGGTCGGTGCCCGCGGCCCACGCCGGCGCACACGCGAGCAAAAGCAAGCCCGCGCCGGCCGCGAGGCGCCAGGCGCCGCGGCCAGGAAAACGGAACATCATGGCGTCATCATGTCCAGGTTCAGGCCGTCGAGGTCGATGACCTTGAGGCCGTAGTTTTCGCCGGCAACCACCACTTCGGCGCGGCCGATCGGGGTGCCGTTGACCTTGATGACCAGCGGTGCGCCGGCCAGGGCGTCGAGTTCGAGCACGCTGTCCGGGCCGATCGCCATCAGTTCTTGCAGCGATACGCGGGCCGAGCCCACTTCCAGCGTCAGCGTCACCGGGATCTTGCGCATCATCTGCGGCAGGTCGCGCCGGGTGCGGGCGTCAGCGGCCTGCGGGGCGCCGAGCATCACTTCGTCGACGCCTTCGTCGAGCAGCGCATCGGCGGCGTTCATGTCCTGGAGGTTCATCATCTTAGTCGGCATCTTCAAAAGCGGTTAAACACAGTTTTCCTTTGTGCTCGGTCACGGCGGCGGTAAACAGGCGCGAATGATCGAGCAGCACGTCGGTGCGGTTCAGGCTGACCGGAATGATGTCGCCGACGCGCAGCTCGAATAGACTTCCGAGCAATATTTCCTTGCTCATCAGGCGGCCGGACAGGTTCACCTGAAGCCGCGAGGCCAGCGGACGAACGCTCGGCGGCGCCGCCGGAGTGTGGCGTGCCGGCAACAGTCCGCGCAGCACGGCGGTCATCAACGCCTGGTCGAGCGCGAACCAGAACCGGCCCGCAGTGGCGCCGGCGCCATCGGTAAGGGTCACTTCCAGCAGCCAGCTGCCGGGCGCCGGCGCGGCGCCGGGGCCTGCACTGCCGGCGCCCTCGCCTGCCGCGCCGAGGTTCAGGCTGATCCTGCGCGCCAGCACCGCGGCCAAATGCTGGCCCAGCGCCAGCGCCAGCCGTTCTTCGGTGGCGGTCACGCGCGGCTCCGCCACCTTGGCGGCGACGGCCTCGCCCTGCGCCTCGTCGGCCGCCGCTACTGTTGTGTTCTGTCCATAGCGGTGGTTGAGCAACGCCAGCAGCAGGCCGCGCTCGAGGCGGAACCCCAGCACGCCGCCGGCGGCGGCGCAGCGCAGCCAGCGCTCACCGACCGCGGCGGCGCCGGCCCGCACGAAGGCGGCCGCCTCGACGTGGAACGGGGCCCAATGGCGGCGGTTGCCGGGCAGCCGCAGCGCCTGCGCCAGGTCATCGCGCAGCTGGGCGGCAAATGTCGGCAACAGATGTACCGGCCGGCCCAGCAGGGTCGGGTCGAGAACCTGGTGCGGCGCGGTGATGGATAAGACGGTCATGGAATTCCCGAAGAGTGGGCGCGTCGAAGGTTGGCGAACGCGCTGCCCGTCGAAGCATAACCGAAAGAAAGGCGGATTGCCACAGACCAATTTTTTCTTTACAAATATGTTGCTGGCCGGTAAGCTGAAAAACTGTTCAGAAAGATTTTCGATGGGTGCTAAAAGTTGTGGTTAATTTGCTTAGTGACTGATTTATAAGAAGAATGTCACAAGGCATCGCGAAAGAACAGCCACCCGGAGGCGAGAAATGCAGGCGTGTGAATTTTGCAATATGAAATATTGTCACATTTTCCGAGCTCGGATCCAGGTGCCTTTACACAAGTTTTCTGCTCCCCTTTTTTGACCTTGCGGCGCGCCGACATGACGGCCGCAATAGTCCAGCTGCAATTGAAAGTGTCCCCCTGATGGCTTACGAATTCGCCCGCCTGATCCAATCCGACCTCGCCGCGCTGGTCAACGATGCCAACGCGCTGGCCGGCAACGCCGTCGCCGCTCCCGCCCAACTCGGCGGGACGGCCGAGTCCGGCTCGTTCGCGCAGAGCATGAAAGACGCCTTCGGCAAGGTCAACGATGACGACCGCATGGCGGCCCAGCGCATGGCCGACGTCGACAGCGGCAAGAGCGACGACCTGGCCGGCGCCATGCTGGCGAGCCAGGAAGCGAGCCTGTCGTTCTCGATGTTGATGCAAGTACGCAACAAGGTCATGGGCGCAGTCGACGACCTGATCAAACTGCCGCTGTAAGAAAGACTTCCCGTGATCAGCACCTTCAAATCGGCCTTCGCGCGCCTGCTTCCGGCCGGCGCCGCGCCCGCCACCCCGGGTATGCCCACCCTTCCGCCGGCCCTCCTCAAAACCCTCTATCCGCTGCTGCTGCTGGCCGTCGGCATCACCGCGGTGGTCCTGATGTTCGCCTGGAGCGACCAGTCCGGCTACAAGCCCGTGTTCGGCGCGCGCGAAAAAATCGCCGTCGCCGACATGATGACCGTGCTCGACGCCGAACACATCCCGTATCGCCTGCATCCCGACAGCGGCCAGGTGCTGGTGCCGCAATCGATGCTGGGCAAGGTGCGCATGCTGCTGGCGGCCAAGGGCGTGACGGCGCAGCTGCCGGCCGGCCTCGAACTGATGGACCGCAACGACCCGCTGGGCGTGAGCCAGTTCGTGCAGGACGTGCGCTTTCGGCGCGGCCTCGAAGGCGAGCTGGCGCAATCGATCCTGTCGCTCGACGCCATCGCCCACGCGCGCGTGCACCTGTCGATCGCCAAGTCGACCTCGTTCGTGTCGAGTGACGGCGAGAAGTCGTCGGCGTCGGTGGTCATCGCCACCAAGCCGGGCCGCACGCTGGCGCCGGAACAGATCGCCGCCGTCATCAACATGGTGGCCGGCAGCGTCGCCAGCCTCAGCCCGCAGCGCGTCAGCCTGGTCGACCAGGCCGGCACGCTGCTGTCGTCCCATATCGACCTGAGCGACGGCTACGACGCCACCAGCGGCAACGACGCCGTCAAGGGCATCCAGGATGCGGTGCGCCGCAACGTCCAGGAACTGCTCGGGCCGTCGGTCGGCGACGCCAATTTCAAGCTCAGCGTCACCGCCCAGGTCGACAATGACCGGGTCGACGAGACGGTGGAAAAATACGGCGAAGCGCCGAAGGTGACCAGCGAAGCGACGCGCGAAGAGCAGGACCGCAACCGCATGGCGATCGGCGTGCCGGGCACGCTGTCGAACCGTCCGCCGCAGCCGGCCGCGACGCCCGATCCGGCCAAGCCGGCCGACGACGGCGCCAACCGCAAGAACGCCAGCACCCGCCAGTACGCCTACGACCGCAGCATCACCCAGACCAAGCGCAGCCGCGGCCGCCTGCAGAAGCTGTCCGTCGCCGTCGTCCTCAACAGCGCCGCCGCGCCGGCCAAGACCGGCTGGACCGCCGAGCAGCTGGCCAACATCGAACGCATCCTCAAGAGCGGCATCGGCATCGACAGCGCGCGCGGCGACAGCCTGGCCGTATCGGTGCTGCCGTTCCCGGCCAAGCCGGTCGCCGAACAGTGGTACGAACAGCGCGACAACATCGTCGACGGCGTCAGCTGGCTCGCCTACGCCGTTGCCATCCTGCTCGCCTTCTTCATCGTGGTGCGCCCGCTGATGCGCATGGCCACCGTTCGCCTGGCGCCGCCGCGCCTGCCTGAATTGGCTGGCGCCGCAACTGGCGCTGGCGCCGGCACCGCCAACGCGGCCGCCGCCGCCCTGCCGGCAGCCGAGGCGCCACGCGTGCCGCTGCTGGAAAACTACGAAATTCCGCCGGCCGATTCGGCCGTCGACGTGATGGTCGAACACCTGAAGGTACTGGCCGGCAAAGAGCCGGAGCGGGTCGCCGAAGTCGTCAAACAATGGATGCAGAAAAATGGCCGAACTGATTAACACCCCGGAAGAAGCCGCCCCGGCGGCATCGATGTCGCCGGTCGAGCAGGCCGCCATCGTGCTGCTGAGCATCGGCGAGGAACCGGCTGCGGCCGTGCTGCGCTGCCTGTCGCGCGAAGAATTGCTGGAAGTGACGCAGGTCATGTCGCGCCTGTCCGGCATCAAGGTCGAGGCAGTCAAGGAAGCGATGAAGACGTTCTTCGACGACTACCGCGAGCAAAGCGGCGTGCACGGCGCCTCGCGCAGCTACCTCAAGCGTTCGCTCGACCTCGCGCTCGGCAGCGATATCGCCAACAGCGTGCTCAACAATATTTACGGCGATGCGATCCGTCCCAAGATGGCGCGCCTGCAGTGGGCCACGCCGAAATGGCTGGCCGAATACATCGCCAACGAACACGTGCGCATGCAGGCGGTGTTCCTCGCCTTCGTGCCGCCGGCGCTGGCCGGCCAGGTGCTCGACGCGCTGCCACAGGACGGCCGCGAACTGGTGCTGCTGAACCTGGCGCGCCTCGACGAGATCGACCGCGACCTGCTGCAGGAACTCGACGAACTGGTCGACCGCTGCCTCGGCAGTTTCGACCTGCAGAGCACCAGCGTCGAAGGCGTGCGCCAGGCCGCCGAGATCCTCAACCGCCTGCCCGGCAACCGCCGCCAGATGGTCGAACTGCTGCGCGCGCACGACCCCGACGTGGTGTCGGCGATCGAAGTGTCGATGTACGACTTCTTCATCCTGTCGCGCCAGACCGAAGCGACGCTGGTGCGCATCATCGAGGAAGTGCCGCTGGAGCAATGGACCATCGCGCTCAAGGGCGCCGAGCCGGCCATCAGCGACGCCGTCCTGAAGACCATGCCGCGCCGCCAGGCACAGAATTTCGAAGACATGATGCGGCGCGCCGGCCCGATGCCGCTGTCGCGCATCGAGCAGGTACGGCGCGACATCATGGTCACCGTCAAGGCGCTGGCCGACAGCGGCGAAGTCGAAGTGCAGCTGTTCGCCGAAGCGGTGGTGGAATGAAAGTCTTCCGCCCCTACCGATTCCCCCCGCTGGCGCAGTACGCCGGCGACGGGAACGCCGTGGCCGATACCGAAGGCCAGTGGCAGGCTTCGGTGTCCGACGGCTTCGAGCAGGGGCAGCGCGACGGTTACGACGCCGGCATCGAACGCGGCCGCGAGGACGGCTTTGGCGCCGGCCACGCCGACGGCCTGCAGCGCGGCCGCGAACAGGCGCGCGCCGAAGCCCAGGCCGCCTTCGAGCAGCAGTCCAAGCCGGTCGACGCCATCCTCAAGGGGCTGAAGAAACTGCGCAGCGATTTCCGCAGCGCGCAGCGCAAGGAAGTCGTCGACCTGGTCGCCAAGGTGGCGCGCCAGGTGATCCGCGCCGAGCTGGCCTTGCAGCCGTCGCAGATGCTCACGCTGGTCGACGAGACGCTGGCGTCGATGCCGCCGACGCGCGAAGAGATCGACGTCTACCTCAATCCCGAAGAACTCAAGCGCATCGTCGAACTCGACCCGAAGCGCGCCAAGCGCTGGAACCTGATGGCCGACGCCCGCCTCGATGCCGGCGAATGCCGCATCCGCGCCGGCGACGAAGAAGTCGATGCCGGCTGCCACCAGCGCCTCGCCGCCGTGATGGAACAGGTCGACGCCCAGTTGCTGGCCGCCGACGTCATCGAAGAACGGGCGGCCGCATGATCGCCCAGGCGCTGCGCACGGTCGAACTCGACCCGGTCCCGCTGGCCACCCCGACCGGGCGGCTGGTGGGCGCCTCCGGCCTGCTGCTCGAGAGCGCCGGCTGCCGCCTGCATACCGGCCAGCGCTGCCAGATCGAAACCGTCAGCGGCGCCTGGCTCGACGCGCAGGTGGTCGGCTTTCGCGACAAGGTCTCGTACCTGATGCCGTTCAAGGCCGCCACCGGCCTGACCACCGGCGCGCGCGTGCAGCCGCTGGCCGACAAGGTGACCCTGCGCATCGGCCCGACGTGGCTGGGGCGCATGGTCAACGGCCTGGGCGAACCGATCGACGAGCTGGGCGAACTGGGCGGCGAACACGTGCTCGACACCAGCCCGCCGAAAGTCCATCCGCTGCGCAAGACCCCGGTCACCGAAGTGCTCGACGTCGGCGTGCGCGCCATCAACGGCATGCTCACGCTCGGCAAGGGCCAGCGCGTCGGCCTGATGGCCGGCAGCGGCGTCGGCAAGAGCGTTCTGCTCGGCCTGATCACGCGCCAGACCGTGGCCGACGTCGTCGTGGTCGGCCTGATCGGCGAACGCGGCCGCGAGGTGCGCGAATTCGTCGACATGTCGCTCGGCGCCGACGGCTTGAAAAAAGCCGTGCTGGTGATCGCCCCGGCCGACGAGTCGCCGCTGATGCGCATCATGGCCACCGACCTGTGCCACTCGATCGCCGCCCACTACCGCGACCAGGGCAAGCACGTGCTGCTGCTGGTCGATTCGCTGACCCGCTACGCGATGGCGCTGCGCGAAATCGGCCTGGCGCTGGGCGAGCCGCCGGCCACCAAGGGCTATCCGCCGTCGGTGTTCTCGCGCCTGCCGCAACTGGTCGAAAGCGCCGGCAACGGCGAGCATCCGCAAGGCAGCATGAGCGCGATCTACACCGTGCTGGCCGAAGGCGACGACCAGCAGGACCCGGTGGTCGACACCGCGCGCGCCATCCTCGACGGCCACATCGTGCTCACGCGCGAACTGGCCGAGCGCGGCCACTACCCGGCGATCGACATCGCCGCCTCGATCAGCCGCTGCATGAACCAGGTGATCGACAAGGGCCAGATGGACGCCGCCCGCGCGCTGAAAGCGGCACTGGCGCGCCACGCCCGCGTGCGCGACCTGATCCCGCTCGGCGCCTACGTGCCGGGCGCCGACCCGGTCACCGACCGCGCGGTCGCGCTGCAGCCGCAGATCGAAGATTTCCTGCGCCAGGGCACGCGCGAAGAGGCGCCGTTCGCGCCCTCGCTGGCCCGTCTTGAAGCGATGATGGCATGAGCACCCAGCCGCACCTGATCCGCAACCTCACTTCGCTGGTGCAATTGCGCAGCACCGAAGTCGAACGCCTGGAAACCGAAGTCGCGGCCAAGGCCGCCCTGTGCGCGCGCTTCCGCCACAGCATCGAGCGCCTCACCGGCCTGTACGCGGCGAGCGGCTCGAGCGGCGCGCTGCCGCTGGCGCTGTCGATGAACTGCGGCGACTACAAGCAGTCGGTGATGCAACTGGCCGCCACCCACCGCGTCGACCTGAGCCTGCATGAGGCCGACCTGGCGCACACCCGCCGCGCGCTGCACGCGGCATGGGCCAAGCGCGAGGCGCTCGGCAAGGTGCTGGCCACTACGCAAGAGGCGCAGCAGGCCGAGCGCGAGCGCCGCGGCCAGGTGCTGCAGGACGAAGTGGCTACCCAGCTGTGGATGCGGGGGCGCGCATGACCCGCGCCACGCAATTTCATGAATACAAGGCAATGGTCGCCTGTTACCAAGGCAGAGCCCGTAAACTTTACCGAGGATATTGACATGACGACCACCAGCAGCGCTACCTACGACCCAGCCTCCACCGCGACCCAGCTCGCCGGCGCCTACACGTCCGCGCGCCAGGCCACCCTGACGCAGCAAACCGATCGCGCCGGCGCGATCTCCGCCGCGCTGGGCAAGCTCGGCTCCGGCCTGGCCGATTTCACCGCCAGCCTGGCGGCCTTGTCGGTCAAGAAGAGCATGCTGGCCAACAGCGCCACGTTCAGCGACACCAGCGTCGGCACCGCCAGCGCCAGCGCCACCGCCGCGGCCGGCAGCTATGCGTTCTACGTCCAGCAGCTCGCCACCGCCCACCAGGTGTCCTACAGCGGCCTGGCCGACAGCACCGCGGCCGGCAGCGGCAGCCTGTCGATCACGGTCGGCGCCAGTTCGCCCATCACCATCGACCTCTCCGCCGCCAACAAGGATGGCGACTCGGTGTTGTCGCCGAAGGAAATCGCCGCCGCCATCAACGTAGCCCCCGGCAACAACGGCAAGGTGATCGCGTCAATCCTGACCGTCAACGGGATTGCCCGGATGGTGCTGAGCGCCACCAGCACCGGCGCCGCCAACGCCATCTCGCTCGATACCAGTGCCGTCACCAACGGCGCCGTCAAGACCGCGCTCGATACGCCGGCCAACTTCAAGCAGATGACGGCAGCCCAGGACGCGATCGTCTGGCTCGACGCGCCCGACGCCGCCAGCGGCGGCACCATGCTGCAGCAGGCCAGCAATACCTATACCGTGGTCGACGGCGTCACCATGAACTTCACCAAGGCGCAGGCAGCGGGCGCGCCGCCGGTCACGATGACGGTCGCCAGCGATGCCGGCGGCGCGGTGTCGAACGTGCAGTCGTTCGTCGACGCCTACAACAAGCTGCAGAAGCTGATCGGCAGCCAGACCTACTCGGGCGACCCGTCCAAGGGCCTCACCGGCGGCGCCTTCGCCAACGATGCCGGCGTCAAGGCGCTGAAGGACCACCTGGCCACCACCCTCCGCAGCTCGGTCAACACCATGACGCTGGCCAAGTACGGCATCACCGCGTCGCGCGACGGCGTGTTGTCGGTCAACAGCACCACGCTGAAATCGGCGCTGGCCGCCAACCCGGCCGGCCTGGACCAGGTGTTCGGCAGCGCCACCGCCGGCGCCAAGAGCGGCGTCATGGGCGACCTCGACAAGTACGTCAGCCTGTGGAACAACAGCGTCAACGGCCAGATCACGGTGCGCAAGGCGTCGGTGTCGAAGCAGCAGAGCGCGCTGGTGGCACGCCAGGCAACACTCGACAACCAGTACAACAGCGCCTACAAGCGCTACCTGGCGCAATTTACCGCGCTGCAGGGCGTGCAGGCGCAGATGGCGTCGACGTCGACGATGTTCGACGCGATGTTCAACAACAGTAACAATTAAGGTCAAGGAAGCGCGATGTTGAATACAGAAGGCTATGGCAGTTACCACTCGGTCAACCTGGGAGCGCAAGTGGCGCGGGCGACGCCGGTGGAACTGGTGCTGCTGCTGACCGACGGCTTGCTCGAAGAGCTGGCGCGCGCCCGCGCGCACATCGTCGGCAAGCGCTACGAACTCAAGGCCAACAGCCTTGACCGCTGCGTGGAAATCATCAACGGCTTGTCGAGCTCGCTCGACGTCGACCAGGGCGGCGAAGTCGTTGCCAACCTGGCCCGGCTGTATGAATACTGCGCCGGCCGCCTGTACACGGCCGGGGTCCAGCTCGACCCGGCCATCGTCGATGAAGTGACGACGCTGCTGACCACGATCCGCCAGGGCTGGCTTGGCGTGAAGGCCCAGCATGGATAAGCTGGCCGGCATCCGCCAGCTCGCCCACGACGTCGTCGCGGCAGCCGCCGCCGGCGACTGGCAGGCCGTGGCCACCGCCGACACGGCAATCGCCGCCGTGCTGGCGGCAACCGAAGCCCCACAGGGCGCCGTCGACAGCGGCGCCCTGCTGGCGTTGCGCGACGCGCATGCCGACGCGTTGCGCCAGTGCGCCCAAGCCAGCGCCGCCGCCGAAGCGCAATTGACCGTCATGCAGGACAACCGCGACGGCTGGATTGCCTATGCGCTCGACAGCAACTCGAACCTCGACGGAACACCGGCATGAACATCATATCGCCCACCCCTAACCCGGCCGCCGCAGCGCCGCCAACGCTGGCCGGCGCACCGCTGCCGGCCGCGCCTGGCCTGCCGCTGCCGCCCGCCGCTGCCGCGCCGCAGTTTTTCGCGCAGTTCCTGGGCCTCGAAGCAGCCGTTGCCGCCGACGTCCCGCAAGACACCGATAGCGCCGCTGAAGGCACGCTCGACGCCGCGGCTGACACGGCCACCGCTTCGCCGGACACGGCGGCCGCCGCGCCGGTGACCGATCTGCCTGCCATGGCCATGCTGATGATGCCGCCGCCGCTGCCTGCCGTGCAGACCGCCGTGGCCGCAAGCTTCGCCGCCGCCCAGCCGGCAGCGGACACCGGCGTCGCCGCGCCGTCCGCGCCGGCCATCACTGCCCTGCCCGCCCGCACGCCGCAGCCAGCTTTGCCCGCCGTGAATACTCCCGCCGCAACTGTTGCCGCTGTTTCAGCCCCTGTTGCCGCCGCCGTCTCGGCCGCCGTTGCCGATTCCGATACAGCGCCCACGTCACCGTCGGCACCCGCCTTCGCCGTCGGATTCGCTGCCGCCCCGGCTTACGCTGGCCCGGCAGGCGCGACCGCCCTGGCGCCGACCGCCGCGGCGGCGCCGCGCGCCGAGCCGGCCGCGCCCGCTGCCGCCGCCAAGGCCAGCGCCGACGCGCAGCCTCTCAAAGCGGCCGATACCGCCACCCGCGCGTTCGCCGCCGACGCCAGCGCCTGGGCCGTTGCCGCGCCCGTCGCGCCGACCGCCCCGGCTGCGCTCGCCACCGGCAGCGTCGCACTCGAAGGCCCCCCGCAACAATGGCAGCAGACCTTGCGCGACGCGCTCGGCGAGCGCCTGCAGACCCAGGTCGGCCGCAACAGCGAGCACGCCGTGATCCGCCTCGATCCGCCGCAGATGGGGCGCATCGAGATCTCGATCCGCCACAGCGCCGGCCTGCTGCAGGTGACACTGAGCGCGACCCACGGCGAAGTGGTGCGCCAGTTGAACACGATCGGCGACAGCGTGCGCCACCAGCTGTCGCAACAAGCATTCACCGAAGTCGCGCTGGTGGTCACGCCGGCCAGCGCGCGCGGCGGCGCCCACTCGTTCGCCGACGGCGGCGGCCGCCAGCGTGGCGAAGAACAGCGCGGCCAGCAGCGCGACGATGCCCAACCGGGCCGCGCGCTGGCGGAAGCGGGCCAGCCAGCCGCCACTTTTGCAATGCAGCCTGAACGGAAAAATTCATGAAAAACCTCAAACTCTTCCTGGCAATCATGCTGGCCTGCCTCGTGTGCGCGGCCAGCGCCGGCGGCGCCGCCTGGTGGTACCTGCGCCCTGCCGCCGCGCCGGTCGCCGCGGTCCCGGGCGCCGCCAGCCACGCCGCATCGCTGCCGGCGGCGCTGCCGGTCGCCCACGGCGAGCACAAGGAATACAAGTACATCACGCTCGACAAGGTCATCGTCATGCTGCGCCGCACCCCTGGCGAAGCGGTCTCGCACTACCTGTCGGCCGACCTGGTGATCGCCACCAGCGAAAAGCAGGAAAGAGAAACCAAGGACCACCTGCCGATGCTGCGCAGCGTGGCGGTGCAGGCGCTGTCGGCCTATCCGATGGCCAAGGCCGAGTCGATGACGGTCGACCAGTTCGCCGTCGAGATCAACCGCGCCTTCGCCGCCAGCTATGCCAAGGACGGCAAGGAACGGCCCTTTTCGAACGTCATGATCGGCAAGCTGATCATCGAGTAAGCAATGGCCTATATCGAGCAGTACGCAGACGGCTATGCCAGCGCCTACGCCGCCCCCGAGGCGGCGGCGCCGTCACGCACGCTGGCCGAGGAGCAGCGCGACCTGGTCGCCTACGCGCCGCTGGTCAAGCGCATCGTCCGCCAGCTCAACTCGCAGGTCGGCGGCGCCATCGACCGCGACGACATGGAACAGATCGGCCTGATGGGACTGCTCGAGGCGCTGCGCCGCTACGGCCCCGCCGATGCCGGCTTCGGCAGCTTCGCCAGCCTGCGCATCCGCGGCGCCATCCTCGACGAACTGCGGCGCCAGGACTGGCGCCCGCGCGCCGTGCGCCAGCACAGCCACAAGCTGCGCGACGCGGTGCGCGCGCTCACCCGCAAGCTTGGCCGCGAGCCGAGCGAGCAAGACATCATGACCGGCCTCGGCCTGACGGCGGAAGCCTACCAGGCTTACCAGATGGACGAGAACGCCGAGCAGATCGCCAGCTTCGACGAGCTGCTGCAGGAACGCGCCGACCACGCCGACAGCACGCCCGGCCCGGAAGCGGCGCTGATGGTCAAGCGCAGCCTGGAACAGGCGCTGCACGGGCTCGACGAGCGCGAGCAGCGCGTGGTGCAGATGTATTACGAATTCGAATTGAGTTTCAAGGAAATCGGCGCCGTGCTCGACTTGAGCGACGCCCGCGTCTGCCAGTTGAACAAGGCGGCGCTCGGAAAAATGAAGGCGATGCTGCAGTCGCAGTAACGCCGTTGACGGTTTAAAAAAGGGTTTCACCATGCAACAAATTATCGGCATGATCATCGTTCTGGGCTGCGTGTTTGGCGGCTTCGCCATGATGGGCGGCTCGGTGGCGGCCATCTGGCAGCCGATCGAATTGCTGATCATCGCCGGCGCCGCGTTCGGCGCCCTGGTGCTCGGCAACCCGACCCATGTGCTGTCGGAGATGCTGATCCAGCTCAAGAAGATCGTCATGCGCAAGAAGCAGGGCTCGGAATTCCAGCGCCAGCTGCTGCTGCTGATGTACGAACTGCTGCAGACCGCCGCCGGCGGCCTGAAGGCGCTCGACGCCCACGTCGAGGCGCCGAAAGACAGCCCGCTGTTCCAGCGCTACCCGCTGGTGCTGCACGAGCCGAAGCTGCTCGCCTTCATCGTCGACAACTTCCGCCTGATGGCGATGGGCAAGATCAACGCGCACGAGCTCGAAGGCGTGCTCGAGCAGGAACTCGAATCGATCCACGACGAGCTGGTGCAGCCGTCGAAGTCGCTGCACAAGATCGCCGAAGCGATGCCAGGCTTCGGCATCCTGGCCGCCGTGCTCGGCATCGTGATGGCGATGAATTCGGTCGGCGACGGCGCCAGCGCCGCCGAGATCTCGGAAAAGGTCGGCGCGGCGATGGTCGGCACCTTCATCGGCATCTTCTTCTGCTACGGCGTACTCGACCCGATCAGCAACATGATGAAGCAGCTGGTCAACGAGGAAGCGTCGACCATGGAATGCGTGAAAGTGGTGCTGGTCACCCACGTCGCCGGCAAGCCGGCGCTGCTGGCGATCGACGCCGGCCGCCGCCTGGTGCAGCTCAACATCAAGCCGAGCTTCGCCCAGCTCGAGAGCTGGATCACCGCGCTCGACGAAGCCGACGCGCCGCCGGCCCCGAACAACCGCCGTTCCGGAGACCGCCTTGCAAAAGCTGCATGACAAGCTTGACGGCGCGGTCATCAAGCGCGCCGGCCGCAAGCAGGAGGAAGAGCACCATGGCGGCGCCTGGAAAGTCGCGTTCGCCGACTTTTGCCTGGCGCTGCTGGCATTGTTCCTGGTGCTGTGGCTGATGGCGACCCGTGAGCAGCAGGCCATGAAGGAAGTGATGGAATCGCCCGGCAACCGCGTCAACCAGGGCAAGGGCGTGATGCCGGAATCGATGGGCGGCCCGCGCGGCAGCCTGATCGAGCGCTTTCCGCTGCCGCGCAGCGGCGGCGCCGCCGGCACCGGCACCTCGGGCGCCGGCGACGCCGCCGCCGCCGCGTCGGCCGAACCGGCGCGCGTGCGCTACACCACCCCGGCCGACCTCAACGTGCTGGCCAAGGCGCTGGCCGACATCAGCAGCGACACCGGCCTGGCCGCCAACCTGGAAGCGATCGTCACCCCCTTCGGCCTGCGCGTGATGCTGCACGACACCGAGCAGCGCGGCATGTTCGTGCGCGGCAGCGCGATGCCGACCGACCGCTTCCGCGGCCTGCTGCGCCGCATGGGCCCGCTGTTCGCGAAAATGGAAAACCAGATGCTGATCATCGGCCATACCGACTCCGCGCAGTACGCCGGCACCAACTATGCGGCCTACTCCAACTGGACCTTGTCGAGCAACCGCGCGATGGCCGCGCGCGCCAACCTGCTGGCCGGCGGCATGCCGGTCGACAGCGTGCTGCAGGTGGTCGGCATGGCCGACCGCGCGCCGTTCGACGCCGCCAACACCACCGCCGCGGTCAACCGCCGCATCGAACTGCTGATCCTCACGCGTGGTCAAGCCAACAACGTTGCCGCGATGTTCGGCGTGCCGCACAACCGCGAAGCGCTGACCGACGAGATCGACACCGCCATGCCCGATGTCCACGCAATCAAGCAATTGCGAGAAAAGTTGTCCCCAAACAACGGAAATTCCGCCGATGCAAGCCATCGTGCGGCACAATGACGCACATGCAAACCAAGCCCAGAGGCCAACGTATGAGAATTACAACAGGCACCCCGATGATCGAAGCGCCCGCGCTGCCGCGCGTCGACGAGACCGAGGCCGCAACGCCGGCATCGGCCGCGCCGGCCGCCGCCGCGGAACTGCAGTCGTCGGTGCTGCAGCCGGCGCTGGCGGCGATGCGCGCCATGCCCGACGTCGACCACGCCAAGGTAGCGGCCCTGCGCGATGCGCTGGCCAAGGGCGAACTGCCGTTCGACCCGGCGCGCCTGGCGGGCCTGGTGCAGCGCTTCCACGGGAGCAGCAAGTGAATCAACTGACGCGTCAGGAAGCGATGCGCTGCCTGATCGACGGCGTCGTCGGCGACGTCGCCGACTACGCCAGCCTCGAGCAGCTGCTCGACGAGCAGTTCGACGCCGCGCTGCGTCACCAGAACGCGCGCCTGGCCGAACTGGCCGCCAACATCGGTTCCCTGTGCGATGCGCTCGAAGTACGCCGCCAGCAGCGCGTGAAGTTAGTCGAGCGGCTGGCCGAGCCGCTGCTCGGCCCTGCCGCGCGCATGAGCGCCGTGTTCCCGCTGATGAAAGGCGCCGCGCGCGCGGCACTCGAAGCGAGCTGGCAGTCGCTGCAGGCGCGCGTCATCGAATGCCAGCGCCTCGGCAAGCGCAACAGCGACCTGCTGGTCGACCAGTTCAGCCTGATGCAGCGCGTGCTGCACGGCGAAGAGCAGTTGTATGAACCAGCTTGATTTCGCCGTTGCCGGCATGCGCGCGATGGCCTCGGCCGCGCCGACGCGCCCCACCGCGCCAGTCGGCGGCGCCGTTGCCGGCTTCGGTGACCTGATCAACGAAGTACAAGGCGACGTCGGTGACTTCATCGCCCATGGCGCAGCCGATGGCGGCGACTTCGCGCCGGGCCTCAGTGCCGAAGGCCGTGCGCTGCACGCGCTGGCGTCAGCGGCGCCGGCCGCCGGCGAAGGCCCCGACGCGGTGCAGCAGCAGTTCCTCGAATCGATCGCGCCGTGGGCGCAACAGGCCGGCGAGCGCCTCGGCGTCGCGCCGCACCTGGTGGCCGCGCACGCCGCGCTGGAATCGGGCTGGGGCCAGCGCCCGCTGCGCCAGCCGGGCGGCGCCGACACCCACAACCTGTTCGGCATCAAGGCCGGCGGCCAGTGGCGCGGCGACGTCGCCGCCGCTGCCACCACCGAATACGAACACGGCGCCGCGGTGGGCCGCACCGAACGCTTTCGCAGCTATCCCGACCAGGGCGCCGCCTTCGACGACTACGCCCAGATGCTGCTGGCGAACCCGCGCTACCGCGCCGCCCTCAACACCGGCAACGACGCGCAAGCGTTTGCGCAAGGGCTGGCGCGCGGCGGCTACGCCACCGACCCGTCCTATGGCGCCAAGCTGGCGCGCGTGGCCGGCCAGGTGCGGGCGCGCTCAGTTCAGGGAGGCGGCTGAATGGACGCAGGCAAATCCATCGGTTCGACCGTGCCGGCGCCGGTGACGCGCGCGCGCAGCACGTTGCCGTTGGCGGTTTTCACCCGCACCGCCGCGTCGCGCGCGCCGGCATCCATCGCTTCGCCGCCCATGGTGACCTCGACCTGTTCGCGCCGCGCGACGATGCGCACCGCGTCGCCGCGCTTGACCAGCTGCAGCGCCGCCAGCTGGCTGGCGCGCAGCAGTTCGCCCGCCCGCAGTTGCCGCTTCGGCGCCAGTCCGATCGCCGCCTGCGGCGTGCCGATGCTGTCGGCCACCGCACTGACGTCGCGCCGCTCCAGCTTGACGTCCGCCGCTTCGAGCGGACGCGCCGCCGGCAGCTCGCCGGCGCTGACCAGCACCATCGCCGTCACGCCGGCGCGCACCACGAATTCGTGCCGCCAGCCTTCGGGCGCCGAGCAGACCGCGGCGAAGCGCATGCGCGCCGGCTGGCGCGTATCGATCGGCTCGATCGTGACCGGCCCGGCACAGGCGGCTACCGGCCTGCTGCTGCGCACCACCTCGACGTCGAACCTCGGCGCGACCAGCGCGGCACTGTCGGCGCGGCGCGCCAGTTCTTCCCTGGCCGCTTTCTGCACTTCGCTGGCCACCTGCGCGGCGGCCGGCATGGCAATTAATACGGCGGCCACGCAGGCCGCCAGGCGTTCGATTCGCATCGTCTTACCCATTCGTGAATTTGGCTTTCCATTCTACAGTCCGCAGCACTCACCCGGGACCCACCATGAGCATTAACTTCAAACAGGCGATCGGGGTGCATGCCGACGCATTGCAGGTACGCGCCGACCGCACCCGCGTGCTGGCATCGAACATTGCCAACGAAACCACGCCGGGTTTCAAGGCGCGCGACGTCGATTTTGCCTCCGCCCTGGCGGCGCAGTCCGGCTCCGATGGCGGCCTCGATGGCGGCGGCAGCGGCGACACCATGTTCCGGGTGCCCTACCACCCAAGCCAGGATGGCAATACCGTCGAAATCGGCGTCGAGCAGGCCGCGTTCTCGCAGAACGCCTCGGACTTCCAGGCCAGCGTGACGTTCATCAACCTGACCTTGAAAGGGCTGGCGAAAGCCATCAACGGGCAATAACCATGAGCTTCAAAGACATCTCCCAGATCGCCGGTTCCGCCATGCACGCGCAGTCGGTGCGCCTCAATACGGTCGCCAGCAACCTCGCCAACGCCGATTCGGTGTCGGGCAACGAGGCCGATACCTACCGCGCGCGCAAGCCCGTGTTCGCGGCCATCATGAACAGCGGCGAGAACGGCGCGCGCGTGCAGGTCGTCGACGTCGTCGACAGCGCCGAGCCGCTGCGCAAAGTGTATGAACCTGGCCATCCAATGGCCAACACGGAAGGCATGGTGTTCTACCCGAACGTCAACCAGGTCGCCGAAATGACCGACATGATGTCCGCTTCGCGCGCCTTCGAGACCAATGTCGAAGTGCTCGGGCGCGTCAAGTCGATGCAGGCGTCCCTCCTCAAACTCGGTGAAGGCTGATATGCAGACCAACCTCTTTTCCAGCACGGCGGCCACCCCCGCCAGCACCGCCGCCAGCCCGGTGTCCGGCGACGCCAGCAAGAACAGCGACATGTTCACGAAACTGCTGGTGGCGCAGATCCGCAACCAGGACCCGCTGGCGCCGACCGATCCGAGCCAGTTCGTCAACCAGCTCTCGCAGCTGAGCCAGACCGAGGCGCTGCAAAAGCTCGCCACGCTGGCCGGCGCCAACGCCGGCGCCATGCAAAGCCTGCAGGTGCTGGGCCTGGGCTCGCAGGTCGGCAGCGACGTCATGGTCGCCAGCAACAGCGTGCGTCTCGACAGCGAGAAGGTCGAAGGCCAGCTGACGCTGTCGGGCGCGACCACCAACACCACGCTGGTGCTGACCGGCGAAGACGGCCAGCCGCACCCGGTAGCGCTCGGCGTGCAGTCGGGCGGCACGGTGCCGTTCACGCTCGACCCCGCATCCCTCGGCCTGCCGCCGGGACGCTACGCGATGCGCGTCGAGGCGGTGCCGGCGCAGCCGGCGGCGCCGATTTCGATCTCCGGCAAGCTGGCAAGCGTACGGCTTGAAGGCGGCAATATCGTTTTGAATGTCACGCATGTGGGCGAAGTCGGGCCCGGCGACCTTAGCGCCTTCAATGGCAAATCCTCTTCCAGTATCTAAAGAAAGCTACCCATCATGAGTTTCGATATCGCTTTGTCCGGCATCCAGGCCATCAACGAACAGCTGACCACCACCAGTAACAACATCGCCAACGCCGGCACCTACGGCTTCAAGTCGAGCCGCGCCAACTTCGCCTCGATGTACGCGGGCAGCCAGCCCACCGGCGTCGAAGTCGGTTCGCACACCCAGAACATCGGCCTCAATGGCGGAGTGCTCAACACCGGCCGCGGGCTCGATGCGTCGGTCAACGGCCGCGGTTTCTTCGTCGCGCGCGACAGCCAGGGCCAGATGAACTACACCCGCGTCGGCATTTTTTCGGTCGACAAGGGCGGCAGCCTGATCGACTCGGCCGGCCGCAACGTGCAGGGCTATGCCAAGGTCGCCGGCAGCACCTCGTTGGGCCTGATGGGTAACCTGACGGTGCCGACCGGCCAGATCGCGGCCGTGGCCAGCACCAAGGTCGACTACGTCGGCAACCTGTCGGCCGACTGGCCGACCCCGCCGACGGCGCCATTCAACGCCGCCGACCCGTCCAGCTACAACATGCTCAAGGTCACCGCGCTGTACGACTCGCTCGGCACCAAGCACACCATGACCCAGTACTTCGTCAAGAATGCGGCGCCAGGCACCGTCACGGCGCACTACAGCTTCGACAACGTCGCCATGGCGACCCCTCCTTCGACGCTGACCTTCAATTCCAGCGGCCAGCTGGTGACGCCGGCAGCGCCTGTCGCGCTGACGGTAGCGGCTCCCGGCAACGGCGCCGCGCCCCTGGCGGTCAACCTGAACTACGCCGGCACCACCCAGTTCGCCGGCGAAGCGGTGACGTCGACCAACAGCGCCGACGGCAATTCGTCCGGCACCTTCCTCGACGCCAATCTGGCCGACGACGGCTCGCTGGTGGCGCGCTACAGCAACGGCCTGCGCCAGACCGTCGGCACCATCGCGCTCGGCACCTTCGCCAACGAGGGCGCGCTGACCGCGGTCAACGACACCAGCTGGATCGCCTCGACCGAATCGGGCGCCGCGCTGTACGACGCGCCCGGCACCGGCATGGCCGGCAGCCTGGCCACCAGCACGCTGGAGCAGTCGAACGTCGACATCACGTCGGAGCTGGTCGGCCTGATGACGTCGCAGCGCAACTACCAGGCCAACTCGAAGGTGCTGTCGACCGAAAACGCGATGATGCAGTCGCTGATGCAAGCCCTGTAACGGAGAACGACGATGGATGCGCTGATCTACACCGCCATGAGCGGGGCCGAACGGGCCCTGAAGGCCCAGCAGGTGCACGCCAACAACCTGGCCAACATGGACAGCGCCGGCTTTCGCGCCGACATGGAAATGTCGACCGCGGTGTCGCTGCAACACGGCAGCGGCTACGACGACCGCCACATGGCGCAGCTGCAGGCGAACACGGTCTCGACCCGCGCCGGCACCGTCAAGGAAACCGGGCGCGACCTCGACATCGCGTTCGCCGGCGACGGCTACCTGGCGGTGCAGTTCCAGGACGGCGAGTCGTACACCCGCGCCGGCGCGATGACGCTCGGCGCCGACGGCGCGCTGACCGTCAACGGCCACGCGGTGCTGGGCGAAGGCGGCCCGATCGTGCTGCCGGTGCACAGCCGGCTGGCGATCGGCACCGACGGCACGATTTCGCTGCAGGTGCCTGGCGCGACGGCGATGCAGGCGGTCGACAAGATCAAGCTGGTGCGCGCCGAAGGATCCGAGCTGCGCAAGAACGAAGCGGGCCTGCTGGTCACCCGCAGCGGCCAGCCGCTGGGCAGCGACCCGCAAGCAAAGGTACGCGCCGGTTTCCTCGAAGGCAGCAACGTCTCGGCGGTCGAGGAGATGGTCGCCACCATGAGCCTGAACCGCACTTTCGAGATCCAGATGAAGCTGTTCAAGGCCAGCGATTCGATGAACGAAGTGGGCAACCGCCTGCTCGGCGCTTAAGCGCACCACCCTACAAAAGGAAATACCATGAACCCAGCAATGTGGATCAGCAAGACCGGCGTCCAGGCGCAAGACGCCAAGCTGCAGGCGATCGCCAACAACCTGGCCAACGTCAACACCGTCGGCTTCAAGCGCGACCGCGTCCTCACCGAAGACCTGTTCTACCAGGTCGAGCAGCAGCCGGGCGCCCAGCGCGCCGACAACACGATGTCGCCAACGGGCGTGCAGCTCGGCAACGGCACCCACGTGGTCGGCACCCAGAAGGTATTCACCACCGGCAGCATGCAAACCACCGGCCAGGCGTTTGACGTCGCCATCGTCGGCAACGGCTTCCTGCAGGTCAAGCGGCCGAACGGCGAATCGGCGTATACCCGCGCCGGCCAGCTGCAGCCCGATTCGAACGGCGTGCTGGTCAACGCCAGCGGCCTGCCGCTGGTGCCGCAGATCACGATCCCGGCCAACGCCGGCCCGATCACGATCGGCGACAACGGCATGGTGTCGGCCGTCATGCCGGGCAATACCGCCCCGACCGAACTGGGCCAGCTGACGCTGACCAGCTTCATGAACCCGGCCGGCCTGGTGGCCCTCGGCGAGAACCTGTTCTCGGAAAGCGGCGCCAGCGGCGCGCCGAACGACGGCAAGCCGGGCGACGGCACCCTGGGCAAGCTCAAGCAGGGCGCGCTGGAAGGCTCGAACGTGCAGGTGGTCGAAGAGATGGTCGACATGATCGCCGCCCAGCGCACCTACGAGATGAACACCAAGGTGCTGTCGGCCGCCGACAACATGCTGCAATACCTGGCGCAGGCAGCGCGATGATGAAAGCAGCCCTGACCGCCGCGATGGGGGTCACGCTGACGTTGTTGCTGGCCGGCTGCGCCAGCGTCGCCGTGCCGCCGGTGCGTCCGGGCCCGATCGACGACGTGCCGCCGATGGCGCGCGCCGTCCAGCGCAGCGGCGTCGGCGGCGGCGTGTTCAACGCCGCCAGCACGCTCTCGCTCACGTCCGACAGCCGCGCCTTCCGCGTCGGCGACGTCGTCACCGTGACCTTGCAGGAAACCACCCAGGCCAGCAAGCGCGCCGGCACCAGCTTCAGCAAGGGCTCGTCGGCGTCGATCAACCCGCTGACGGTGCTCGGCAAAAAGCTCAAGACCGGCATCGAAGCCGACGCCAAGCGCGACTTCAGCGGCGACTCCACCAGCACCCAGCAAAATGCGCTGACCGGCGCCATCACGGTGATGGTGCAGGAAGTGCTGCCGAACGGCCTGCTGCGCGTGGCCGGCGAAAAGAACCTGACCCTGAACCAGGGCGAAGAATTCGTGCGCCTGAAAGGCTACCTGCGCGCCGCCGACATCGACGCTTCCAACCAGGTCTCGTCGCTGCGCATCGCCAATGCCCAGATCGCCTATTCGGCCAAGGGCACCCTGGCCGAAGCCAATAACCCCGGCTGGCTGATGCGTTTTTTCGCCGGTCCGCTGATGCCTTTCTAAGGTCATGAAATGAAACTGCGTTCCCTCGCAATCGTGTGCGCCCTGCTGGCGCCGCTGGCGATGCCCGCCTCGGCCGCGCAAGTGCTGCGCAACCTGGTCAGCGTCGAAGGCGTGCGCGACAACCCGCTGGTCGGCTACGGCCTCGTGGTCGGCCTGAACGGCAGCGGCGACAGCACCCAGGTCAAGTTCGCCAGCCAGTCGGTGGCCAACATGCTCAAGCAGTTCGGCGTCAAGCTGCCCGACGGCGCCGACGCGCCCAGCAAGAACGTCGCCACCGTGATGGTCAGCGCGGTGTTCCCGCCCGGCTACCGGCGCGGCCAGGCGATCGACGTCACCGTGTCGTCGCTCGGCGACGCCAAGAGCCTGCGCGGCGGCGCCCTGCTGCTGACGCCCTTGCGCGCGGCCGACAACGAGGTCTATGCGATGGCCCAGGGTAACCTGGTGGTCGGCGGCCTCAGCGCCGCTGGCAAGAGCGGCTCGTCGGTCACCGTCAACACGCCGACGTCCGGGCGCATTCCGAACGGCGCCAGCATCGAGCGCGAGATCGGCAGCGATTTCTCGACCCGCCCGAACGTGCGCCTGGCGCTGCGCCATCCGCACTTCCAGACCGCCACCAACATCGTCGAAGCGATCAACAAGCGCTTCGGCGAGATCGCCAGCACCGACGACGGCACCAGCATCGAAGTGGTGGCGCCGGTCAACCCGACCCAGCGCGTGGCCTTCGTCGCCAAGCTCGAAGCGATGAGCGTGGAAGTGGGCAACGAGACGCCGAAAGTGGTGTTCAATTCGCGCACCGGCACCGTCGTCATCGCCGAAGGCCTGCGCGTGCGCGCCGCCGCGGTGACCCACGGCGCGCTCAAGGTGGTCATTTCCGAGAGCAGCGCCGTCAGCCAGCCCGGTCCGCTCAGCCAGGGCAAGACCACCGTTACCCCGCAGTCGAAGGTGGCGGTCGACCAGGGTTCCGGCCAGATGTTCAAGTGGCCGGCCGGCGCCAGGCTGCAGACCATCATCGACGTCATCAACAGCCTCGGCGCCAGCCCGGACGACATCATGGCCATCTTGCAGGCACTCGACCAGGCCGGCGCCATCGAAGGCGAGCTGGTCGTCATTTAAGGATATTCACCATGCATCCAATCGCCTCCACCACCGTGCCAGATGCCGCTACGCCGGACGACCACGCCACTGTCGCGCAGGCCGACCCGCGCTACCGCGCCAAGGCGACCGAAGCTGCCATCAAGTTCGAAAGCTTTTTCATCGGCCACATGCTGCACCAGATGCGCTCCGGCACGCGCGAGCTGGCCGGCGAGGACAGTGTGTTCAAGGATCCGGTCAACAGCGACATGCTCGACCTGGCCGACAACCTGGTGGCCGACAAGCTGGCCGGCCAGCGCGCGTTCGGCGTGGCCGACGCCATCCTGCGCCAGCTGCTGCCGGCGCCGAGCCCGGCAATCGCGGCGACAAAATTTAATGACGGCAAATAAACGGTCGCCTTGTTCTGTTAACGGACCGTCCGGGCGCGATGGCGCGCCGCCCTCACCTGGAAAGACCATGGCATTATGAGCATCATGAACAACGCCCTGTCGGGCTCGCTGGCGGCGCAATTCGCGCTCAATACCTCCAGCCAGAACATTGCCAACCTGCAAACCAAGGGTTACACCCGCCAGGGCGCGCTGCTGTCGGCGCTCGGACCGGGCGTGGGCGTGCGCGCGAGCGGCAACGGCGTTGAAGTGAGCAAGCTGCTGCGTTTTTCCGACGGCTACAAGAGCCAGCAGATGTGGCGCGCCGCCTCCGACCTCGGCGAACGCAGCCAGACCCAGCCCTACCTGAGCCAGATCGAGCGCCTGATGGGCGACGGCCAGTCCAGCCTCTCGCACGGGCTCGACATCTTCTTTACGGCGCTCAACGCGGCCGGCGCCGACCCGACTTCGAGCCCGCTGCGCCAGCAGGTCATCACCGCGGCCGATTCGATGTCGCAGCATTTCAACAGCATCTACAAGGTGCTCGGCAGCCAGTTGCTGTCGGTGCAGCAGCAGCGCGGCGCGATCGTGCCCCAGCTCAACAGCACGGTGCAGGACATCGCCACGCTGAACCAGAAAATTTCCGCCCTGGCCAATAGCAGCAGCAATACCTCGGCCCTGATCGACGAGCGCGACCGCGCCATCGACGGCCTCGCCAAGCTGGTCGCGCTGGAGGTGCAGGAGCAGCCGGACGGCACCAGCAGCGTGTCGTTGCGCGGCGGCCAGCCGCTGGTGATCGGCGGCCTCGCCGGCAAGATCACCGTGTCCACCGACGTCGCCGGCCTGCAGTCGCTCAACCTGGGATTTGCCAGCTCGACGTTCGCCTTGAACAGCAGCACCATCGGCGGCCAGCTCGGCGGGCTGGGCGACTTCGAAAACAACACCCTGCTGCCGCTGCGCCAGTCGGTGGCCGACATGGCCGGCGCCATCGCCAGCCAGGTCAACACCCAGCTGGCGGCCGGCACCGACCTGAACGGCGCCGCCGGCGCGCCGCTGTTCCAGTTCAACCCGACCAGTTCGACCGGCATGCTGCGCATCGTCGCCGGCATCGACGCCAACCAGCTCGCGTTCTCGGCCGACGGCACGCCCGGCGACAGCGCCAACCTGCAGCAGCTGATCGCCATCAACAGCAAGCCGGTGGTGCTGGCCTCGATCGGCAGCGTGCTGCTGGGCGACGCCGACACCCAGCTGGTGGGCAAGCTGGCGATCGACAGCCAGCAGAACCGCTCGCTGCTCGACACCGCCACCACGCTGCGCAACCAGGCCGAAGACGACTGGGCCTCGACGAGCGGCGTCAACAAGGACGAGGAAGCGGTCAACCTGGTCCAATACCAGAACATGTTCCAGGCCAACATGAAGGTGATCTCGGTGGCCAATACGCTGTTCGACGCCACCTTGGCCATGTTTAACTAAAAGAGGCCGCCTCAATGCGCATCGCCAGCACCCAATATGAATCGATCCTGAACCGTTCGCTGACGCTGAACCAGGACAAGATCAGCCACATCTCGCAGCAGCTTGCCAGCGGCAACAAGATCGAACTGCCGTCCGACGATCCGATCGCCAATGTGCGCCTGTCGCGCCTGAATCGCGAAGAAGCGATCATCACCCAGTACCGCGACAATATCGGCGCGGTCAGTATCCGCCTGCAGAAAAACGAAACCTACCTGTCGAGCATGGTGGCCGACATGCAGGAAGGGCGTGACCTGCTGGTGTGGGCGTCCGACGGCGGCAATGCCTCGGCCGACTTGGGGGCGATGGTCAATTCGATGACCGCGCTGCGCGACAGCCTGTACTACAGCGCCAACGTCAAGGACCAGGAAGGCCGCTCGGTGTTTGCCGGCACGCTGACCAACAACCCGGCGCTGAGCTACAACGCGCTAGCGCCGCTCGGCGCGCGCTACAGCTACACGGGCAACAACGGCCAGCAGATGGTCACCGTCGGCAATGGCATCACCCAGGCCGCCAACGTCGACGTCGACGGCATGCAAAAGCTGCTCAACCAGATGGACAGCGCCATCGCCACGCTCGGCACGCCGGGCGTCAACGTCAACGACCCCGCGGTGCGCACGGTGCTCGGCGCCAGCCTCGATGGCATGGACGCGGCGATGGGGCTGGTATCGACCAAGATCGCCATCTTCGGCGGCGCCCAGAATATCCTCTCCACCCTCGACAGCAACCACGGCAACGTCAGCCTGTCGAACAAGACCGCGATCCACGACATTGGCGACCTCGACTACAGCATCGCCGCCACCTCCCTGAACGGCTACCAGACGGCGCTGCAGGCAACCTACAAGGCGTACACCAAGGTATCGGGCCTGTCGCTGTTCGACGCCCTCTAAACAATCATGCAACTGCTTCAGACCACCAATGCCGGCGTTGCCGCCGGCAGCACCACCGCGCCGGAGCGCGCCGCCACCCCCGTTGCCATCGTGCTGGCCAGCCCGGCCGCGTCGACGCCGCCGGCCGCGCCGCTGCGCCAGCGCGGCTTGTCGAATTGGGACACCGGACTGCAGCGCCAGGTTGCCGGCGCCCAGCAGGCGCTCGACTTCCTCGGCCAGGGCGCCAGCCAGCTGCAGGGGCTGAAGGGCGACCTCAGCGCCGCGCTGGCATTGCGGCCATTGCGCGAAGGACAGCTCGATGCGCGCATGCGCCAGTTCGGCGACACCTGGCAGCAGCGCACGCCGCTGTCGGGCGGCACGCTGGACGGCCAGCTCGCATTCGGCAACGGCAGCAGCGGCGCGCCGCCGGCGCTCGATCCGGCCAGCTGGCGCAGCGGCGACACCGAAGGCGTGCGCCAGACCTTGCAGCAGGTCGTCAAAGGGCTGGGGCGTTTTCGCCAGGCGCAGGACGACGTGCGGCGCACGCTGGCCGTGGCCGCCGAGCGCGCCGAACCGGCGCAGCCGGCCGACACCGGCGTGGCGATGGCGCGGGTGGCGGGCCAGTTCGCCGAATCGGCCGGCGCGCCCGGCTACGCCGCGCTGCTGGCGCTGCACTCGGCGCTGGCCGGCGTCAGCCGCGAGCGCGTGACCGCGCTGCTGGCCTTGCGCCGCTAGCCCGATCCCCTAGCAAAAATCCCTGCTCTGGGTGCCCAGCCGCCCGAGCAGCGCCGACATGTCGACCAGCCGCTTGGCCACCAGGTGGCGCACCTCCCCTTCCCGCTGCCAGATCCCGTACACCCCCAGCAGCGGCGCGCGCAGCACTTCGCGGCGCTGCTCCTCGACCAGCTTCGGCCAGATGATCACGTTGATGTTGCCGGTCTCGTCTTCCAGTGTCATGAACAGCACGCCCTTCGCCGTGCCGGGGCGCTGGCGCACGGTGACGATGCCGCAGGCGCGCGCCAGCTGGCCGTTCTTGTAGTCGTTCAGCGTCGACGCCGGCATGAAGCGCTGCGCCAGCAGCTGCGGGCGCAGCAGCGCCAGCGGATGGCGCCCCAGCGTCAGTCCCTGCGAGCGGTAGTCGCCGACGATCTCGTCGCCTTCGGTCGGCGCGCGCAGCCGCGGCGCTTCCTCGTCCGGCGTGGTGGGGCGCAGCAGGTCCTTGTCGGGCACCGCGCCGACCGCCTGCCACAGCGCCTGGCGGCGGTTGCCGGCCAATGAGGCGAGCGCGTTCGACGCCGCCAGCACCTGCAGGTCGCCGCGCTCGAGGCCCGCGCGGCGCGCCAGGTCGGCGACGCTGTCGAACGGCCGGATCGCGCGCGCGTCCCCGATGCGCGCCGCCACGTCGCGCCGCATGCCGCGCTGCAGCGATAGCCCGAGCCGCACGGCCGGCTGGCGCGCGCGCGCGTCGTCGACTTCCTCCAGCGCCGACTCCCAGCCGCTGATGGCGATGTCGACCGGGCGCACCTCGATGCCGTGGCGCTGCGCGTCCTGCACCAGCTGCGACGGGCTGTAGAACCCCATCGGCTGGCTGTTGAGCAGCGCGCACAGGAAGGCGCCCGGCTCGTGCCGCTTCATCCACGCGCTGGCGTAGGCGAGCAGCGCGAAGCTGGCGGCGTGCGATTCGGGGAAGCCGTATTCGCCGAAGCCCTGGATCTGGCTGAAGATGGCCTCGGCGAATTCGAGCGTGTAGCCGCGTTCGAGCATGCCGCCGACGATGCGCTCGTAGTATTTTTCGAGGCCGCCCTTGCGCTTCCAGGCCGCCATCGCGCGCCGCAGCTGGTCCGCTTCGCCCGGCGTGAAGCCGGCCGCCAGGATCGCCACCTGCATCACCTGTTCCTGGAAGATCGGCACGCCGAGGGTGCGTTCGAGCGCGGCGCGGATTTCCGGCTTCGGGTAGTGCACCGGTTCGAGGCCCTGGCGCCGGCGCAGGTACGGATGCACCATGCCGCCCTGGATCGGGCCGGGGCGCACCACCGCCACCTCGATCACCAGGTCGTAGAACACGCGCGGGCGCATGCGCGGCAGCATGCTCATTTGCGCGCGCGACTCGATCTGGAATACGCCGACGGTATCGGCCGCGCACATCATGTCGTAGGTCGGCGTGTCGTCGTGCGGGATGTCCTGCATCTCGAACACGGTGCCGTGGCGCGTGCTGATCAACTCGAGGCCGCGGCGCAGCATCGACAGCATGCCCAGCGCCAGCACGTCGACCTTCATCAGGCCGAGTTCCTCGAGGTCGTTCTTGTCCCACTCGATGACGCTGCGCTCGGCCATCGCGGCGTTCTCGATCGGCACCAGGCGCGACAGCTTGCCCTGGGCGATGACGAAGCCGCCCGGGTGCTGCGACAGGTGGCGCGGAAAGCCGAGCAGCAGCTGCGCCAGCGTGGCCCACTGCTGCGCAAGGCTTGACTCCGGATCGAGGCCGCTTTCGGCGAGACGGTTCACCAGGTCCTGCTTGCTGTCGAACCAATGGTGGGTCTTGGCCACCTTCTCGACGATGGCGAGGTCGATGCCGAGCGCGCGGCCGCTGTCGCGCAGCGCGCTCTTCGGACGATAGCTGATCACCACCGCCGCCAGCGCGGCGCGCGTGCGGCCGTACTTGTTGTAGATGTACTGGATCACCTCCTCGCGCCGCTGATGCTCGAAGTCGACGTCGATGTCGGGCGGCTCGTTGCGCTCCTTCGAGATGAAGCGCTCGAACAGCAGGTTGGCGCGCGCCGGGTCGACCTCGGTGATGCCGAGGCAGTAGCACACCGCCGAATTGGCGGCCGAGCCGCGGCCCTGGCACAGGATGTTGTTGGAGCGGGCGAAGCGCACGATGTCGTAGACGGTCAAAAAATACTGCTCGTATTCCATCTCGCCGATCAGCGCCAGCTCGTGTTCGATCTGCTGCTGCACCTTGGCCGGGATGCCCTCGCGGAAGCGGCGGTGCGCGCCGATGTAGGTTTCGCTGCGCAGGTAGCTGGCGGCGGTGTGCCCGGCCGGCACCACCTCGTTCGGATATTCGTAGCGCAGCTCGTCGAGCGAGAATGTGCACAGGCGCGCGATGCGCAGCGTTTCGGCCAGCACCTCGGGCGCGTAGATATTGGCCAGGCGCAGGCGCGCGCGCAGGTGCTGCTCGGCGTTCTGCGCCAGCTGGTAGCCGCATTCGGCGACCGGCTTGCCGATACGGATCGCCGACAGCGTATCCTGCAACGGCTTCCTCGAGCGCACGTGCATGAGCACGTGGCCGATCGCGGTGATCGGCAGCGCGTGCTGCCACGCCACCTCCTCGATGGTGGCGCGGTGGGCGTCGTCGAAGGCGCGGTGCAGCAGGTTCAGGCCGATCCAGGCGCGTGCGGGAAAGGTGGCCGCCATCCACGCCGCCTGCGCGTGCAGGCGGTCGACGTCGGCGGCATCGTGGCCGGGATAGGCCGGCAGCAGGATCGCGAGGCAATCGGGCATGTGCTTCAGGTGCGCGCAGGCCGGCGCGGGCGCGGCGAAATCGGCCGGCGTGAGCAGGTAGGTGCCCTTCTCGCTGCGGGTGCGCGCCAGCGTGATCAGCTCCGACAGGTTGCCGTAGCCGTTGCGGTTTTGCGCCAGCAGCAGCAGCGACAGCGCGGCGCTGCCGTCGGCGTTCTTCAGGTGGAAGTGGGCGCCGATCAGCAGCGGCAGCGCCGCCTTCTTCGCCTCGGCGTGCGCGCGCACGACGCCGGCGAGCGAACACTCGTCCGTCAGCGCCAGCGCCGAGTAGCCGAGCTGCACGGCGCGCGCGACCAACTCCTCGGCGTGCGAGGCGCCCTGCAGGAAGGTGAAGTTCGACAGGCAGAACAGCTCGGCATAATCGGGCAGGCTGATCGCTGACGGGGATG
>CXWL01000967.1_pt1 | contig 35231 bp, 34 predicted proteins | sample 590931 | NCBI WGS metagenome assembly CXWL01 (sample SAMEA3498368, study PRJEB10139) | groundwater metagenome | biome: water well; material: biofilm material | place: Germany | collected 2015-04-27
GTGGGCATGAGCCATTCTAAAACACTGGAAGCCACCCAGGGGTTCTGCCGCGCAGGCTCCTAGGGGGCGCCCGTCTCGAGCTTGGATTTCCTGCCGGATTCGCTGAACCAGCCGCGTGGCGTGACCCCCGTTTGCCACTGAGCTCTGGTCGGTACCGCCTGGGATGAGTGCGTGATGAAGGCGCCGGACGGGTAAGTTGTTCTCTTCGATATAGCGGCGGGCACCCGGAAGAGCCGAATTCGTCACCGAAATCACGAAGACCTCGTCGACCGCCTCTTCGTTGACTTCCTCTGCCGGATCGAGGTGCCACAAGGGCCCGTCGGACCTGTAAGGGTCGTCGCTTCGCCACTGAACGGTGAGGTTCTGCATCGGCTGCTCGAGCGTCAGGTCGATCCCAGCCCGAGCGTCGATTAGGTAGCCAGCGAGGAAGCCAAGACTCAAGTGCGCACGCAGGTACAGGTGCAGCGGCCTTCGCTCGTCGAGATGCTCCGCCAGGAAGCTCGACAGATCGTGAAAAACGGTCCCGTTCCAGAGCTCGCCTTCGCGTAGAAAGCGGCGATGAAAGGACGAAGACAAGTCTAGCGGCCAGTCCAGGAGATCTTCGCGGCCCTTTCCCCAACCTCCGAAACTCCCGATGCCGAGATGGACCGGACGAAGTTCGGTCCCCTCAGCTCCTTCTCGAGTGGCTGCCACCTCGAAGAGGCGACCCTCTCGCGGGCGCTGGTACAGTGCCGGAAACGACCATTCATAGGGTCCAGCCCCATCGGATTGCGCATCTTGGATGGCAATTCGGGCCTGGGTGAGAGCAGGCTCCACACGCCCCGTCGATCGCAATGCCCGGTAGAAGCGATCTGCAAATGCGATGGCGGCGGGATCAGATATGGCCTCTTGCATGGCGACAACGGCTGGGAGGCCAGCCGCCAGCAACTCAATCGCGACACCCCCGAATGGACTTACCCCGGGGGACGACGTGATTCTTCCGCCCTTGCAGGCATTGAGCACGACCAGCCGGAGGCTCTTGAAGCCGGCTAGGCGCTGAGCGACGTCTCGAGCACTCCGTCGTTCGGCCAGGCCTCCCTTCACGAAGCACAGGTGCCCTTCACCCGTGGTCTCATTGAAACCCCCGTGTCCCAGAAAGTGAAAGAGGTGATACTCCTTGGCCCGCAGGCAATCAGTGACTTTCTCGAGACTGGGGTCTTCGAGGTGTTCTACTTCCAAGATTCCGGAGCCCTGCAGGCGCTCTTCGATCTTTTGAGCTTCGAGGCTTAGATCGAGAGGATCAAGGTCGCTCGGGCCACAGCTCACCAGCAGAACTCGAACAGGGCCGGAAACCGTCATCTCGCCTTCGAGAGCTGCAACCTCAAAGGTCCGAACAAGAGAGTTCCCTTCTTCGAGTGCGAGATGGCTCCTTCTCGCCGGATCGAAGAGTCGCTCCCAGGGAAGTGAAGCGAAACGAACCAAATCGCTCTGAGCGGCGGCGCTTTCACCGGCGACCGACGTTCCGACCTTCCCGAAGTACAGTCGAAGTCGAAGGCCCTTGCGCGAGTCTCTAGTGCGCTTTTCGTCCAGCCAGACGAGCAGTTTCTCGTACGCCTCCCTCACCGACCGCACAAAGAGTGCTCGAAATAGAAGCTCTCCGAGCTCTGGAGCCCCCGTCCGCCGCCTGGCGGTCGGCCGAACACTCTCCAGACGACGCCCTCCCCCGGAAGCGCGTACCTTGTACCCACCTCGCTTGCCGGTAGAGCTGATTTCCAACTCGAAGTCCTGGTAGTCCATCACCTCACCCCGCGATCGTGATCGAGAAGGTGAGCTTGGGATGCCCGCCGGAGTCCGAGCGCAGTTTCAGGCCGGCGGGGGCGGATAGGTCGATCTTGGGGTGGTCTTCGCGGATGGGGGCCTTGACTGGTTGCGGATCGGGCGGCGGCGGGGAGGGCTCGTCTTCGCGGTCGTCCTCGACGTTCTCGACGATGACGGTGATTTTCAAGCCATCTACCTGCTTTTCGACCTTCTCCGCCTTCTCACGAGCCTGCTCGATGAGGGTGGTTCCGGCTTCCTCGGACTTCGGTCGCTCTTGGGCCATCTCGTGCTCCTCGTCGCGCCCGGGAGTAGGCGCCCTACCGAGACGAACTTCCCGGCGGCCGAAAAGGGTCAGAGGCGATTCAGGGTTCGCCCTGAAGGACAAATCCAGCCCAATAGAAGGGGGCGCGGAAGCGCGGATCGGCGCGGAGAGCGAGTTGGGCCTGGCGGAGGGCGGCGGCGGGGGTGGCTCCTTCGAGCAGAAGAGCGCGGTAGAAGTGGCGCATCAGGAGGGCGCTGGCCTCGTCGTCGACCGGCCAGAGGGTGACGAGGACGCGGGACGAGCCGGCGCGGAAGAAGGCGTGGGCGAGGCTCACGACGCCTTCGCCGCGAATCTCTCGGCCCTGGGCCGTTGCGCAGGCGCTGGCGACGACGAGGCGGGGTGCGAGGCCCAGCTCGGCGATCTCGTGGGCACGCAGTACGCCGTCCTGAGGCCGGCCTCGCTCGTCGAGCAACGAAAGCACCAGGCCGGACAGCGAAGGCTCGCGGGGGTGGTAGAAACCGTGGGTTGCCAGATGCAGCAGATCAAGGGACCGGGGCGGAAGGCGCACGAGCCGCGCCTTGGTGGCCTCGAAGCCCTCGGCGACCTCCAGGCGATCCGCCCCCACCAGCTCGCGCAGCACCTGGGCCTCCTCGGCCGAGTGCACCAGTCGCTCGAGACGGCCACCCTCCGAGCGCCAGTGGACTTCGTCGCCCTCGGGCCACTGGGGCTCGGTTACCGGAGGGGCAGCTCGGCGGTCCGTCGACAGGAAGACAGGATCGGCGAAGACCGCCACGCGCGGGTTCGCGGGAAAAGCGCCACGGCCCCGAGCCCGAATTGCCGCCAGAACGCCCAGGGATGGCGCCGCGAGCACCTCGTGACCCTCGACCAGCATTCGTCCGCCGTGGGGAACCTCCAAGGCTCCGAACGGAACGAGCCACAGCGCTCCGTCCGGGATCACCACGACAGGGCCGTCGTCGAGTCGCGCCGCCACGGGCCCGAGGAGTACGGCCCCCAACACTTCGAGTACCCGTTCCGGACGCGTGCCGGCGGTCAGCGAGAAAGAGCCGGCCAGGACTTCGTGGGCCTCGCGGGCCAGAGCCTCGAGCTCGGACCGCGACGGCAGGTCGAACACCGCGGCCCCGGCGCGGTCGAGGAGGAACAGGTGGCTCCTTTCTTCGCCGAGATCGAACTCGAGGATCTGCACGCCCGTCGCAAGGGTCTCCCGCGCCGCTGCGAGGACGGCTCCGCCCCGCAGCTCCGTCGAGGTACCCCGCGTCCGCGGCAACGTGAGTCGATCGAGGCGCGGAACGGGCAGCGCCTCGATTTCCAGGACCACCGTCCGCAACTCGGCCTCGGTCGCGCCCAGCTCCTCGGGACCGGCGCCAGAAGTGATCAACGCCTCGCGGATTCGCTCGATTTTCCGCCGGCGATCCTCGAGCTGTGCGCGCCGCCCCAGACCTCCCCGCGCCGGGGCAAGGTCGTCCAGAAGACCCCGAGCTCGCCCCCGCTCGCTCGTCTCGAGGGCTCGCTGGAGATGCCCCGCACCGGGTTCGCTGCGTTCGAGGTCGACCGCGAGACCGACGGCCAGGTCGAAGTAGTCCTGTGTATCGGCCGTCCAGGCGAGCCGCAGCTCGGGCCGTTCGGCTCCCTCACGGAAGCCCTCGACGAGGTCGAGAGCCTCGGTGGCGAAGTTCCAGGCGGCCAGCGTTCGCCCTTCGGCACGGGCGGCCCGGGCGAGCCCGAAGAGGATGGCCGCCCGCTCCCGAGGGGCGGCCTCCCGAGAGGCCGCGAGCGCCCGCTCGAGGGCGTCGCGGGCAGCTGCGATCTGGCCCCGGTAGATGAGGATCTGGCCGAGATCCTGGAGGGCGAGCGTCGCGTCCGCCGAGCCTGGGTTCAGGGCCGCGAGCCGCTCTCGGGCCAGGCGCTCGGCCACCGGCCAGTCTCGACGGTCACGGGCGAGCCGGAGCAGGAGGGCTCGGGCACCCTCCCGCAGGCCAACTTTCGCGGTACCTTCGGCGAGCAGGGCTTCGGCCATCCGGCGCGCCTCGTCGGGCCGACCTTCGAGCCGGGCGACTTGCGCCGCCTGGAGGGAAAGGAACGGATCGCCGACATTCGCTGCTGCGCGCGCGGTGGAGGCAAGATCGAGAGTCCGCCGCGCCAGCTCGGGGGCTTCGACCTCGATGTACAGGGACGTCAGGGCCAAGAGCACCGTGGCCTCGCGATCAGGGCTTCCCCCTTGGCGATAGAGCGCGGCGGCGCGCTCGTAGGCCCATTCCGCCGCTGGAAGCTGGCCGACATCGCGCAGGAGAGCAGCGATCTGATGGAGCGCGAGCGCCTCGCTGACGCGGTCACCTGTCTCGCGGGCGAGCTCGCGACCGCGATGGTTGGCCGTGAACGCCGCCTCGGCCTGACCCAGCTGGGCCTCGGCGCGAGCCAGGCCGAGCCAATCCGTCGGCTTCAGGTTCGGTCGCAGCTCCTCGAAGGCGCGCACGGCCCCCAGCCAGTCGCCCGCTTCCACGCTCACCCTCCCGAGCCACAGAAGGGCGTCCGCCCGGTCGTCTTCCGCACCGAGCCGCGCGAAGCCTCGAACGGCCTCGCGGTAGTGCGTCGCGGCATCGGCCCAGTGACGGTCTCGCCGGTGTTGCGAGGCCCGGGCATAGGTGAAAGCAACCTCGGCCGCGAGCCGCTCCTCCGGCCGGGCAGACCGCAGGGCTGGAACCGCCAGGGCGTACCCGCCTCCCTCGTCGACCTTGTCGATCTCGAGGTCGACGCCGTAGACCCCGCCGCGCTCGGCGTGAAAGACCAGCCGTTCGGGCTTGTGGCGTCCGATCGGCCGGTCGAAGGCCACCAGGGGCTTGCCGGTCGGATCGAGGAGATGCAGAACGACGTCCGCGCCCCGCTGGCTCGCGACGATCTCGAGCAGATCTCCCGGCCGCAGCGCCACTTCGAAGTGTTCCCAGGAGCCCGCTGTAGCGTTCGATCGCTCGAGCGCGAACCCCTGCACCAGCGGCTGGCGAGCCACCGGCGGCGCTGCGGGCACCCGCGGCGCGTCGACCGGACCGCAGCCGGCCACCAGGACGAGCACCACCGCCCGTGAATGCTGGGTCCAGTTGCTCACGGTGGTCAGGGGTCGGCGAGAACCCGAAGGGTCCGGGAGGCGACCCGGGAACCGTCTGCCGCGAGGACCTCGGCGAGCGACTCCCCCGCCGCCAGTGACCCTCTCGGCACGACGAGAACGAAGGTGCCACCTTGTGTTGGCGTCAGGCCGGAATCTTCGACCAGCAAGCGCCCGGCCTCACTCATGATCCGCCCGCGAAAAGGTCCTTTCCCCACCCTCTCCTGCGGGGTCAGCACGACCACGGCCACGGCCTGCCCACCCCGAAAGTCGAGCACTACGGGCTCGCCCGTCTCGCCCCGGGAACCTCGCGCATCCTCGGAGACCCCCACGAGGAAGCTCGCTCCCGGCGCGGTCGTTCCGAGCCTGCCGGACCCGAATCCCACGCCCAGCCCCACCACCAGGCCCGCCGCCAGTGGGAGCCAGCGCCAGCGACGAGCCGTCTCCCGCGCCGGAAATGGCACGACCGGCCCCGTCGCTTGCGGCTCTTCCGCATAGTGGTCGGTCTCGCGGTCCTCCGCCAGAAACGCCGGAATGGCGAGCACCAAATCCGCGCAGGAAGTGCAGAACGTGACGTGCTCCTCGACCGCATCGGCGGCCGCCGGGTCGAGCTCACCCCGGTGGTAGGCCAAGAGCACCTCGGGCTCGGGATGGTCCCCGAGCTCGGCCTCGGCCTTCCTCCGACCCAGCCGCTTCAGATAGTCGACGAATTCCCCATCCGAGCTCGCCACGTGCCGCCTTTCCCTCACGCCGCGGGAATGATGCCGAATTTCCGCCCGAGCCGCTTGCGCAGTAGATCCCGGGCCTGGCCCAGGTGTGACTTAACGGTATTGACGTCGATGCGCAGAAGGGCCGCGATTTCCTGCTGCGTGCGATCCTGGTAGTAGAAGAGCCAGACGCAACGCTGCATCTTGGGCGGCAGCTGCTCGACGGCCGCCAGCACCTGAGCCGCGGTTTCCGCTTCGAGCACACGCTCGAAGCCTTCCGCGGCCTGGTGCAGTGCGTCGGGGACGTCAGACCCGGCCTCGGTGGGCGCAAGGATCTCGTCCAGGCTCACCGTACGCGTTCGATTCGATTTGCTCGTCCAGTCCTTCCACACGTTTGCCGCCGCCTTGAAGACGTAAGTGTCGCGGGCGCGCTCCGATGGAAAGGCCCGCTCCTTCGGAAGAACCTTCGTAAGGACGGTTTGGGTCAGATCTTCCTGCTCGGACTCGTCGACCTGCAGCTTGCGGTAGAAGGCCAAGATCCGCGGCCGGTACGCCACGCAGGCCGGGCCATCGAGCCAGCATCCGTCCACCGGGGCCTCCCGCGCGCCGTCCACCCGCGCCTACCCCCGAGCGCCCCCGGGCGCGAAATGGTGAGTGGCAGGCGAGGCGAAATGGGTCGGCACGCTGATCCCCGCAACACGAAGTTCGGAATGAAGGCAGTGATGTCTACGAGAAATCGCGCAGGAAAGTTGCCACGGGAGTTGGAGTACAACGCCTCGCGGGCAGCGAGCCCGGTGTCCTCAGTCCGTGTCCATCCGGTTTTGCAGCAAGTCCCACTGTCGCCGATATTCGTTGGTGTGCGATCCTGGGCGGCCCGTGTCCATGGCGGCGACGTAGCCCTGCGGGGTGTTCCAATCCGACAGCATGGGGTCGCCGAAGTGCCCACGGAATCGGTCGATTTCAGGGCTCCAGCCGAAGTGTTCGACGCCCTGGCTCGTATTCTCGTGATGCGACCGGACCGCGCCGTACTCGTGGATCTCAGAAGAAAGCGCGTAGGCGTCCCGGCTCATGTGTTGGGGCCGGTGAGGGTTGATCCCGCTCCCGCCGGCGTTGAAGGCATTGTGGAGCTCGAAGGAGAGGACGCTGGCGCGATCCACACCCGTGTAGCTGTCTGGAATCGTGATCGTACGGGTGCCGTAGTTCCAGTTTGGCCAGTACCGCTCACCGTCGACGGACATTCGGGTCGCCACGGTGATCGGGCCCCCGACGCGGATCATCTGGTCCCACTGCTCGCGGATGTCGGGAAGGGCCAACAGCTCTCGGATCGTGTGGGTGTCCTCTTCGGACGCCACGAGCGTCTGACTGAGGTCCGGCGCGTCCAGGTTCATCGGCCCGCCGTTTCGCTGAGTCACGCTCGCGGTTCCCCGTGCCGAGCGCTGCAACACCTCTGAATAGCTCTCGAGCCGCCGCGTCCGCGGGCTCGCATCCAGCGCTCTCTGGATCGCCCTCATTTGGACGACTTCTGCCCGCCTCTGTCCCGGAGCGAAGCCGGTGGCCCTCGCGCTTTGCAGCGAAGCTGCGCTCCTCGACAAAAGCGCGCGGGTCGACACCCGTTCCGCGTGAGCCCTCATGGTCCCTCCGTCCTCCCGTGGGCAGGCCGCCTCCGTGCCATTCCTCGAAAGTGTAGGGAGAGCGACGAGGCAAAGGAAGCGTCGAGATGGAAATATGCAAATGGACTGGGGGTCCCACCTACAGCGTCTGGGCAATTCCGAGGGCCGCCTCCGCAAGTGGTTTCTTTTCAGTCACCTGCGAGGCCGTTTTCCGTTACCTCCTTTTTCGCGACTCGGACTTCCTGACATCTCCTGACATTCCTACCCTGGTAGTTTAAGGCTAACTGCTGATTCCAGGGCGCTTATCGTTTCGCCATAACCCCCTCCCGTTTTCGGGATTTTGGGCCCGGTATGCCTTTTGTCTGGCACGGATCTTTCCCGGCTCGGCCGGGGCTCAGTTGTCAAGGAACAGAAGAAAGCTTACAACAGTCCGGCGGCGCTCTTGCCCCGGCTCACCCGCCGACTCGCGCCACCTGCCCCGGGCGCGCGCGCTCGAGAGCCTGCAAGAGCGCAGGTACCGGTGGCACCAAGGCCGGGAGGCTGTTGCTCCGAGCACGAATCAAGACGACCGCCAGCTCGAAGGCCTCGAGTTGTTGCTGCCACTGAAGACTGCGGTCCACTGTGATGAAGACATCGAAGCGAGCGGATGCCGCGGAGAGCAGCTCGCGGTCCTTCTTGCCGGTGAGGTTCGCCTGGCGCGCGGTGAGGACTTGGTGACCCCGAAGCTCGTCGCGAAGCCCAACCGGCAGGCACTCGTCAAGCAGTACGCGCATGCGCGAGGACCGCTTGCTTGGCCTCTTCCAGAGCGGCGATGGCCTGGTTCCGGGCGACCGTAGGGAAATCGGCGAGGAAGCTCGCCAGCGGGAGCCCCTCCTCGAGATAGTCGATCAGCGTCTGAAAAGGAACCCGAGTGCCCACGAAGACGGGAGTGCCCTCGAGGATTTCAGGATCGCTGTGAATCGTTTGTAGTTCCATGACCGCAAGAGTCTACTCCGAAGCGGGCGGATCGCCTGGGCGCCCGTGGCTTGCGAGCGGATCGAAAGACCCTCGACGATCAGGTGGATGAACTCGATCTGGTCGGCGGAGAGGGTCTTGCCGGCGAGGAAGCCGGTGTAGGCTTGTTGGGCTTCGGTCGGTCACCTCCACGCCAGGCCCCCGGGCAACTCGGCCGAGCTGAATTCGAAGTGGAGCACCCGGCGGCGGGAGGGTGAGATGGCGGGGCTGGACGCGTGAAGGAGGAGCGGGCTCAGAAGCATCGCGCTTCCGGCCGCGAGGGGGCAGACGATTTCTTCGATCTCGCGCCGGAGTCGTGCGATCTCGAGATCCGAGAGTCGGCCGCTCCGGTGGGTGCCCGGCAAAACCCGCAATGCGCCATGGTCCGCAGCGGTGTCGTCGAGGTGGAGCCGAACCGCGACGGTACGCTCGAGGACGGCCACCGGCGGCTGCACGTGGGGCACGCCGTCCTTGACCGACCACGGGCCGTAACCCGGCACGTCGCGTCGCTCGCGGAGGGCGATGGTCAAGTCCTGGTGCCACGGCACCTTCCAGTTCGCTTCCGGCGTCTTGTCGAACAGCGTGAGCTTCGTCGGCCGCGCATCCGGTCCCAAGATCCCCACCGCGAGCTCGGCCGGCGGACCGGACTCGGCGAAGGACCGGCAGAGGGCCGATTTCGCGAGCAGGTTGCGAACGCCGCCGCGGGTGGCAGAGGAAGACAAGAAGGCATCTGCCTCGGCGCAGAGGTCCGTGAGGGTGGCGGCATCGACGAGGTCGGGGATCAGAGCGACTCCCTCGGTCTCGAAGAGGTGTGCCAAGCCGTTGCGCGGGTCCGGGTCGCCCCTCATGCCCTCGTCGCACATCGCAACGATCTCGACCACAGGGACAGTGAAGGCACCGGCCTTGCGGGGTGGTTTCATGGAGCGTTTCTATCGCACTCGGAGGTTCGCGCCCTGATCGCGGCGGCCGCCTGCTTGGTCTCCAGGAACTTCGCCGACTCCGTTGCGCGATGGCGCACCAGCGCGTCACGGAACTCGAGCGGGTAGCCGATTGCCGTCCGTCGGTAGTGCCGCGGCAGCCTACAATCTCGGCCGGAGGGCCAAACTCGACCATGATCAAAGCCCGGCAGGTCAACCCGAACGAATGGCTCCGGCGGCGGTACGAGGTGGCGCTGTCGTTTCGGACGGGAATTCCGGTCTTGGCACCGAGCGGCCCGTTCGAGTGGGAGGAGTTCTTCGACGAAGGGCTCGGGCCGGCGCGGGCCGTGGGTCTCGAGACGCCAAGCGGCGAGCAGTTCCTCCTCGAAGACCACAAGGACATGCCCGAACCTTTCGGCGTATCGGCCTACTTCGTCGAGCCGCTCGAAGACGCCGTTGAGATCTTGAACGACGTTCTCGGCGCGCTCGAGTTGACATCCGCCTCGCTGGCCTGGCTCTCGCCTCGGATCTCCCTTCCTCCCTTCGACCTGTGGCGCCAGGACGACAACGGAAACCGGTTCTACATCGACCAGTTTCCCTGCCGGGCCGATGCCGAGCACGCGCGGGACGGGTACGAGCGCCGCGGGCACAAGCAGGCCTATTTCGTCGAACGGGCGGAGAGTCCGCGGAAGGTGCTGCGTCGCGAGGAAGATGGTGTGCTCATCGCGGACTAAGAACCCGCGGTAGCTTGCGGCTCAACCCACTGGCGGGGCCTGCTTCATCGCGAGATCCCGCGGTGTCATGGTGTTCCTCGCCCTCGGCTCTGCGGCAGGAGCGTTGGCCTACCGAGTGGTCGTTCCGACCTTCTCCGGCCCTCCCCCGCCACCCGGAACAGAACTTCCCCCGCCCGATGCCAAGCCTCCGACCTGACAAATGCACCTGAAGAGGCGCCTTAATTAAGTCTCATTGGCGGATAACCAGTCGCGGCCGCTTGTTCGAGTCGAGGCCGTAGTCGGAACTCCAAAAGACATTGAAGCGGTTGTTGGTCGAAAGCGGGCGTAGCTGAAGGCCGTAGTTGGCAAAGGCACCAGTCTTCCAACCCTGAAAGACCTCAGTGATGTCGAACGTGTACCACGTATTCATCACCGGCGCGGGTAGCTGCCGAATGAGCGTGGCCGTCGGCCTGGTTTGCCATTTTGTCGACTCATTCCAGGCAGAGGTGATTCGATAGAGGCCCATTCCGACAGGCTGAGATTCGCCCGGAAGCGGGTAGGCCCAAAGCCGCACCTCCGCGGTCTGAACCGTGGCCGGCAGGCCTGAGATGTCGAACTGGAGCATTGAATAGTAGCTATCACCCCAGCCGCCAACTAGGAGGCGATCTTCGTCCCGGCCGAACGGGGAGAAGACCGAGGTTATCCAGTTGTCTTGGCCGTCTGTGGCCGGCTGAAGGGACTCCTCGCCCGACACCGTCCAGGCGACGGGAGCGCCGTCTTCGAAATCGTCCGCGAAGAGCTCGTTCCGTATCCACCGGGCGATGTTGGCGTGCACCCCTCCGTCGGTTACTTCACATGAATGACTCTCGAGGGCAAGGAGTCCGTGGTCGCAGGCTGCATCCGCACGTACCGGCACGAAAAGGTCGATGCTGTGATGCTCGATACCAAGAAGGCCAACGGTGCCGAGGTTCTGCGAAGCGATGGCCACGATACCGTCGCCGTCACCGAATTCACCGTTGTAGTAGGTAGGGAAACCGGTGCCGATTATCGAGACCGCTTCGAGTGTAGCCGGAAGAGGATGGTTGGGGAGATCGTTGAGGGTTTGGATGGCTGCACTGCTGGGCCGGAGATCCTGTGCGGCGACACTGCCGGGGTCGATGATGTCGTCGTCGCAGAGTATGGGGACCTGGCTACAGAGCTCAGCATAGTCCGCTCCGCGATGGGGCGTTCCTACGGTAATGAGTCGCTTGACGCTGTTGGAGTCGTCGTAGAACTGAATGAAACTCCGCGCGGCGAGCCCTCCCATGCTATGAGCAACGATCGTTACCTGTTGGGTGTTATTAAAGGCGAGGATTGTGGCCACTACAGCCTCAACCTCGGCGCCTTGCTCGGCGAGAGAGAGCCCATCGCCACTGGACATCGCCATTCGATAGAAGTCGCCAGCTGCAAGCGACCCGGAGCAAGCATTGTTGACGGTCTTGGTGCCGGGGGAGTATCTCGGACAGCCGCCGAAGGCCCAGCCAGCATTCTCAAGATGACCTCCAAGCACTGCCCAGGTGTCGGCGGTTCCGTTGATACCGTGAATGAAGAGAACTGGGGGGCGGGCCTGAGCGTACGCGTCTGTCGCGCCCAGGGCAGCAAGGAGGAACGTGGCCATGAGTCGTAGTGACACGAGTCGCCTCTCTTCTTGACTTCTTGGGGGAAAGTATATTCCGCAGGCAGCAGGAGCGTCGCAAAGGAGGCGATATCGGAGCCCTGGCGGGAGCCCTACAAACTCGTGCGACTCATCCCGAGATTCGAAGGACTCAACACCACCAGGTAGCGCGCCAAGGTCTTGGTCGTGTCACAGTTCTCCTCTTCGTACGGGCTACATTTCTCGGCGAGTATGAACAGGAGCGCGTCTTCCTGTTCGTACCAGGTGGGAGCGTTCTCGACCAAGCCGAGACGGTTCGCACTGCCGAGGAACGGACCCTCGGTCAGTTTGCGAGATTCCACGTCGATCCCCACGAATCGATGTCCTTCGTAGGAGCACAGGGCGAGGAGGTACCTGCCGGATGGGCTCCAGAAGAAGCTCTGCGCAGCGGACCACTTGCCTGCCGCCTGGAGGGGAGTCGAGCTGAAATCGGTGAGCTTGAGGAGGAAGGCGAAGTTCTGGCCATCAGAATCCTGAGCCAGGGCTCCCGCAAACTTCCCATCCTTCCGTGGCACGATGCTGAACGAGCGCACGGTGTCCGTATTGACCTTGATCGCGGGCCGGAACTGTTTGGTCCGATAGAGCAGGCTGCCGTCGTTCGAAAGCGTGAACGCCCCCGCCGGCTTACCAATCGCTACGACAATCTCGGGTGCCGCCGAGCTCGTTTGGCCTTCCAAGGATTGGGGCACGGCGAGAAGGACAACTACGCCGATCCAGAGCCAGGCACTTCTGCTGGTGTTCCCGTGCATCACATCCTCCTTAGCGCGCGCCTCGTACTGGTCGTCGGTCTCGAACAGGCGTTGAGACGGTGCACTCCCCGTAGTGCGCCGAATCGTGGCCTCATCGGCTTCACGCTGCTTCCGGCGAAGGTAGCGTTCGTCGCTTGCTTGGTCGTTTTCGGTGCCCATGGTTCCTCGTCAGCCAGGCGGTGTCGCGGTCCCGCTCGCCGGGAGGCGCGCTTCCATCTGCTGCGCCAACGTCCACGGGCGCAGAACTGTCTCGGATGCCTCGGATTCGTTCAGGACAGAGCCGTCTCGCAGTCTCAAGACCAAGCCCTCTGGGCTGTTCTCCAAGCGCACGCCCCGGCAACGGCGAACGCGTTGCCAGAGGGCCAAAACCCCGGCCCGAGCGCCGCTGTCCTTGGCGATTCGGTAGACCTGCCGAGAACAGCTCTCGCGGAAGACACAGCTCCGCCGCCGGTGCTCGGGTATGAGCCTCCAGTACAGCTCAATTCCCAGAATCAGAAGTGCCTTCATGGGCGAAGACCACCATGCTGAATGCCACCATGCGACCGGGCTGGGCGCCCAGCCCGAAGCAGCCCGTGGAGCCCGCGATGTAAGTCTCGACTTGCTCCATCCTCACGTACTTCCAACCCTGAGCGGCCCAACTGCCGATGAGGGATTCGAGTTGCTGGGCTGCGGTCTCGGCACCTTGAAGACTGTTGACGCTGGCGACGAAGGGAACGACCTTGTAGGTGATCTTCATGGCAGGGCCTTACACGAAACGCGCCTGGACCGAGGAGTAGCCCTTCTGTCGCGCCAAGTAGACTCGATGCCGGCCATCGACGATGCGATACGGCTTTCGGCTCCCGTCGAGGGCGATCGGATCGCTCGCACTGTTCAAGACCGCGTTGAAGGGATCGTGGCCGTTCTCGAGCATGTGTAGACGGTCTGTGTTCAGAGCCGAGCGGCTGACGGACTCGATGTCGGAAAGCTCAACTGTTGCCATTGGCTGGTCCTCGTAGCATGCCGGGCACCGATGCAGGGGCGCGTGCCCCCTTCACATCTTCGTCATTCAAGGAGGACGGACGCCCCCCACCCTTTCCGCCTCCGCCCCCGCCCCTGCCTGTGTCAAGCTCCCGACCCCATGAAAGACCCGAAGGCTCTCGAGAACCTCATCTGGCAGATCGCGGACTTGCTGCGGGGGCCGTATCGGCCGCCGCAGTATGAGCGGGTGATGTTGCCGATGACGGTGTTGCGGCGGTTCGACTGTGTGCTGGCGCCGACGAAGAAGGCGGTGGTGGCGGAGTACCAGCGGCGGGCTGGAGGGCGGCTGGCGGACGATGCGCTGGATACGCTGTTGAATCGGGCCTCGGGTCACCGCTTTCACAACCGGTCGGAGCTCGATTTCGCGAAGCTCCTGGGGGACGCGGATCACCTGTCGTCCCATTTGACGAGCTACGTCCAGGGTTTTTCGGCCAATGTGCGGCGGATTTTCGACTTCTTCGAGTTCGAGGCCGAGATCGAGCGCATGCGGGACGGCAACGTGCTGTTCCTGGTGGTCAAGGACTTCGCGGCGGTCGATCTGCACCCGAAGACGGTGCCGAACTCGATGATGGGGATGGTGTTCGAGAATCTGATCCGCCGGTTCAACGAGCTCGCGAACGAGACGGCGGGCGATCACTTCACGCCGCGCGAGGTCATCCGGCTGATGGTGAGCCTGCTGTTTCTGGACGACGACGCGCTGCTCGCCCGGCCGGGCACGGTGCGCAAGCTGCTGGACCCGGCGTGTGGCACGGGCGGCATGTTGGCCGAGGCGCAAAATTATCTGCGCGAGCACCACCGGGAAGCGCAGTTGTTCGTCTTCGGGCAGGATTACAACAAGCGGGCCTATGCCACGGCGGCGGCGGACATGTTGATCAAGGAGGTCGACCACAACGGCGGCGGCGAGAACGTGCGGTTCGGGGACGTGTTTCTGGACGATCAGTTCGGCGGTCAGCACTTCGACTACCTGCTGGCCAATCCGCCGTTCGGGGTGGATTGGAAGAAGCAGCAGAAGCCGATTCTGAACGAGCACGAGAAGCGCGGCTTCGACGGCCGTTTCGGCGCCGGGTTGCCGCGGGTGAACGACGGCTCGCTGCTGTTTCTCCAGCACATGATCGCGAAGTTCGAGCCGCTCCGGCCGCGGGAACAGAAGTACGGCTCGCGGCTCGCCATCGTGTTTTCGGGCTCGGCGCTGTTCACGGGCGGAGCGGGCTCGGGGGAGAGCGAGATCCGGCGCTGGATTTTGGAGAACGACTGGCTCGAGGCGATCGTCGCGTTGCCGGAGCAGATGTTCTACAACACGGGCATCGGCACCTACGTTTGGATCGTGACCAATCGCAAGGAGCCCCGGCGCAAGGGCAAGGTGCAGCTGGTGGACGCCCGCGAGTTCTACGTGCCTATGAAGAAGAGCCTGGGCGACAAGCGCCGCAAGCTCGGCGAGCCGGCCGACGGGCGCGACCAGATCTCGGAGATCGTGCGGATCTATAGTCAGTTCGCGGACGGCGAGGTCTCGAAGGTGTTCCGCAACGAGAGTTTCGGCTACACGCGGGTGACGGTGGAACGGCCGCTCCGGCTGCACTATCGGATGACGCTCGAGGACAAGGCGCGCTTCCTGGGCGCCTGCCCGCGCCTCCTCGACGACATCGAGGCGATCGACGCCGCGCTCGGCCCGGAGCCTTCCCTCGATTGGGACGCCACCTGGGCGCGGATCGCGGACGTGCTCCACGCCCGGGGCTCGCGCTGGAAGGCGACGGAGCAGAAGCTGTTCCGATCCGTTTTCACGGAGCGCGACCCGGCCGCCGAGCCGGTGACCACCGCGGACGGCCCGCTCGAGCCGGACAGCGAGCTCCGGGACTTCGAGAACGTCTCCCTGACCGAGGACATCGACGACTACTTCGAGCGCGAAGTCCGCCCTCACGTCTCCGACGCCTGGATGGACCGCAGCAAGGACAAGGTGGGCTACGAGATCAACTTCAACCGCCACTTCTACCGCTACACGCCACCCCGCCCGCTCGAGGTGATCGATGCCGAGTTGAAGGACGCGGAGGAGGAGATTTTGCGGTTGTTGCGGGAGGTGGTGGGGTGAGACCCGCTGGCTGCCCCGCCATCGAGGTTCCGCCAACCTGGAAGGTCGCCCCTCTTCGGTCCGTGGCGTCAGTGGCAGTTAGCAACGTCGACAAGTTGACCGCCGACGGCGAGAATCCGGTACGACTGTGCAACTACACGGATGTCTACAACAACGACCGAATCCACCCGGGCCTCGACCTGATGTCGGCCACCGCGACGACCGACGAGATTGCTCGATTTCGGCTGCAGATCGGCGATGTCGTGATCACCAAAGACTCTGAGTCGTGGGATGACATCGCCGTTCCTGCGCTGGTCGCCGAGACCGCCGACGACTTGGTATGCGGATACCACCTCGCAATCCTGCGACCTCAAGCCGACTCCCTCGCGGGGGCTTTTCTTTTTCGCTGTCTGCAGGCACGCCCCGTCCGAGTTCAGCTCGAACTGTCAGCCAACGGGGTCACGCGCTTCGGACTTCCGAAGGCGTCAATTGGCAGCTTGGAAATCCCCCTGCCTCCGAGATCCGAACAGGACCGAATCGCCGACTACCTCGACCGCGAAGCCGCCCGGCTGGACGCCCTGGTGGCGGCCAAGGAGCGCCTGCTGACCTTGCTCGCCGAGAAGCGCCGCGCGCTCGTCACCCGCGCCGTGACTCGGGGGCTCGACCCGAACGTGCCGATGCGGGATTCCGGAGTGCCCTGGCTGGGGGAGGTGCCGGCGCATTGGGAGGTGGAACGGTCTCGGTGGCTTTTTGCAGAGCGAGACGAACGCTCCTCAACAGGAACCGAAGAACTGCTCACAGTTTCGCATCTCACGGGGGTCACACCACGCTCGGAAAAGGACGTCAACATGTTCGAGGCGGAGACCACCGAGGGCTACAAGCTCTGCTTCCGCGGCGACTTGGTGATCAATACGCTGTGGGCCTGGATGGGCGCGATGGGCACGGCCCGGGTCGATGGCATCGTGAGCCCGGCCTACAACGTCTACACACCCTGCTCGCGTCTCGATCCAGCGTTCATCGATGCCCTCGTGAGGATTCCAACGTTCGCCCAAGAGGTAACCCGCTATTCGAAAGGCGTCTGGTCATCGCGCCTTCGGCTCTATCCAGAGGGGTTCTTCGAGGCCTACTTCCCGGTTCCACCATTCGCCGAGCAGCAGGCCATCGTGACTCACATCGTGAAGCAAATGAACAGGATTGACGGCTTGGCAGCCGCGACCGAGCGCTCCTTCTCCCTCCTCAAAGAACGCCGGGCGGCGTCGATTTCGGCGGCAGTGACGGGGCGGATGGTGGTGCCGGAGGGCCGAGGTTGACTTGAGCGAGCTCGAGGCGAACCTGATTGGAATCCTGCGCATCGGTCACGAGACCTCAATGCGGGGAGCTGGTCTGTCGCTGCGCGAAGCCATCGCACGAGGTTGTTACCGGGAGATCCGCTCGTCGTTCGCCCCGGACGATCTCCAGCCGCTCCTTCGACACCATCCAGCCCTCGTCGGGGAATGGCTCGCCTACTCGGAGGACAAACGAACCTCGAGCGGCTGGTACGTGCTTGCCACAGCGGAGATTGGCCGCGTCGAGGCCGGGAAGCCCGTCGACTGCCAGCAGTTCCCGACGATCGAAGCGGCCGTCGCGGAGTTCGTCGTTCGGGAACTGGACTTCTGGGCCACATTTTCCGCTCGGTAGCGGCCAGAAGTCCGGAGCCAGTCTCAGGCGCCAACGCGCCTCGCCCAAAATATCCGGCTCTGCCGTATACTGCTCCCATGTTCGCCTTCGTCGAGACGAAGATCTTCACCCGGCTCGTATCCGACTACCTCACCGACTCGGAGTACGCCCGCTTGCAGCTCTTCTTGCTCGACAACCCCGGCGCGGGTGACCTGATTCGCGGCTCTGGCGGCGTCCGGAAACTCCGCTGGGGCGTCGAGAGGCGTGGCAAACGCGGTGGGCTCCGGATCATCTACTTTCTGCGCACCCACCAAGACGAGATCTGGATGCTCACGCTCTACGCGAAGAATGTCGCAGGCACCCTGCCGGCGAACGTCCTGCGGCAGATCAAGGAGGAAATCGATGGCGACCGCTGACCGAGACATCGGCCTGGAGATTCTCGAAGGACTGCGCGAGTTGAAGCGCGGCGAAGTTGGCCGGGTGGTGACCGTCCCTTCCGTCGGCAGCATCCGCGAAGGGACCGGCCTTTCTCAGGCCCGTTTCGCCGAGCTTCTGGGGGTTTCCGTGCGCACGCTCCAGGATTGGGAGCAGGGCCGGCGAGCCCCTTCCGGAGCAGCGCGGACCCTGCTTCGGATCGCGGCCCGGAATCCCCAGGCGCTCGTTGAGGTGGCCTGAAACGACGAGCACGGGTTACGGTCGACAGAGCCGGAGACGTGAGCCTGTAGGATTCCCCCATGCGCGTCGAGGTCAAACCGGAGCTGTTGCGCTGGGCGCAGGAACGAGCGGGCTTCGCGGCGGATTCCCTCACCCGCAAGTTCCCGCGGCTCGGGGCCTGGGAGGGCGGCCAGGCGGCGCCGACCCTCAAGCAGCTCGAGCGCTTCGCCCGCGCCACCCGCACCCCGGTCGGCTACTTCTTCCTCCCGGCGCCCCCGGTCGAGCGCCTGCCCATCCCGGACTTCCGGACCGTCGGCAGCGAGCCGCTCCGCCGGCCGAGCCCGGACCTGCTCGAGACCGTCTACCTCTGCCAGCAGCGTCAAGAGTGGTACCGCGACCACGCCCGCGCCACGCGCGAGCCGCGCCGTGACTTCGTGGGCTCCGCCACGGTCGACAGCGACATCGTGGCAACGGCGGAGGCCATGCGCGCCACCCTCGGGCTCGACCTCGCCGAGCGCCGACTCGTCGCCCACGCCGACGCCGCGGGCGTGCTCGTCATGACCAGCGGCATCGTGGGCAGCAACACTCACCGCCCGCTCGACCCCGACGAATTCCGCGGCTTCGCCCTGGCCGACGACCTGGCCCCTCTCGTGTTCATCAACGGCGCCGACTCGAAATCCGCCCAGATGTTCACCCTCGCCCACGAGCTCGCCCACCTCTGGCTCGGCCAATCCGCCCTTTCCGATGCCACCGCGGAGCGCACTCCGAGTCACAAGGTCGAGCGCTGGTGCAACCAAGTGGCCGCCGAGGTGTTGGTGCCGCTGGGAGCGTTTCGGCGGGAGCACGGCGGGAGGAAGTGGGAGGGGGTGGAGCTGGTCGACGAGTTGAAGCGCCTAGCGAGGATCTTCAAGGTCAGCACCCTCGTCGTACTCCGGCGCATGCACGACGCTGGGGGCCTCTCCTGGGACGAGCTCTGGCAGCGGTACCCCGAGGAACTCGAACGCCTACGAATCCTGGCCAGTCAGCGGAAGAAGGATGGCGGTGACTTTCACCGGGTTCTCCCGGTGCGAGTAAGCCCGCGCCTTGCCCGCGCGCTCGTCGAGAGCACGCTTGAGGGACGCACGTCCTTCACCGAAGCACTGAGGCTGCTGGGCTTCAAGAAGATGCAGACATTCCACGATCTCGGGCACCGGCTGGGCGTCACCTAATGGCCTACTTGCTCGACGCGAACGTCTTCATCGCGGCCAAGAATCTGCACTACGGGCTCGACTTCTGCCCCGCGTTCTGGGATTGGGTGATCGAGCGAAGCGCCGGTGGCGAGGTCCTGAGCATCGAAAAGGTCGGCCACGAGGTTCAAGCGCTCGAAGACGACCTCTCCCGTTGGGCCAGCGCTCGCGGGCCGGGCTTCTTCCGTCCTCCCGGGCCAGCCGACCTCCCCGCCCTCGGCGAGGTGGCGGCTTGGGCTTCGTCCCAGCAGTACGAGCCTGGAGCGGTGAACACCTTTCTGCAGCAGGCAGACTACTACCTCGTGGCCCAGGCGCGATCCGCGAGCCACATCGTGGTGACCCATGAAGTACCTGCCAACTCGGCGAAGAAGATCAAGATCCCGAACGCCTGCCTTGGCTTGGGGATCAAGTACATGACGCCGTTCGAGATGCTGCGAAGGGAGCGGGCGCGCTTCGTGTTGGGGCCGCGGTGAGGACAAACGAATGGCGAGAATTGTTGTCGACGGCCGCAACTTTCAGGGCGACTATAGTTGTCTCAACCGAATCGATGGTATCGAGATCACTCGGCAGGATTTCCGACGCGCGATCTTCACGTTGGGATCTCCGGACGAAGAGACGCTGAACTCGCGGGGCCGGAGGAGGAACCTTCTCCGCCGTTCGGTTGGGCTGGGAGTCTCAGAATTTCTTCTCTGGGAAGGTCCTGATCTCCGACTCGCGGAGGACTTCCCTTTTCTCGAGCCCACGGAGAAGGCCGGCCTGAGCTTCTGGATCGGATCGGCGCTCACTAAGCTCGTTGCCGAGATGAAGCTCGGCATTCCTTGGCTGGCCGACGTGAAGCTGCTGATCGAGACCGGGGTACTCAGAGGAGCGGCGACCTCGAAGGAACGGCCGGACTATGCAGGTCATGACTCAGCCAAGCGGTGGCACATCATCGAGTCCAAAGGCCGTTCCAGCGGATTCGACGAAGGGCTGGTCGCCAAGGCCAAGGGTCAAGCGGAGAGAGTTTCCCACTGCAATCAAGAAAAGCCGGCGACGACTTCGGCCTGCGTGGTTTCGCTCTCCACGGGTCATTCCCAAATTCTGCTTGACGACCCGGAACCGGAGGAAGCCGAAGCAGGCCAGCGCTGGACCATCGAACCGGCCGCATTCTTTCGCCACTACTACTCCGGCGTTCGGCGCTGCCTGAGGACTCGCGGTGCGCGCGAAGTCGAAATCGCCGGGAGCGTTTACCTATGCACCCCTCTCGAGAATCCCGCCTGTTGCGACCCACTCGTCGAAGAAGGCAGGAAGCCCCTCCATGTCGGCTTGCTCAAAGAGATCTTCGAGCGACCCGAAAAGGCTCCGGAAGCGGTGCGTGCCCTCCAGGTTGGAGACGGAATCGGCCCGGACGGCATTGCCGTCTTTGAGTAGCCGTTGCCGCCTCTCTTCCGCGAAGCGTCACTCCACTTGTGCCTTTGAACGCTTAGAGTTCTGGTCTCGTGGTCGACTCGCCTGGCGCTCGGAGGCGGCCGACCACGAGACCGCCCTCGGTCAGGGGCAGAGAGTGTCCATCAAGCCAGTGAAGGTCTTGATCGCCGCCCGCCACGCCGCGGGGATCAGAGGAAGACCCTGAAGAACCAACAGGATGGGCCGGATTGCGCGGTAGATCGTACAGACCTTCTGAAGCACATCGCCGGGAGCGGCCTTCACGTCGGTCGTTGTGAAGTGAAAACGACCGTCCGCCTGGAATTCTCTGAGATCGAGTGCGTTGATGTGTCGATCGATTTCTTCGAAGGAAGGGGTCTGGGGCATGATCTTCTCCTCGGGTCGGTATCGCGCCACCCCAGGAGACGGACCGCAATTCCTTTTTTTCTCTGAGTAGAACGAGTTCTTCACTCCCCGAACCCGCTACCATTCCCCCCACCATGAACCCCACCTCCGAGGCCGCCTTCGAGACGGTCATCGAAACGCACCTCCTCGCCCATGGCTACACCTCCGTGCCGGCGGCGGGCTTCGATCGCGAGCGGGCCTTGTTTCCGGCCGCGGTGCTCGACTTCATTCGCAGCACGCAGCCGAAGGAGTGGTCGAAGCTCGAGGGGTTGCTCGGGGCGCGGGTCGAAGATCAGATCCTCTCGGACCTCGTGACGTGGCTTTCCCTCCACGGGGCGCTTTCGACCTTGCGCCACGGGTTCAAGTGTTACGGCCGGACGTTGCGGGTGGCGTTCTTTCGGGCGGCGCACGAGCTGACGCCGGAGCTCGTGGAGCGGTACTCGGCGAACCGGCTGGGCATCACGCGGCAGTTGCACTTCTCGCCGCGGGCGCCGCACTTGTCCTTGGACGTCACCTTGTCCTTGAACGGCCTGCCCGTCGCCACCCTCGAGCTCAAGAACCCGCTGTCCGGCCAGACCATGGCCGAGGCGGTCAAGCAGTACCAGGCGCGGGAGCCGCAGGAGCCGATCTTCGAGTTCACCAAGCGCACCCTCGTGCATTTCGCCGTCGACACCGAGACGGTCGCCATGGCCACGCGGCTCGCCAAGAACGCGACGCGATTTTTTCCCTTCAACCGCGGCGACGCGGGCGGCGCCGGCAACCCGCCGGACGTGGCGGGGCGGACCTACCGCACGGCGTACCTGTGGGAAGAGGTGCTCGCGCGCGACAGCCTGCTCGAGTTGCTCGCCCGCTTCCTCCACCTCCAGCGGGAGGAAAAGCGCGACGAGGCGGGGCGGCGGGTGACCGTCGAAACCCTGATCTTCCCGCGCTACCACCAGCTCCAGGCCGTGCGCCAACTGACCGCGGCGGCGCACCAGGATGGCGTGGGCCACAACTACCTCGTCGAACATTCGGCCGGCAGCGGCAAGAGCAACACCATCGGCTGGCTCGCCCACCGCCTGGCGTCCCTGCACGATGCCGGCAACCGGAAAGTCTTCGACACCGTGATCGTCGTCACCGACCGCGTGGTGCTCGACCAGCAGCTCCAGGAGTCGGTCTACCAGTTCGAGCACAAACGCGGCGTCGTCCAGCAGATCGACGAGCACTCGCGCCAGCTCGCCGAGGCGCTCGAGAAGGCCGTTCCGATCGTCATCACCACCCTCCAGAAGTTCCCCTTCGTCTCGAAACAGCTCCTCAAGCTCGCCGAGAAGCGAGGCGAGGCCGGCTCCGGCGTATTGCCCACTCGCAAGTGCGCGGTCATCGTCGACGAGGCTCACAGCTCCCAGAGCGGGGACTCGGCGGCCGAGCTCAAGGAAGTGCTCGGCGGCGAGGGGCTGCTCGAGGCGGCGCGGCGGCAGGCGGAAGAGGAAGGGCGGGAGGACGTCGAGGCGCTCTTCCGCAGCATGGCCAAGCGGGGCCGGCAGTCGAACCTCTCGTTCTTCGCCTTCACCGCCACGCCGAAACACAAGACCTTCGCCCTCTTCGGCACCAACGGCGAGCCCGCCCACCGCTACACCATGCGCCAAGCGATCGAGGAGGAGTACATCCTCGACGTGCTGCGCAACTACACCACCTACCAGACCTACTACCGCCTCCTGAAAGCCTGTGAGGACGACCCGAACGTCGAGCGCAAGGCCGCGGCCAAGGCTCTCGGGCGGTTCCTCCACCTGCACCCGGTGAACATCGCCCAGAAGACCGAGATCATGGTCGAGCACTTCCAGGCTTCGACCCGCCACAAGATCGGCGGGCGCGCCAAGGCTATGGTCGTCACCGGCTCACGGCTCCACGCGGTGCGTTACAAGCAGAGCTTCGACCGCTACATCCAGGAGAAGGGCTACGCCATCAAGAGCCTGGTGGCCTTCTCCGGCGAGGTGCAGGACGACCTGGTTCCCGAGGTTCGCTACACCGAGGAGGCCATGAATGGCGGCCTCAAGGCGAAGGAGCTGCCGGAGCGCTTCGCCGGGGTCGAGTACCAGGTGCTGCTGGTCGCCGAGAAGTACCAGACGGGCTTCGATCAGCCGCTCCTGCACACGATGTTCGTGGACAAGCGGCTCGCGGGCATCCAGGCGGTGCAGACGCTGTCACGCCTGAATCGCACCCACCTCCAGAAGTCCGACACCTTCGTGCTCGACTTCGTCAACGACCGCGAGGAGATCCGCGAGGCGTTCAAGACCTACCACGAGGGCGCCCAGATGGGCGACGAGGTCGAGCCGGCGCGGATGTACCAGTTGAAGGCCGAGCTCGACGCCGCGGGCATCTACCTGGACGCGGAAGTTGAGCGCTTTGCCGCCGTCTACTTCAAGCCGCGCCAGCGCCAGAGCGCGGCCGATCACCAGGCCATGAACGCCGCCCTCGACCCGGCCGTCTCCCGCTTCCGCGCGCGAAGCCAGGAGGACGAGGACGAAGCCGAGCTCTGGCGCGGCAAGGTCAACGCCCTCGCCAACCTCTACGCCTTCCTCTCCCAGGTCATCCCCTACCAGGATTCGGACCTCGAGCGCCTGCACATCTTCCTGCGCCACCTCTCGACCAAGCTCCCCCGCCGCGGTGGTGGGCCGACGTACCAGTTCGACGAGGAAGTGCGCCTCGAGTACTACCGGCTGGAGAAAATCGCCGAGGGCTCGATCGACCTGACGGGCGGCGACGCCAAACCGCTCGACGGCCCCGTGGAGGTCGGAAGCGGCCTCGTACGCGAGCAGGAAGTACCGCTGTCGAAGCTGATCGAAGTGTTGAACGCCCGCTTCGGCACCGACTTCAAGGAGCCGGACCGGTTGTTCTTCGAGCAAATCGTCGAAGCGTCCTTGGACGACGACGACCTGCTGCGCGCCGCTCTCGCGAACCCCGAGGACAAGTTCGAGCTCGTGTTCAGAAAGCCCCTCGAGACCCGCTTCGTCGAGCGGCTGGAACAGAACGAAGAGATCTTCATCCGCTTCATGAACGACGCGGCCTTCCGCCAGGAGATCACCGCCGACCTGGCTCGCCAGGTCTACGAGCGCCTCCGCCGCGGTCGATCGGTGGGCCTCGCGCCACTCCGGCGCATCACTCCCCGGCCCGAGGAGCGCTACGTGTCGGCCGTGCCGCTCCTCTCCCTCGCCGCCGCGGCCGGCGCGTGGAGTGAGCCCCAGGCCGTCGAGAACAGTGACGAGTGGGTCGAAGTACCCCCCGGCCCTCGCCTGCGCCCCGGCATGTTCGTCGCCCAGGTCGTCGGCCGCTCGATGGAGCCGACCCTGCCCGACGGCGCCTTTCACCTCTTCGCCGCCCCGCTGGCCGGCTCCCGCCAAGGAAAGATCGTGCTCGTCGAGCTCCGCGACCAAACCGACCCCGAAACCGGCGGGCGCTACACCGTCAAACGCTACGAATCCGAACGAATCCAAGACGGCGACACCTGGCGCCACGACCGCGTCCTCCTCCGCCCGATCAACCCCGACTACCCGACGCTCGAGCTTCGGGGCCGGGAGGAAGAGGTGCGCGTGGTGGCCGAGTGGGTGGGGGTGGTGGGGCGAGGGTGAGGGGCTACAAACCGGGTACATGGGTAACAGGTTGCCGGATTCTCAAAGGTGACACTCTCGGGGTTTGACCGCGGAGCGCGCGACACCTTGGAGAATCGCAGGCTCAGGTCGGCGGCAAAGTCGGATACCAACCCGAGCCGGCTTCGAAACTCACAGGAGGCTGATGAATTGGAACTCCGGGCGCTCGAAACGGGTGACCGCACCTTCCAAAGACTTGAGGCGCTCATCATCCAATTCCGTACGGTCGAGGTAACCAGGATCGTCGCCGGTTCCAGGGGCAATCGCAGCGAAAGCGTCTACATCCCCCTTCTCTTCCAGCCCTAAATGACTCGCCAGCGCCTCGGAGCAACTCCGCGGAAGTTCCGGATCATCGCCACGAAGGAAACGGAAGACGCCGTCTGCTACGGCCGGAACGTTGGGAACGTCCCCATGGCGAGCTTTGACATACCGAACTTCGACGTTCTCGAGCTCCGCGGAGGCCAGCGGCACTCGGCCATCTCCTTCGAAGTGGCGGCTGCATCGCTGACGGCCAGTCGTCCTATCCCAGTCGGTGCCAAACCAACCATCGTCTTGGGTGAGCCGGAAAAGCCCGCGATAGCCCACACCCGCCACCATGAGCATGCGGTCTCGCTGGTCCTGCGTGAGGCGGCGGTGCCCGGCGAGGCGCTCCTCGTGCGCGGCTGACGCGGCGTCGAGAACTCGCTGGAGGCGAGCCTCGGCGTCATTTGTCAGCCCGAGACCCCAGGTTGATGCGTGGTAGAGATCGAAGTTCGCTACCGGGTGCCCGGAGTCTGAGTCTGGATAGATCTCGGCCGGTGCTGGCAGCAGCTCGAGCACTCCCCACAGTGATCGGAAGGTCTCCCGAGACAAGAACTTGCCAAGGAGCGCCAAAAGCTCGAAGCCCCAGAGGTGCCTCCGAAGGTAACCCGCAATAGCAGGAGATCCGAAGTGCGGCGTAGCCAGGAAGGCGATGCGCCCGAGGCACGGCCAGAGTTCCTCGCCGTGTCGGGCCAAGGCCGTCCGTACCACCAGCCCTCCCATGCTGTGGGCCACCAGGTGTACTGGTTGGCGATGGCCACCATGAAGGGCGAGGACACGGTCTCTGAGAGCCGAGGCCGCGACAGATAACGGCTTTCGCCAGTCATAAGGGAAGGTCTCGTGGCCCAAGTCCACTTGGTCATCCACCGCCGTTAGGAAGGGCATGTAGCTCGAATCGACTACAACCGGGCTGATCGCCGGCTTACGAGCGTCGGAGTCGGCCGTTCCTTCCGGATCAAGCCCCAGTCGATCCACGATTCCAAGGCTTCGGAGGTCGAGCCACCAGATACCCCCGAGGCGCTGGCTCCCCAGGGAGCTTCCCATCACGCCCGGGACAAAGATCAAGTTTGTTGGCGAACTGACACCCAAATGTCGAGTGCGACTGGCGAGGCGGCGAGAAGCAGCGAACGTGGCAGAGCCGAGGTATCGGGCCAGCTCGCCATCGGGCTGGGCCGCCTGGAGGATGGACACCCGCTCGGCTGGGCTCGCGGCGAGAAAAGAAGAAATTGTGTCGGTCATCACAGTGTCCTCGATCGTCAGTGGGGTGAGCGTAGGGACGAGACTTCTTCAGGCGTGGCGAGAAAGATCTCCGACTCGTCGACGAGGCTGTAGAACAGGCCTCCAGGGTTCTTGAAGTAGCTCCAGTAGAAGAGGCGGGTCTGCGCGAGGGCCTCACCGGCACTCATCGGCCTCTCGTCGTGCCGGCGGGTGAAGAAATGGAAGAAGGTGTCGGCAAAGCGCGAGGCGAACCGGATCGGAATCTTGATCTCGGTGCCGAGATAGGCCCGGCACCTGCGCAGGGTGAAACGCCGTTCGATCTCGTGGACACGCAACGGGTCGTCCCCACCCACGGAACCGCAGGCGTTCAAGAAGATGAAGGGAGGGTCCGCGAAAGGCCTCGTGGGCAACTCGGCGAGGCTGAATTTTCCTTCTTGAGAACTGTCGTCTCCAAACCGAAGTGTGTCTGCGCTACCGTGACAGTAGAGATAGAGCACTCGCTCAGTGTCCCCCGGTTGCATCAAGTAGGAGTGAACTTCGGCCTTCGGGTCCTTGGCCGCGCCCTCTGTTGGAACAAAGCGAAAACCCGGCCAGTCATGCCAGCGAGATCGTTGCCAAACCACCTCCTCGGCCGCCGGGTCGGTGCTGCCCCAGAAGAATCCGAGCCGCGCCGCTACCGGGTCGGAGGATTGTTCCAGCTTCCCGAGAGACCTCCGGCCAGCGAGCGGACGCTTGGAATAGCGAAGGCGAAACCGCAAGCCCAGAAAACCCAGGGGATCAACCGGTTCGCCAAGGCTCGGCAGGTCTGGAAGATAGACCAGGCCCCAAGGAACATGAGATATGCCTCCTTGGCTAGCCTGACTCCAGCTACAGTCCAACAAGTGGCCGGGGCGACGACTGCACAACCACTGTCGGAGGTCATTTTCCGGTGGAAAGAGCTCCAGACCAAGTCGGTAGCCAGCGTCTGCGAGGTCCCGCAGCGCGTCACCCTTCACGATCTCAGTCCAACGGGACCTTGCTTCAAGAGAGGATTGATCCGGCATGTCCAGCCATGAACCCGGGTACCGGTAGTTAGCGAGCGCGAGGTCGTAGGGTCCGTCGTCGATAGCGTCGAAGTGGTCTTGGTGGGCAGTCCACAGCCTGAGCGCAGCACTCCTCGCGTCTTCGATGGGCCCAGCAATAACGGCTTCAGCAGCGTTCCATGGGAGATCGCTGTTGCGCTGGTCGTTGTCAGCTTCTGCTCGCACGTAAACAAACGGAGGCCTGATGGTCAGTTGCGTAACGCCTGGCGGAGTCTGAGTTTCGTGGGGCGTCTCAAGGCCAGCCTCGCGCAAGTGAACAAAGACCTCTTCCTGTCGCTTCAGGCCAGCCCCACTCGATGGCAGCACAACCGAGAGTTCTCGGAATAGTTCGTGTCGATGAAAGCGGCTACCATCGTACTGGTATCGTTTGGCCCCAGAGACGAAGATCACGACTCGAAGTTCTGGAGACTCTTCAAGAACGCTCACGCCGATGCGGCGAGTCTGGCTTTCGCCTTCTTGAGGAATGTGGAGTCCGAAGTGGGCGAAGTAGTAGGTACCTTCGGTAGTCGTCCGTTTGGTCACCTCGACTTCGGGACCGACCGCTCGGAGAGGCACCTTCGCGGTGATCGTCCAGTTTGTCTCGAGACCCTCGGCGGGTACATCGTCGGCCCTGACGACCACCTCGCCCGTGGCCAAGTTGTGCGCCATCGGAAGGCCGACCCTGAAACAAACGATGGACTCGCCCCCGATCTGAACGGGCGGCGGCTTTGCGGGAGCTTCGGGATCGTTGGGGTTTTCGGTCAGCCACGCGCCAATCTCGCGATCGGGTGGACTCTCGCGAATCGATGACGGCTCTAAGGGTAGCCCAGGGAGCTCCGATTCCGGCGCCGATTCGTGCCCATGGGATACTGCCCCCAGCAGAACTTGGTTCCGCAGTTGCCCGGCGGCGCTGAACCGGACGGTCGACCTCGCGGGGATCTCAATGGAGTAACCGGTGCGAGGATTGCGACCTACTCGGGGGGCGGACGGCTTTAGCTCTAGAGAACCGAACCTGGGAATCTGGACGGACTCGCCGGCCGCGAGCCGAGCACCGATTTCCTCCCAAATGAGTCGAAAAATCAACTCGACTTGCTTCGCAGACAGATCAGGAATGGACTGCTGGATGAGAGCGACAAGGTCGCGCTCGTACACCGTTCGATCGTGGCCCCTGGCAGAGGGTGAAGTAGCCGCACTTACCTTGGTTGGCGAGGCAGCTGCTGGTACCTTCGAAGGAGCGCGTGTGGCCTCGGATGCCATGGGACTACCCTCCTTTCATTAGACGGACTGAGCGGAAGTTTTTTCACATAGACGTTGCCACGAGTGTTAGTTTACAGAAAAATGTCGCCCGTCGGCATCGGGGCTGCCCTCACCGCTCCCGCCCCGCCGCCCGCTCGACGTGGTCGATGGCGCCTTTGACGACCGACCAGGCGATGTTGGCCTTGGTCAGAACGGCGGGGGTAGCCGCCTTGGCCACCGTGGCGGCGAGGGGGCCCTTGCTCGGCGCGTGCTCGGGGAGGCCCTTGAGGGCTCTTTCCACCAGCGGGCCGAGATGGTTCTCGCCGAGGCGTTTGGCGAGCTCCCCGAGGCGAGCGGTGCCGGCTTCCTTTTCGGTCACGAGCCGGAAGCGCTCGTGGGCGAGGTCGGTGGCGCGGGCGATGAGCTTGTCGAGCCGGGTGGGTGCGCTCCGGGCGGGGCCTTCGAGGGCCTGGCCGACGAGCTGGTTCTTGTCGAGCTCGGTGAGGACGTTCCGGAGGGCGATGAGGTTGCCCCAGGCCTGGGTGCGCTGGCGGGTCTGAAGCCCCGCGGGGCCTTGGAGGCCGCGGAAGCGACCGAGGTCTTCGGGGTTGCGCTCGAGCCAGGCGACCGTGCGGGCGTCGCCGAAGGCCCGGCGGTAGTCGGCGAGGTTGGTCTTGGCCGCTTCGAGATCGCGAGGGACGACGATGCGGCCGAGCAGGTCGTCGACGCGACCTTCGAGGCGGGCGCGCTGGAGCTGGTTCTGGTGGACGGCCTGGAGCCGGTCCTCGAGCCGGGCGGCGAGGCCGGTGGTCCGCTGCCAGGTGGTGTCGAGATGGCGGATCTGGAGCTGGGTGGCGGTGGCCTCTCGGAGGCGCTCCTGGAATTCGACGGCTTGGCCGCGCCAGGCGTCGAAGGCCCCGAGACGCAGCTCGAGCTGGCGGGCGGTGGTGTCGCGGGCGACGTCGGCGAGTTTCAGCTCGGCCTTGCCTCCGTTCGTGAGGACGAGATTCTGGCCGCGGCGGTCGACTTCGAGGCCAAGGGGTTGGAGACGGGCCTGGAGGTCGCTCCAGTTCTCGGCGGTGCGCAGGTGGAAGGCGACGCGCTCCTTGTCGAGCGCCAACGAGGGCGACGTGGGACTTGGCGAGGCCTCCATGCGCCGCATCGGCGGAACGGTCTCGCGTGGCGGCGAGCCGTTCGACCGGCCGTTGGGTTTCCGAGCCTCGGGTTGACGATCCATGGGTCACTCCCTTTCGAAACCGCGGCTGTCGCGGAAGAGGCGGACGGCGCGGGTGAGGATTTCGACGGGCAGGGCGGCGGGGCCGAGCAGGTAGGCCTTGGCCTTGCCCCTGAGCGCGGCGGCGAGGTGGCCTTCGAGGGTCGCGCGGAGGAGCCGGCCCGCGGCGGCCACCTCCGAGCCGGTAAGGGCACCGAGCTGGTGCTCGCCGAGGCGGATGGCGAGCCGGCCGATCGAGTGGAGGCGGGTGTCGTCGACGGGCTCGCGCTGGGCCAGGCGGGCGGCGTGGGCGCGCAGGCGCGGAGCCCGCTCGCGGGCGCTCCTGGCCGGTCCCCGCGCGTGGGCCTCGGCGCGATCGGTGGCGAGCAGCTGGCGGTAGAGGTCGCCGGCCGCGCGGGCGTCCTCGCGAGCCTGCCGGCGGGCTGGGGTTTCGAAGCCGGCGATCTCCGCACCGACCAGCCGGCCGAGACGCTCGGGCTCCTGGCTGAGGCGCCGGTAGGTCTCGACCTCGTCGACGACAGGCGAACGCCGTTCGCCCTGATCGGAAGGAAGCGAACGGCGTTCGCCTGGAGCCGGGCGAAGCTCGCGGAGGACTGCTTCGGCCTGTTCCGGCCCGAAGGCCCGGGTGAGCCGAGAGCGCAGATCAGCCTCGAGCCGTTCCCGCTCCGCCACAAGCCGCTCGTGCCCGGCCACCCTCCCCTCGGCCTTCTCGGCAAGGCCGACGGTACGCTGCCACTGCTCTCCGGTCACGACGCGTCGCAGCTCGGCCTGGCGGAACTGGTCGATGCTTTCGCCGAGCTGCTCGAGCTCGCGCCGCCATTCCTGGAACGGGCCGAAGCGCTCTTCGAGGGCACCACGGGACGCGTCGCGGGCGATGCGGCTGGCCTTCGCTTCGCGCTCGCCATCGGTCACCACCAGGCCCCGGCCCTTGGCTTGAAGCTCGAGGCCGCGGGCTTGGAGGCGGGCGGCGAGGTCGGTCCACGAGGTGGCCTCCCGAAACTCCGTCGCCAGCTCGGCGCGCAGCGTGTCGATCCAGGGCGCCTCCCCGGTGCGGTCCTGGTGGCGGCGCTCGCCGGAGGTGAGGCCCTGGGAGCGGTCGGGAGACTCCTGCCCGGGCAGGCGGCCGTGGTGGCCGGGGACTTCGCGGAAGCCGAGCTGGCGCTCGATGGATCGGAGAGTCTTCTCGATGGTGGCGTAGTCGAACCGCCCGGCCCAGACCTGCCCGGTCTCGAGGTTCACCCGATTGACCATGAGGTGGACGTGCTCGTGACCGCGATCCCGATGGGCCACGACGAGGGCCTGGTGGTCGGCGAGACCGAGGTCCTTGAGGACCCGATCGAGCACCGGCTGCCACTGCTCGGGCGTAAGGTGCTCGCCCGGGGCGAGGGAGAGCGACAGGTGGTAGACCGGCTTCTCGACGTTTTCGTTGGCGAGGGCGGAGCGCTCCATGAAGTGGACGGAGTCGGGACCGAACAGCGTGGGGAGGTTGCGCGAGGAGGTCCAGGCGACCCGCGAGGCGTCCCGGCTTTCCCCTCCGCGGAGCAGGTACTGGCCGAGCTTGCGGAAGCTCTCGCCGCGCCGGGCCTTGCCGATCACAGCAACTCCCGAAGCAGGGCGCGAAGGTCCTCGAGCGAGGCCTCGAGTCGCTCGGGGTGATCTTCGATGGCGAGGATCAAGAGGCCGAGGCGGCGGAGCAGCTCGCCCTCGAGCCGGCCCCTGAGGTCGACCTCGAGCGCGCTCTTCCGGAGAAACGGACCCGGGCGCAGACCGACCAGAGCGGCCCGCGCGAGGAGGCGCGCCAGCTCCGCCGGAGTGAAGCGCACGGTGAGGCGCTCGGTGCCGCGGCGGGGCATCTCAGTCGCCTTTGAGCCCGCAGGGCGAAAAGGCCGAGCGCCTGGGGATGGCCCGCGCGAAGCGCGGGTCAGACCCAGGCATTGCTCGCTGTCCTGTAGGGGTGGTAAGGCCGGCGTAAGTGTTGGGGTGGATGGTGTTGCGGGGGATCATAGGGCGTTCCGGTGACTCACAGCGAGAGGGATAAACCAGTCTCGGAGAGCGCGCAAATCGGCCGTGTCAGGCTGGCGCAGGGTGGGCCACGGGAGAGGGTTTCGGGAGGGCGGCGGGGTGGCGAAGGAGGCAAGGAAACCCGGTCGATCGCGGAACCTGGGTTCGAGTTCAGGCGATCGGACCGTGTCGCGGCCGGCCTCCGGGAAAAGCAAAGGGCGGCTCGAGCCGAAAGGCCCGAACCGCCCGGGGAGGGAAGGCGGCAGGAAGGGAGCGGGTCAGCTTTCGGCGAGCCGCTCGAACTGTCGAAAGGTCATCTTCGGCTTCCGGTCCCTCTGAAGAAGGCTGCGGCAGGCGTCGTGCTCGAGCGGCTTCGAGAGCGCGGGGTCGAGTCGGTGGTCCATCTTGCGCAGGGTGGCGACGAGGTCGGGCTTGAGGGGCTGGGCCACAAGCTCGGCAGCGCGGAGGAAGTGGCGGGCGTACAGACCGGCTCCGGTTGGGTTGAGAGGGGCTTTCAGCGAGGTTTCCGAGAAGGCAATGGCCAGCTCGGCCGAGCTGGGCGGACGGGTGTTCTCGTCGGCGGCCACCCGTTCGAGGATCTCCCGGCAGTGAGCGCGGTAGATCCATTCACTCGCGGAGACCAGGACTTCGGAGGGCATGCAGAGCAGGAAGCCCACCTTGTTCAGGTAGGCCTCGCGCTCCGGATAGTGGCGGCGGGCGTGCTCGATCTCCTCCTCGGCGACGGCCATTTGAGCGAAGGCGTTCCGGAGGTCGCCGGCAAGCGAACCGGGGAGAAAGGCGAGCAGGGCATCGGCGGCGGTGTTCATTGGGGGGCTCCTTCCAGCTCGTCGTCGTCGGCCACGTCGTCGACGATCAGCCGGCCCAATGCTTCGGCCTGCTCGGCCCAACGATCGGCGCGCTCGCAGCGGCGCGTCGTTTCCTCGTCGAGTCCGCTCTCGAAGCGCTCGTTGGCCTTGCCTCGGAGGTACGAGGCGATCAAGAGGAGGTCTTGCCCGGCCGAGCGAAACTCCCCATCCATCACGTTGCACTCGCCATCCGGGCCGTATTGGCTGGTCTCGTAGATCCATGCTTGGAGCATCTCGCCCAACTGGGCGAGGGCGGCGAGGTGCTCGGGGCGCTCCAACCTCCACGCGAAGGTCCGGCGGATGAAGTGGTCCCGTTCTTCGAAGTCACTAGAATCGGTCTGGTTGCTCATGGTGCTTAGGTCTCCATGGGTGACTAGGCTCGGCGGCGTGTTGGCTCACGCCGTCGGGCCGCTTGGTTATTGAGGGTCTCCCCTCGGGGCTCACGCTTCAAACGGGCGGCCGTTTACGCCGCGACGGGCAACTCGAGCTGCACGAATCGGCTGGCACCGCGGAACCGCCGCGGCCGGCGGGTGGGGTCGGCGAGCCTCCGGGCCAAGGTCTTCAAAAGGTCCTCGGCCTGGAAGGGATCGGCGGCGGCGCGGTCGGCTTCGAGCGAACGGCGTTCGCCTTCGGGGATGTCGGCCTCGCCGAGGTCGAGCGCTTGGAGGAAGAGCGAGGCCTCGAGCGCTCGCGCGGCGGCGGACGGCGGGGCGTGGCGGTTGACGCAACCGAGCGCGGCGGCCAGCTCGGCCACGGTCGCCCCCGAGGTGTCACCGGCTTCGGCCAGTCGCTCGAGTAGCTCCCGGCAGTGGGCACGGAAGAGCCACGGCGGCGCCTGGCTGAGCAGTCCGACCGGCTGGGTGATCGACCGGCCGGCGCGCACCAGCAGCGGACGGCGGGCGGGGAAAAGCTCGACGGCACGGGTGATCTCGACCTCGGCGACGGCAAGCAGCTGGAGGCGGTATTCAAGGCCCATGAGGAAGAAGGGGGAAATCTCGTCGCTCATGACAGGGTCTCCATGGAGGTTGTGGGGGCGAGCAGGCGGCGCCAGTGGCGGGACTGAACGAGGATGCGGCCGAGCTTACGGGCGAACTGCAACGCGCCCCAGTAATAGGGCGGCGCGTTGAATCCTCGAAGCCGGAAGCTCGTGTCGAAGGGTCCAGCCTCGACCGAGACGTGAAAGACGTAGCGGCCGAAACGCAGGGGGTGGAAGGTCTCGCGACCGCGGACGGGAAGCGCCAAGAGGCGTCGCAGAATCTCGGGATCGTGGGGGATCAGAACGGCCGTCTCGAGCAGCACATCGACGCGGCGCCAGCCGGCGCAACGGTAGGGCTCTGAAACCCGCTCCAAACGGCGCAACGAAACACCGGGAACGCGGGCGTTGACGAAGAGAACTCCCCCCCGCGCGTCCGTTCGGGGCAAGACGCTGACTTGTAGACGGGTGAGGCCGAAGCGGGCTTTGATCTCCCGCCGGAGCCGCACGGCGGCGCCAGAAAGCAGGGGAAATTGCGTGGGCCGAGTAGGGCTGTCGCCTGGGGTCATGGTTTCTGCTCCTTCCGTAGGGGGGCCTTCAGGCGGCGGACGACCGCGCGGCAAGCTCGTCGGCGGTGTCGAGAATCAGGGTCACGGCGGCAAGGGTCCGTTTCAAGAGGCGGTCGCAGGCGGCGAGAACCGCCGCGGAGTCCTTGCACTGGTACTTGAGATAAGCGTAACAACCGCCGAGGTCGGCCTCGCGGGAGTATCCAAGCTCTTCGAGGAGAATGGCGCCCCCAAGCTGAGCGACGACTTCCTGCTCGACGTGCTGCTCGTGGGTCCGCTCTCCGGTCAGGAGACGGCCGAGACGGTCCTCGGCGGCGTGCACCAGTTCATGGGCCCAGGTCGAGAGGTTCTCGACCGCGAGGCCGATTCGCTTCTGCTCGGGAACGTACAAGCCGCAGGCGTCGCGCTCGACGGCGCGAGCCTGGGGCCGTACCTCGAGATCCCACGCGCGGGCTACCTCCAGGAGCGGCAAGGCCTCCACCTTGCGGCGCTGCTCCTCATACAGCGGGAGCGGAGCGCCGTCCGTCTGGTCGTAGCCGAAGACGGCTTGAAAGCGGAAGCCGCGGGGCACGCGAACGGCGTTCGCCTGGCGTTCCGCCGGGGCCTCGGTTTCGCTGTCCTCGTTTCGGTCTCGGCGCGACGGCGGCAAGACGGGATTCAAGATGAAGAACGCGGACTCACCTTTCTTGACGTGCCGCCCCACCTCGAGCCACTGGCGGAAGCCGCGGGCGTCGTCGTGGCCCTGCATGACGGTGATGAACTGATTCCGGATACTCCAGCGTCGGCAGGGAATCCGGGGATCGGGCAGGGTGAAATAGACCTTGGCCAACCGGGCGGGCAGGTTTCCGGACTGGAAGGCCTCCAGGAACCGCGCGGCGATGGCTTCGAGCTTCTGGTTTCGTTCCATGGGTCGTGTCTCCTGTGACGGAAGACCAGGTCCCAGGGCTCCGACCGTCGCCGGCCGAAGCCCTGGAAACCTGGCGTCAGAACACGACCTCTTCAACCGCGGCGGCGCCTTCCTCCGGCATCGGCTCGAACGTCGGTCCCTCGTCGTGGGCCTCGGTCTCGTCGACGACCTCCGCCGCGGCGGCCCGCTTGCTCGCCTTGCGTAGGAACGACCACGCGCGGACCTGGACGCGGTGCTTCTTGTGGATCTCGCCGGTCTGCTTGTCG
>CXWL01113649.1_pt1 | contig 35227 bp, 28 predicted proteins | sample 590931 | NCBI WGS metagenome assembly CXWL01 (sample SAMEA3498368, study PRJEB10139) | groundwater metagenome | biome: water well; material: biofilm material | place: Germany | collected 2015-04-27
CTTCGTGTGGTAGTAGCTAACCACCACGAAAAGAAAGATACAAGGTGCGAATTTATTCGCACACTCAACGAGTTATGTGCGAACACCCAAAGGGTGCAAGAACCTCTGCAAGGTAAATTCGCACCTGTACGGGTGGCGTAAGGCATTGAGGAACCTCTAAAAATTCACTTTCGTCACTCCCGCGAAAGCGGGAGCCCAGTCAAATCAATAAGCTGGAGGGCACCTCTAAAAATTCATCACACCGGCAAAAGCCGGTGTCCAGCTTATTGAAAACACTGGGTTCCGGCCTTCGCCGGAATGACGAAACTCGAATTTTTAGAGGTTCCCTGGATTCCCGCTTACGCGGGAATGACGAATTTTTAGAGGTTCCCATTGGATTTTCAGTATATTCATCTTCAATTGAGGTTTCCAGGATCAATCTGCTTATTCCTGCGACACCCCCAGCCGTTCCCGCAATTCCGCAATAATGGCCGGATCGAGCGGCGGGGTTTGGTGTTTGCTGTGCCGTTCGATGTCAATCAGCAGCGCCTCGACCATTTCGCGGCCATCGCGGGTTTTGACGGCTTGCAGCGGGGTTTTGCCGTTGAGAGCGGGGAGTTTGGTTTCAGGCCAGGCGCGATAGTGCTGGCGCAGGTATTCGGCGAGATGTGCCTGCACCTCCGGGCGGCGGTTCAACTCTTCCTGTTCCTCGCGGCGTTGCCGGGCGGCCGCCGATTCTCCTTCTTTCTCTTCCCGCGCCAGCATGGCTTGCACCGATTCGATCACGGTGGTTTTGTAGCGCGCGCCCGGCAGCATTTTTTCGACGAGGCCGCGGATTTTCTGCGCGCGGTTTTCGGAGTTGACTTCGATGTTCAGGTTACGCCCGTCAATCCTGACATGGCCGAGAGTGGTGTTGCCCCACGATTTGTTTTTCTCGTTGCCCAGTTTCTGCCAAGGGAATTCGATGGCGCGCAATTCTCCCGCAGCATCGAGTTCGGCGTCGGCCAGCAGCGCTTCCTCATCATGCGTCAGGCACAGCGGCTTGAGCGCATCGAAGGCCGCGTGCGGCGATTCGACTTCATACACGAGGCGGTGGGGCAGCAGGGGATCGCCGTCGGTGTTTTGCAGTTGCGGCATGGGCGGGTTGAACAGGCGATCCATCGCATCGCGGTAAATATCCAGCATGTCGTACTGGTATTCCTTGAGCGTTGCCGGTGCGATGGTTTTATTGCGGCGCTCCATCCGCTTGCGCAGTTCCAGGAGAGCGCTTTTTCCCATGGGCGGTATCGCCGCCGGAGCGCATGCTTCGAGCATGACTACCTGATCCATGCGCACCGCCTTGGCGAACAGGATATCGCCTTCCCGCATGCTGCGCGAAGCCGAATGCTCGGTGATGTTGAGCTCCTCGCCAGTGAAAATGTCGCGCGCGACAAAGCCGTCGCCGGGCCGGACAGCCAGGATGTCGTAAAAGCTGAATGGCGATATGCAACATTGTTCGATGTAGCGGGCGAGCAGCGGATCGAGCTGGCGGCTTTTCTTGTCGAGGTAAGCTTGCCCCAGCGTGCGCCCGTCCAGCGCTTCGCGGCGCACCGCAGTATCGCCGGGGTCGGGCAACCATTCGTAATAGAACCAGGGCATGAATATCGGCATGTGCGGCGTATCCATGGCGAACGGTTCGTCTTGCCCATCGTCCCGTGGGGGCATGAAATCATCCCAGGCTTCTTGCAGTGCATCCCGCCCAAAATGGCTGCTGCCGAAAATGAACAGTTGTTCGGGTGAGCCTTCGATGGCGCGGCGTATCCTGCGCCATAGGAAATCATCTTCCGGCTGTGCATGCTCCGTTTTCAGGCAGCATTGCTTGTATTTTTTTCCGCTGCCGCAGGGGCAGGGGTCGTTGCGTCCAGGTTTCATGATCCCATCTTTCGTGCTGTGTATTCGCCAATACCCGAATCCGTCTATGAAACTTCAATGCATCCGATTCATGGAGCAAGGGTTTTTACGTGGCCGAGTTTTGAGTAATCCAGAATGCGCTGATCGGCAGTCACCAGCGCGGCGCTTCTTGCGCGGGCAGCGGCAACCAGAAAGCGATCCGCCGGGTCGGCGTGGAAATCGCCCGGTAGCTGACAGCTATCCAGCGCGATTTCAGGCTCGTTGAGGCCGATCAGTTTGATTTCCGGGTTGTCGAGCGCGCGTTCTATCCATTGGTGCGTAGCCATCGGCAGCGCGATCCGTTTTTTGCTTTCGAGCAGCGCGATTTCCCATACCGAAATGATGGAGACGAGCAGGGTGCGGTTTTGCCCGGCTCGCTCGATGGCGCGCAGCGCGGGCGGGCGGATCTTTCCCGGTACGCCGCAGGCCAGCCACAGCCAGACGTGGGTATCCAGCAACATGGGTGAATCAGCGCGCACGGCGGGTTTTCACCACGAGATTGGGCTCGGTTCCGGCATCGGCTTCCCAAGTGGTTTTGGGCATATTTACCACGTCGCCCAGAATGGTTGCTTCACCCGCCATGTAGCCGAACAACGGTTTGCGCCTTGTTCCTGGGCGATCTACCGGAACCAGCTTGGCGACCGGCCTGCCGCGCTTGGTGATGATGACCGGGTCGTGGTGTTTTTCCACCTCGTCCATGATTTTCAGGCAGTTCGCCTTGAATTCCGCTGCGGGTATTTGCATGATGTTTTCCTTATGGTCATAAGCAAGTGGTCATGTTAGCAGTGTGTGCGGGCAAAATCCATGGGCGGTCAATGCGAATCTATTGTTCCGGGGCGTAAATAAATAAGGTAAACCTCGCTTTATCCCGGATTGTCCATTAGCCAAAAACCACATCCCCTTGCAGGGGGAGGGTTGGGAAGGAGGTAGAAATACTATCGCCCGCTGCTCTACCCCCATCCTAATCTTACTGTGTCACAAAGCGCTGAAGGGCGCATTGCGGCGTTAAAATCGGACTCAAAATGCTCATTTACTACATGTAAACTCCGCTTTTTCGCCCGATTTTGCCTTGCACTGCATTCCTTGATCGCTTTGTGACACAGTAAGACTAGTACCATGTAACACATGTTTTTTCGTAGGTTGGGTTAGCGGCTTCATTGCGTAACCCAACAGCCACGAAGGCAATCAGCCAGATAATGTTGGGTTACGGCATACACCCGCCTAACCCAACCTACAAAACTGCATTCCTTGATCGCTTTGTGACACAGTAAGACTAGCCTTCCTCCTGGTGCGTGGTTGTTGCCGCTTTAGCGGCTCTACAACCACGGCATCCCCCTTGCGGATGCAAGGGGGAAGGAACCAGTTTGGTACTGATAGATTATCCGGGTTTATGAGCGTTGGCGGGAGGCACGCCATGCAAATTCTGCCTCTCAAAAACCGCGCCCTTTTGAGTGTAACGGCGCAATTTCTCCGCAGGCGGGCTGCGCTATTTTGTGCTGCGGCTACTTTCCGCCGTCATTGCCGCCAGTGCGCGGGTATGTTCCGGCTTGATCTGATCCCAGGTAAACCGCCACTCCCAGTTACCGTCAGGCTTGCCGGGAATGTTCATGCGGTGTTCGCTGGGGAGGCCGAGCACATCCTGCATGGGGAAAATGACGGTATTTGCCGCAGATTTGGATAGCGCGCCCATCATGACCCAATTGATCGCATCTTCGCCGCAGCCAAGATACTGCCGGGCGAAATTTTTTTCGTGATCGGGCAATGTGTTCCACCAGCCGATGCTGGTGTCATTGTCGTGGGTTCCCGTATAGGCGACCGTGTTGGGCACATAGTGGTGCGGCAGGAAATGGTTGGTCTCGCCGCTGCCGAAGGCGAATTGCAGGATGCGCATCCCCGGCAGCTTGAACTTGTCGCGCAGTTCCACGACATCCTGGGTGATCACCCCCAAATCTTCGGCGATGATGGGCAGGCGGGGGAAAGCCTTCTCGATTGCGGCAAACAGGCTCTCGCCGGGGCCAGGCTCCCACTTGCCGGTAATGGCATTGGGCGCACCCGCCGGTATTTCCCAGTAAGCGGCAAACCCCCGGAAATGATCTATGCGCACCAGGTCGGCGAGCTGCAATGCATGCCGCATGCGCGCTATCCACCACGCATAGTCGGTTTCCCGGTGGACATCCCAGCGGTAGAGCGGATTGCCCCAGAGCTGCCCGGTCTCGCTGAAGTAGTCTGGCGGCACGCCGGCGACGACTGTCGGATGGCCTTTTTCGTCCAGTTCGAACAGCCCCTGATGCGCCCACACGTCGGCGCTTTGATAGGCCACAAATATCGGCACATCGCCGATAATCCGGATGCCGCGCTCGTTGGCATATTGTTTCAGCCTGGACCATTGGCGCGAAAAACTCCACTGGCAAAATTTCCAGAAGTTGATTTCCTCCGGGCTGGACATTTTCATAGCGAGCAGCGCATTGGAGTCCCGGTGCGCCAGATCTTTTGGCCAGTGGTTCCAGTCGCGCCAGTGCTCGCGCTCGGCAATTGTCATGAATAATGCGTAATCTTCCAGCCACGCGCTTTCGGCAGTGCAAAACTCTTCGTATAACCAGAACACGCTGTCGTGTCGGTTCGCAAAGAAATTCCGTGATGCCCGGCGCAACCGTTCCATGCGAAAGGGGTACGTGAGCGCAAAATTTACCCGGCCAGCAGTAAATCCCGGGGGGGTAACCAGATCTTCGCGGTTGAGCCAGCCCTGGCTGGCCAGTTCGGAGAGATCAATCAGCAGGAGGTTGCCGGCGAAAGCCGAACTGCTCATGTAAGGGGAATTTCCGAGCCCGGTGCCACCCAGCGGTAAAACTTGCCAATAGGCTTGGCCGGTGCTTGCCAGCCAATCTATGAACCGGCATGCATCCGAACCAAAAACACCTCCCCCGAAGACGCCGGGAAGCGAAGTGGGGTGCAGGAGTATGCCGCTGGCGCGATCCGTTTTCCGCGCAAAGCACACCGTTGCGTGCCGGTTTGCGCAACGCCTGTCCGGGTATATCTCGTGGCTCATGGCTTGGCCCGGGATCTGTCAGGAACCGCGCCGCATCGCGCCGCCCGCTTCCGGCGCACCGCCGCCGCGGCTGATCGGGTGCGCCAGGTTGGCCGGCACGGGAAGCTTCAACAGCCGGTACAACTGCATCAGGTTTTGCCGGAACAGGCGGTCGAAGCTTGCCACCGCGTGGGCGGGGTTGTAATCGCCAAACCACCAGAACCAGTCCGAGCTTTCGCAGGAGGCGAGCTGCTTTTCTGCGGCCCGCCGCTCTTCAGCGTTCAGGCGGCCACCCGCTGTCACCATGTCGTAGTTCTGTTTCGCCACGCACAGCAGATCCCACGCATGGTTTTTGTCGGGCGAACCGATCCAGGTGGAGAACGTGCCGTACACCCAACTGCCCGCAACGAGATACGGCAGTTCGCCTTCCTTGGCAAACTCTTGACCACCACCGGCCTCGCGCCTGTCCAGATAGCCGCTGTAGGTTGTCGTGCGGATTTGCGGATGTGTTTCCAGGATGGCGTAAAGATCTTCCAGAAAATGGTGGCCGTTGTACGGATAGTATTCCCACGCGTTCTCGCCATCGAGGATGACGCTGGCCAGCGGCGTTTCGCCTTCCGGGGCGCGCTGCGCGATCGCTTCGATCTGGGCGACGAAGTGCAGCGCGGCATCTTTGCCAAACCATCTGGAATACTCGAAGCCGATCAGATCTGACAGGTGGTCGTCGCGGAAGAAGCAGGGCATGCCGCTTGCCGCGCCCTGCAGGTGATAAGGGCGGTAGAGGTATTGGATGTGGTCGGATTGCGGCATGCCCGCCGCCCGCAAGCTGTTGGTCAGCACGTTCTGGCCGCTCGCGACCCAGCGGCATTTCTTTTCCGCCAGTGCTTCCAGCAGTGCGGTGGAAACCGCGCCTTCGGCCGGCCAGACGCCTTGCGGGGTAACGCCGAAGCGAGCCTGGTGACTTTCTCTCGCAGATGCCAGATGCGCCAGCACCCTCCCCTTCCCTCCCGGATAGCCGTGCGCCTGCGGCAGGCTGCACTCGGGCGCGCTTTCCCGCGCGCTTTGCAGGTCAATCAGCAGCGGCGCAAGTGGGTGGGTGTGCGGCGTGGTGGAAATCTCGATTTGCCCGCTCTCGGCCAGCTTGCGGTAACGCGGGATGATGCCTGTGATGAGTTGGCCGATCAGGTGAAACAGGCGCTTGCGGTCGGCATGGTCAAATCCGCCGTCCTTGCTCATGAGCTGGATAACGAAATCGTGGGTACGGCGCACGCTTTCGCCGCACCACACCAGGTGATACCAGACCAGCAGGTCGGCCAGGTATTGCCCGGACAGATAGGCCAGCCCATCGCTGCCGCCGGGTTCGAGCGTTTTGTACAGATTGTACAGGCGGCTGTAGGTGGGGTATGGCTCGATCATTTTATGGTGGTTGGTGCGGAAACAGCTTACCAGCACCAGGTCGCGCTCGTCCTCGCTCAATTCGTTAAGATTCTCGCATACCAGCAGCCGCAGCAGCGGATCGCGTATCTGGCCACTGGAAAACTGCTGCGCGTAATCCTCCAGTTGATCCAGCAACACCGGCACAAAATTGACCACCGCGCGCACCTGCGGATGCTGCTCGAGATGGTAGGCCATGTCGGTGTAATCCTTGATGGCGTGCAGATACACCCAGGGCAACAGAAAGTCTCCCGTGGCATGGTCGCGGTAATCCGGCTGGTGCATGTGCCAGAGAAAAACCAGATCAATGGGTTTGGACATTAGGAATCCTGGAATATCTGGCCGCCAAGCTGGCCGGGAGTATCGCGGTCAGCGCAGGCTGTTGTGAACATCCTGCCCCAGCATCTCGGGTGTAATGAGCGTAATACCCTGTTCGGTCACAAAGAAGCGCTTCGCGTCGTCTTCGAGGTTTACCCCGATAGTCATCCCTTCCGGAATCGTGCAGTTCTTGTCCACCACCGCACGCTTGATGGTGACGTTGCGACCGATTTCGACATCGGGCAGGATCACCGAATCCTCGATGTGGCTGAAACTGTGTACGCGCACGTTGGAATACAGCAACGAGCGGCGCACGACCGAACCGCTGATGATGCATCCACCGGACACCAGCGCATCTACGGCCATGCCCCGGCGCGCCTCGTCGTCGAACACGAATTTTGCCGGCGGGAGCTGCTCCTGATAGGTCCAGATCGGCCAGTCCTGGTCGTACATATTCAGGTCGGGGGTAACCTTGGTGAGCTCCATGTTCGCTTCCCAGTAGGAGTCTATGGTTCCCACGTCGCGCCAATACGGGGCGCCCCCATCCATCGCCACGCAACTGTCCTTGAAGCTCTGGGCGATCACCCGGTAGCCTGCTTTCATGAGGTGCGGGATGATGTCCTTGCCGAAATCGTGGCTGGAATTCGGGTCGGCCGCATCCCGCTCCAGCTGTTCGGTCAGGAAATCCGTGTTAAAAATGTAAATGCCCATGCTGGCCAGCGCAATGTCGGGGTTGCCGGGAATCGGAGCCGGGTGTTCCGGTTTCTCCTTGAAACTGATCACCCTCGATTCCTCGTCCACGGCCATGACTCCGAACCCCTTGGCATCCGCAATCGGCACCTCGATGCAGGCGACGGTCATGTCGGCACGATTTTCCACGTGGCAGGTCAGCATTTTGCCGTAATCCATCTTGTAAACGTGGTCGCCAGCCAGGATCAGCACATAGTCCGGGTTGGATTCGCGCAGGATGTCCAGATTCTGGAACACCGCATCGGCGGTGCCCTGGTACCAGGATTCCTGCACCCATTGCTGGGCGGGCAGCACATCAATAAATTCGCCGAATTTGCCGTTCAGAAAGCTCCAGCCGCGCTGGATGTGCTGGATCAGGCTGTGCGATTTGTACTGCGTGGCAACGCCGATGCGCCGGATGCCGGAATTGACGCAATTCGACAGCACAAAATCTACGATGCGGAATTTTCCGCCGAACGGCACCGCCGGCTTTGCCCGCCAGTCAGTCAACTGATGCAGGCGGCTGCCGCGCCCACCAGCGAGTACCATGGCGTAGGTATTCTTTGTCATCCAGCTTGCGATGCGCTGCTCGTGGGCTTCTTTAGGCATGGTTTGTGTCGCCAAATATGTTGGGATTGGTTGTGCATCTTATCAGATTGCAGTTATAGTCTGGCTGCAATTGCGGTTATGACAAAAGTGAACCCATGAAAAAAAATCAACGCACAAAAACTGACCCGCGCGCCAATTTGCTGTTGCAGGGGCGCTTGCACGACCCGTTCTCCTACCTGGGGTTGCACCGCGAGCAGGACGGTTACGTGATACGGGTGTTCAACCCGCACGCGGGCGAGGTTGCCATGGAAACCGCGCGGGGCGATGAAACCATGCAGCGCACCCACCCGGCGGGGTTGTTCGAGTGGCGCGGCGCCAGCGAGCCGCCGCGCCCTTACCGGCTGCGCCTCACGGAAGGCGGCGCACAGCGGCAGATCTACGATCCCTATTCGTTCGCGCCACAAATTTCCAGTTTTGATTTGCACCTGTTCAACGAGGGCAGGCTGCATCAGGGCTACCGCATTCTCGGCTCGCACGCGATGCAGATTGACGGGATTCCCGGCGTGCGTTTTGCCGTGTGGGCGCCGAATGCGGAGCGGGTCAGCGTAGTGGGCGAATTCAACCGCTGGGATGGGCGCATCCACCCGATGGCGGCGCACGGTTCGAGCGGCGTGTGGGAATTGTTCATTCCGGGCATCGAAATCGGCGTGCTGTACAAGTTCGAGATTTTCAATGTGGCCGGAATGTTGCTGACCAAGACCGACCCTTACGCCAGCGCGTTTGAAATGCGCCCCGGAACCGCCGCGCGGGCCGGAGTGGAGATCGCGCATGCCTGGCAGGATGGGGAGTGGATGACGCGGCGCGGCGCCTGGGACTGGCTGCACGCCCCGCTCAACGCCTACGAAATCCATGCGGGTTCGTGGAAGCGCCATCCGGATGGCAGCTTCTACACCTACCGCGAGCTGGCCGAACACCTGATTCCTTACGTCAAGGATATGGGCTACACCCATGTCGAACTGATGCCGGTTTCCGAGCACCCGCTGGACGAATCCTGGGGCTACCAGTGCACCGGTTATTTTGCCGCGACCAGCCGTTTCGGCTCCCCGGACGACTTATGCTATTTCATAGATAGCTGCCACCGGGCGGGTATAGGTGTATTCCTGGACTGGGTGCCGGCCCATTTCCCGCAGGATGCCTTTGCGCTGGCGCGCTTTGACGGTACGGCGCTGTACGAGCACGAAGACCCGCGCCTGGGCTTCCATCAGGACTGGGGCACGCACATTTTCAACTTTGGCCGCAACGAAGTGAAAAGCTTCCTGCTGTCGAGCGCGCACTACTGGCTGTCGCAATACCACTTCGACGGCCTGCGCGTGGATGCGGTCGCATCCATGCTCTATCTCGATTATTCGCGCAAGCACGGCGAATGGCTACCAAACAAATACGGTGGCCGCGAGAATCTCGAAGCCATAGATTTTCTGCGCGAGCTCAACATCATGGTGCATGATGCCTTTCCGGGGGCACTGACACTGGCCGAGGAATCCACTTCCTGGCCCGCCGTATCACGCCCGGTCTATCTGGGGGGGCTGGGTTTCTCGATGAAGTGGAACATGGGCTGGATGAACGATACACTCAACTTTATGGGACTGGATCCGGTGCATCGCAGCTACCACCTGAACCAGCTCACGTTCAGCCAGCTTTACGCTTACACCGAGAATTTCGCCCTGCCGTTTTCGCACGACGAGGTGGTGCATGGCAAAGGCTCGCTGCTATCCAAAATGCCCGGCGATTCCTGGCAGAAATTTGCCAACCTGCGTCTGCTGCTGGTTTATCAAGCGGCGAGCCCCGGCAAGAAACTTAACTTCATGGGCAACGAATTTGCCCAGGGGCGCGAATGGGCTTCCCGCCATGAGCTCGAGTGGTGGCAGCTCGAAATCGGGCAGCACCGGGGTGTCCATAGCATGGTGCGCGATCTGAACCGCCTGTACCGCGATCTGCCCGCTCTGTATCAACTGGATTTCGAGCAGGCCGGTTTTTCCTGGATAGACTGCCAGGATGCGGCGCACTCGCTGCTCTCCTTCATGAGGCGCGGGCTTGGCGACGAGGTTGTGGTCGCCGTTTTTAATTTTACGCCAGTGCCGCGCGACCGCTACCGGATCGGTCTGCCCTTCGCTTGCGCCTACCGGGAAATCTTCAACAGCGATTCGAGCTATTATGGCGGCAGCAACCTCGGCAATGCGGGCGAGATCCTGGCCGAGCCGGTACCGTGGATGGGGCAACCCTGTTCCGTTGAGATACAATTGCCGCCGCTGGCGGGAATCCTGCTGATGCCGGTATGATTCTGTAGCAGTAAAAATTGTAGGTGCGAATTCATTCGCACATAAACCGTTTGTTCGTGCGAATGAATTCGCACCTACAACTCCCTCGTTTGAGGATTTCAGGGTTAACCAAAGAAAGGGGAAGTCTATGGCTACGTCGCGCACGACTACCACCAAGAAAACCGCTGCCGGGACGGCAGCCAAGAAGCCGGTCGCAAAGAAAACTGCGGCAGCAAAACCGGCAACCCCAAAACCTTCAGCCAAAACCCCGGTCGCCCGAACAAAGGCTGTCGTAGCCCCACCCAAGAAAACTGCCGCCAAGAAACCCCCAGCCAAAAGTGCCTCCGCCAGCGACCTGCCCGGCAGCAAGAGCGCGCAAAAAACCAAAGCCTCGCCCGAAGAGCGTTACCAGATGATAGCCGCAGCCGCCTACTGGCGTGCGGAGCGCCGCAATTTTGCCGCTGGCGGCGCGCTGGATGACTGGATCGCGGCCGAAGCCGAGATTGACGCGAAGCTGGGGCCGTAAGGGTATTTCGCTCGCTGTTTACGCGGCGCTTCGCGATATCCCAAGCTCCCTGTTTACCCGTCTGGCCGCAACCCAATACGCCGCATGGCGTTCATGGGATACGGAAATCTGTTCAAGAAATGCTCGGCTTGGCCGATAAGGGGCAATCATGTCGGAATTAACTCGCTCCGCCGCGTGGCAAGCTCTGGCAGCACACCAACCCGTCGTCCGCAAGCAGGCCCTGCGCGAGATGTTCCGCGCCGACCCGGCGCGCTTCGACAGGTTCTCTCTGCGGCTGGAAGGGCTGTTGCTGGATTACTCGAAAAATCTCATCTCGGCGGAAACGCTCGGCCTGTTGCTTGAGCTGGCGCGCCAGGCAAAACTTGAAGATTGGGTTGCGCGCATGTTTGGCGGCGAGAAAATCAACAGCAGCGAAGGGCGCGCGGTATTGCATACCGCATTGCGCGCCCCGCGCGGCTCGCGCATAACCGTTGGCGGCAAGGATGTCGTGCCGGAGGTTCACCGCGTGCTGGATCAGATGCGCCAGTTTTCCGATGCGGTGCGTGGCGGCTCGCTGCGCGGGCATACCGGCAAGGCGTTCCGCGACGTGGTGAATATCGGCATCGGTGGTTCGGCGCTGGGTCCGCTCATGGTCAGCGAAGCGCTCAAACCATACGGCAGCGCGCAACTTGACGCGCATTTCGTTTCCAATGTGGATGCGACCGACCTCGCGGAAACGCTCAAGCGCCTCGATCCGGAAACCGCGCTGTTCATCGTCAGCTCGAAAACCTTCACCACCCAGGAAACGCTTGCCAACGCACGCTCTGCGAGGGCGTGGCTGGTGGAGCACCTGAAGTCTGAAGAGGCGGTTTCCAAACACTTTGCGGCGATTTCGACCAATCTTGCCGCAACTTCTCAGTTTGGCATCAATCCGGATAACGTGTTCGAGTTCTGGGATTGGGTCGGCGGGCGCTATTCGGTGTGGTCGGCGATAGGTCTGCCCGTGGCGCTCTACATCGGCATGGACAATTTCGAGCGGTTTCTCGCCGGTGCGCACGCCATGGACCGGCACTTTCGCGAGGCTCCGCTGGAGCGCAACATGCCCGCCATCATGGGTATGCTCGGCATCTGGTACGCCGATTTTTTTGGTGCCGCCTCGAACGCCATTCTGCCTTACGACCAATACCTGCAACATTTCCCCGCCTATTTGCAGCAACTGGAAATGGAAAGCAACGGCAAGCGCGTGAACCGCGAAGGGCGCGAGGTGGACTACGCGACCCAGATGGTGGTGTGGGGCGAACCCGGCACCAACGGGCAACATTCGTTCTACCAGTTAATGCATCAGGGCACGCATATCATACCCGCCGATTTTCTCGCGCCGATCGCCAGCCACAACCCGATGGGCGAGCACCACGCCATGTTGCTGGCGAACTGCTTCGCGCAGACCGAGGCGCTGATGCTGGGCAAGACCGAAGAAGAAGCGCGCGCCGAACTGGCGGCGCAAGGGCTGGATGGCGATGCGCTGGAAGCACTGCTGCCAAACAAGGTGTTTCCGGGCAACCGCCCGAGCAACACGCTGCTGTTTGACCGGCTCGACCCGTACACGCTCGGGATGCTGGTCGCGCTCTACGAGCATAAGGTGTTCGTGCAGGGTGCCGTGCTCGGCATCAATTCGTTTGACCAGTGGGGCGTCGAGCTCGGCAAACAACTTGCCGGCAAACTGCTACCGGAACTTCAGGGGAGCCGCCCGGTGTCGTCGCACGACGCCTCGACCAACGGCCTGATCAACCATTACCTGGCAAGTGCGAGAAAAATTGAATGTTAATATCAAAGCCCCGTGGCAGCGGGATGCGGTCGCAGCCACGGTTTGTTGCGTGGCGTGAGGGGGCGGTGCCAACACCACCATGAGGAAGCAACGTTTTTCATATTGGCTATTGCCCGGCCTGGCCCTGCTTCTTGTCGCCCGTGCGCCAAGTGCGGCGGACTACGAAATCCGCCTCCCGGAGAAGGTCATCGCCAGCGCCGAAGCCAAATACGGCCGCGACGCGCGACGGCGGCTGGCCGCCTGGGCCAGCCTGATTACGGGCAACAAGAACAAGACCGAGGCGGAGAAGCTGAAGCTGGTCAACAACCTTTTCAACCGCGTTCTTAACGTGCCGGACATGGAAAATTGGGGCAGGCCACAATATTGGGCCACCCCCGTCGAAATGCTGGCAAGCAACGGAGCAACCGCCGAAGATTACGCCATCGGCAAATACTTCACTCTGCTGGCGCTGGGGGTGAGCATGAGTAATTTGCACATCACCTACGTGAAAGCCGCCAATCTTCCTGCCCCCAACCAGGCGCACATGGTGCTGACCTATTATTCCTCGCCGGAATCCATGCCGCTGGTGCTGGACAATCTGGATCCGGAAATCAAACCGGGCAGCGCGCGTGATGACCTGACCCCGGTGTACAGCTTTAACGGCAACGGCTTGTGGCTTGCCAGAGAGCGCAGCGCCGGGCGCTCCGCCGCTTCTGGCAACGCCAACCTGTGGAACGAAATGAATGCCCGCATGGGCAAGGAATTTGAGTAACAGTATCGGATTGCCCAATTTTTTGAGGAAAGCATCATGACTCTTTTGCGCCAACTGATCATCGTGATCGCTGCACTGTTTGCCCTTCTGTTTGCCGGGTCGGTAGCCATCAACATCCACAACACGCGCACCTACCTCAACGAGCAATTGCGCAGCATTTCGCAGGACACGGCGACATCTCTCGGTTTGTCGCTGTCGCCGCACCTGGCCAAAGGGGACATGGCCACGGTCGAAAGCATGATCAGCGCCATTGCCGATAGCGGCTATTACAGCGAGGTTGCAGTCACCGATATCGGCGGCAAGGCGATGGTCGAGCGCAAGCAACCCGCCGTCATCAAGGGGGTGCCCGCATGGTTCGTCAACTGGGTTTCCCTCGATACGCCGCGCGGCGAAGCGCTGGTCATGGCGGGCTGGAAACAGGCGGGCAAGGTGCATGTCAGCGCCAACCCCGGCTATGCGTATGCCACATTATGGAATAACAGCGTGGGCGCCTGCTGGTGGTTCCTCGGGATTTCCGGGTTTGCCCTGCTGCTCGGCAGCATCATCCTGCGCCAGCTATTGCTTCCGTTGCGCGCGGTGGAGGCGCAGGCCAAGGCGATTTGCGACCGCGAATACCCGATCCAGGAGCGGATGCCGTGGACCACCGAGTTGCGCAATGTCGTCAACGCCATGAACCTGATGACCGCCAAGGTCAAGGAGATGTTCAAAGAGCAAGCGGACGCCATGGAGCGCGTGCGAGCCGATGCCTACGCCGATACGACCACCGGCCTCGCCAACCAGAAGTATTTCGACACGCATCTGGGCCAGATAACAAAAGCGCGGAAGCTGACAGCCGGGGCCGCCAACGCGCTGCTGCTGGTCGAGCTTGACGAATTCAAAAGCTTCAACGAGCGCAAGGGCCACCAGGCGGGAGACAGATTGTTGCGGGAATGCGGCGCGCTGATCGAGAGGATTTGCAAGGAGACCCCCAATCTCCAGTGTTTCACCGCGCGCCTCGGCGGTGCAAATTTCGTGGTCGCCGTTCAGGATATCGTCGAGAATGATGCGCTCGCGCTGGCGGAAAAACTGGGTTCGTCCTTCGGCAAGCTTCTGGAGAAAGGGGTGGTGGACACGGATAATATCGGCCACATCGGCGTTGCCATCCACCACGAGCAGACAGCGGAGCAACTGTTGTCGGAGGCGCGAATGGCGTTGAGGATGGCCAAAGTCAAAGGCCCGAACTCGGTTCACATTAACGACAGCAAGACGGCAAGCGAGTTCGGCTCTTACTCGGAGCAGGACTGGTTGGAGATACTGGGCGGTTTGCAGCAGGAAAACCGCGTCGTTCTGTATCGCCAGCCCTGCCTTTCCGGCAAGGAGGATGCGCGGATTATCCAGTATGAAACCTTGCTGCGGGTGCGTGGCAAGGACGGCAAGCTGATCCCCGCCAACGTGGTAATTCCGGTAGCGAAGCATCTCCACCTCACTCTGGAGATAGACAAGAATGTTGTAAGCGAAACCCTGGCCCGCCTGGCGCGACCGGAAAACAGCAATATCACGGCGGCGGTCAACCTGTTCCCAATGTCCATCCGGGATAGCGGCTTCGTGGCGTGGCTGGTTGAAACCCTGAACAGACATGCGAGCGTTGCGCCCCGCATCGCCTTCGAACTGATCGAGTACGGCGCCACCGACAATCTGGACGCGCTGCGCGGATGGGTGGAACAGGTTGCCAGAACCGGTGCCAAGACTGGCCTGGACCAGGTTGGCAGAGGTTTCAAACCCTTCGACTATCTCGACAAGCTCAAGCTCGACTATATCAAGATTGATGGCGGTTACACCCGCGACATACACAACAACCGGGACAACCAGTTTTTTGTTGATTCCCTGGTCAAGTTCGCGCATGGGCACAACATACTGGTAATCGCAGAGTCAGTGGAAACCCGGGACGAATGGGACATGCTCAAGAGCCTGCGCGTGGATGGCGTTAAAGGCTACGGTGTGGGCCAACCGGAGTTGTGGAGTTAATCGGCGCAAACCTGCCAGTATCTCACCACCGCGCGCCACCGCCCGGCATGCTCGCTGGATGTTTCCGGAGTTTCATGCCGCGCAACCATCGCGTCGCCGCCATGAAACGCGAACATTCCCTGTTCGGTCCTTTCCTCGTGTTGGCCTGGATGCTTGTGGCGGCCAACGCGCTGAACGCTACGGACGATCAAGCTATCCGGCTCACCGAAACAACCCTCAATGGCGCCGAGATGAAGTATGGGCAGGCGGCGCGGCAGCGGCTTGTCGCCTGGCTTGACCTGATCGAACACAGCCAACAGAAATCCGCCGCCGAAAAGCTGGAACTGGTCAACAATTTTTTTAACCGCATCCCTTTTGCGCCCGACATGGAGCATTGGGGGAGGCGCGACTACTGGGCTACGCCCGTCGAATTACTGGCGAGCAACGGGGGCGATTGCGAAGACTACGCGACCGGCAAATATTTCACGCTGCTCGCCCTCGGGATCGAACTGGACCGCTTGCGCATTACCTACGTCAAGGCCAAAACCCGCGACCCGGCGATTCAGGCGCATATGGTGCTCACCTATTATCCTGCGCCGGACGCAACACCTCTGGTGCTCGACAATCTGGATAAAGAGATCAAGCCAGCCAACGAGCGAGGCGACCTTGCCCCGGTATACAGCTTCAACGGCAACGGGTTGTGGCTGTCCAGCGAGCGCAATTCTGGGCGACGCTTGGGCGGCTCCGGCCAAATTGACTTATGGGCGGAATTGAATGCCCGCATCAATCGCGGGTTTTGAAAGAAAAAGAGCCAGCCGGTTCACGGCAAGGCTCTTTTAAAGCGCGCCCGGGTTTAAATCCGCAAGCCGACGTGAAAACCGGTCGGCATTATCGCGGCTTACTTGTGTCCGGCGGCAGTCGGGGACGCTTGCAGCGTCTTGTTGATGTCAGAGGCTGCGACCTGGGTTGCTTTTCCATTGGCCAGCGTGAGTTGTTCGCGGGCTTCATCGCGGCTCACGCAGTCCTTGATATAAGCTTCCTTTGCGCTATCGTGCAGCGATTTGTTTTTGGCGTTTTTCTCGCAATACTTTTCCTTTTGCTGCTTGGCCGCAGCCTGGACGTTGGCTGGCGAGCTGTCTTGTGCCAGTTTGGCAATCATGCGTTCTTTATGATCGGATTCCCCGGCAAAAGCGGAAGTGGCAAATAGTGCGCCAAAACCGGCGGCAGCAAACAAAATAGACTTTCTCATCTAAACTCCTCATTCGTTATGTAAATTAAAGCATCTAATGCCTTGAGTTTTCACAGGTATCACACAAAACTGACGAATGGTGCAGTGAATACTCGGCGCGCATATGAGCGTCCATTACAAAATAAGTTCACGGAAGCTCGGACAGCAGCGGCCATCCTAGCAAATTTAGCGGAAAAAACAACTGTACCGAAGTACAGGTGTACCGAACTACAGAGTGTGGTCAGGCGGAGGGTGGCACCGGTTTGGCCCCCCAAATCTGCTCGGCATATTGCGAAATGGTGCGGTCGCTGGAAAATTTCCCCATGTTAGCGACGTTCAGTATCGCTTTTCTCACCCAGCGCTCGTGATCCAGGTACTCCAGTTCTACCCGCTTCTGGCAGGCGATGTAGGATGCATAATCCGCAAGCAGTAGATAATGATCTCCGCCCTGCAACAGAGAATCCACAATAGGCTTGAAGCGCTCCGGTTCGCCCGGCGAGAAAAATCCCGAGCCTATCATGTCGAGCGCTTCGCGCAGTTCGGCGCTGGCATGGTAGCGATCCAATGGCTGGTAACCTTCCGCTTTCACCGTGGCGACTTCCGCTGCCGTGAGCCCGAATATGAAAATATTCTCCTCCCCGACTTCGTTGCGGATCTCGATATTGGCGCCGTCCAGGGTGCCGATGGTCAGCGCGCCGTTCAGTGCCAGCTTCATGTTTCCGGTGCCGGAGGCTTCCGTACCCGCAGTGGAAATCTGTTCCGAAATGTCGGCTGCCGGAATCATGTTTTCTGCGGTGGACACATCGTAATTGGGTACGAACACCACTTTCAGGCGATTGGCCACCAGCGGGTCATTATTGATGACGTCGCCGACATCGTTGATAAGTTTGATGATGAGCTTGGCCCTGAAATAGCCGGGTGCGGCCTTGCCGCCGAAAATGACCGTGCGCGGCACGCAATCGGCGACCGGGTTGTGGCGGATGCGGTTGTACAGCGTCACCACGTGCAGCAGATTGAGCAATTGCCGCTTGTACTCGTGAATGCGCTTGATCTGCACGTCAAACAGCGAATCCACGTTCACGTCCATGCCGATTCTTTGCTTGATCATCTCGGCGAAATTCTGCTTGTTGGCGCGCTTGATCGCGGCAAACTCCTGGCGGAAAGAAGCATCGTCGGCAAACGGGACCAGGCGCTTCAACTGGCTCAAGTCCTTGACCCAGCCGTTGCCGATGCGCTCGGTGATGAGTTTGGCGAGGCGCGGGTTGGCCTGGTTGAGCCAGCGGCGGGGCGTGATGCCGTTGGTCATATTGATGATCTTGCCGGGATAAAAACGGTCGAAATCGGCGAAGATGGTCTGCTTCATCAGTTCGGTGTGAATTTGCGCCACCCCGTTCACCTTGTGGCTGCCGACTATGGCCAGGTGGGCCATGCGCACCCGTTTGCCTCCCGCCTCGTCTATGATGGACATGCGGCGCAGCACCTCGCCGTCGCCGGGGTAGCGGTGCATCACGCCCCGCAGGAAGCGGTGGTTGATTTCGTAGATGATCTGCATGTGGCGCGGCAGCACGTTCTCAAACAGCGCGACCGGCCAGGTTTCGAGCGCTTCTGGCATCAGCGTGTGGTTGGTGTAAGCGAAAGTGCGGGTGGTAATGTCCCACGCCTTTTCCCATTCCAGATGTTCCTGGTCCACCAGCACGCGCATCAACTCGGCGATGGCGATGGAAGGGTGGGTGTCGTTCAACTGGATGGCGACCTTATCGGGCAGCGCATCGAAATTATTGTGGTACTTGTTGTAACGATACAAGACATCCTGCAGCGAAGCGCACACGAAAAAATACTGCTGCTTCAGGCGCAATTCGCGCCCCATCGCGGTGGTGTCGTCCGGGTACAGCACTTTCGACAGGTTCTCGGACTCGTTCTTGTCTTCCACCGCCTTGATGTAGTTGCCCTCGTTAAAGTAGCGCAGCTCGAAATCGCGAGTCGCCTTGGCCGCCCACAGGCGCATGTTGTTGACGGTCTTGGTGCAACAGCCGGGAACCGGGCTGTCGTAAGCCATCGCCATCACGTCGTCGGTGTCCACCCAGTGGTGGCGCACGATGCCGCGCTCGTCGGCATATTCCACCACGCGACCGTGGAACTTGACCTGGTACAGCACCTCGGGGCGGGGAAACTCCCACGGGTTGCCGTAGCGCAGCCAGTTGTCCGGGTGTTCGACCTGCCTGCCATCTTCGATGCGCTGCGAAAACATGCCGTACTCGTAGCGGATGCCATAACCGTAACCAGGCAGATCCAGCGTTGCCATGGAATCGAGGAAACAGGCTGCAAGCCTGCCCAGGCCGCCGTTGCCCAGCGCCGCGTCGTACTCGATCTCGCGAACCTTCTCCAGATCCACCCCCAGTTCGCCAAGCGCGTTGCGGAATTCCTGCTCGAAGCCAAGGTTGAGCAGGCTGTTCATCAGCGCGCGTCCCATCAGGAACTCCATGGAAAGGTAGTAAATCCGCTTGGCGTCACTGACATAATAGCCGCGCATGGTTTCCATCCAGCGGTCTATCAGCCGGTCGCGCGCCACATATGCGGCGGTGATGAACCAGTCGCGTTCGGTGGCGGTAAAAGAGTCCTTGCCTACCGTGTAGGCCAGGTGATCGGCGATGGATTGCTTGATGGATGCGGCGTCGTGGCCGGTTCTTTCGGATGCAGGAAACAGCTTCTTCGTATCTTTCGGCATAACCTCACTCCCTGGAATAGTTGAAGCATCCAACCCGACAGATCTGGCGGACCCGTCAACGCGAACCCGTGTGTATCGGCAAATAAAAAGTTTTCTTGAATCCGGATCATCCATCAAGGCGCGAGACTATGGCGAGGCGAATTGCAACCCCCGTTGGTTAGCGGCCTGCTGCTCCGTAAACACTCCGGTCTCGCCCTTTAATCGGAGAACTCGATCGCGTCTGTGATCGCCTTGATCCCGGCTTTCGCACATGCCTCGTCAGCCTCGCCATTCGGCGCACCTGATACGCCGATGGCGCCGAGAATTCTTCCGCCAGCCTCAATCGTGAGCCCGCCACCGGCAGCAAGGAAGCGGGGAAGCGAGCGCAGCCCGCTCATCGGCCTCCCCGGCTGCGTTTCGGCTCCAAGCGCAGACGTTGGGGTCCTGAAACTTGCGGCGGTCCAAGCCTTGTTGGAGGCCACTTCGATCGTATGCGCCCCGGCGTAGCGGTCACGCAAAAGAACCTGGATGAGCCCGGCCCGATCAACAACCGCGACCGCAACCTGATAGTCCTGCGCGCGACACGCCTCTATCGCAGAGTACGCAGCCTTGAGTGCCGTATCCGGCGTCATGGACCTCGATTGAAACGTGGCGTCTTGAGCAACAACCCCAGCACTGGCGAAGGCAAAAAAGGAGAAAGCGAAAAATTGTTTGTTCATGGAATATCTCCCCAAGTAAAAGCTATTTATTGATCCGGCACGCATTATCCAAGAATCCGTTCGCATTGAGCTTGTAGAAATGTAAATGGATTCATGTGGTTCGATAGGCTCAGCACGAACGGCAATCAAGTTCAAACTGTGCCGGATCAATAGATGATAGGCCGGTATGTTTGCAACGCGCACCAGCATTTCTGGCCGATTCCGTCACCCTCATAGAGGGCGAAAACAAATCCGGCAGCCATCACGCCCTGCGGCGCTGGAAAACAATTCGACCGCAGCCCCTTTTACCCATTTTACCAACTGGTGTATACCTTCCAGGGAAATTGCGCAAAAAGTTGCGCGAATACCGTAAATGCCGCAATAAGAAGCCGGTATGCGCATGGAACCAGCGGTGTCGGTGCCCAGTGCGAAATCCACCAGGCCGCCCGCGACCGCCGCAGCCGAACCGATGGAAGAGCCGCCGAGTATCCAGCCCTATCGTCTTGGGTAATACTTGAATGGCCGTCTGATGATGGCCGGGCTGGTTTGTCGAAGTGCGATAGCCATTTGCCCAGAGTGCGGCCATCGCGCACTGCATGATGGCTTTGTAAGCGGCATCAAAGCGGTTCTCACCGCTGATGTTTGTGGCCTTGGCATCCGCGATATTGCGCGCAGCCGCAGCAAGCGGTTTGGCAATGCCATCACGCGACGGCTTATGCGCTACCAGCTTGTGTATGGCCAGCAAGTTTTCCAAGGTCATGTTCGTTCCCGATCAAGAACAACTTCTCACCTTCTATAATTCCACGCAGGAATGCATCTCCTTTTGCAAGTTTGCGCTTGAATTCACCAGATGAGTACACGACGTGGTTAATCTCCCGTTGCAGCTTGGATTGTGCTGGATGCAACGCCTTCACAACTTCGGCGAAGGGCGCACTGCCAATGACCAGCACATCTACATCACTTCCGGCACGCTCCCCACCTTTGGCGACAGAGCCAAATATAAAAGACAATGTAATTCTTTCAGAAATTTCATCCAGCTCTTCACGCAATACATCTACCACTCCGGAAGTCTTGCGCAATAATCCTTGAAGTTCTTGGAAAACGGGGCACTGGGTATTGGCGGCATAATGCACTTGATTACCTATCTCTTTACGCAACAACAGGCCAGCCTGCGCCAGCTTGGTTAACTCCTTGTGCAAGGTGCCTACCGATGTATCGGTCAGGCGTGAGATTTCGCGGACGTGGTAAGACTGTTCAGGGTGCAATAACAGCAACCCCAAAGCTCGACGACGGTAACTGCCTAACAGGATAGATGCAAGCATATATGTAGCTTTATTTGCGACGATTGTAGCTTAAAAGGGAACACTAGTCGCTCCATGCGTGACACTAAACCTTCCTGTTTTTTCGATAAATGTGATGCTGGCTCAGAATAGCTCAAATAGCAGCTATTCGGCCTAAACGGAAGTTCGGGATACAAGTGAGCTACTTCTGCTTTCTGATTCGAAGCAGTCGATTGTTCCTTCAATCCTTCGCCACCACCGTGTCGTATAACCCGTAGTGACTTAAACCCTCATGGCTCTCGATTCCCGTATAGCGAAGCGACGCATCTTCGTAACGACGGAAGGCAAAGACAGCCTGGTTCATCTGCTCGGTATTGAAAACCTTGAGACGGACGAGCAGGTGGAAGTCTTTGACCGTCAAGCCGGTAACAGCCAGAAACAAATCAGGTTCGAGCTTGGTGATGACATCCTGCAGCGTGTTCTCGCGGAAGTCGGTGAGGTACATGAATGCCGGGATGCGGGTGGCGAATTTGATCAGCTTTTCCTGAACCAGTTTGCGCTTGGATTTGTATTCCTTCTCTTCCTCGGTGAGCTGCTTCTTCTGCTTCTCCGTCAGCTCCTTGTTCTTCGCCTTGTTCTTGAGTTCCTTGACCTTCTCGCTCTTGTTGATGATGGTCTCGATGATGTTGTCACCCAGCGAACGCCAGCCTTCGATGCGCCCCACAGCGTCCATTGCCTCGGGGTTGTCCATGATGCGCCGGAGCGTGTCGTTATCCACGTTCACCAGCAGCGCACTCTCCCACTTCCGCGCCAGCAGCGTGGCCGAGGTTCCCGCCATCGCGATGTCGAGAATGCCGCCCGCGTCAATCTGCGTCATGTTCGCGCCGTCATAGGCCAGCACGGGCAGGAACGACACGAGTTCCTTGACCGCGTTCTCCGGGTTCGGCTCGTTGGGCGACAGGCCGATCCCGTACTCCGAGAGTTGCCGCAAGGCGCGGGTGGGCGCGAAGTCGAACACGAAGCAAACGGGCTTGAGGATTTCCTCCTCATTCGGGTTGTCGCCGTTCGGGTTCTTGATAGACCACGGCGACTGCACGCGGAACGCCGCCTGAAAATAAGTCTCGGGCGACTTGAGATTGCGCAGCATCAGGATGGAAGACCACTGCGCCACGGTGACGCCGGTGGTGAGCTTGCCGCACGAGAGCGTGATGGTCTTACTGTCGAAGCCGCTGCCAATCGCTTTGCGCACCGGCGGCAATGCCTCCAGCCCGATACCCGCCGCAGCGCCCGCAGCGACGGCCACTGCGTACTCATGCCAGAAGACATTGTGCTTCTCAGACAGCAGGTTCGCCATCGCATGACAGGCCGCGACGTTGGGCAAAAACCAGAACGAATGTTGCAGGTAAGGCAACAGACGTACATCGGAATACGGGAACGGCGGCCGCGTACCCGTCTTCAAGTGCTCGACCGATTTGGACGCGTAGCCTCCCCGGATGATGTCCAGCCATTTCTGCACATCGCTCTTGTGCTTGAACTGCGCCGTGTTGCCCGTGCCCGATGCCTCGAAAAACGTGTTGAGATCGAACTCGTCAAACTCGCCGCCGCTCGCAATGGCCAGTAGTTCATCCGGCATTTGATAGGTCAGCAGCCGCATCTGCGGCAGCGCAGCGTAGGGGTTCCGCTGGCCCGGGTTTTGGGCGGCGAACACCTCCTTGGCGCGCTGCTCGTCGGTGTATGTCCAGTTGAAAATCTGCTCCTCGATGAACTCGCCCGTCGCCAGCGCCTTGAACGGCGTGCCGGAGAGGTACAGATAAGCCTGGGTGGTGATGGGCAGAAACTCGGATTCTTGCTCCAGGGGTTGTTGCCGGTCGGCAATCTTTTCTTTCAGCCGCTTATCATCTTCAATCTGGGCCTCCATTCTTGCAATGGCCTCTTCCTCGTCCTCCACAAGTTCCTTGGCTGAATCTCGCCATGCACCGAAATGGTATTCATCAAAGACGACCAAGTCCCACTTGATTTTATGAATCCACTTGTTTTTCGGCTTGATGTTTCCGGTAGCTTTGTCGCGACCCAGTAGGTCCTGCAATGAACCGAAATAGACGAATGGTGTCGTGGTAGGAATCTTTGTCGGATCATTGTCGGAATGGCGCGAGAGGAAATGCCAGTCGTTGAAGTCAGTGTGGGACTCCAGGTCCGTCTGCCAAGCATCCGCCACGGCAGGCTTGAAAGTCATCACCAGCACCCGTTTGGCGCCCAGCTTTTTGGCAAGCTGGTAAGTGGTGAAGGTCTTGCCGAAGCGCATCTTCGCGTTCCACAGGAAGCGCGGCGCGGCATTCTTGTTCTCCGCCCAGATCGAGCGGTAGTAGTCGAACGTCTTGTCCACCGCATCAAGCTGCTCGCGGCGCATCGGGAAAGTTTCGTGATGCGTGCCGGTGAAGCGCTGGCCGGTGCGCAGCTCGGTCAGCACAGTCTTCACATCCTTGAGCGAACAACGCACCCACTCCAGTTCGACGTTCTCGAACCCCTTCCTGACCAGCGCCGCACGTACTTCGTGATCGCTGAAGAGGGTGCCGTCGTCGCGCTCGGCGGGTTCGTCCAGCGCGATGGTGTAGTTCTTGATGGCGGCGGTCTTGAGCTGCTCCGCGATACGCTGCTTCACGTCGCGCGTGGTCTGCCCAACCTTGAACAACCCCTTGTGCGCTGCGTCGGCGATCGAATAGGCATAGATGCGTGGCCGGGCTTCCGGCTTGGGCGCAAGGATTTCTTCGATGCCAGGTTTGCTCATGACGATCTCTCGATAATTTCCCAGTAACCGGCCTTGTCCGAACCGATGCGCTTGATTCTGCCCTGTTCACGCAGGGCTTTGAGATGGCGTTCGATAGTGCGGGGAGTCTTGTTGAGCAAGGTGGCCACTTCCCTGGCCGACAATCGGGGCGTTTGACGCAAAAGCGTCAGAATTTGATCCGTTACACCGACATTTACACCGACATTTACACCGACATTTACACCGACATCAAGGACGGTCTCCGTCGCCACATCAATGTACTTGTAGAGCGAATTCGCTATGGCATCAAGCATAAAGTCGATGAACGGACGGCAATCCACCACACCGGCGTGTGAATCCTGCAACGCCTTGTAGTACAGCGCCTGATTGTGGTGAACCAGCGTTTCGATCGGCATCCAGGCAAACAGCGGGTTCCATTGAGAAAGAATCAGTGTCTGCCACAGCCGCCCGATTCTGCCGTTGCCGTCGCGAAAGGGATGGATGTACTCCAGCATATAGTGGACGGCGGAACTCTTGATGAGCGGGTGCGCCTCGGCGATCTTTCCCCAATCCAGAAGCTGCTCGACCAGGGTGGAGACCTGCGCCGACGGCGCGCCCCGGTGCATCACCGCGCCATCGCCGCTCACGACGGCCACACCGACTGTGCGGAACCGGCCCGATTCGCCGATCAGCGCATCGGTCAGGTGCGCGTGCGCCTTCAGCAAGTCGCCTGCCGACCAGGGGTCATAGCCAGGCATTTCGTTGTAGGCATGCCACGCGTTCTGCACCTCCTTGATGTCCTTGGGCGGTCCCCAGACCGGTTTGCCGTTGATGACATCGGTGACTTGCCCCAGGGTGAGCTGGTTTCCTTCAATGGCGGTGGAGGCGTGAATCGAGAGAATGCGGTTGAGTTTGCGCAGGTGCAGCACATCGCCCGACTGCTCCTCGCTGATCTTGACGCGCTCCAGCAGGGCATGAATATCGCCGATCTTTTCGTACCACCTGGGGTCTTCCGTATAAAACTTCTCAAGCGGTGTCACGGGCTTTCCCCTTCACAGCAGATGTGTTCTGGCCCACCTTGATGAAACCCTTGTGCGCTGCGTCGGCGATCGAGTAGGCATAAATGCGCGGTCGGGCTTCCGGCTTGGGTGCGAGGATTTCTTCGATGGTGGATTTATTCATCGTCACCATCGTCTGCGACAGCATCATCGAACAGTTCGCTGACGTGCTCGGCGACCTGCGACTCGATGAAAGCAATCTCTTCCGTTGTCAGCCCGTATCGTTTGTAGAGCTTGGCGTCCGTCCATTCCTGGTTCAGCGGCAGGTCGGGAACGAAGGCGTACACGTCGCGCGTTGCGTGCTGTGTGGCCTTTCGAAGCGATACAAGAAATCGCACGAATCGAGTGCGCAGGTACTTCGCGTAGTTGACGGCCTCCGTCTCACCATCGAAGTGGCCGGCGACAAGGTAGGTCTCTGTACAAGCAGTGCCCGGTTCGGCAATGATGGGCTTGCTGAGGAACTTGGTCTCTACCGCCGCGCTTGTCCCCTGAACTGCTGTCATCAGCACCTTCCACTCGTCAATCCAATCCGAGTTGGTCAATATCTCTTTCCGCTCGACCCAACTAATCCTCTGGTTTTGGTAGAGCTGGATCGGCTTCTTCAAGCCCGACTTAAGTGGCTTGCCCTTGAAATTCGTCGCAAGCCCAAATGGCTTACGACTGGACACGCGAGCATCAAGTGTGGTCTCACGCTTGGCCCTGACCTTCTCCAGAATCGGCACCGCCTCGTTGCGTCGCACGAGGATGTCATAGGCATCGAGGTGGCGAGCCACCGCTGGCCCCGTCGGCTGTCCGTCCCAGATGGTCTGTACCGCGCACGCCCCGTTGTGGTTGCGATCCCACAAAAAATAGGAGATGCCGCCACGAATCTTGACGCCCGGAAAGCCCTCGTAGAGTTTCGGGTAGTCCACGATTTTGCACAGGCGCTTGTCGGAAAGCATCCGCTCCCGATACTTGTCGAGCCCCTTGCCACCGGCCATCCAGCGCGACGGCGTCACGAACACTGCGTAGCGCGGATCGAGGTCGAGCGCCTTCTCCACGAACAACTGATAGATCGGCGCCGCGCTCGTGCCATAGCCACCATCATCCAACTGATAGGGCGGGTTGCCAATGATTACGTCGAACTGCATATCGCCTCCAAACAACTCGGCGGCCCGAGTCTTGATGTTGTCAGTGTGAATGAATGCGTAGGCGTGGGTTTCCAGTCCCTCGCCGCGATCCAGCGCCGCTTGGCTGGCCCCGCAAAATGCGCATTTGCCCTTGTCCCACTCATGCTCGGTGCGTTCGAACCAGATGTTGCCTGCATCATTCGTGAATGATCTGGCAATTGAGTGCGGGCCATCGGCGTGCTTCGAGCAATACACGCTGCGCCGCGCCAGCAGGCTGGTGAGGTGGGTAATACCGATGCCGAACACTTGCCGGGTCAGGATGTGATCGACGCGTTTTTCGAGGTCTGGAATTTCGTCAGCCAACCCCTTGTTTAGTCGGCTGGTGATCTCGCGCAGGAACACGCCCGACTTGGTACACGGATCGAGGAACTTCACCGTTTTGTCCGCCCAGATATTCGCCCCGTTGTGGCTGGCTGCCCACGCCTCGACGAGGGTATCCAGCATCCTGTTGGCGAACTCTGGCGGGGTGAACACCTCGTCGTTGGAAAGGTTCGCAATGCAGGTCAGTACATCGGGATTGCGGCCGCGCAGGGTGAAGGCGGCTTGCCCCATCATGCGTGCGCTCCCAGAACGAAGCGGGCCTGTTCGATACGCAGCATCTGGTAGGGTGTCATGAACCGCACGCCAAGGCCCACACAGGCATTCGGTATCTTGATGCGTCCCGGCGAATTGGCGTGGTGCTCGTGGGTCACCACCACATGATTGTTGGCCAGTGCATGGGCAATCAGATAGAAGTCCGCAGCCTGCAGAAATGTGTTGATGGCGGCTGGGGTGTATTGCTGCCCGGTGGCCCATGTGCTGACCTGGGTGAACTGCGGCGCAAGCGTCGGCGGCGTGCGCCGGAAGAGCGCGTGGCCGCGATCCCTGGCCCAGTCCGACAATTCGTCCTGACCGGCTTCGATTTCATCGGCCACCTTGTCGATACTGACCACCACGCCCGTATTGCCCTTGTGTACCAGCCAGTCCCAGAAGGCCGGGCAGAAGTCCAGACCATAGTGCAGGTTCTTTGCGGACATGAACACGTTTGCATCCAGCAGATAACTCATGCAGTCACCCCCAGTTCGCGCGCCGCTTCGTAGAAGGTGGCCGTCTTGCGCACGCCCAGCATGCGGAAGGCGTCCGGGAACGAGGTCAATCCTTCCAGCGTACTGGCGAGGATGGCGCGGGAAAAGCGTTTGCTGGTGCGTGCGCCCAAGGATCGGTAGAAGTCGCCGCCGCCGCTCCGCTCTTTCAGCGAGCGCAGCCGATCCTGTTCTTCCCGGTAGTGTTGCCACAACGCTGCCTGCGTGATGAAACCCGCGTCGAACAGGCGACGCAAAGCGACCAGTGTGCTGACCTTGAACGCGCGCGCCAACCGCTGGATTTCTTCCGGTATCGGCGCATCGGGCTGGTGGGCGGCGCGCAGTTCCTCCAAGGGCATCAGTAGTTCTGCCGCCACCTGGTTGCACCAGCGCTCGGTGTGCTGCTCGGGCACTTGCCCAGCCTGCGCGTCCGACACGCCCGAGGCGCCCAGCCACAGATGCGCCAGTTCGTGCGCCAGCGTGAACATCTGCGCGGCCTTGCTGTCGGCGCCGTTCAAAAAGATCAGTGGCGCAAGTTCGTCCGCCAGCGCGAAGCCCCGGAACTCCCCCACGTCCAACTTGCGATGGCTATTGCTGCCGACCACAGAGCTGACCATCACCATCACACCGGCGTCGTCAGCCCTGGCGATCAACTGGCGCAGTGCTTCCGTCCAAGTAGGCACCTGGCGACGCGCTTCGGCGGACAGGCCCAGCACCTCGCGCAGGCGTTGTGCCACGGCCTCGGGTGCTTCCTGCACATTGGCGCTGCCAACGAACGGCAAGGCTGGCAAGCCGTGCATGCGGGCATGGTCGCGGTACCAGTCCTGCCGCTGCTGGCACAGGTAAAGCGTATCCAGCAGGTCGCTGCTGGGTTCTGCGAGTGCTTCATCGCGCAATGTGCGGAAGTCTGGCACCGGCAGCGCCAGCGCAGGCGGCTGGGGCAGGAAGAAGTAGCCGATGGCCGTGTGCGAGAGGCGAGCGAAGTCTTCCAGCTGCTTGAGCGTGGGCCGGGCTTCGCCGCTGAGCCACAGTGGCCATTTGCGAAAACGTGTAGCCAGATCGTCGTCGTGCAAGCGCGCGCGTTGCGCTGCCCAGCGCAGAACGGGAACGGAAGCGGCGATGGTGGTCATGCTTCCTCCTTGGGCGATTGTGCAAGCGCTACTTGCACAAACCCGGCAGCCAATTCGCTTACCGTCAGCGGCGGGTAGGTTTTGGTCGGCATGAAGATTTCGTGCTTGCCCAGGTGGGCGAAAAGCGATCCCTCCGCACTGAATGCCGACGAACCGGTGAGCACATCAAAACGGAAGTCGCGGCGCTGGAACTTGCCTTTGCCGAGGTAGCCCCACTCTGCAAAGGTGATTGGCTGGCCACCACTGTCGAGCATCGACAAGGCGTCACCGTGTACGAGATTCTGGGAAAGTACGCCAGAGGCGGCCCGGTACAGGTCGTCCGACTCCTCGGTCTCCAAGTAGTCGGCGAGGATATCCAGCAGATTCGCGCGGCACTCGGCGATGTTGTCCGCCAGCAGCTCGATGCCGTAGATGCACATCAGCGCAAGTAATGCATAGTGCCGCTTTTCGAAGTCGGATTGCCCGAACTTGCGTTCGACGGCTGCGAACTTGCGTTGCAGAACCCGGACAAGGAAGTTCCCACTCCCACATGCCGGCTCAAGAAAGCGGGAGTCAATACGCTCCGACTCATCCTTCACCAGATCGAGCATGGCCTCGACCATCCATGCGGGTGTGAATACCTCCCCGTGATCGGCAACACGTTTTCGAGATTTGATAAGACTCATAGGAAGGGGATTCTGGATGCAACTCGTAACTGGCTTATAGCATTGTATCTAAAACTTTACTTTGGTTTCTCCGTTGAATTCCGAAACGGGACTGCAGCCCATTTTCAGATAGGGCAATGGTCGCAATTGATCCGATAGCAGAAGTTTTCTGCTATTTTCCTAATTTCCGCTTTGGCCGAGCAACAGACCTTTGTGCCCATCACTCTGCCCGTCTGTTCCTGGCGCCAAGCCGAATTTACAAATGATTTACCACTCTCAATCTGGGTATTTCAGCGGTACACGTATTTACCGAACCCACACCGTCTTCGCGTTCACGAATTCGAGCATCCCCAGCCGCGACAGTTCGCGCCCGTAACCCGATGCTTTCACGCCGCCGAACGGCAGGCGCGAGTCGGATTTGACCATGCCATTGATGAAGGTGCAGCCGGCCTGGATTTGCGTCGCCAATTGTTCGGCGCGCGCCGTGTCCTGGCTCCAGATGGAGGAGCCGAGGCCGAAGCGGGTGTCGTTGGCGATGCGCAGCGCATCTTCTTCGCTTGCGGCGCGGATGATAATTGCCACCGGGCCGAATAGCTCTTCGTGCCAGGCGCAGGTTTTTGCGGTGACGTGATCGAGGATCGAGGGCTGGTAGAAAAATCCTTCGCGTTCCGCTGGCTGGCAGCCGGTCACCGCCACCGCGCCTTGCGCGATGGCGTCGCAAACTTGCCGGTGCAGCGTATCGCGCAGGTCGGCGCGCGCCATCGGGCCGATCTGCGTGGCCTCGTCCAGCGGGTCGCCGAATTTGAGCGCTTCCACTTTTTCCTTGAAGCGCAGCAGGAATTCGTCCGCGATTTGCGGCACGACGATGAAGCGCTTGGCGGCGATGCAGGATTGCCCGCAATTCAGGAAGCGCGAAGCCACCGCGTTGTTAACCGCCAACTCCATGTCCGCATCATGCAAAACAATAAATGGGTCGGAGCCGCCCAGCTCCAGCACACATTTTTTAAGGTGCTGCCCGGCAAGCGCCGCGACCTTGCGCCCGGCTGCTTCCGAGCCGGTGAGCGTGACCGCGTGGACGTGCGGGCTGGCGATGGCTTCCGCCGCCTGCTCGACCTCGATCATCAGGCTGGTGAACACACCTTCCGGCAGGCCGCACTCGCGGAACACGGCTTCGATGGCAAGCGCGCATCCCGGCACGTTGGGCGCATGTTTCAGCGCCAGCGCGTTGCCCGCCATCAAGGCCGGGGAGGCGGCGCGGAACACCTGCCAGAACGGGAAGTTCCACGGCATGATGGCGAGCACCACGCCGAGCGGGTAATGGGCGACGTAGCTTTTTCCGGCATCCGATTCCACCGGCTCGGCGCGCAGAAAATCTTCCGCATGTTGCGCGTAATATTCGCAAACCCCGGCACACTTCTCGACCTCGGCGCGCGCTTCGCGCAGCAGCTTGCCCATTTCCTGCGTGATGAGAATTGCGTACCGATCGCGTCGTGCGCGCAGTTGTATCGCCACCTCACGCAGCACTTTCGCGCGTTGGCTAAAAGGTGTTTGCGCCCAGAGTTGCTGCGCGCTGCTGGCCTTCTCCAGAGTTTGCGCCAACTGGCCGGATTCCCAACTGGCGTAGCTTTGAATTATCTGGTTGGTGGCGGGGTTCAGGCTGATGTGTGGCATGGAAATTATTCCGCGAGCGAGACGCGCACGCTGGCGCGCGTGCCGAGGCGGACAAACCATGCCGCCAGATTCGGGTGAGCGCCGCGCCAATCGCGGTCGGCCTGGCGCAACTCCAGGTAAATCAACGCGCTCACCAGCGCCAGATCGGCCAGCGTGACCGTTGCTCCTTCGCACCATTCGCGTTGCCCAAGCTGGTCGGAGGCATGGCTTAACGCGCGACCGATGGCATCGTTGTGTCGGGCGATGGCGTCAGCGTTCTGTTTACCCGCCGGGCGCAGCACTTCATTGCGCACCACCACAGCCGAATCCATGATGCCATCCGCCAGCGCTTCCCAGCGCTTCACCCGCATCCGCTCCAGCGCGGTGGCGCGGGGGATGAGGATAGGCGCATCATTCAGGGTGTCAACGTATTCGGCGATGACGGGCGAATCAAAGACGCAGGTGCCGTCATCGAGTATCAGTGCCGGGATGCGCCCCAGCGGGTTGGCGCGCGCGACCTGGCTACCCGGCTCACGGGGCGGGTCTACGAGGTATGCGTGAGGAATGTTTTTTTCCAGCAGGACCAGGCGCACCTTGCGCACATATGGGCTGGTATGGGTGCCGAGCAGTTTCATCATGGTGGTATGCAATTCCAAAATTTGCAGGGTGGATAAAGGCACGAAGCGCCGTATCCGCCATCGTGCGGTGGATACGGCCTGCGGCCTTTATCCACCCTACGTCATCAATGTTGCACTTCTAAAATAGAAATAGAATTATCGGTGTTTCGGATCGTGAAGCAATAACGCCCGCTTGCGCGGGCGTCATGTCTGTCTGGTTACGGAGCAAAAAACATGCGCCTGACCAATCCTGCGGTTACGATTTCAGTTCGGCCAGCACGCCATCCAGCATCTTCTTGGCATCGCCGAACAGCATGCGGTTGTTTTCTTTATAGAACAGCGGATTGTCCACACCCGCATAGCCGGAAGCCATGCTGCGCTTCATCACGATCGAGGTCTTGGCCTTCCACACTTCCAGCACCGGCATCCCGGCGATCGGGCTGGTCGGGTCATCCTGCGCGGCCGGGTTGACGATGTCGTTGGCGCCGATGACCATGGCGACATCGGTATCGGGGAAGTCCTCGTTGAGCTCGTCCATTTCCATCACGATGTCGTAAGGCACTCTGGCCTCGGCCAGCAGCACGTTCATGTGACCGGGCATGCGGCCCGCCACCGGGTGGATGCCGAAACGCACGTTGATGCCCTTCTCGCGCAGCAGCTTGGTGATCTCGTAAACCGTGTGCTGCGCCTGAGCCACCGCCATGCCGTAGCCCGGCACGATGATGACGTTCCTGGCTTCGCGTAGCAGTTCGGCGGTCTCGACGGCAGTGACGGAGACGACTTCGCCTGCTGGCTGTTGCGCCTCGCCGCTCGGTGCAGCGGCGGGGGTGCCGCCGCCGGTGCCGAAGCCGCCCGCGATCACGCTGATGAAGTTGCGGTTCATCGCGCGGCACATGATGTAGGAGAGAATCGCGCCGGAGGAACCCACCAGCGCGCCGATGACGATCAGCAGGTCGTTGTTCAGCATAAAGCCGGTTGCCGCCGCCGCCCAGCCGGAATAGCTGTTCAGCATGGACACCACCACCGGCATGTCAGCGCCGCCTATCGCCATCACCATATGGATGCCGAACAGCAGCGCGATGGCGGTCATCACGATCAGCGGCACCATGCCGTCGGCAACCGAATGGGATTGCAGGAATTTCCAGCCGAAGAAAATAACGACCAGCAGACCGGCCAAGTTCAGCCAATGGCGCGCGGGCAGGAGCAATGGTTTGCCGCCGATCTTTCCGGACAGCTTGCCGAAAGCGATGATGGAGCCGGAGAAAGTCACCGCGCCGATCAGGATGCCGATGTAGATTTCCGCCTCGTGGATGGCTTTTTCCGCGCTGGTCAGGTTGGCCGATGCCGAGGGGTCAATGTAGTTGGCGAAGCCGACCAGGCAGGCCGCAAGGCCGACCAGGCTGTGCATCAGCGCGACCAGTTCGGGCATCTGCGTCATCTTCACCACGCGCGCGGCATAGATGCCGACCCCGCCGCCGACCACCATGGCGCCGATGATCCACGGAATGCCGGCCATCGTGACGCGCGGTCCGAAGATGGTTGCCAGCACGGCAAGCGCCATGCCGATCATGCCGTAGAGGTTGCCGCGCCGCGAAGTCTCCGGATGGGAGAGGCCGCCGAGGCTCAAAATAAAAAGTATCGTCGCGCCGATATAGGAGACGGTTGCCAGACTTTCAGACATTATTTTGCCCCTTTATTTGCGGAACATCGCCAGCATGCGCTGGGTGACGGCAAAGCCGCCGAGCATGTTGACTGCGGTGAGCGCCAGCGCAGCGACGGCGAGGCCGAGGATCAGCCCCCTGCCATCGCCTCCTCCGTCAACCGGCGGCGCAACCTGCACCAGCGCGCCGATGGCGATGATGCTGGATATGGCGTTGGTGACGCTCATCAGCGGCGTATGCAGGGCGGGGGTGACGTTCCACACCACCATGTAACCGACGAAGCAGGCCAGCACGAACACGGTGAAGTGCCCGAGGAATGCCGCTGGCGCGTAGGCTCCTATGAGCAGAAACAAGACTGCGGCGACACCGAACATGATCGCCAGTTTGCCCCCGGCCATCGGTTCGCTGCTGCCGCCATGCCCGTGCCCTTTGGCGGCGGGCACGGCCGCTTTTGCGGCAGCCGGTTTGGCAGGTGCAGCCGGCAGCTTCGGTGCGGGAGGCGGCCAGGTGATGTTGCCTTCCTTGATGACCGTCAGGCCGCGGATGGCGTCGTCTTCCATGTTGACGTTAATGATGCCGTCCTTGGCCTTGCACAGCTCCTCGGTGAGGCGGAACAGGTTGGTGGCATACAGCGTCGAGGATTGCTTGGCCAAGCGCGAGTTCAGGTCGGTGTAGCCGACAATAGTTACGCCGTGCTTCACCACCGCCCTGCCGGGCTCGGTCAGCTCGCAGTTGCCCCCCCGCTCGGCCGCCATGTCAACGATGACGCTGCCGGGCTTCATGCTCTGCACCATCTCGGCGGTGATGAGGCGGGGCGCGGGCTTGCCGGGGATCAGCGCGGTGGTGATGATGATATCCACCTCGCGGGCCTGTTTGGCATACATCTCGCGCTGGGCCTGCTGGAAGCCCTCGCTCATCACCTTGGCGTAACCGCCGCCGCCGCCGCCCTCTTCCTCGTAATCCACCTTGACGAATTCGCCACCCAGCGACACCACCTGATCGGCCACTTCGGCACGGGTGTCGTTGGCGCGCACGATGGCGCCCAAGCCAGCGGCGGTGCCGATCGCCGCCAGGCCAGCCACGCCGGCGCCGGCGATAAAGACCTTGGCCGGCGGCACCTTGCCCGCAGCCGTGATCTGCCCGTTGAAGAAGCGACCGAAGGCGTTGGCCGCTTCGATCACGGCACGGTAGCCGGCAACGCCCGCCTGGGAGGTCAAGGCATCCATCTTCTGGGCGCGGCTCAACATGCGCGGCAGCGAGTCTATGGCCAGCACGGTGACCTTCCTGGCGGCGAGCTGCTGCATCAGTTCCGGGTTTTGCGCCGGCCAGATGAAGCCGATCAGGGTGCCGCCCTCGCGCATCATGCCGACTTCTTCAGCCGTCGGTACGCACACCTTGAACACGATATCGGATGACGACCACAACTGCGCCGCCCCCGCGACTATCTCCGCGCCCGCAGCGCGATAGGTGTCATCGCTGCAATTTGCCGCATCCCCTGCGCCGGATTCCACTGCAACCTTGAAGCCCAGCTTGATCAGTTTTTCAACGACCTCGGGTACGGTGGCGACACGTTTTTCTCCCGCCGCTGTTTCGCGGGGAACTCCTATCATTAAAGGCATAGTGGTCTTCTCGCTACGGTTAAATTGTTCGTGGAGCGCGCCGCCGTCAAAGCAACCTTTAAGCGCGCGGGCGTGATGTTACGGATAAATCTTCCGGCCATCAACCTCGTGCAAGGTCGCCGGAATCACATCGGGTACTCGCCCTACGCATGGTCGCGGAAGGGGGAGTGGCGCCGCACACGTCTATCCGCCTGATTTTCCCGTCCTAGCAGCCTGTCGAAACGTGAACGGCTTCCAGCGAGGCATTTTGCCCTTCGACGGGCTCAGGGCGAACGGTAGTTTATGCGTCATTGTTTTTGACGCTATGTAATAGATGGGGTGGCTGAACGGGCTCGAACCGTCGACAACCGGAATCACAATCCGGGGCTCTACCAACTGAGCTACAGCCACCATAAAACATTGGCGTGCCCGACAGGAATCGAACCTGTAACCCCCAGCTTAGAAGGCTGGTGCTCTATCCAGTTGAGCTACGGGCACAATTTTCGGGCAACCATTGAATCTGGTCGGGGTGGAGAGATTCGAACTCCCGACATCCTGCTCCCAAAGCAGGCGCGCTACCAGGCTACGCTACACCCCGAGAGCGCGGCACTATACAGGGCGCA